>WNFN01202893.1_pt1 | contig 20115 bp, 19 predicted proteins | sample 5400161 | NCBI WGS metagenome assembly WNFN01 (sample SAMN13153353, study PRJNA577476) | soil metagenome | isolation source: 80 cm saprolite on Douglas fir-dominated hillslope | place: USA:California | collected 2013-09-17 | reverse complement strand
TTTTCATGACATAGAGGTGCGCTACACGATAGATGGGCGACTCAAATTGATAGCGGGAAAGAAGTTGTTGGAGAATCTGTATCTGCTCGGGTGTCAGGGGCGCTTTGATGCGCGCGAGCGTCAAATGAGGCGAGAAAGGGCGCTTTTCGCTGGCAAAGCCGCGCTGCTCCAGGGCGCGCGCAAGTGCCTGGTGAACTCTATGCAGCGCGCCCGTGGGTTCGGAAACGCCCATCCAGAGCACGCGTGGCTGGCGTGGTGGACCAAAAGTACCCAGGCCGGAGAGGCGATAGGCAAGGGGCTGCGAACTGCGCGCCGCTTCTGTCGCCGCCTCGCAGGCCCGCGCCAGCCGCTCTTCATTTAGTTCTCCCAGAAAGGCCAGCGTCAAATGGATGCCGGCGGGATCAACCCAGTGCAGAGCAGGCAGGAGAGACCTGCCCTGCTGGATGATATTCTCCAGGAAACGCTGTTGCGCTGCATCCTGCTCTAGCGCGATAAATGTGCGTGTCGTAGTTGCCATGTGACAGGTATTTTTCTTTGCCGCTATTCCGCGAAAAGCATCGCGTCGAGAGTTACGCCATCGATGGTCTCAACATCGTCGTTGATAAGCCTGCTCAACCAGCGCGGCGACCTCGTGATCGATCTTCGCGGCAGTCTCGGCACTGACCGTTGGCACGCCGTCCGCATCGTTTTTCATAGCGATCAGGCCCAGCGGGCTCATGCCGAACTCGCAGACCATGCGCCGGGCAATCGAGGTGGCCTGCTCAATATCCTGGCTGGCGCCTGTAGTGATATCGCCAAAGATAGTCTCTTCGGCGGCGCGCCCGCCCATCAGGCCGGTCAATTTCGCCAGCAATTCTGAGCGACGCAACAGGTAGCGATCCTCCGCAGGAGCTGAGACGGTCACACCCAGTGCCATGCCGCGCGCGATGGCGGTGACCTTCTGCACTGGATCAGAGCCGGGAGTCATGCGCATAACTACGGCGTGGCCGACCTCGTGATAGGCAATGATGGCCTTCTCCGCCTCGGTAATCAGCCGGCTCTTGCGTTCAGGCCCGGCCAGGACCCGCAGAATGGCCTCATCAAGATCCAGTTTCTCGATCAGACTGCGCCGATGGCGCGCCGCCAGCAGCGCGGCTTCGTTCAGCAAATTTGCCAGATCTGCGCCGGAGAAACCGACGGTCTGGCGCGCCAGGTCGGTCAGAGTCACGCCAGGAGCCAGCGGCTTGCCCTGCGCGTGAACTTCGAGAATAGCCTGGCGCCCACGAATATCGGGCTTGTCAAGCATAACCTGGCGATCGAAGCGACCAGGACGCAGCAGCGCGGGATCAAGCACATCGGGTCGGTTGGTCGCAGCGATGACCACCACATTAGTCTGTTTATCAAAGCCGTCCATTTCCACCAGGAGCTGATTGAGCGTCTGCTCGCGCTCGTCATTGCTACTCATGCCGGAATTATTGCGCTGGCGACCAACGGCATCGACCTCATCGATAAAGACAATGCAGGGCGCGTGCTCTCTGGCCTCTTTAAAGAGATCGCGCACGCGCGCGGCTCCCACACCCACGAACATCTCGACAAATTCTGAGCCGCTAATACTATAGAAGGCCACACCCGCCTCGCCGGCCACCGCGCGCGAAATCAGCGTCTTGCCCGTACCCGGCGCGCCCACCAGCAGCACGCCTTTGGGAATACGCGCGCCCATGCTCACAAAACGGTCGGGATACTTCAAAAACTCAACGATCTCCGCCAGTTCCTGTTTGGTTTCTTCCACCCCGGCCACGTCCTTAAAGAGCACACTCGGATGCGTCTCGTGAAAACGGCGCGCGCGCGAACGCGAAAACGTACCCGCGCTCCCAACACCCGCGCGGCGCACAACAAAATAGAGCAAACCGACCGCGCCAGCCACAAAAAGGATATCGATCAGCACCGACACCCAGCTTGAATCCTGGCCCGTACTCACCGTCACCGTCACGCCATCACTCCGCAGCAGTTCAGTCACAGACTGCCCGTCCTCTTTGAGCGCGTGATAATGCTGGCCATTGCTTCCAAGAGCATTCACATCATCGCCGTTGATCGTCGCCGACTTGAGTTGATGACGATCGGCCATATTCAGCACATCGCTGATCGGCTTCTCCAGCACATTCACATGATTCATCCCCTTTGTCACATTGATTATAACCAGACTCATCAATGTGGCCAGAAATAACACCGCGAACGCCCAGATGCCATAACGATACACCAGCGCGCGTTTTTTCGAGATTCTGGGTTTCGCCGGCTGACGAGGCGTTTCTGGGATTTTCTGTTCGGGGTCCTGGTTGTCATGTTGCGGCATTTCCATAAAAAAGCCTTCTCCTTCTGCTTGCGCCCTGACGGGCACTCCCAAATAGGACTGACCTGGCAACTCCCCGCGTCGGAAGTTCTTCGTGGGCTTGAATAGATACCAACTTGTATTTTTTTATTACATTATGATTAGTATACCATAGGCCCAACCATAATCAAGTGGACAGCAATTTTTCCCAGGGCAATTTGGTGGACCGGCTTTGTTGGTTACGCCCTCACCCCGCCTGCAGCCGGTCCACCAAATTGCCCTGGCTTTCGGAGCGTGAAACTTGTATCTACTCACTTCCCTATGCTAAACTGAAGTAGTTACAAAAAAGTTGGTAGTGTTCTTTTACACCAAAAACCACAAGCAACAAAGGTGTTTTTTTTATGTCAAACAACATACCCATTACCGTGGCTTACGGGGATGGCATCGGGCCGGAGATCATGGCCGCCACCCTGGACATCATAAAAGCGGGCAGCGCTCGCATCGAGGTTGAAGAGATCGAAGTTGGCGAAAAGGTATACCTCAAGGGCATTAACGCCGGCATCGAGCCGAGTTCCTGGGATGCTCTGCGGCGCACGCGGGTCTTCCTCAAAGCGCCGATCACTACCCCTCAAGGCGGGGGCTACAAAAGCCTGAATGTGACCACCCGCACAGCCTTTGGCCTGTATGCCAATGTCCGACCCTGCGTTTCTTATTATCCTTTCGTTGATACCAAACATCCAACTATGGATGTGGTCATTGTCCGCGAAAATGAAGAGGATCTCTACACCGGCATCGAGTATCGCCAAACACACGATATGTATGAGAGCCTGAAGCTGATCAGCCGTCCTGGCAGCGAGAAGATTATCCGTTACGCCTTCGAGTACGCACGGGCAAATAAGCGCAAGAAGGTGACCTGCTTTGTGAAGGATAATATCATGAAGCTGAGCGATGGTCACTTCCACAAGGTTTTTGATGAGATTGCACCGGAATATCCCGATATCGAGAACGAGAGCTGGATTGTAGACATCGGCGCAGCCAAGCTGGCCGATACGCCCGAAGCCTTCGACGTGGTGGTGCTGCCCAACCTGTACGGCGACATTCTCTCCGACGTAGCCGCACAGTTGGCTGGCTCGGTCGGGCTGGCGGGCTCGGCCAATATCGGCGATATCTGCGCGATGTTCGAGGCCATCCACGGCTCCGCTCCACGCCGCGCCGGCCAGAATCTGGCCAATCCTTCCGGTCTGCTCCTGGGCGCCGTGCTGATGCTGGTGCATATCAACCAGCCCGACGTTGCCGAGCGCGTCCATAATGCCTGGCTGCGCACACTCGAAGATGGCATCCATACCTACGATATTTATGTCGAGGGCGTAAGCCAGCAGAAGGTCGGCACCAAAGAGTTCGCCCAGGCCGTGATCGCGCGCCTCGGTCAGCGCCCGGAGAAGCTCAAGGCTGTGAGCTACGCCTCCGGTGAAAAGGCTGAAACTGCCACGCGCAAACCAACGACACGCACCCACGAGAAAAAAGAACTGGCCGGCGTCGATGTCTACCTGGAATGGGACAAAGGTACCCCCGATCAGCTCGCTGAGGTCTTCAAACAGGTCAGTTCCAATGGCCTGGAACTCAAGGCCATCACCAATCGCGGCGCCCGCGTCTCGCCCAATGGCCTGCCGGAAACCTTCACCACCGATCACTGGCGCGGTCGCTTCACCGCCGCCAGCGGGGCAACTGTCACCCACGCCCAGGTCGCTGCACTACTCCAGGGCATCGCCGAGGCCGGCTTTGACTTCATCAAAACGGAAAACCTCTATACCTTTGACGGAAAAGCGGAATATTCCAGCATCCCCGGCGAATAAATCTTTTCTTACGCTTTTTGGGTTGCATCAAAAAATTTACGCTATAAATTTTTTGATGCAACCCAAAAAGCGTGCGTTAAGTCCTCTGGGGGGAGTGGGGCAGAAAAAGATATGAGTCATCCCTCATTTTCGAGGGGCATCTCTTGTGGGGAGGTCCCGGGGGAAATCATCGGAATGTAGCCCTGGAGCGGCGCCTCCAGGGGGGAGTCCCTGGAGGCGCCGCTCCAGGGCTACATTCCGATGATTTCCCCCGGGACCTCCCAGAGAAGGAGCACCAGGGGGTTCCCAATCGTTTTCAAAAATGAGGGATGACTCATAAAATGAAGAAAGGACACAAGTATATTATGCTTGATCTGCTTCTAGAAGAGATTCTGGCCAGCAACGCACAATTCTTGCAAACTACTCGGCTTCCAATTATTGGCCATGCTCCGCGCAAACAACTGGCAGTCGTCACCTGTATGGACTGTCGCCTGCTGGAAGTCATTGAGCCGGCGCTGGGTCTGAAACGCGGCGACGCCGTTGAACTGCGCACAGCTGGCGCAACTATTTCACAGCCCGACCGCCTGGGGGCTGCAAACGATCTGATCCGCTCACTGGCCGGGGCTATCTACCTGCTCGGCGTGCGCAAAGTGCTGGTCGTGGGACATACGCAGTGCGGCCTCTCGCACGTTAATCCGGTCGTGCTGACCGCCTCGATGCAGGCTCTGGGCATTGATCCGCAGGAACTGATCGAGCGCGAGAACATAGGCGACCTGGAAAGCCTGGTCGACTGGGTGGGCGCCTTTAGCGATGTGCATCTCAATGTCAAAGAGGTGGTGCAGGTCATCCGCACCAGCCCCTATCTCCCCAAAATCCCGGTTCACGGCCTCGTCATGGACATAGATACCGGCAAACTGGAAGTCGTCGACGCAGCGGCATAGGGAGGCAAGCTCCCAGTTTTGCATGAAGGAGGGACATTTGGGCAGCGGCGCTGCCCAAATGTCCCTCCTTCATGCAAAACTGGGAGCTTGCCTCCCTATGCCGCTGCGCGGCTTATACTTTTTCGCCGGTCTGGGGGTCCAGGATCAGGCGAGCGCTGTTGGCGTGGTCGTGGAACGAGAAGAAATTACCCAGCGAGCCGGCAAGCGCATCGAAAGATTGATCGCCGATGCGGCCCAGATTCCAGTTATCTTCGATAAAGCGCAGGACCGAAGACTGGTCGGTCAGGGTATTATCGATGAAATTTTTCTTCGCGTAGGGCGAGATTACCAGCAGGGGCAGGCGCGGGCCATAGCCGCAGCGGCCTTCGTAGGCGCCGGTCTTAGCCGTGCCACATGCACCAGTGCCGGTCAGGGCGTCGGCAGTGGTGTTCGACTGGCTGACCACTGGCGGCATCACATGATCGTACCAGCCATCGGAGTCGTCATATGCGATGACGACGGCCGTGTCTTTCCAAAAGTCCGATTTCTCCAGCTTGTTGATAGTGTTGACCAGGAACGTCTGCTCATCGAGCGGATCAGAATAGCCGGCGTGGCCATCCTGGTACGCCGGAGCCTTCAGGAAGCTGACCGCCGGCAGGTAGCCGTGGTTGAAGGCTGTCCAGAAGTCCGTGAGATCATATTGATGGTTCGCCTGGTCGGTCTGGCCAACCTTCAAGGGCGAAGATGGCGGCAAATGATTGGGATTCGAGGTCGACTGATAGTACTGGAATGGCTCATGATGCGGGATGTAATCTTTTACGCTTGCACCGCCAATATTTGTATGAGCCGTGGCGCATACCACCCCACCTGTGGTAGAACTGGGCACGAAGCCACCCTCGAACCAGCCCCAGGTGACGCCCTGCGCGTTGAGCAGGTCGCCGACGTTCTTGCCTGACATGGCAAAGGTACCACTCTTGGCGGAACAGGCGTCATATGTAGGATCGGCGTCGTTCAAATCGGTCCCGTTCAGGGTCGCGGAGCCCAAAGTCGCGGGAGTCGCTCCATGCGTCTGGCCTGAGATCAGGTTGAGCGCGCCAGGTGTCGACGGACCATAGGTCGTGCCGAATGAGTTATCACTTAAAGCATAGTTCTGCGCATAGTTCCAGAGCCCAGTGACAGTATTGCCGTCGTAATAATCCATCACAGTCGATTTATCGGTACAACTACTTCCGCTGACCGACTGCACAAACTGGTCTACCAGGCCATGATCATAAGCCTTCTGCTCATCAGTGTACGCGTGATCCTGGTCGCAGGTCAGAGCCTGAGCGCGACTGAGGAGCTTTGGGTTGGCCGAATTGGGGTTATTAGTTAGGAGTTCCTGCGTTAACCCATTCACATCAGGGGTATCGGGAGCAGCGACAAAACGCGGCTCTCCGGCTGGATTGGTCGCAGAGGGATAGGTGCCAAAGTAGTGATCAAACGAGACATTTTCTTGAAATATTACCACCACATGCTTAATGGGTGTGGTAGTCTGGGGACCATTCTCCCAGGCTGGCGCTGCCGGGTTTGCAGTACGAGCCGACACGGCGACGGTCATACTGAAGAGCACAACGCCCAGAGCTAAGAGAACGAAGCTAGTTACCAGAAGCTTTTTATGCTTCATTTCATCTTCTTCCTTTCAGTCAAACTGAGAGTGCCTCTTACTCGAAGCACTCTCATATATGATTATATCAGTGGAAGATTAAAAACAGACTAAGGATTTATTAAGATTTTTGTAAGAGAAGAAGCGTGGGTCACTCCGAAAATCTCGCGGCGCGCTCCTGGTGGCCGGCTCCGCCGACCAGGAGCGCGCCGCGAGATTTTCGGAGTGACCCACGCTTCTTCTCTTATATTACGCTCTGCTCATAATAACGTTTGGCAAATTTATCATTATCGCGCGGCGTGTGATAGTTGCGCCGGGCGTGGCTGGCAGCCTCTTTGACGCGCTTGCGCAAATCGTGCAGATCTTCCTGCTGGCGCTCATATTCCTCCTCCCAGCGCAGGCGCTCATGTGCTTTGGCTTCAACATAGGCGTCATAGTTGCCCATGTACTCTTTGAGCTCGTGCGAGTGCTCGTCAATCTCGAAGATGCGATTGACCGTGCGATTGAGAAACTGGCGATCGTGCGAAACCACCAGCAGGCCGCCGCGATGACCGGCCAGGTAGCCCTCTAGCCATTCCATACTGGCGAAATCCAGGTGGTTGGTCGGCTCGTCGAGTAAGAGCAGATCAGGCGCGCGCAGAAGCAGGGTTGCCAGCCCCAGACGGGAACGTTCGCCGCCTGAGAGCGTCTGCACCTCGCGTTCGCGTGGCAGATACGCCAGGCCCAGACCTGCCAGGATCGTCTCAATGCGATACTCCAGGTCATAGCCGCCGGCGTCCTGGAAGCTGGCGGAAACCTGGCCATACTCCTCCAGCCAGCCCGGCAGCCGCTGCTCATCACCCGTACTCATGGCCTGCTCCAGCTCGCGCATACGTTCCTCCAGCCGGCGCAAATGTCCCACTGCCTCCAAAATCAAATCCTGAATGCTGCGACCATAAAAATCCGGCGTGCTTTGCGGCAAATAGCCTGGCTCAACGGACGGACCATACGCAAACGTACCCTCGTCCGCCTCCTCCTGGCCCATCAGCAGGCGCAGCAAAGTTGATTTGCCCACGCCATTCGGTCCAACCAGTCCAACGCGCTCGCCCACGTTTACGACAAAGCGGATCGCCCGCAAAACCTGTATCGCTCCATACGATTTTGTAATTCCACGTACAGCTAAAAGCATACATAGACCTCCCAGAAAGAGAAACGCCGTATGTTGTGCGTGGAATTAGGCAAAGGCAGCCAGCCAACTAGCAAGGGAGAGCGCGGAAAAGCCAGGCACAGGCAGGCTTCATAGTCCAGGGGAAAGCAGCGACTCACCAGGCCGGAGCACACCATACGGCAGAACAAAAAGGGGAGCAACGGAGCGGGTATGCTGTCTCTTGCTTGCTGCGCAAGCAGATGTGTTTGTTCAAACAGCGTCGACGCTGCCCGTTGCGAACTCTTTCTATTATAAAGATCCGCGCCAGCAAAGTCAACCATCTGAAAAAGAAAGAGAAGGGACTATTGTGCGAAATACCGGCGCAGCCGGTATTTCGCACAATAGTCCCTTCTCTTTCTTTAACCTACTCTTCGGGCTGCTGCATGCCGATCTCACCTTCTGCGGTAAAGACCACGCGCTCGCAAATATTGCTGCTGTGATCGGCCACGCGCTCCAGTTTATGCGCAATCCAGAGGAGATAGGTCGCGCGCTGCAAAATGCGCGGGTCGCTCTGCAAGGCGGGAATGGCGCGCGCGCCTTCCATCAGGGCCATCAGGTCGTGGCGCACCAGGTGATAGCGCACATCGACCACATCGTCCTCCTGCCAGATATGGCGGGCGACCTTGACATCGCGTGCCTGGAAGGCCTGAATCGAGCCCTGCAAGACGCGCCGGGCTTCGTTGCCCAGCTCAAGCATATTGCGCACAATCCCGGCTTCGGTCACGTTATGCTCGTCGCTCACTTTGGCTGCTGCGTCCACATGCACCGCAACCTGGGAAAGCTGAGAACCGCGCAGTGGCTCCATGCGCAGCAGATTTTGCGCGATCCCGGCAGCGCCGTCGCCGATGCGCTCCAGGTCACCCGCGATAGAGAAGACGGAGGTCAGGTAGCGCAAATCGCGCCCACCAAGCGGCTGCTGAAGCGTAAGCAGGCGCACCGTGTGCTCCTCAATCGCCGTGCGCAGGCTATCCGCCAGCGCGTCGGCCTCGATGACCATCCCCGCTTTGGCCTGATCTCCAGCCTCCAGGGACTCCAAAGCTTTGCCCAAAGCGTCATCCACCATCGTCCCCAGTTTGACAATCTGGTCATCCAAATCCTGTAATTCATTATCTAGAATAGTCCGTGCCATGCGAGCAATTCTCCTTGGTAATTGAGCTAAGGGGCTGTCAAAGAATAAAGGTAGCAATTGAAGCAGCTTTTTGAGTTTGTTTTTCACTCAAAATTGATACGGTTATTTACTGACGACTCCTAAGTATAGTCACCCTGTCAAGTCAGGGTGGCGCTCTATTCTCAACCCTGGTGGTTGTTACATATCTTTGTCCCAACGCTAAAAATTGTAGCACATTTCCCTCAGAAAAGATAGCAGATATCGCAAATGCTCGTTCTATTCTATTTGGATAGGTTATCGAGGCGGATTTCTCGCTAGCGGTGCAATGGCACGCCCTTGAGGACCTTCTCGACGCTCTTTTTCTCCGCCCAGAGAGCCAGGCCCACGATTTTGAGATCCTCCCGCTGGCGCGCTTTGACCGCTGCGCGGTTATCATCATCGTTGTTGGTTTGAAAAAGTTCTTCAGTAAAAATGGAGAAATGTATCTTAATTTCTGCCAGGCTTCCAAATCATCACGCACGACAACCGCGATTTTAGTATCAAACTGCATATACTGTTCCTTCCATTTATACATAGGGGAGAGAAAGATCATGCTCGCCATTATTTCTGGCCTTCCACGCCAGAATCAGAAGCTGGAGCACCTGCATAGCCGCGTCCTGCTTCCCACCGATCGTAAGTCGCCCCGTTTGCAGAACCTCCTCAATGCTCATCTGCCTCCGGGTAAGCGCGTAGAGGATCTCGCTGGTGGTAGTAATGCAAGCCTGGGGCTCATGATGTGGACCCCGACCCGCCATAGCGCGGCCTGAACGAATGCGCAGATGATGACGCTGGCCATCGAGCTGAACATCGACGTTCAGGGACGAAATACCCTCCGGCGAGCGCCGGGTGCTCGCAGCCAGGCTCTGGAGCAGCCAGAGCGGGTGCTGATGGAGCGTTGGTTCAGGAGCCGCGAGCAAACTGACTCCCCAGCGCCCTAGCGCCGTCACAGCCTCATCAAGTTGGCGCCCGGCCGTCGTGAGTTGATAAACACGCGAGGCAGCTGGAGGCGGCAACTCAGCTACCTCGATCAGTCCGTTATCTTGCATCTCACGCAGCCTGGTTGCGAGCAAACCATTGCCAATCCCCGGCAATGTCTGCAAGAGATCGCTGAAACGCTGAGGCCCGGCAAAAAGCTCACGCGCAATTAGCAGCGTCCAACGTTCCCCGACAGCATCCAGAGCCTTAGCCAGCGCGCAATACTGACCGTAGGTTCGTTTCGACATGAGTTTCCCCTATACTAAAATTGGTAGATATTACTACCAGATAATATACAACAAAAGCCATGTCAGGGCAAGAGCGTTTATCGGAAAGCTCAACCACTGTCAAGGCAAGAGCGTTTATCAGAAAGCTCAACCACAAAGGAGGCGCTGCTCCGCTGCTGCCCTCCCGACAGCGTCAGAGGCGCTGCTCTGACGGCTGCTCCGCTGCTGCCCTCCCGGATGGATCAGAGGCGCCGCTCTGATCCATCCGGGAGGGCAGCAGCGGAGCAGCGCCTCAAGACGGTTCAAATAAGGGCAAGGCGAGTTCTCCGGGGCTACATGCCGGGGGAAAACCGCCCTGGGTCCCCACCGCAAGGGCTTCTTTGTATCCTGCCTTCATTGCTTCCTCTTATTCTCCTGGAAATCGCCGACTCCTGCTGTTCTTGCACGAGATGAGCGATTTTCATAGGTCCGGGTGCCCCGCCAGGGGCATGGACTATTTGAACCGTATTGAGCAGCGCCTCCGCTGTGACTCAGTGGCTGTGTTTGCAAAAATGTGAAATGCACCCGGCTATCACAATTGACATGGCTCCGAACAAGGTGCTACAGTATGAACATTAATCGTCAACAGTTATCTCATCCAATTCAGAATAGGACGAAAAAATGACGACAAAGCGTATCCTGGGCGTTTTCCCTCATCCTGACGACGAGGGTACAATGAGCGGCGCCCTGCTAAAATATGGCCAGGCGGGTATTGAGACGGGATTGATTTGTATCACACGTGGCGAGGTCGGCGAAATCTCTGACCCTGCATTAGCGACGCCCGAGACGCTGGGCGAGGTGCGCGAGGGCGAGATGCGCGCGGCGACAAAGGCGCTGGGCGTCGAACATCTCTGGTTCCTGGGCTATCGCGATTCAGGCATGGTGGGCACGCCAGAGAATAACGATCCGCGCTGCCTTGTGCGAGCCAATCCTGCCGAAGTGGTCGGGAAAATCGTCGAAATCATTCGCCAGTTCCGTCCCCAGGTTGTCGTGACCTTTGATGAAACTGGCGGCTACGGCCACCCAGATCATATTACAGCTTATAAGGACACCACCAGCGCCTTCTACGCCGCTGCCGATGCCGTGCAGTATCCCGAACTGGGTCCGGCCTATGCTGTCTCAAAGCTCTACTATAGCTCATTTCCCCGCAGCGGCATGCGCAAAATGGGCGAATGGATACGCAGCCAGAACGTCGAGGTTGAGGAATGGCTCACAAAGCTCGATGTAGAGAAAATGGGCTTGCCCGACGAGATGGTCGATGTGCGCCTGGACGTTGAGCAGTTCCTGGAGGCCAAAGGCCGCTCCTGGGCCATGCACCGCACCCAGATGAACCCTAATAGTCCTATGGCTCAGATCCCCGAGGAAACCCAGCGCGAGTGGCGGCGCTACGAATACTACCACCTCGCCGCAACCCGCGTCGGCTCCGATGTCCCCGGCGAAGATGATTTGTTTGCTCGCGCCTAGAAGCCAGAGGCAAGCTCTGGTTTTCAATGAAACAGGCAGATCCAGGCGGCTGAGCCGCCTGGATCTGCCTGTTTCATTGAAAACCAGAGCTTGCCTCTGGCTTCTATTTCTTCCCTAATTTTGCCAATACCGCGCCCTTGACCAGATTGATCTCCTCAACCTTGAACAACAGCACGCCGGCAATGTAGACGGCCACGGCCAGGCCACCGGCGACAACTATGGTCAGGAACTGGCCGATGAGGTGGTCAAGGGAGAAAAGCGCGACGTGGCTGAGCAGAACCATCGCACCCCAGGCCACCAGGCCCATGGCGGCAGCAGCCACGCAGATCTTCAAGATAGCCGGGATGGTCTGGCGAATGTGCAGCGAACCCATAGCCCTTCTCAGCAGGAAAAGCAGAATTACCGCGTGCATCGAGTTCTGCACCGTATTGGCAAAGGCCAGCGCGGCAATGCCGATGCTCCGAAAGAAAGGTAGCGCCACCAGTAGATAGAAGCCAATACACACAATTCCCACAATCACCGGCGTCAACGTATTCTTGCGCGCGTAAAAGGCCGCGATCAGCAGTTGATCGACCGCCACAAACGGCAACTGATAGACGTAGTTTTGCAGCGCCACAGCACTCAGACCGGCGTCGGCAAAAGTATTATGGTGATGTGCGAAAAGAAGATAAACAATCGGCAAGCGCAGCACCCACATCCCAACCATCGCCGGGATCATCAGCAGCAGACCAACCCGGAAACCGAGAAGGAGTGTGGCTTTGAAACGTTCGTCATTGCCCTCGCGTGTATGCTCAGAGAGCGTGGGCAGAACCGCGAAGCCGAGAGCCATTGCCACCAGGCCAACGGGAAACTGCAAGAGGGCTGTGGCTGTGGCCTGGGCAACGGTGTTGGCCGTCCCATCGCCGCTGGCCTGTGTCCAGAGACGGACGTCCAGGAACACCAACGCCGTAGTAAAGACATAGCTGACCAGGATCGGAAAGTAGAGTTTGATAATACGTCGCAGCGCCGGGTGCTTGAGGTCCAGCACAAACATATAGTAAAAGCGCTGGCGGCGAATGCCCGGAAACAAAAGGGCAATTTCACCCAGCGCGCCCAGCAAGACGCCCGCTGGAAGCGCCATATTCCCCAGAGCAAATGAACCAAACAAACCCACACCCATCGAACCCAGAATAATCCCTACATGATATGCAGCGGTCGCAAAAGCCGGCCAGCCGAATTCTTTGAGCGCGAAAAGAGCAGAGAGGAGTACAGCAAACGGTCCCAGAGCTACAAGAGAGAAAAAGATAATCTGCGAATACCTCAGGGTGAGCACTCGCGCATTCGGATCAGTATAATTCACCAGAACATTGATAAACCAGGGAGAAATGAGCGCATAGCCTATGCTTGCGACCAGAGCCAGTAAGAGGATTAGATTGACGACGGTAAAAACAACACGCCGCATTTCCTGGCGCTTTTCTGGCGCTGCATAGTCGTTAAAAGTGGGCACAAGCGCCCCGCTGACAGATCCGTTAATCAGCAGTTGATAAAAATTGTTCGCGGGCGTCAGCGCGGCATTGAAAGGGCCAGCAATCGGCGGCCCAAGTGCGGAAACGACGATCTGGCGTACCATACCCAACAGACTGCTGCCCAAATTGCCGATTGAAACCAGCGCGGCTGATTTCACGACATGCCTGCGCTCAGTCGCGCGGGCAGCTTGCGCCGTTTCGATAGCTGTAGCCAGCGTTTGCTCAGTCGTATAAGTGGTTATCTCCGTCGCGGCTGCCTCGATGGACGCCTGCTCGGTATTGTTGGTTGGATCTTCTGCTGTTTCTGCCATAAATGCCGCCAGTTCGATAGGACCAATGATCTCGCCAGGCTGTAGTTCAATAGACGTCTGATCGCCTGCTCCTAGGGTGAATTCATGTGAAACCTCTGCCTCGATTATCTGTTCATCGTCTGATTGCTTGATTACTTTTTCTGGCATAGAAATTATCTCTCCTAAGAACATATATAGCTTCTTTTTTAACGAAAACAGAGGGGTGAATCGCACAAAGTGAGATCATGGTCATGGGTCAGTGTGCTTTCTCTGGCAACTGTTTGATGGCTGCGATGAGCTCGGTGGTTGAATGGCCGGGCAGGTAGGGAATCAGGCGAATAAGGCCGCCGTAGGCCAGGACCGAGGGAGCTTCGGGCAGGCGTGAGAGGTCAGGCTCACCGGCCTGCGCCCCCGCGTAGTCGCCGCCTTTGACGTAGATGGCGGGTCGCAGTAGATCGACGATAGCATGAATCTCCGCGCGCTCGTGGGCAGGCACGAGAGGACGGCCCGGTCCTTTGAGGAAGGCCACGCTCTCGTCGCCGTTCAAGCCGAGCACGAGGAAATCGCCTAGCGCACGCGCATCCTGGAGATAATGTACATGGCCAAGGTGCAGCAGGTCGAAGCAGCCATTAGTGAAGACTCCGCGCTCGCCGCTGGCCTGACGCCGCGCGACCTCGGCGGCTAGAGGGGCGCGTAAGAGGATTTTGCTGCTGCTGAGGGTGATATTATCCATAGTATCGGCGGTGCGGGAACCCCACATTTCAACTGGGGAAGGAAGCGCCGCCCTCCTTTCCGATGTTGTCCAGGATCGGCAAGTGAGTTATCATCCAGCCTTGGGTGGGACGCGCTACTCGGGCCAATTTGCGGGGGGTGATCTCCAACAGTTTCTTCCCACTGCTCACGTCTTTGATGACAAATGCTCCCTTCTCCCGCCGCCCCGCAATGAAGCCGACATGCTCTTTCGCCTTCACCAGTTCGTAGAGTTTGAAGCCTCGCACTTTGCGCGGGGCCCAACATTTGTGCTCGCTGTGCAGACCATTGAACCGCTGATACTGACCTCGCGGCAGACAACGAATTTGATGGACGACCTCCAATGGCTTGAGCGTCTCACCCATCTCGCAGGCAATCGCCACGGCGTCGTTGGCATGGGACTTGGGCAGGTCCAGCACCTGGATACGTTGGTATTTCGTCTGGTAGCCAAAGGTGACCGCGACCGCTTCGCTTCCAAAGAGAGTCTGCAAGCGCTGGATTACGGCGATTTTGATGGCTGACACCTGCGCAGCATCTTTCAACGGCAGGCGGGCCTGAGCCTGGATCTCGGGATACCCGAACTCCGCCGCTGTCCGGTTGCCCTTGCGCTGATTGCAGGGTTCACAGGCCAGCGTGAGATTCGAGACGCGGTTTGATCCGTCTCGCGACCTGGGCACAATGTGTTCCAGTTGCAAGGGAACTCCTTTGGCCTGACAATAGGCACAGGTGCGTTGCCACTTCTCCAGCAGATATTCACGCACGGCATACCCGTAAAGCGTCCCTTGCTGGTAGGAAAGGCCCGAAATCTCCGGCTGTTGCATCTGCTGGGTATCGAAGCTGCCGACTTCTACATTGACCTTGTGAACTGGTAAGAAAGATGCCACCAAACGCACTGCCTTCACGGTGGCTTCGGCTTTCGAGCGCAGGGAAGGCGGCAACCACCCTGCGTTGCGCCGACGATTGGCAAAACGTGCGGGCCGGTAGCGCGTCTTTCGGGCACGCCGGCTGTAGCGGTACTGCCGTCGCCGTCGCATCTTCTGCGTGATGTCATTCCGCAAATGCACCTCAGCTTGCCAGACCACTGCTCCGTTGGTTGTCGCTGCGACGCCCACCACCTTCGAGCCAGTATCGACGCCTACTACTACTTTCTGCACGTGCTCCCTGGTGGCGAACTGCAAACGAATGGTGAAAGGGGCTCTTTGTACCACACGCGCACGCCTGGCTTTGAGCCACATTCGTGCGCGTCGGGGCGTCGTGGGCATCAAGGGTTTTCCTTCTGCTGATAAGACAAAGACCTTCATCGGGTAAGGCTCCTTTCTTGCGATCAGAGTACAAGCATTCCCCTCGACAATGATAGGAGGCGGGAGATGGCCTCTTCACGGTGGCTGACCTCACCACGGATTAAAAGAGGTCTTCCAGAGCTGAGAACTGGGGCAGCATTCTCAGGTGGGTGCTTGACCGCTTCCTCCTATCAGCGTTTTCTCACAGAACGAGCAGACGCATGCTTGCTCGGCTTCTCGTTCTCGAAAACCCAGTCTGGTCAATTGGCTTGCAAAGGGCGAACCCCTCACAAGCCTCCAGTCTCTAACCGGAGGCCATTGACGAGTTCCTGTGGTGTATTGCTGGCGCAGCCCAGGCGACGCACGACCAGCGCAGCGGCAGCATTAGCCAGGTACGCGGCCTCGGCAAAGCTGGCCCCGGCGGTCAGCGCCAGGGTGAAGGTGGCTGCGACGGTATCGCCTGCGCCGTTGGTATCGACGACTTCGCTGATATGGTGATTGAGCGGATAGACCGGCAAATGCAATGGCTCCTGGCCGGCGACGAACAGGCTCATGCCTTCGCTGCCGCGTGTGATCAGGATACTGTGCGCGTTCGTGCTGGTCAGCAGGCGGTGCGCGACCTCGTTCAGATCGTCCTCGCTGTGAATCGCCATGCCCGCAGCCAGTTCGGCCTCCGGCTGGTTGGGCGTCAGAGCCGTCACTCCCTGGAAGCGAGCGAGCTGGCCGTGGGAGTCCGCAACAATAACTTTGTCCAATTGACGTGCCAGGGGCAGGCAGCAGTCCAGCACCGCCGGGCTGATCATGCCGTTCTCGTAGTCTGAAAGCATCACAGCATCCACTGTAGGCAAGGCGCGCTGGATGTACTCGATAATTTGTCCCCGACTCGGTTCGCCCACCTCGGAGATGTCCACGCGGTCCACGCGTACAATATGCTGGCGCACTACCTGCGCACTGCCCGCCATGATGCGCGTCTTGGTCGAAGTTGAACGCGTGGCATCGCTGATCAGGCCATCTTGATGCATACCCAGTTCGTCAATGGCTTTACGCAGGCGCTGGCCCGGCATATCGTTGCCTACCACCCCGGCCAGGAAAACCTCGGCCCCCAGCGTGCGCGCATTCACAGCCACATTTGTCGCGCCGCCCGGTACAGTACGCTCCTCGTTCAGATCCAGGATCAGCACCGGCGCCTCGCGCGAGATGCGCGCGGGATTGCCGATCAGATATTCATCCGCCACCATGTCGCCAATCACCAGGACGCGCTTGCTCGCAAAGCCTGAGATCAACGCCCGAATACGCTCTTCGGCTATATGAAATCCCGCTTCAATTGCCATGCTGCGCTCGTCCTTTCAGCATCACCTGGAGCGCGAAACGCGGCAGGGCCAGCATTCTGCGCCAGCGCCATGGCTCGCGGTACAGCCGATAGAGCCATTCCAGTCCGAGCCGCTGCATCAAACGCGGCGCGCGGCGCTGGCGACCTGAAATAAAGTCATAGGCGCCGCCTACGCCGGCGGCCAGAGCGACTGGCAGGCGGGATAGATTGCGATAGATCCACAGATCCTGCGCTGGCGCGCCATAGGCCACGCAGAGCACATCAGCCTGCGCGTCACGCACGCGGGCGATGATCGCTGCTTCTTCAGAGGGAGTGGACGTGCCTGCGTAGGTCCCGGCGATTTGCAGACCCGGCGCCAGGCTTTGCAAGCGCAACGCGGTCTCCTCGGCCACACCCGGGGCCGCACCCAGCAGATAGAGCCGATAACCCTCATCCGCGCAGCGCCTGGCCAGGGCCACCAGCGTATCCACGCCCGTAATCCGTCCGGGCGTTGCAGCTCCCAGGTAGCGTGTGGCCCAGACCACGCCCACACCATCTGCCACGACCAGCGCCGCCGCGTTGATAGCCTTGCGGAAGTCTGGATCGCGCTGCGCAGCCATCACAAATTCGGGGTTGACCGTAATCAACTGCTGGCAGGACTGCTGATTCCCCGAAGCCCGCCGCCGCGCGACCATCTCCGTGATCCGCGCCAACGCCTGCTCCTGCGACACTCGGTCCACGCGCACACCCAGCACATAAACCGACTCAGGCGTGTTCTGCTGAGATGTCATTGATACATGTGTTGACATATCTTCTTCCACAAAGACGTTTTTTACCAGTTCATAATTTCGATCTCTGAGCCACTTACCAAAAGATCCGGGCGCGTCTCCTCAATATAGCGGCGCGCGTGATTCAGCACCTCTTCAGCATGCTGGCGGCTGTTGCTGACACAGCTCATGCCCAGCTTCGCGATCTGCCAGCGCTCGTTCTCATCGACCTCGGCAATGGCTATGTCAAAGCGCTGGCGCACCCGCGCCATCACCGAGGTGATAACCTGCCGCTTGTCCTTCAATGAATGACTGTCCGGCAAATGCAGGGTTATTTCGGCAATACCTACGATCATGCGATCAGTATAGCATAGTCCGCCAGCCAGCGAACATTTCCAGGCAAATGGTCCCAGAAAGATTTTTTTACGATGAAGGAATGTTCAGTTGTTGTGCTAAAAATGGCTTCGCCATTTTTAGCACAACAACTGAACATTCCTTCATCGTAAAAAAATCTTTCTCGACGCTATGGGCTTCACTCTGTTACAATAAAGAGAGATATTCCACACAGAGTAGAGGAGCTTTTTTATGTCAGAGATTGATGAGGGAGAGCGCCCGGCATTGCCGATGAAGGGAGTGCCGCAGCCCAGCCGGGAAGAGGTACTTGGCCTGCCGCGCGTATATATTTCGACGCATCCGGTGATGCAGCATAAAATGACAGCGCTGCGCGATAAGTATACGCCGCCAGCGGACTTTTATCGCCTGGTGAAGGAGATTGGGGCATTGCTGGCTTACGAGGCTACAGCCACGCTACGCCTGGAGACCGAAGTGATTGATACGCCGCTTCAGTCAATGGAGGGGCAGCGCCTGGCAGGCGGGATTGGTATTACTCCCATCCTGCGCGCTGGTCTGGGGCTGGCTGAGGGCTTTCGCGAGGTGATTTCTGAGGCGCAGGTCTGGCATCTGGGTTTGCGACGCGATGAGCGCACCCTGCAAGCACTGGAGTACTACAATCGCCTGCCGCACCAGGTTGATATCCAGGTTGCATACGCCGTCGATCCTATGCTCGCCACAGGGGGCTCGGCCATCGACGCCATCAATATCTTGAAAAAACGCAGCATCCCGCGTCTCTCTTATGTCTGTATTCTCGCCGCCCCTTATGGCCTGCTCAAGCTCTCCCAGGTGCATCCCGATATCGACATCTATGTCGCCGCGCTGGACCAGAGCTTGAACGATCTGGGCTATATCCTGCCCGGTCTGGGCGATGCCGGCGATCGTCAGTTTGGAACGTTTTAAAACTATGTCTGAACATGCACAGGATGAGTCCGCGGAGCTTTCTGCGGACCATGCTCCCGCTCTTAATGAAAACACAACGCAGGACGAGTCAGCGGCGCAAGCAGCGGCGGACCAGGATAGCGCGGAGGCGTTCCAGCCAGAGCAGCCGTCAGAAGCAGCCAGCAAGGCGGGAAAGTCTGAAAATGACCTGCCCCCTGAAGCGCAGGGTGAAGTCAATGGTGGGCCGCTGGGCTGCTGCCTGGGCACAATGATCGGCCTGCTCCTCAGTCTTTCGCTGGCCGTGTTTAGCCGTGCCTTCGCGACATCTCTGGGCAGCGTGTTGCAGGGCAATTTCTGGCTGCTCGGCCTGCTTGTGCGCATCCTGATGGGCATCCTGGCTTTTGCCCTGGCCGTCTTTTTCGGTTATGTAGGCTGGAAACTCGGCAAGCGCTTTTACCGTGAATATAATCCACCGCCGATGAAACGACGCAACAAGCGCTCAAAGCCCAGAAAGATGCCGCTCTAACCTTCGTCAAATGTGCGAAACACTGAGATGCGCGCGCGCAAAAGATTGGTGAGTTCGACCAGGTGGGAAAGCGATTGCTGCATTTCCAGCATATGCTGGGTCACCTCGCTGGTCATGCGTGTGATCTCTTCGATGGAGAAGGCGACGCGCCGCGAGCCTTGCGCCTGGCCCTGGGTGGCGTTACAAATCTCTGCAACCAGCTCAGACATCTGGGTGGTAATCGCGCTAATGGCCTCCAGGGCCGCACCGGTCTGGGAAACCAGTTCGGACTGGACCACCACTTGATGAATATTCTGCTCAGCGCTCTCCGCGACGGTCGCCGTCTCGTGCTGGATGGTGCGCAGGCGCGTGGCTACTCTGCGCGTGGCTTCGGCGCTGTGGACGGAGAGCGAGCGGATCTCCTGCGCGATTATGACAAAGCCCTGCCCTTGATCGCCGGCCCGCACAGCTTCTATGGCGGCGTTGAGAGCCAGCAGATTCATACGTGCGGTCAGATCGGAGATTTCCGCCACTGTTTCATTGATCTCCTGCCCACTCTCTCCCAGGCGCTTGATCACGCGCGAGGATTGCATAGTAATTTCGCGCACGCGGCGCATGCCCTCGATAGCGCGCGTGATCTGGTTCTGCCCCTCCTCATTCACATCTATGGCGTCCATCGAGACACTCGAAATCTTCGTAG
>WNFN01208192.1_pt2 | contig 20116 bp, 17 predicted proteins | sample 5400161 | NCBI WGS metagenome assembly WNFN01 (sample SAMN13153353, study PRJNA577476) | soil metagenome | isolation source: 80 cm saprolite on Douglas fir-dominated hillslope | place: USA:California | collected 2013-09-17 | reverse complement strand
CGTCTGAAGCACGACGTCGCTCTCTTTGCGCGCGCCTTGGACAATCTCTCCGAAGGCTACAAATTTCATTTCAACGTGATCTCCGCCGCGCCGCAGGAAATCATCCAGTCGGCGCTCGAAGGCATCGTTCCGCCGGACCACATCTTCGGCACGCGCTTCCGCTACAATGAAGTCACCGGCGAAGTCGACTCCATCATTCGCGCCTCCGCAGGCTGGGGTAAAATTACCGTGCTCGAGGAGCTCCGCGCGAGCCTAGGCATCAGCCACGACCACATCATCTACATGGGCGACGGCAGCTCCGATCTGCCCGTCATGATGCACGTCAATCATTACGACGGCCTTACCATCGCCGTCTCCGAAGCCAAGTTCATCACGCGCGTGGCCAAGCGTACCGTCATCAGCGACAACGCCATGAGCGTTCTCGTCCCCGTGCTCGAAAAACTTCTGCGCTGGGACTCCGCTCGCATCCGCCGCCTCTTCGCTTCCTACGGCCTGACGTTGCTCGAGTGGGACAAAATGCGCACCGACCGGCTCACCATCCAGGATTCCACCGAGCACGTGTCGGTTGCCGCCGCGTCCCAGCTCGACGCACACTGACCGCAGCCGCAAAAGGTCTTCTCTTGTAGGGGCGCGGCATCGCTGCGCCCCTATTTTTCTCCGCCTTCACTGTATCGCGCCCGTCCACGCCGGCATCCTAGTCTCTGATATCATTTTTGTTTTCCGGAGGCTTTCGTGTCCAAGAAATCCATTCTCATGCTGCTCGGCGATTACGTCGAAGACTACGAAGTCATGGTCCCTTTCCAGGCGCTTCAGATGGTCGGCCACACTGTCCACGCCGTCTGTCCCGGCAAAAAATCCGGCGACCATGTGCGCACCGCCGTCCACGATTTCGAGGGCGACCAGACCTACTCCGAAAAGCGCGGCCACAATTTCGCTCTCAACGCCACGTTCGATCACGTCACGCCCGAAGACTACGACGCCCTCGTCCTCCCCGGCGGCCGCGCTCCCGAATACATTCGCCTCAACCCGCGCGTCATCGAAATCGTTCGCCACTTCTCCAAGACGAACAAACCCATCGCTGCCGTCTGTCACGCCGCTCAAATCCTCGCCGCTGCAGATGTTGTTCGAGGCAAAAAGTGCAGCGCCTATCCCGCCGTCGGCCCCGACGTCACCCAGGCCGGTGGCACCTACGTAAATCTCTCCATGACCGAAGCCATCGTTGACGGCAACCTCGTCACCGCCCCAGCCTGGCCCGCGCATCCCGCCTGGCTCGCCAAATTCCTCGTCGTCCTGGGCACAAGAATTGAACTCTAATTCCCAAACCAATTATTTGAATTCATTTATCCTAAAAAATTAATTGCGACTTCACCTTCCTAAAAACTCCCCCGAAGAGGATAATTTCCTGTTGGACATCCAACGAAAGGGCGATTCTAGAGTCATGGCTAATATCAGCACCAAGCGAGGCGTCATCGGCATCCTCACCGGAGGCGGCGACGTTCCCGGTCTCAACCCAGCCATCCGCGGCGTCACTCTGCGCGCCTTGCGCGAAGGTTACCAGGTCATCGGCATTCGCCACGGCTGGGCCGGCCTCGTGGATATGGTCCGCGAGAAGGATTACGACAATTCCGACAATTTCTTCCTTCTCGACGAAGAGACCGTCGATCGTGCCGGCCGCACCGGCGGCACCTTTCTCCATTCTTCCCGTACCAATCCCGGCCGCGTTGCCAAGTCCAGCGTCCCCGCGCATCTGAAAGACAAATTCACCGCCGAGAAGAACGACCTCACCCCCGAAGTCCTCAAAAATCTGGCCTGGCTCGGCATCGACACCCTCATTCCCATCGGCGGCGACGACACGCTCAGCTATGGTGTCCGCCTCCACAAAGAAGGCTTCAAAGTCATCGGCATTCCCAAGACCATGGACAACGACGTCCACCTCCGCCGGCTCCCACGAGCGTTTCATGGTCATCGAAGTCTTCGGCCGCTACGCCGGCTTCACCGCCATGCTTCCCACCATGGCCGGCGCCGCCAATCGCTGCGTCATTCCGGAGCACAAATTCAATATCGAGCATCTCACCGAACTGCTCGTTGCCGACCGCCGCAAAAATCCCAGCCGCTACTCCATCGTCCTCGTCTCCGAAGGCGCCATGTTCGAAGGCGGCGAAATGGTCTTTGAAGGGGAAGCCACCGACGCCTACGGTCACAAAAAGCTTGGCGGCATCGGCGAAATCGTCGGCGAGAAAATTAAGGACGTTTCCGCTAAATTCAACAACGGCAAGAAAATCGACGTCATCAACCAGAAGCTCGGCTATCTCGTCCGCTGCGGCGATCCCGATGCCATTGACTCCATCGCTCCCATGGCCTACGGCAACCTCGCTCTCGATCTCCTCCTGAAAAATATCAGCGGCCGTCTCGTTGTCCTCAAGAACGGCCACTACGACAACATTCCCCTCGAGACCGTCACCGCTACTAAAAAGATCGTCAACGTCAAGGAACAGTACAATACCGACCGCCTTCGCCCCCAATACGCCAGCTTCGAAATGCGCCCACTCTTCCTCATGACCAACGAGATAGGATAGTCTCTCTCGCGATATCTTGGGCAAGCGACGCCGACTGTTGAGGGAGGCGCTATCTACGTACTTGGGATTGACATAGGTACCGGAGGAACGCGCGCCATCGTCATCGATGGCAATGGCCGCGTCGTCTCGTCCGCCACCGAAGAACACCAGCCGTTCGCTTCGCCGCAGATCGGCTGGGCCGAGCAACACCCCGAAGACTGGTGGCGTGCCTCCTGCATCGCGGTTCGCAAAGCTAACGCGAGTGCCAACCTTGGAGCCGAAGAAATCGCCTGCGTCGGCTTCTCCGGTCAAATGCACGGCGCGGTCATGCTCAACGAGCAGGGCAGCGTCGTTCGTCCTGCCTTGATCTGGTGCGACGTCCGCACCGAAAAACAGTGCCGCGATCTGACCGCCAAAATCGGCCACGAACGGCTGATTCAGCTCACCTGCAATCCGGCGTTAGCGAATTTCACACTTACAAAACTACTGTGGGTGCGCGAGAACGAACCCGAAAACTGGAAACGTGTTCGCGCGGTCATGCTTCCGAAGGACTACGTCCGCTTACGCCTCACCGGCGAACGCGCCACCGATATGGCCGACGCTTCCGGCACGTTGCTTCTCGACGTGGCCCATCGCCGCTGGTCGCGGGAGATGTTGCAGGCCGCCGAAATCGATGAAAAGTCGCTGCCTGCTCTTTACGAATCTCCCGATGTCTGCGGAAAGGTTTCCAGCAAAGGCGCCGCGGAAACAAGTCTGCGCGTTGGTACTCCGGTCGTAGCGGGTGCAGGCGATCAAGCCGCCGGCGCCGCGGGCATGGGCATCGTCGCGGCTGGAACCGTCAGCGCCACCATCGGCACCTCCGGCGTCGTTCTTGCCGCTACCGATCGCCCCGCGCTGGATCCTCGCGGTCGCGTCCACACTTTCTGTCATGCCATTCCCGGACGCTGGCACGTCATGGGCGTAACGCAGGCTGCCGGCCTCTCCCTGCGCTGGTTTCGTGACACCTTCGCCACAAACTCCAGTGGCGCGCGCGAATCCTACGATCAGCTCACCGCCGAGGCCGCCAAAATCCCGCCCGGTTCCGATGGCCTCCTGTGGACGCCCTATTTGATGGGAGAGCGTACGCCGCATCTTGATTCCAACGCCCGTGGCGCGCTCGTTGGCCTGACCGCCTCGCACACTCGCGCCCACGTCGTTCGCGCCATCCTCGAAGGCGTCGCCTTCAGTCTGCGCGACACCTTCACCCTCTTTCGTGAAATGAATGTCCCCGTCACCAGCATCCGCCTCGGCGGCGGTGGTGCCCGTTCACCCTTGTGGCGCCAGATCCAGGCCGACGTCTATGGCCACGCCGTTGAGATCGTCGAAGCCCAAGAAGGCGCCGCCTACGGAGCCGCCCTTCTCGCTGGCGTCGGCGTCGGCCTCTGGCCGACCGTCGACGCTGCCTGCGCCGCCACCGTTCGCGTCGCTTCTCGCGTTAATCCCCAACCCGCAGCCTTCGCGGTTCTAAACGCCAGCTATTCCGCCTTCCGCCGCGTCTATCCCGCCACCGGCGAGATTTTTTCTCCCAACTAAATTGGCGATGCGGCTGTCGCCCGTCTATGTGGAGGGGTCTCTCGAACAGGTCCCAAGTCCTAAGTCACTAGTCACCAGTCACCAGTCACTTGCGCACCAGTCAGTGCCATTTCACAGTCCAGCTCTAGTGGAAATACCGCGTGAAAGAATAAAACGCCGCCAGAAAAACCGTCACCAGCACGACCGCCGAGTTTCTCGCCCGGTTCGGTTCAGTCTTCTCGTCGAGCAAGTCGCCTATCGCCGCACTCAAGAAAAACACTTGCAGCCCCGTGAGGATGCTCGCCGCGACTTCCACCAGCGCATATTGATGAAGCAACGCGACGACGAAAATCGTCCCGCTGATCACCGCGGCCGCGAAGCTCATCAGCACGGTCACCACGTGTCGCTTCATCGTGCCCCCTTGCCGTACTGCCGCCGCATTATGCCGCTCTTCCGCTCCACCGGAGCTGGGCGGTCCGGCGTTTCATCTTCACGCTGCGGTCTTTGCCCGAACGAGGTCCATCACTTGCTTGCGCAGCGTATTCAGGCTATTCACGATCCGGTCCGCTTCCACGTTGACCAATGCGTATCGCTCGATTTTCTGATCTCCGGACTGGACCAGCGCGTGATGATCCTCGCGCAGGTCCGGGAAATCCTTCAGTTGCACGCGCCTGCCGCGAAGCCTCTCCGCCAGCAAAGTGAGCATCTTCTCCACGTCCGTCGCGAACTGGCGGAACGCCGTCCGTGCCGGAGCTGCAGCTGTATGCAGCCGGTCCGCCTCCAGCGCCATCACTGCGTGCACGAAACGATGCGAACTTGCCAGCAGCGCGTTCAATTGGTTCATCTGCTCCGCCGTCGTTCCAGGCTCCGCTCTCAGCCGGTCGATCGATGCTTCCAGGTTCGTGCGTGCCACCCGGGCCCTAAGCCGCGCGCGATCGAGTTCGCGAGCGCTGCTGGTTTCGTTCCGCGTGAAGGACTCCGTGAGGACGTGAAAATATTTCCTGTAAGCTTCGAGCATTTCGGCAATCCTCTCGGAGACCTGCCTTCGTTCCCAGGTCGGCCAGACCCAATACCCAAGAAGCGCGAGCGCGCCGCCTGCCGCCGTATTGATTCCGCGCGCCCAGATCAGTTCCTTCGGCGAGATCCCGGTAATGGCGATCAGAAGAACGACGATAGCGCTGATCGCCACCGCGAAAATCCCGTAGTTTGCGGGGCCCACCCAGCGCAGCAGGAGCGTGAATACAAAGATCAAAATAAGCTGGACCGTGACGGTATCCGGAAGAAAGCGAAAGAGTGCTGTGGCCAAAAAAAGTCCCACGATGGTTCCGCCAATCCGCAGGAGACCGCGGCTGAATGTAGTCGTGAATTCCGGCTTCAGCACGAGAACGATCGTCAACGGAAGCCAGTAGGAGCGGTGCCAGTAGAAGCCGCGTTCCAGGATATTACCGAGCGCGATGAGAGCCGCCAAGCGAATGGCGTGACGGAACACCGCAGATTGCAGATTCAGATTTGCGCGCAGTGTCGCCATCAGGCCGCCAAAGCGAAGCCACCAGGGCTGCTGCGCTTCTCGTTTCACGAATTCCGCTTGTCCGGTGGGCGTGGCATGTGCGGCCAGGTCGAGGGCCGCGCGGAGCTGCCCGTCGAGCGCGTTCATTTGGAAACGCGCGTCTTTCGCCACCGCGGCGAGGAAAGATGGCGGCAAGTTATCCGTTTCTTGCCGCAGCCGGAGCGTCAGGGCTTCACACTCGGCAAGGATTTCTTTGCACCCTTCGGGAAGTATCCCGGAAATCAAGGAGCCACCGATCGCTTGCAGAGCCTGTGCTGCCTTTTTCAAGTAGTCGCCGAGAATCTGCACGGCGGAATGCATCGGACTCTCGCGCTGCATGCGAAGACGCAACCGCAAGAGCATCAGCAGGCTGAGTCGAATGCGCTCCGCCTGGCTGAGCAAAGCGCGATAACGCACGGCTTCGATGGTCGTCTCGCGGTCGAGGCCGGAGAGAGCTTCTTGCGCTTGCGTGCTATGGACCGTCGCCGGTGGCGCCGAAGTCGCGCTCAGCGGCTGTTCTGCCGTGCGAGCGAGTTCCAGAAATAAATTGGCGAGTGCTCGGCGTTCTGGTTCATAGCGCCGCACCGGCCAGAGCGCCACCGACAGCGCCGTCTGGAGAAGCCCGCCGCCAAGCGCGAGCGCGGAGGAGATGAAAGCTTGATTAATGGTCAGCGGCTGCGCGGCATAAATCAGCAGCGTGACTAGGCTGATCACTCCGAGATCGGCGGCCGTGGTGCCGGCGGCGACGAACATTCCCGCGGCAAAAGCCCACAGGGTTGCGATGATTGCAGCCGCGGCGTTGTGACTGCCGGAGAGTGCTCCGAGGAGAACGGCCAGCGCGCACAGCACGCTGGAAGAGAGCATGCGCTTGGCGCGCTGGGCGTAGGGATCGCTTCCGTCGGAATAGGCGACGTTGAGTGCGCCGCTGGCCACCACTACGCCGCCGCGCGGCATGTTCAGAGCGAACCCGGCAGCCAGGGGCAGGACCACACCGACTGAGTTACGCAGGGCCAGGTAGGGAGAAAGCTTTGAGGAATCGAAGCGGGTCAGCACGCGCCAGAATTCACGCCCGGCGCCTTCGTGCGCGGGAGGCGAAGAGGTGCCCATTGCTGCGGTCTGCGGAAGCAGTTTCGAGGAGGCTTCTTTGGTTTCGATCGGCATCAAGAAAAACCAAATCGCGCACCTCGTGTATTTCGGGTGCACATCCATTGTATCTAAGGATGATCGTTGCCGTCGGTTGCTAACCGTTGCAACCCGACGCAGGCGATTTCCATCCAACAAAGTGAGACACTGAGGAGATTCTATGCAACAACGTCATCTAGGAAAAAACGGTCCGCTCGTTTCTGCAATGGGCCTGGGCTGCATGGGGATGTCGGAATTCTATGGGACGCGTGACGACGAGGAGTCCATCGCCACAATTCATCGCTCCATCGAACTCGGCATCACGTTTCTTGATACCGCGGACGTCTACGGTTACGGCGACAATGAAATATTGGTTGGTATGGCCATCGGGGAGAGGCGCACCAGAGTTTTTCTCGCCACCAAATTCGGAATGGTTCGGGACAAGGCCAATCCCGCTGCGCGCGGCGTCAGCGGCCGCCCGGAATATGTGCGCGAATCTTGCGATGCCAGTTTGAAACGCCTGGGCGTGGAAAGAATTGACTTGTATTACCAGCACCGCGTCGATCCCAGTGTCCCAATCGAAGAAACGGTGGGCGCGATGGGGGAGCTGGTGAAAGCGGGCAAAGCTCGCTACCTCGGATTGTCCGAGGCATCGGCCAGCACCATTCGGCGCGCGCACAAAGTGCATCCGATCGCCGCGCTGCAAACGGAGTATTCGCTCTGGAGCCGCGATCCTGAAGATGAAATCCTGGCGACAACCCGTGAGTTGGGAATTGCCTTCGTTGCCTACAGCCCGCTTGGCCGCGGCTTTCTCACCGGCCAGATCAAACGCTTCGAAGATTTTGCGCCCGACGATTACCGCCGGAATTCGCCGCGCTTCCAGGGAGAAAACTTCCAGAAGAACCTAGATCTTGTTCGCCGTGTCGAAGCCATTGCCAAAGAAAAGAAATGCACTCCCGGCCAGCTCGCGCTTGCATGGCTGCTTGCCCAAGGCGAGGACATTATTCCGATACCCGGGACCAAGCGGCGAGAATACCTTGAAGAAAATGCCGGAGCTTTGAGCGTGTCATTGACGAATGAGGACCTGCGACGAATTGACGAAGTAGCCCCGCGCGGCGCCGCCGCGGGGTTGCGCTATCCGGAGCAGATGATGAAGTCGGTGGGCCGCTGATTATTCCTGGCCGGATCGCCAAAATTGGAGGCGGATTGAGTGCCCAGTCTAAAGCCTCTACTGCCGTCAGCGGCCGCCAGTGCGGAGCGCCGGCAGAGTAAACTTCGGCGTAATTTCCTTGCGCTTCGACCAGTCGTGGTAGGTGTGGCACTCGAAGCAGCGCGATTCCGCGTGCTCCGGCCCCGGCGCATGGCAGGTCTTGCAAGTTTCAATTCCCGGCAGCAAGATGTCGCTCGATTCCGTGCTCGTCAACGCCTTCGCGTGGCAGCTCACGCACGTGAAGCCAGTGTGGGCGGCGTGATCGAACTTCGCATGCGGCATCCAGCTCTCGGTGAATTTGGGAGGTGCCACATTGGGAAGCCATCCCATGAATCTTGGATTGGCCCGAGCTGTGTCTGGCCACGGACCTTGTGGCCCACGGACCAGCGTATGGCACTGTTTACAAGTCTTGCGCCACAGTAATTCCTCCGCCTCAGCCGTGTGCTCCGCGACCCATTCCACCGAGGTGAGCACGCGAATTCTCGGCGGCATGGGCCTCCCCGTGACATTTCGATCGGGATCGCGCGACTCGCGCAACTCAGCAGGATGCGCCGCTATATACTCGGTGAACTTATTCACGATGAAGGCATGGATGACGGATGGCTGGTTGTGCGGCGCCTCGTCCGTGAAGCGCTTGTCAAACTGCAGAGAATGGCACGCGGAGCACGCCAACTCGTATAGAGGAAGAGCCATGTGTGCTCCGGAGGACAAGGGAGGATCAGGAGACAAGCCTCTTACGTCGCCGCTTCTTGTCCACCCGTCTGGGCCCGGCAGCGGCGAATCTGGCACAACGACAGCTGGCCCGTAAGTAGGTATGTGCGACATGGGAGGATGGAAGCGCCATGCCGCTCTGTATCGATAAGCAGCAGGGCGATGGCAATCACCGCAATCCAACTGGACAATTGGGCCGAGCGGACTTTGGTGAATGGGTTTCAAATGAATAGCATGGTTCAGCTTGATGGTGCCTGGGTCCCGGACGCCCTCGCGCATGGCCGCGAATTGCGGGTGGCCGTCTTCGAAACTGCGAATTTTGCTGTTCACATGAAGTACGCGATCGATTGTTTTCAGATCTGCATGGCACTCGGCACAGGATTGATTGCTGGCGGCGGAAATGTCGATGCGTCCGCGGTGCTCGCTATGACATGTCACACACCCGAGGGTTTCTGTTTGGGTTTCGTGATGGATGGGGCCATCGTGACAGGCGAGGCATGCGCTGTCGGCTGCCTTCGCGAAAAAAGCGCCGGCGGTTTGCAGATGGCAAGCCGAGCAATCTTTTTCGAGAACGGCGTGCGGCGCAGAGAGGCGGCCGCTGCTGTAAACGCGAGAGTCTTTTAAAATGGTGCGCTCGGTGATCCAGACGAGCGCAAGCAAGGGCAGCAAGACGCTCAGCCAGAATTTCGCGCGCTTCAGCGGCGTCGGCCTCTTGAAATAGTTGAGGTCGATGCGCTGCGCAAGTTTTTTGGTTGTGCGTGTGCGTGCCACGGTTTTTTAATTAGTAGCGCAGCGCCGTGACGGCATGAATGGCGCCGAGCAAAATCAATGCGAGCGAAAGTGGGACGTGCAGCAGCAGCCAGCCGTGCAGCCAGTGGTGTAAGCGCTCCTGGCGGGTAAGCTGCCGCGCCTCATCGCAAATGTCTTCGAGGTCCGCAAGCGTGACGTGAGCTGCGGCGGGCAGCAACGTGCGCAGTCCGGAAAACACCCCACGCGTTTTGTCAACATCGCCGAGGCGCTGGCCGCTTTGTTTCGGCCGCTCCAGATACGGACGCATCTCGTCCAGGTAAAAGGCGCGGAGCGGCGCGCTTTCCTCTTCACTCAGCAAAACAAGTTCGGGAGCCGCAGCCACCGCGGCGCTCGCACCCGCACTGACGGCGGCCGATGTGCGCAGCAGAACGGCCGACGCGGCGATGGTCCGCAACGCGGTGAAGCCGCCAGCGCGCTGAACTTCGCCACTCGAAGATTTGCCGAGGCCCAGGGAACCGCAGAGAGATTCGAATGCGCGATCCGCTTCTTCGCGCAGCAGCGAACGCACGTTTCCGATCTCGTCGTAAATGGTTTCGAGCGGCACGTCGGAAGTCATCACGCGAGGAATATAATGTTGCAACACAGCGCCGAACACGCCGCTAGAGACGGTAATGATGAGCAGCCACATCAGCACGCGCGTGAGCGCGCCGCCGAAGTGAAATCCACCGTGAAAAAGAATGATTGGCAGGGCGAGAAAGCCGAGCCAGAGGTGGACGCGCATCCAGGCCTGCGCGCGGCCGACGCGCCACGTGGGGACGCGTTTACGCGCGCCAAGAAGCGCCGCGAAAATGATGAAGCCGAAACCGACGAAGCCGAAAATCAGGCCGATGGTGCCGCCGCCGCGCGGTCCTTGCGGCGATTCGAATGCATAGCGGATGTAGACCGCAATCGAAACCCCGAGAATTGCAGATGACGCGATGGACCAGGCGCGCTGCGTTTCGTCCATTCTCATTTCGCGGAGCCCTGGCCGAGCATATCGGCGAAAAATGTGCGCGGGTCGACGCGGTGCGCGGCATCGTGCGGGCAAGCGTAGACGCAGCTTGGTTCTTTCAAATGCGTGCAGAGATCGCACGAAGTAGCTTTTTGCTTGATGGCCGCCTTCTTGCGCCCGGCCCGCTCCGGATCGTCAACCATCACTTCGAATGGATGCAAATTGATGTTGCCGTAGGGGCAATTCTGCGCGCAGAGGCCGCAGCCGATGCACCAATCCTCGATGATGACTTCGAGCGAATTTCGCCTTCGAATCGAGCCGACCGGGCAGCCGACCATGCAGAGCGGGTCGCGGCACTGGCGGCAGCTCGTGGCGACGAGGTATTGGTCGAAGCGCAAGCCATCGCGGATGAGCCGCGTGATGCCGTCGTGTGCGTCGGCGCAGGCATTGACGCATGCGTCGCAACGCGTGCAATTCTGCAAATCCAGAATCAGCAAGCTCTGCGCTTCCATCAGTCCTTGCGAGAGGAATTGATCGATCGGGACGTCGTGAACCATGTGCATACGCTGCTGATTTGCGGCTCGGCGCTCGGCGGCAACGGCTTCGAGACCGGTTCGAACGCCGGGAAAACGCGCAACCATATCGCGGAAATCATCGCCGGAGATTCGAACGAGTTCGACGTGATCAAGAGCAGTGCAAGTCGCGGTTCGAACGCCGCCGCCGAGCAGCCCGATTTCGCCGAAGTAGTCGCCGCGAGAGAGATACGCGAGAACCATCTCGCCGCCGGGATAATTCTCTGAAATCTTTACGAAACCGATGCGCACCAGATAGAAGCTGTCGGCAGGATCGCCCTGGAGGGCAATGGTCTGGCCCGGCGCAAAGCGCTGCAATTCGACGCTCTCTTTGAGGTGCTCAATAAAATCGCGCGGCAGATCCGCGAACATAGGCACGCCACGAAGGTGATTTTCAAGAGCGCGGCGGCGGTAGGTCTGGTCGAGCTGCGCGCGGAAAGTTTTGTTCTTGAGCATGATGTCGAGAACATTGCGAAGCACTTCGAAAGCCACGACATCGGATTCCGCGCTCACCGTGGCGGAGCGCGGATAGAAATTCATGCAGGTCATTTCGCCGAAGAGATCGCCGGGACCGAGCTCGGCGACTGGGTTGCCGTAAGCGAGATCGACGGAGGCGTCGATGGGAATCGTTCTGTCACGCGCTTCTTCCTCGCGCTTGTCTTCTTCGCGCGCGACGAGCGTGCTGCTCAGGCGCTTGAAGAAACCTTTTGCGCCGCCCTGGGTCTTGACGTGCGCGATGGGAGTGGAAATGGAGACCTTGGCTTTTCCTTCGAGAATGTAGAAAGCCGTGGAACCGAATTCGCCTTCGCGGCAAATGATTTCGTCTTTGCGGAAGCGGCGCTTGACGATGGCGCCGCGATTGAGCTCGAGAAATGTACCGGACACGCCTTTGAAAACGGGGATCTGCAACAGATCTTCGGCTTCGAATCCCTGCGCGTCTGGACCGACAGCGATCGCGGTGCCCACCACGCTCTTGTTGGTGAGCGCACCGGTGGGACAGGAGACCATGCACTCGCCACAGGAGATGCAGGTGGAATCCCCCATCGGCGAATTGAGATCGAACGCGATGCCGGCGGAATAACCCTTGCCCATGCGGCCCAGGACGAAATTGCTTTTGACTTCGTCGCAGCCGCGAATGCAGCGGTCGCAGAGAATGCAGGCGTCGTGGTCGACGGCGATGGCCAGGGAAGAATCGTCCTTGCCGCGCGCGACTGTTCGTTTTGCGAAGCGCGGTTGGGAAGCACCGGCCGCTTTCGCGTGCGTTTCCAATTCGCAGTCGCCGGAATTCCGCTGGCGCGCGCAAGGAGAAGGGTGATCGGACATCATGAGTTCAAGGAGCATCTTGCGCGCGCCCAAAACTTTTTCGGAATTGGTGACGACTTTCATGCCGGGCTCGACCGGGCGGACGCACGAAGCGGCGAGGACGCGCGCGCCGGTGTCCACGACGCAGAGGCGGCAGACGCCCACGGGAGTCTGGTTCTGCAAATGGCAAAGTGTGGGGATGTTGATGCCGTTCATGCGCGCCGCATCGAAGACGCTAGTGCCGGCGGGCACGCGGACGGGCTGGCCGTCGAGAGTAATGTCGATCATTCCGGGAGGTGTGAGGGTGGCTGCCATTTTAGAGTGATCAGTATTCAGTTTTCAGTAGGAGAAGAAAATATTCTTTCCTCCTCTGCTTGCGCTCGAATTTTGTTGCAATGCCATTTTAGTTCTCAGCTTTCAGTGCTCGGTGTTCAGTAGGAACACGAATAGCGAGCATGCCTTTGCTTGCGATCTCCCGGCCGCTGCGTGTTGAACTTGCTCCATTAACGTTTCCTTCTTCGACTGAATACTAACAACTGAAAACTCCTCACGGGCGAATGCCGACGCGCTGCGCTTCGCCGGTGCGGGTAGCGGGAGTGAAACAAATTTCGCTGGGGCATTGGCCTTCCAAAACGTGCGCATCGATTTCAGCGCGAAAATGTTTCAGCACGGATTGAATCGGCGCAGGGGCGATCTGGCCGAGGCCGCAGATCGAGGTAAGGCTCATGGCTTGCGAGAGTTCGTCGAGGAGCGCGATATCGGCGCGATATTGTGATTCGGGTACGCCGCCTTGCGTCCAGCGCGCGAGCATATCCGCCATTTTCTGCGAGCCGAGGCGGCAGGGAACACATTTGCCGCAGGATTCGTTGCGATAGAAACGCACCGCGTTGAGGGCCATGTCCAGCATGCAGGTCGTGTCGTCACAGACGACGATGGCGCCGGAGCCGAGCATGGAGCCGGCATCCGCGAGAGCTTTGAAATCCAGACGGACATCGATCATCGAAGCGGGAAGAAAACCGGAGGACGGGCCCGACGGTGCGAAGGCTTTCATTGGACGGCCGCCGCGAACGCCCCCCGCGTGGTTGAAAATGACGTCGTGCATGGGCACGCCCATGGGGACTTCGAAAATGCCGGGGCGGGTGACGTGGCCGCTCACGCCGACAAATTTTAGTCCGCGCGACCCACCGGCGCCTTGTGCGACGAACCAATCGACGCCGCGGGCGAGAATCTGCGGCACGTTGATAAAGGTTTCGACGTTGTTGATGACGGTGGGCTTTTGCCAGAGGCCGATTTGACCGGGAAACGGAGGCTTATTGCGCGGCTCGGCGCGATGGCCTTCGATTGCTTCGATGAGCGCGCTTTCTTCGCCACAGATGTAGCCGCCGGGGCTGACAAAAACTTCGAGATCGTAGTCAATGTCGCTGCCGAGGATCTTTTTTCCAAGAAGCCCGGAGCCATAACAGCGGCGAATCTCTTCACCGAGGATTTCCTCCTGAAGATGATATTCGTGCCGAATATAAAGGATGCCGCGCTTCGCGCCGGTGACGAGGCCGGCAATAATCATGCCTTCGATGAGGAGATGCGGCAGGTTAGTCATGATACTTCACGGGATCGGGCTGTTTGCGCACCAGGTCCCACTTCATGCTGGTGGGAAATCCGGCGCCGCCCATGCCTTTCAGTTCGGCGGATTTGAGTTGTGCGAGGACGTCATCCCAGGCCTTGGATTGAACGAGCTTGCGCACCACGCCGTACTTTTCTCTCTCGCCATACGGATCGGCTTTGCAGGTGATTCGTGTCTGCTCGGGATGTGGCTCGTGAATGTCGTTGCCGCGAATGGCGCTGCGGGCGATCTGCTCGGCATGCGCGGCGGTGACGTCCGTGAAAATGTGATCGTTGATGGAAATTGCAGGAGCATGATCGCAGCGGCCGAGGCAGGAAACGCCGCGAACCTGCACATCTTCAGGCCGCGAATTCGCGAAGCGGCGCTCGAGATCGGCGCGCAACTCGCAAGCGCCGTTGAGATGGCAGCTCATGTCGGCACAGACGCGAATTTCCGCTTTCGGCGGCGGCACGAGATGAAAATGGGGATAGAAACTCGCGACGCTGTGAATTTGATAGAGCGGCGTCTGGGTGCGTTGCGAAAGACCTTCGAGTTCCGCTTTGGGCAGGAAGCCGTAGCGAAGCTGGATGGCCCGAAGGTCGTCGAAGATCACGGCGCCCCGTCACGCGCGAAGTGGCGTGCTGAATCCCCTGCATACTACTGAGAGGGAAGTCCGCTGTAAATAGCACCCGGTTGGCTTTTCGCGGCGCGGCGCGAAAAAGACAACGCGGCCCGTTGACTTCGGCGCGGCGCAAACGATATAAGCAAACAGACTCACCGGCACACCGAATGAGCGACACCTCAAACTCTTGCATCCTCCGCGTGGTTTTGTGCGCATGGCTCATAACGATCCCGGCCCTGCTTTCGGCGCAGAATGAGCCCATCAAATATATCGGCCCGGGTTCGTGTGCGGCGACGAGCTGTCACGGAAGCGTGAAGCCCATTGCAGGCAGCCGGATTTTGCAGAACGAATATTCGACGTGGATCATCAAGGATAAGCATAGCCGCGCCTACCAGGCTTTGACCGGAGACGTCGGCGAACGTATGGCGCACATCCTGAAACTGGGCGCGAAGGCAGAAGAGGCGCCGAAGTGTCTGGCGTGCCACTCGCTGAATCCGCCGCCGGAGCAGCGCGGACGCGCTTTTGAAATTTCGGAAGGCGTGTCCTGCGAAAACTGCCACGGGCCGGCGTCTGCGTGGCTGGGGCCGCACACCACAAAATCGTGGGCACATGAGAAATCGGTGGCGCTGGGAATGCACGATACTCGAGACGTGATTCATCGCACCGAGAAATGCCTGGAATGCCATCTGGGAACGAAAAGCAAATCTGTCGATCACGAGATGATCGCGGCGGGGCACCCGGATCTTTATTTCGAACTGGATTCGTTTTCGGCGGTGATGCCGCGCCACTGGAAAGTTCCGCGGGAATCGGAGCCGGGCAAACCGGTTGAGGACCCTGCGTGGGTGGGCGTGCGCGAGTGGAGCACCGGACAGGCTGTGCAGTTGCGCGTGGCCCTGGAGCGGCTGACTTGGCGCGCGAAGAATGAGCGCGCCGATAAAAAGGATGTGTGGCCGGAGTATTCGGAGCTTTCCTGCGTCGCTTGTCATCATGCGCTGGGGGCGTCGAAGGACAGTTGGCGGCAGGAACATGGATACATCGGACGGCGTCCCGGGGATCCGGCATGGAATAGCTCGCGCTATGCCGTGTTCCGATTGCTCGCCAAGCAGATTGATTCAGCAAACGCGCTGGAGCTGGACCGTCAACTGCTTACAGTTTCGAATGAGATGAGTAAGTTGAACGCGGATCGCAATGCGGTGGCGTCAGCAGCATCGGCGGCGGCGCCGCTGGCCCAACGGATTGCCGAGCGCCTGGCGGCGATGCAATTCGATCAGGCGGTTGCGCTTCGCATGCTGCAGCGTATTTCGGATGACGCGGAAAATATTGCGCTGGCGGACGAGCGCGCGGCGGAACAAGCGGCCATGGCGCTCGATTCTTTGTACATTGCATATAGTAAGGACTCTAAGCCTTCCAACGCCGCCGAAGTTCGCGCTGCGATAAACGGCCTCTTCCAGCAGCTCGAAAATCCTTCGGCATACAACGCCGATCAGTTTGCGTCTTCTCTTCGTCGAATCGGCACGCTACTTCACTAAGCTGCCGCGCTTGCGGTAGAGTCGTGTACCCATTGGATCTTCCGAGCTATCGATGAATCGATTCGAAACATGGTTTTGTGGGTCATCGTTTTGGCGGTACATGACGCGGCGGCAGCTTTTGCCGTGGATTCTCCAAGGCTCGGAGCTTGGCGATCATGTGCTGGAGCTGGGTGCGGGGCCCGGAGCGGCAACGGAGGAGTTGGGGCACCTCGCTACTCGGGTGACCAGTCTTGAGTACGACCACGCGCCTGCGGCGAAGCTCGGTGCTCGCGTGAGCGGCGGCAATGCGACGGTGATCCAGGGAGATGCTGCGACGTTGCCTTTTTCGAATGGCGCATTTTCTTCGGCAATCGCGATCCTCATGCTTCATCATTTGCGTTCGAACGAAATGCAGGATCGCGCTTTCGCGGAAATTTGGCGCGTGCTCCGGCCGGGCGGGATATTCCTCGCGTTTGAGATTCAGGATGGATGGCTGCACAGGGTGGGGCACATCCGGAGCACGTTTGTGCCTGTGACGCCAGCGTCGGCGATTGCGAGATTGACGACCACGGGATTTTCAGAGGTGACCGTGGATTTCCGGTGCGGAGGCTTTCGAATCCGTGCGGTCCGCGCGCGCGAAATGTGAGGGCTTAACACGCCCGCCGCGTTGACGCAGCGCGAACGCGGGCATAGCATCATGGGATGTGGCGCGCGAGCCGCAGCAAATTTCCCGCCGGCCCCTCCGAGGGGCTCAAACGATGGTCGCTCGGGCCGCTCAATAACAATCCGCTGGAATATTTCACCAAGGTCGCGCGCGAGTATGGCGACATCGCGGGGATGCGCGTTCTGAATTTCAAGACGATTTTCATCAACCATCCCGGCTTGATCGAAGAAGTGCTGGTCACCAACGCGCGCAGATATTCGAAAGGCAGGGTGCTGCGGGCGAACCGGCACGTCTTTGGCGAAGGCTTGTTGACCAGCGAAGGAGAATTCTGGCTGCGGCAGCGGCGGCTGGCGCAACCGGCGTTTCACCGCGCGCGAATCGCTTCGTATGCGGCCACGATGGTGGAGTACACGCAGCGGATGTTGCATGGCTGGCGGGGCGGGGAAGAACGCGACGCCCATCAAGAGATGATGCGGCTGACGCTGCAGATCGTGGGAAAAACGCTGTTCGATGCCGATGTCGAACGCGACGCGCAAGAGGTGGGCAAATCGCTGGAACTGTTGCTGGAAATCGGCGCTAATTTCCGGCGCACCATCTTTGTGCCGCATTGGCTGCCCACTCCCACGAATCTGCGGGCGAAGAGGGAAATCGCGCAGATCGAAAAAATTCTTTACCGCATCATCGGTGAGCGCCGCGCTTCCGGCCGCGACACCGGCGATCTACTGTCGATGCTTCTTTCGGCGCAAGACGAAGACGGTTCGCGCATGACGGATCGGCAGCTTCGTGATGAGGCCATTACTTTATTCCTGGCGGGGCACGAGACCACGGCCAGCACGCTTTCCTGGACGTGGTGGATGCTCGCGCAGAATCCCACAGCGGAAGCAAAGCTGCATGCGGAATTGGACGCCGCCCTCGGCGATCGCGCTCCTTCTCTAGATGATTTGCCAAGACTCGCTTACACCGGGCACGTCATCACGGAATCGCTGCGGCTGTATCCGGCGGCGTGGGGAATGGCGCGTCTGGCCGTCGAGGATCATGAAATTGCAGGCTACCCGGTGACAAAGGGGATGGGCGTGGCCATGGCGCAGTGGGTGGTGCATCGAGACCCGCGATGGTATGACGCGCCGGAAGAATTCCGGCCGGAGCGCTGGGAAGATGATTTGTTGAAACGATTGCCGCGGTTCGCTTATTTTCCGTTCGGCGGCGGGCCGCGCCAGTGCATCGGGAACATGTTTGCGCTGATGGAAGCAACGCTGATTTTGGCGACGATCGCGCGGAAGTTTCGATTGCGGCTGGTCGCGAATCATCCCGTGGTGCCCCTTGCGTCGATCACGCTTCGGCCGCGGCATGGAGTGCGTGTCATGCTGGAGTCGCGGGAGAAAAGAGAAGCAGTGTCCTCGTCAAACGACAGGCAGGCTGCCGTTGCTGATTAGTTGCCTACTTGGCTGCCGTCAGTGCACCAAACTCAGAGCGCGTCTGCATCACCCGGAGGATGGAGTCGCGCGTGACAATCCCAACGATCTGGGGCGCTCCGTCGCTGGAGCCGCTCACGACAGGCATTTGATTGACGTCCGCGCTCAGGAGCCGCTCGAGTAGTTTTAGGAGAGGCTCGTCGGGCGAGGTCCACAAGATTTTGTCTCGCGGAATCATGGCGGCTTGCACGGAGTTGTGGGCCCACTCGACGCGGGAGACGGAGTTGAGGGTGTGAACGTTCATCATGCCGACGAGGCGGTCGTCGCTAACCACAAGATGGCAGCGGCGGCCGGTGCGGAGCACTTCGGTGCTGTATTCTTCAAGCGTGATGTGGCCGGGGGCCGTGGGCACTTCCTTGCTCATGACGTCGGCGGCGCTGAGGCCAGCGAGGGTTTCGCGGATGGCCACCTGAGCGACGCTCTCCTGCGCGGCATTCAAAATGAACCAGCCGATGAAGGCGGTCCATAGCCCTTGTTGAACGAAGCCGTTAAAGACACCGTAAGCACCGAAGAGGATCATCGCGTAGGCGATCAATTTTCCGCTGGCGCCCGCGACGCGCGTCGCCTTCTCAAAATTCTTGGTCGCTCCCCAGACGATGGCGCGGAAAATCCTTCCTCCGTCCAGAGGAAATCCCGGCAAGAGATTGAAAACGGCAAGCGCAGCATTGGTGCGGCAGAGCCAGGTGGCCAGTGCTCCGACCGTCTGGCTGTAAGGGAAGAGAAGCGTTAAGCCAAAAAAACTTCCGGCGAGGAAGCCGCTGGCCAGCGGTCCAGCGATCGCGATATTGAATTCCTGAATCGCGTTGGAAGGCTCCCGCTCGATGCGCGCGAGGCCCCCGAAGAGAAACAGGGTGATGGAAACGACGCGAATTTTGTAGTGCTGGGCCACGACGCTGTGGCCGAGCTCGTGGAAGAGAACCGAGGCGAAAAAAAGGAGGCTCGTCAGGACGCCGACGGTCCAATGCTGCGTGTCCGTCCAAAGCGGATGTTGCTGCTTGAACTGCGAGGCGATGATGTAGGTGATAGCCGCAAAAATAAAGACCCAAGTCGAATGGAGATAGATGGGGATTCCGAGAATTCTTCCGATGCGCAAACCTGATCCGCGGTTCATGGCTCTTCTCTTAATTAGCCTAGCACAAGAGGTCGACGGAAGCCGGGAGGTAGGGCATTTTGGGCCGTACGGGAAGTAGCGATTCTTCGCGGATGAGGGAAAGACGTAATTCGTGACACGTGACAGGTGATTCGTGACTGCTGACTGGTGGGGAAGCACATCCAAGAGTGGCTGGGCCACGAGAGAGCCCTCGTCTCGCCAGACCATCCGGGATGCACAGAGCTGAACTCCCGATGGTCGCACCGGCGATTGGGAGTTGAAGAGGGAAGACGGAAGGGACAAGGCGCTGGTGGTGTAGGACTCATGGATCTGGCGAGAGTGGGGCTTGGCAAACACGTGGAAACATACCATGAAACGCAATTCGAAGTTAAGTAATTATTTCGATATCATTCGAATGAAGCGGGAAGATATTGAAAAGGCAGGGGGTTGAAGTGTCGATGAGCGGAATTTAAGGGACGGGGCCCAGGGCGGGGAAGCGGAAAATCATGAGAAGGGAGAGTGCCGCAAGAAGAGCTGGACGCGATGCGGAGCCATCTGGCACGGAAAAGCGGAGGAGCTTGAGAAAACAGGCTGCGGGCGGAGGATGGGGAAAAATCAAAAGCCGCTCCCTTGATGAAGCAAAACCCAAAGGGATTCAGCACTCAGGAGCGTCTCAACCCGTTATCGGTTCTCCGCCCGGCTGGAACAGTTGTATGCCCCGTCGTCTCTCATCGCGCCGCGTCGTCCACGAACGCAACACTCGCTCCAACGTTTGCTGCACCATCGGGCTACTACTTGAGAGAGGAGTAGTCATTGGCATACCTTTGTTACTGGCCCGCACTTCCTGACA
>WNFN01216363.1_pt1 | contig 20135 bp, 24 predicted proteins | sample 5400161 | NCBI WGS metagenome assembly WNFN01 (sample SAMN13153353, study PRJNA577476) | soil metagenome | isolation source: 80 cm saprolite on Douglas fir-dominated hillslope | place: USA:California | collected 2013-09-17 | reverse complement strand
CCCACCTGGCCGATCACCACGATCATCATCGAGAGTCCCAGGATCATGCCGATGGCGCTGCGGCCGAAGTAGTCGGCGCGGATCGCCTGCATGAACGGCCCGCGCAGCCCCCAGGCGGCGCCATGCAGCACCGCGAACGCGAGCACCATGGCGACGTTCACCGCGTAAGTGAGGAGCAGCAGGCCGGTCATGTGCATCAGCATGCACGCGGCGGCAATCAGGCGCTTCTTGTAGCGATCGCCGATCACCCAGCCGATGCCGACGCCGCCGATCTGGGAGAGCGTAAGCAGCGTATAGACCAGCGCCGCCTGCTCGACCGTGTAGCCGAGGTCCTGGTTCATGTGGGTGATCGAGTGCACGCTCACGGCGTGCACCACGAGGAGAGCGAAGCCATGGCCGAGCGAGAGCAGCCAGAACGCGGGCGTGCGCAGCGCCTCGCGCGCGGTGAAGTCGCGCTCCAGGGTCAGCGCGCGGATCTGCTGTGTGGTCTCTGGCGTCTTCGGCGGCAGGCCGTCCACCGTCAGGCCGTGGTCTTCCGGCCGGCGCTTGATCAGCATCGCGAGCGGCAGGCCGACGACGATCGCGATCACGCCGGAAGCGAACGAGGTCGCTCGCCAGCCGTAGGTCTGCAGCGACCACGCCACCAGCGGTACCGAGATGCCGCCGAGCGCCAGCCCGATCGACAGCGACGACAGCGCCCGCGCCCGCCAGCGCTCGAACCAGTTGATCAGCGCGATGTTAACCGGGAAGAAGCCGCACAGGCTCGTGCCCAGGGCGACCACCAGGAACGCGGCGTAGAACATGCCCAGCGTGTCGGTCGTGCTGAGCAGCATCAGCCCCAGGCCGAAGACGACCACGCCGACGCGGATCATGCCCTGGGGGCCGAAGCGATCGATGAACCAGCCCAGCAGCGGCCCGAGGATCGCCGCTTCCATCTGCTGCAGCGCCGCCGCCCCGGAGAGCGCGGTCTTGCTCCAGCCGCGCTCGGCCTGCAGCACCGCGACGTAGGCGCCGAACGACTGCGTCATCAGGCCGGCCTGCAGGAACTGCATCGCCGAGCCCGCGGCGACCATGTACCAGCCGTAGAACAACCGCTTAGAATGCGCTTCCCGCTTTTTGGAAATCTCCCCCATGCCCATCTCAATGTATCAGGCTTCGACGCCGCGCTTCGCGGCCATGCTGCGAAACCTTTCGACGCTGATCGACAAGGCCGAGGCGCATTGCGCAGCGAAAAAAATCGAGCCGGTCGCGATCACCAGCGCGCGCCTGTTCCCCGATATGTATCCCTTCACGCGCCAGGTGCAGATCGCGTGCGATACCGCCAAGGGCGCGGTGGCGCGCCTGGCGGGCGCCGAGAGCCCGAAGCACGAGGACACCGAGCAGACCTTCGGCGAGCTGAAGGCGCGCATCGCGAAGACGCTGGACTTCATCGAGTCGGTTAGCGCCGGCAAGATCGACGGCAGCGACGACAAGGAGATCGTGCTGCCGATGCGAAGCGGCGAGCGCCGCTTCAAGGGAATGCAATATCTCCTGGGCTTCGCCTACCCGAACTTCTACTTCCACCTCACCACGGCGTACAACATCCTGCGCCACAACGGCGTCGAGGTCGGCAAGCAGGACTTCGTCGGCAAGCCCTGATTACTGCTTGAACGGCGCGCCCAGGCGCTCGCACTGCTCGCGCGCGTAGCGCGAGCCGATGATGTTGGCGTCGTCGGGGCCGCCGTTGACCGCGACGATCTTCTCGTTCCTCAGGATGAAGCTCATCGGATAGAAGCCGTCGTAGGCGCCCGCCTTGTTCTTGTCGTTCACCCAGACGCACACGCCCCAGCCGTACTGCTCGCCGCGCACTGGTGTGCCGCGGTTGTAGAGCTGCTTCGGGCCGGCACGGAATTCGACGATCGCAGCCTTCGGATCGGTGAGCCGCAGGCTCAGGTAGCTCTTGATCTCGTCCTGATAGTTGACCGGCGCCGGGCCGTAATCGGCGGTCGCCATCTCTTCCTTGGTCACCGGGGTGACACATGCGGCCAGGGTGAGCAGCGCGATGGCAAACAGGCGTTTCATCGGCATTCTCCTATGCGTAGTTCAGCAGCACGCCGGCGGTTTCGCGCGGCATCGAGACATGGGGATAGTGGTGCGTCGGCAGCTCGTGGTAGCGCCACGCCGGGTCGTCTCGCGCGCGCTCGGCGAACGGCGCAAAGCTGGTCGGTGAATAGCCGCTGCAGAAAACATAGGCGCGCCGGCCGCGGTAGTTGCCTTCGAGCGCGAGCGGCTGGGTGAAGGTCTTGATCGGCTGGGGATCGCGCCGCCCCTCGAGCCAGGCGATCTGCGCAGCATCGGTCATGCCCTGCGCTTGGGGCGGCAAGGGTGGCAGTTGCGAGGCGCCGGCCGGGAAATGCGCGCGCACCTCGGGTCGCACGAGGTCGACCAACGCCTGGCCGTGCTGCGGCACGAACGCATCTAGGTAGACCAGCGTGCCGATGGCCTTCGGCAAACGGTCGGCGACGCCGGTCACCACCATGCCGCCGTAGCTGTGTCCCACCAGCACGATGTCTTTCAGCTGCTCGTACTGGATCACGCCCAGCACGTCGGCAGTATGCGTGGCGAGATCGGTGGCGGGCGAGGCGAGATGCCGGCGCTCGCCGATGCCGGTGAGGGAAGGGGTGAAGACCTCGTGGCCGGCCGCGCGCAGCACATGCGCGACGCGCTGCCACATCCAGCTGCCGCCCCAGGCGCCGTGAACCAGTACGAAAGTCAGGGCTTGGCGGCGGGCTTGAACATGCTCGACATGTCGATCTCGTCGAGCTTGACCGCCGCCTTGTTGCGCGCCTCGATCTCGGCGAGCCGGCGTGGCGTTTCGTTGCTGGCCTGCTCGAAGGCGTCGACCAGCTTGAAGCAGAATGCGGCGAGCGCTTTCGGGTCGGGCTTCTTCTGCTCGGTGCCCGAGAGCGTGCCGTAGACGCGCGCGGCCAGATTGACGTAAATCCGCTCCGCCATATCGACGTACGGATCCTTGGCCGGGGCGGCGGCGCCGGGTTTGCCGGCGGGCGGTGGATGGGCGGGAGCGCTCATGGCGCGAGTTTACCCCTAACTTCGGACTCGTCCTCGGCCAGCGTGCGTTTCAGCTGGTCGCGCAGCTCGTTCGAGACGATGACGTGCGCATCCGGCTCGCTCTTGTGCACCGCGTAGAGCTTGGCCTGCACCACGTGGTCGTGCTCGGCGAAGGCGCGCGCGGCGCGCTGCGCGCGCTCCGGGTCCTGGGTAGTGACGGCGAGCGCGGTCTCGCCGAGCTTGAGCGCCGAGAGCCAGGTCTCGCGCTCGACCATCTCGACGCCGAGGTCGCGTAGCTCGAACAGGTGGCGCATGTCATGGGCGCGCGCGATCAGGCGCAGGCGTGGGAAGTGCGTGCGCGCGATGCTGGCGAGGCGCGTGATCGCCTCGCGGTCGTCGAGCGCGATGATCAGCAGATCGGCCGTGTCTGCGCCTGCCGCGTGCAGGAGATCCAGCCGCGTGGCATCGCCGTAGAACACGCGAAAGCCGAACTCGCGCGACTGCTCGACATGGTCCGGGTCGTCGTCGAGCACGGTCGGGTGATAGCCGCTCGCGTTGAGGAGTCGCGCCACGACCTGGCCGACGCGCCCGAGCCCCGCGACGATCACCTTGCCCGGCTCGGGCTGGTCGGGCGCGCGCCCCGTGGGAGAAGCGGGATCGGCGAAGCGCGGCGCGATCACGCGATCGTGCACTATGAGGAGGAACGGCGTCGCGATCATGGACAGCGCAACGGCGAGCGTGATCGCCTGCGCGGTCTGCTCGGGGATCGCGCCGTTCAGCGCGGCGAGGCCGAGGATGACGAAGGCGAATTCGCCGCCCTGGGCGAGGAGCAGGATGAAAAGCGGCCGCTCGCTCACGGGCAAACGCGCGCGCCGGGCGATGAGCCACAGCACCGCGCTCTTGAGGATGAACAGGCCGACGATCAGGCCGACCACGACCCAGGGGCGCGCGAGCAGCACGGAGAAGTTGGCGCTCATGCCCACCGAGATGAAGAACAGTCCCAGCAAGCGCCCAGCGCCATCGACAAGCCCGCCATTTCGAAAAGCAGCGCGATGCCCAGCACGAGGAGCAGCGCAAACGCGGTAAAAATTTCCCGCAGCCGGGTACGCGCGATGTGCCGGAAGATCGGCCGCGCGATGAAGTGGCCCAGCACCAGCGTGCCGACGACCACCGCGACAGCAAAAACCACGCCCTGCCAGGAAAAACCGGACCAGCCGCCCGATTCGCCGAGCAGCGGCAGCGCCGCGAGCATCGGGATCACCGCGAGGTCTTGGAACAACAAAATGGCGAAGGTCGCCTGCCCGCCCTGCGTGCCGAGCGCGCCGCGCTCGTTCAGCGGCTGCAGGGCGAGCGCAGTGGAGGAGAGCGAGAGCGCCATGCCGGCGACCAGCGCGACGCGCATGTCGATGCCGAAAAGAAGCGCGACACCGGCGATCAGCACGATCGAGCCGAGCACCTGGGACAGGCCGAGGCCGACGAGCCGCGTGCGCATGTTCCAGAGGCGATGCGGCTCGAGCTCCAGGCCGATGACGAACAGCAGGAACACCACGCCGAGCTCGGCAAACGCGCGGATCGCCTCGGGCTGCTGCACCAGCTTGAAGCCCCACGGGCCGATGGCGATGCCGGCGAGCAGATAGCCGGCCACCGAGCCCAGCCCGAGCTTGTGCGCCGACATTACCGCGATCACCGCGGCTGCGAAATAGACCGCGGCCTGCAGCAGGAAAGCGTTGCCATGCTCCATTCACGAAGTATAGTTGGCGCGGGAGGGAGTTCCATGCCGAGCATCGAAGCGCGGGTACTCGCGCGGATGGAGGCGGTGTTCACGCGCTGTCCGGAGCTGTTCCGGTTCAGCGTGCGCGATCGCTCGGGCCTGCCCGATCACGTCGACCCGACGAAGCTCGACGGCGAGCTTTTCATCTTCGAGATCGCGCTCGCGCCGCGCCTGGGCAAGCTGCAGTACGACGAGGTGTATGCCGCCATTGCCGCGGCCATCGCGGCCGCGGTGTCGTCCTGGCCCGAGGCCAGGGATTTGCTGCCCGGCAAAACCTTCGTCCGCTACCTGCATTGATCCCTGGCAGGCACGGGCCTTGCGGCATGGGGGACATGAAACCCGCCCAGCTAGGAAGCCTTAACGCGGACACCCCCCCGATCGAGGAAGACCTCGCGCTGCGGCTCGAGACCATCTTCGACCGCTGCCCGCAGCTGCACGGTTTTACGATCCAGGACTCCTCCGCGTTGCCCGAGGAGCTGCGCTCCCTCGCGCTCGAGAAGGAGCTGGTCGTGACCGACATCGGCGTGTATCCGTTCATCAATGCCGAGCAGTGCGAGGCGATCTACAACGAGATCGCCGTGGCGCTGCTCGACTTCCTGTTCGAGCGGCCGAGCGCCAAGGACGTGCTGCGCGGCCGCACGTTCGTTCGCACGCTGCACTGAAAAGCGAAATCGGGGACGGACCCCGAATTGCGCGAGGCTAAAATGCCCGCGCCATGAAGATCGACTGGGACGTGCCCATCCGCATGGACGACGGCGTCGTGCTGCGTGCCGACGTCTTCCGCCCCGACGAGGGCAAACATCCGGCCATCCTGAGCTACGGTCCGTACGGCAAGGGGCTTGCGTTCCAGGAGGGCTACAAGACCGCGTGGGAAATCATGGCGCGCGAGCATCCCGACGCGCTCGCCGGCTCCTCCAACCGCTACCAGAACTGGGAAGTGGTCGATCCCGAGAAATGGGTGCCCGAGGGCTACGTCTGCGTGCGCGTCGATTCGCGCGGCGCCGGCCGCTCGCCCGGCTATCTCGCGCACAACAACGCGCGCGAGACGCGCGACATCTACGAATGCACCGAATGGACTGCTGCGCAGCCCTGGTGCAGCGGCAAGGTCGGCATGAATGGCATCTCGTACTACGCGAGCAACCAGTGGCGCGCCGCCGCCGCCAAGCCGCCGCACCTCGCGGCGATTTGCGCCTGGGAGGGCTGGAACGACGCCTACCGCGAGAGCGCGCGCCACGGCGGCATCATCTGCAGCTTCCGCAAGAACTGGCAGGACATGCAGGTGAAGACGGTGCAGCACGGCGTCGGCGAGCGCGGCAAGAAGAACCCGAGCACCGGCGAGCTGGCCTGCGGCCCCGAGACGCTGGGCGAGGCCGAGCTCGCCAAAAACCGGGAAGACATGTGGCAGGCGTTCCTGTCGCGCGAGATGGACGATACCTACTACCGCGAGCGCAGCGCCGACCTCTCGAGGGTCAGCATCCCGCTGCTCACGGCGGCCAACTGGGGCGGGCAGGGCCTGCACACGCGCGGCAATTTCGAAGGCTTCGTCGGCGCCGCCTCGAAGCAAAAGTGGCTCGAGGTCCATGGCGGCTCCCACTGGGCGCCGTTCTATACCGACTACGGGCGCCTGCTGCAGCTCGATTTCTTCGACCATTTCCTGAAGGGCAAGGACAACGGCTGGGACCGGCAGTCGCGCGTGCTCTTGAACGTGCGCTCGCCCGGCGAGCGCTTCGTGATGCGCTCGGAGAACGAGTGGCCGCTCGCGCGCACCAAATGGACGCCGCACTACCTCGATCCGAAGGGCATGCAGCTTTCGCGCGACGCACCGAGCTCCGCCGGTACGCTGAGCTACGACCCGATGGGTGACGGACTGACCTTCTCGACCCCGCCGCTGCGCGCGGAGATGGAGCTCACCGGCCCCTCGGCGCTCAAGCTCTTCGTCTCGTCGGCAACCGCGGACGCGGATCTCTTCGTCGTGCTGCGCGTCTTCGCGCCGGATGGCAAAGAGGTGCTGTTCCAGGGCGCGCTCGATCCGAAGACGCCGGTCGGCCAGGGCTGGCTGCGCGCATCCCACAGGAAATTGGACCGGGAGCGCTCGCGGCCCTATCGGCCCTACCACACGCACGATGAGAAGCAGCCGCTCAAGCCCGGCGAGCCGGTCGAGCTCGACATCGAGATCTGGCCGACCTGCATCGTGGTGCCGGCGGGCTATCGCATCGCGCTCAGTATCCGCGGGCGCGACTACGAGCACGACGAGCCGGCGGCGAGCCTTTCCAACATGAAGAACCCGATGAAGGGCTGCGGCCCGTTCACGCACGATGACGAGACCGACCGGCCGCCGAAGATCTTCGGCGGGAAGGTGACGCTGCATTTCGAGCGCCAGCCTTTCGTGCTGCTGCCGGTCATTCCGATGAACTAGGAGGCTCGCATGCTGAGGACCATCCTGGCAGCGCTGACGCTCGGACTGTGCGCGATGGCGCAGGCGCAGAACTATCCGGCGAAGCCGATCCGCATCGTGATCCCGTTTCCGCCGGGCAATACCACCGACATCATGTCGCGCCTGATCGCGCCGAAGATGGCCGAGCGCCTCGGCCAGCAGGTGATCGTCGAGAACCGGCCCGGCGCAAGCGGCATGCTCGGCCTCGATTACGTCGCCAAATCGCCCGCCGACGGCTACACCATCGCCTGCGTGCAGGGCGGCAACATGGTGGTGCTGCCGCACACGAGCAAGAACGTTCCCTACGATCCGCTGAAGGACTTCGCGCCGATCGCGGTGAGCACGACGAACTACCTGGCGATCGTGGGCGACCCGAACGCACCCTTCAAGACCATTGGGGAGATGGTGACCTACGCGAAGGCGAATCCGGGCAAGCTCACTGTGGCCACCAGCCACCGACATCATGGGCGGCCAGGTGCAGGCGGGCATCGATGGCATCACCGGCATGACGCCGCACATCAAGTCCGGCCGCCTGCGCCTTCTCGCGACCACCGGCAAGACGCGCGCGGTCCTGTGGCCCGAAACACCGGCCGCGGCCGAGGACGTGCCGGGCTACGAGTCCGGCGGCTGGTTCGGCTATGCGGCCCCGGCGGCGACGCCGCGGGAGGTGGTGCTCAGGCTGAACGCCGAGATCAACCGCGCGATGCGCGAGCCCGAGGTGGGCGACAAGCTGGTGAATGCCGGGTTGATCATCGTCGGCGAGTCGCCGGAATACTTCGGCGAGCTGCTAAGAAGCGACTATGCGAAGTACGGCAAGCTGGTGAAGGACATCGGCTTCGTGCCGCAATAAAGGAGGAAACATGACCTGGCGTATCGCTTTGCTGTGCCTCGCCATCGCCGGATGCGCGCACGCGCCCGCAGGCAAAGACGTCACGGTCCTAAGCGCCGGGGCGGTGGAGCCGGGGCTTGCCGCGGCGCTCGCACAGTTCGAGGAGGAGACGGGCAACCGCGCCACGGTTTCCTTCAACACGGCGCCGCAAGTCCGGGAGCGCATCACGAAGGGCGACAAGTTCGACATCGTCGTCGTGCCGCCGGCGGTGATGGACGCCTTCGCGAAGGAGGGTCGCGTGGGACCCGAACGCGTGATGCTCGGCAGCGTGGGGCAGGGCATCGCCGTGCGCGCCGGCGCGCCGCTGCCGGACGTCTCAAGCGTCGACGCGATGAAGCGCGCGCTGCTCGCGGCCGATGCGGTCGTGTTCAATCGCGCCACCGGCGGCCAGTACATCGAGAGCATGCTGAAGAAGATCGGCGTCTACGGCGACATCGAGCGCAAGACCGTGCGCTACGACAGCGCGGCGCAGGTCATGGAGCACCTGATCAAGAGCGAGCGGCGCGATATCGGGTTCGGGCCGCTGCCAGAGATCACGATGTACACGAAGAAGGGCGTGCACTTGGTCGCGCCGCTGCCGTCCGAGGTGCAGCAGCGCAACGTCTATGTGGCGTCAGCGATGCGCGATGCCGCGAATGGCGAGAGCGCCACGGCACTCCAAGCCGCGCTCGCTGCCGGTGGCGTCGAATAGCCAAGACTACCGGGCTAGCGAAACGCAGGCTTCCTCGTATTTGCCAGCGCCCATCTCCTGGCCGTCGAAGATGTGGTGCTCGCGGATCCACTTGAAGGATTCCTCGAACACTTCCTTCGTGTAGGGCTCGAACACGATGCGCTCGCCCGGTCCCCAGCGGCGGGTGTCCATCTGGTCGACGAAGCGCGCGGGGAATTCCTTGCGGTAGTGATGCGTATGCAGCTCCGGGCGCAGGTCGATGTCGCGCTGCGCCTTGCGTAGCGCGCGGTAGTACTTCTTGACGTCCTCCGGATCGGGATCATTGTTCAGCATCGCCGCCATCATGAAAGTGGTGTCGATGACTTTGCGGAAGCCGAGCTGCTCGAGGAAGTAGTAAGGCCCCGAGAAGAGCGAGGCCGCCGGCACCTGGCGATCGACCAGTTTCTCCAGGCGGGAAAAGAGGATGCCGTCGGCGAAGGAGAGCTTGATGTCGGAAGCCGGCAGGTACTGCTCGAGCGCCTGGATGGTCGAGTAGTGGCTGCCCGATTGGTGGCCGACGGAGACCGGCACGCCGCGCAGGTCGGCCGGGGTGCGGATCGGCGATTCCGGTGGCACGAACACCGCGGCCGGCGATACCGAATACGCGTCCGCGTACATCTTGCCGTGACCCTTCGAGGCGGCGACGTTCACCGTCCAGTGGCAGGCGCAGCTCACGTTGGTGTCGCGCCCGGCCTCGATGTTCTGATAGGCGCCGACCTTATTCGGCGTGGCGTGCGCCTTCGCCAAGTCCTGGCCTTTGAAGGCGGCGCGGAACTCGTAATCCAGCCCCTCGGCCTTGAAATACCCCTTGTCTTCGGCGACCCATTCATGGAGTCGGAAGTGCGGAGTTATGAGGAATTTGCCCATTTGCCATCCCCTCCCGGAAAAGGATCGTAAAGATAAGCCACAAGTGGGCAATCCGTAAGCGACGGGTAAGCGCTGCCTGCTTAGCTTGGACTGATGTCGCGCCATCACGACGGCATTGTAGAAAGGGAGCGTAGCCCGGCCGGGCCCGGGTACGCGAAGGGCTCGCGCAACCTCGGGGGAATAGGGTAGAGCCATGAGAATCCAATCGCAGCTTGATCAACAGGTGGAGTCGCTCTTCGAGCGCTGCCCGGAGCTCTGCGGATTTTCGGTGCGCAGCGAGAACGACGAACTCTTCGTCTCCGACGTCGGCATCGCGCCGCGGCTCTCCGCGCAGCAGTACGGCGAGATCTTCCAGGACATCGCCAGGACGCTTGCAGAGTTCCTCGAGGAAGAACCGGACGCTTCGGAACTGCTCCGCGGGCGCACCTTCGCAAGGACGCTGCACTAAGCTTTTGCTGTAGCGGTTTTCACACTCGTGTAGCAATTCTCGTTCTCGGGTTTCCGCTGTAGTGCGCTCGGGAATTCCCCGATGTCGCGCTTTCCAGCAGGTCTGTAGTATTCGTAGCGACATCGCGTTACGAGAAGGCCCTACAGATGAAGACATTCGAGTTCAAGCCCGGTCTCCCCGACACCCTGCTGGTGCGGCTCGAGGCCGATGTGGCGGCAAAGATCCGCTCACTGTTCGCCCGCTGCCCCAGCCTGCACGGCTTTTCGGTGCAGGACCGCGCCATGCTGCCGCGCGACCTGGACCAGAGCCGCATTCCTGACGCCGACCTCTTCGTCACCGAAATCGGCGTGTTTCCGAAGCTCGACTCGCAATACGACGAAATCTACGACGAGATCACGCTCGCGATCTCGGACCTAGTGAAGGACCAGCCGCACGCGTATGACTTCCTGCGCGGCCGAACCTTCGCGCGCTCACTCCACTGAAAACTGAGCTGATTTAGCAGGACCCAAGGGGACGGGAGGCGCTCGCCGCTGCGGCCAGGCAGAAACTGGCCGCAGCGGCTGGAGCGCCGTTTTCATTTATAGCGGTACACCACCAGCTTGTCGGCGGCCGATTCCGGCGTCCACACCTCGCCCGGACGGCCATGGATCTGGCGCACGTTCGCCGTGCGGCTCGACGAGCGGAAGCTCTCGAATTTCTGCGTCGCCGGATCGAAGCGCAGCATCGCCTGCGCGCTCCACTCCGACACCCACACCTTGTCGGTCGGATCGACATACACCGCATACACGCGCGGCTCGTCGCCCGGCGCGCGCCACGCCGACCACTTGCCGGTCGCGGGCTGGTAGCGGCTGAGATTCCCCGAGTTCCATTCCGCGACCCAGACATTTCCCTTGGAGTCGGACCACACGCGCCGCGCGCCCTGCCGCCGCGTCGGCGGCTCGATCACCGTAGTGCTGCCGTCCGGATTTATTTTCCCGACATAGGATCCGGCGAGCGAGGCGTAGTACACCGTGCCGTCGGGCGTGGCGTGGATGCCGTACGGTCCGCGGCCCTTGGGCGCGTCGAACACTTTCATCTCGCCGCTCTTCGGGTCGAGGCGCCCGTAGATGCCGCTCTGCCCGGTGAACCAGTGGATGCCGTCGCGATCGAAGATCGCCGTGTTGAGGTTGGTGTAGCCGCTGTCGGCCGGCAGCTTCCAGGCCTTCACCGCACGCGTCTTGGGATCGACGCGCACGATCGCGTTCTGGCCGCCGTCGGTGAGCCACGGCGCGCCGTCGGCGGCCGCGACCACGCCGTGCGGCGATGAGCCCGAATTTCTTCCCGTGGCGAGCGCGACGAACTCCACCTTGCCGCTCGCCGGATCGAGGATCCCGAGGTGCCCGCTGCCTTGCGCGGAGAACCACACCGGCCCATTCGGCGCCGCATCCGCCCACAGGTCATGGATGCCGTGGCCCTTGGGCACCGGATATTCCTGTACGGTGACTTGCGCCAACGCGGGCAGGGAAACGACCAGAGCGAAAGCGAAAGATTTCATCACGGGGAGTCCTCGAGCGCGCACATAGCGGTCGTACAAGGCGATGATGCGGGGATTGTTGTACATTGCCTTGAAAGCTTACACGCCAAATTGACGTGACCGACAAAGCCGGTTTCACCCTCGACCTCAGTCTCCAGGTCGGCAAATACGATATCCAGAAGCTCCTGGGCAAGGGCGCGACCGGAACGGTCTATCTCGCGCGCGATACGTTCACCGGCAAGGAAGTCGCGCTGAAGACGATCGAGCCGGAGGTGTTCCGCGATCCCGAGTTCGGCACGGTGTACCGCGGCCAGCTGCTCAACGAGGCCTCGCTCGCCGGGAAGCTGCGCCATCCCCACATCGTCGCGATCCTCGACGCCGTGGTCGGCGAGGACTCGGGCCACATCGCGATGGAGCTGGTCACCGGCGGCGATCTCGCCGCGCACGCCACGCCCGACAAGCTGCTGCCGGTGGCCGACGTGCTGCAGATCGGCTTCAAGTGCTGCGGCGCCCTCGAGTACGCGGCCAAGGAAGGCATCGTGCACCGGGACATCAAGCCGGCGAACATCATGATGGCCTCGGGCACCGAGGTGAAGATCGCCGACTTCGGCGCCGCGATCCTCAAGAAGAGCCAGGTGGTGCAGACCGCGCAGATGGGCTCGCCCTATTACATGTCGCCCGAGCAGATCCAGGGCAAGGAACTCAACTTCCATACCGACATGTACTCGATGGGCGTGGTGCTCTACGAGCTGCTGGTCGGCAAGAAGCCGTTCATCGCCGAGAAGCTCGAGATCCTGCTCGAGAAGATCATCAAGTACGACGCGCTGCCGCCCTCGGAGGCGCGCACCGACCTGCCCAAGTCGCTCGACGCGGTGGTCCTGAAAGCGATGATGAAGACGCCGGCGCAGCGCTATGCCACCTGGGCGGACTTCGCGCTCGAGCTGTCGAAGGTCGGCCAGAGCGTGCTGCCGCCGGGCGCGATTCCTGACAGCGAGAAGTACGTGGTGCTGAAGAGCGTGCCGATGCTCGCGACGCTCGCGGACGCCGACATCTGGGAGCTGGCGCGCGCCGGCAAATGGTCGCGTGTGCCGAAGGGCAGGCAGATCGTGCGCGAGAAGGACAAGGGCACGAGCTTCTTCTTCCTCGCGCGCGGCGACGCCAAGGTGACGCGCGGCGGACGGTTGCTCAACATGGTAGGCGCCTCCGAGTTCGTCGGCGAGATGGCCTATATCGCCGGCGGCGAGGCGCGCCACGCCACGGTCGAGTCGCACACCGACATGCTGCTCGCGGAGTTTGTACCCGACGCGCTCGACAAGATGAGCCTGGGCGCGCAACTCCAGTTGACGCGCGCTCTGGTGCGCAACGTTACCGAACGCCTGGCGCTCGCGAATACCCGCATAGCGAAGTGAAGGGCAAGCGCATCGCAGTCCTCGAGGCCCGGCTGGGCAAGCAGCTCGCCGAGCTCGTCACGCAGCGCGGCGGCGTGCCGTTCCATGCGCCGGCGCTCGCCGAATTGCCAGACCTCGACGCTGCCGCAATCGCCAAGCTGGTCAACTCGCTGGAGCAGCGTCCGGCCAGGCTCGCCATTTTCCAGACCGGCGTCGGCACGCGCGCGCTGTTCGCGGCGACCGATGGGCTGGGTATCACCGTCCGCTTTCTCGCGTTGCTCGAGAAGACCACCGTTGCGGCGCGCGGCCCGAAACCCACCGCGGCATTGCGCGCGCGCGGCGTGCGCATCGACCGCAGCGCCGCCGATCCCTTTACCACTCACGAGGTGCTTGCCGCGATCGAAGACCTGGACCTGCATGCCGCGCGCGTCATCGTGCAGCGCTATGGCGTGGTCAACGCGGAGCTCGACCAGGCGCTCGCCGCGCGCGGCGCCGAGGTGGCGGAGATCCCGACCTACCGCTGGTCGCTGCCGCAGGACACCAAGCCGCTCGCCGAGCTGATCGGCGCGCTCGAGCGCCGTGAGATGGACGCGGCGGTGTTCACCAATGCAGAGCAGGTGCGCAACCTGTTCGCTGTCGCGAAGCAGCTCGGGAAGGTAGAGCCGCTGCGGGCGGGGCTCAACGCCACGCTGGTGGCATCGATCGGGCCGGTGGCTTCCGCGGCGCTGCGCGAAGCGCAGGTGAAGATCGGCGTCGAGGCGAGTCCGCCGAAGCTCGGCGCGCTGCTCTCGGCGCTGGAGGCCGCGCTAGCCTAAAGTTTTTTCCCGAGGACCGGATCCATGTCGCCTCCCGACTTCATGCAGCTGGCGAAGAGATCCTCGGCGAATTTCTGGCCCGAGTTCTGGGCCGCGGGTCCGCTAGTGACGTACGCCGCGTCGAGAATCTCCTTCATCAGCTCCTTGCCGCGGTCGGACTGCGCGACGTCGTAGATGCGCGCCATGATGGTGTCGGCCTTGGTGCGCTGCACCTGCTCCTTGGCAAGGGAGTGGGCGACGACCGCCATGTCGGCGGCGATGCCGCATTCCATGGCGCTCTCGGCGCGCGGCGCCGCGACTGCCCCGGTTGCACACACGAGTCCCAATAAGGCGAGTGTCCGGGTGAAGTGAAGCATGATGGATCTCCGGTGAAAGCGGCCGTTACTTCGTGTTGGCGCCGGTCGAGCTGGAATCGCCGCTGCCCTTGCCGGGCGTGCGCCCCATAGCGGTGGCGCCGCTGGCGCCGCGCGTACCGGCATACAGCGCGCCGTATTCCTCGGGCGAGAGCTTGCCGTCGTTGTTGGTGTCGAGCTCGCTGAAGCGCGTATTGAGCTCGGCCGCGTCCTTCGCCTCGTCGCGCGAGATGAAGCCGTCGTGGTTCTTGTCGAGGCGTTCGAAACGGCTGTCCGCCGTGGCGCCAGTGCCGGGCTGCTTCATCGTACCGTCGGCGGCGCTGCCGCCGGATTGCGAGATAACGATGTTGTCGCCGCCCGCCGACGCAGCCGCAACCACGGGCAGCGCAAAGGCCCCGGCGACTGCAACCGCTATCAAGGTCTTGATCATTACGAATCTCCAGAGAATGAAGGGACGATCGCCTGGCATTGCCAGTGCCCGGCTGGCTGCAAGCCGCATGCCGTGTTCCACATTTCGCTACACGCCTTCGGGTACGATTGCCGCCTTCGCGACCTTCGGAGGAGGGGAATGTGATGAGGATCGGTCTTTGCGCGGGAGCTGTCGCATTGGCGGCTACCTGCAGCCCGGCGTGGGCCCAGCATGGCGCGAGCAGCTCGAACATAACGCTGCTCGGCCACGACGACCTGCAGGGACGCAGCGCCTACCAGCCGGTGATCCGCGAGAACCGCGGCCGCTGGATCGCCTATGTCGGCCACCACGGCGGCAAGACGCTGAACCGGCTCAGCGGCCGCGAAGAAGACAACGGCACCTCGATCGTCGATGTGACCGATCCGCGCAAGCCGCGTTACCTCGCGCACATTCCCGGCGAGCCGGGTCAGGCCGAGCAGGGCGGCGCGCAGATGGTGCGCGTGTGCAACGGCTCGGAGCTGCCCAAGGGCGACAAGAGCAAGGTCTACATGCTGCGCAACTTCGGCAACCAGGCGCACGAGATGTGGGATGTCACCACGCCGGAGAAGCCGGTGCGCCTCGCCGTGCTGATCGACAAGCTGAAGGACACGCACAAGAGCTGGTGGGAATGCGACAGCGGCATCGCCTATCTCGTCTCGGGCCTGGGCGAGTGGCGCACGCGGCGCATGACGCAGGTGTTCGACCTCTCCGACCCGGTGCAGCCGCGCTTCATCCGGAACTTTGGTCTGGCGGGCCAGCAGCCCGGTGCCGCCGGCCCGGTGCCGACCGAGCTGCACGGCCTGGTCTCCACGGGCCCGAAAGGCAACCGCCTGTATTTCGGCTACGGCACCAACAAGTCGGGCGTGATGCAGATCGTCGATCGCGAGAAGCTCATCAACGGCCCAGCCGAGCCGACGCCGGAAAACCTGGTTGCGCCGCAGGTCGGCCGTCTCAGTTTGAACGGCAACAACGGCGTGCACACTGCGCTCCCGGTGCTCGGCATGCAGGTGGCGGAATTCGCCAAGGACAAGGACGGCGGCAAGCGCGACATCGTGGTCGTGGTGAACGAATCGCTCGCCAACGAGTGCACCGAGCCGCGCCAGATGGTGTGGATCGTGGACGCGACCGACGAGAAGACGCCGGTGGTGATCTCGACTTTCAACGTGCCAGAGGCGAGCGGCAATTTCTGCTCGCGCGGCGGCCGCTTCGGCTCGCACTCCTCGAACGAGAACCAGCCGCCGATGTATGCCAAGCGCTACGTGTTCGCGGCGTGGTTCAACGCCGGCGTGCGCGCCATCGACATCTCCGATCCCTACCATCCGCGCGAGGCGGGCTACTACATCCCGGCGACGACCGACAAGACCGACAAGCGCTGCGTCAAGGACGCCTCGGGCGCCGAGCGCTGCAAAGTGGCGATCCAGACCAACAACCTGGAAGTCGACGACCGCGGCTACATCTACCCCGTCGACCGCGCCAACACCGGGATGCACATCCTCGAGTTCAAGCGTTAGATGGACCTTGCAATCGCAGGCAAGTGCGCGCTGGTCACCGGTGCCAGCATGGGCATCGGCCGCGCCATCGCAGTGGCGCTGGCGAAGGAGGGCGTCAAGCTCGCGGTCGTCGCCCGCCGGCGCGAGCTGCTCGAAAAGCTGCAGGACGAGACCGGCAAGCTGGTCATCATCCAGCAGGACATGCTCGCCGCGGACGCGGCGGAGAAGGTCGCCGGCGCCACGCTCGAGGGCCTGGGCGGTGTCGACATCCTCGTCAACAACGCCGGCGGCAGCCGCCGCTTCACGCTCGAGGCAACCGAAGCGCAGTGGGAAGAGGCGGTGACGCTCAACTTCACGCGCCACCGGCAGCTCACGCACCGGCTGCTGCCGCAGATGATGGCGCGCAAGTGGGGCCGCATCATCAACGTCACCGGCAAATCGGAGCCCGAGGGCATCAACGGCGCGTTCGCCGCGAAGGCCGCGGTGCATTCCTGGGCGAAGGGCCTGTCGCGCGAGGTCGGAAAGCACGGCATCACGGTGAACTGCGTGCCGCCGGGACGCATCATCAGCGAGCAGATCCTGCGCAACTACTCGCCCGAATTTCGCAAGCATGAGAGCGAGCACGACATCCCGGTGGGCGAATACGGGCAGCCGGCCGACCTCGCCAACCTGGTGTGCTTTCTCGCCTCGCCGCTCGCGCGCTACATCACCGGCACCGTGATCCCGGTCGACGGCGGCCTGCGCCGCTACCAGTTTTAGGCCCGAAGGAGGCACGATGCGGACCATCCTGCTCGTCCCATTTTTTCTTCTCGGATGCGCGCAGGCGCCCCTCGCGTTGCGCGACATGGGCTCGTTCCACGTCGGCGGGCGCGAGGTCACGATCAGCGGCAAGCCGGTGAAGGAAGTGCAGTTCACGCCGGGCGGCGTGCCCGCAAAGGTCGATCTCAACGGCACCTACCTGGTCGAGTCGATGTACGTGCAGTACTTCCTGCCGGCAAGACCGCGTGGTGCGGTGCCGCTGCTGATGTGGCACGGCGGCGGGCTCACCGGCGTGACCTACGAGACCACGCCGGACGGTCGCGACGGCTGGCTCAACTGGTTCGTAAGACAGGGCTGGGACGTGTACAACTCCGACGCCGTCGAGCGCGGCCGCGCCGGCTGGGCGATGTACCCGGAGATCTTCAAGAGCGAGCCGCTGTTCCTGCCGAAGGACGAGCCGTTCGGCCGCTTCCGCATGAAGGGCAGCCAGTTCCCGGTCGACAGCTACGACAACTTCGTGCGCCAGGTCGTGCCGCGCTGGACCACGACCGACGATGCGATCATCGCCGCGTACACCGCGCTGGTCGACAAGGTTTGTCCGTGCGTGATCCTGTTCCATTCGCAGGCAGGGCAATTCGGCTTCAAGGTGGCGCAGGCGCGGCCCGACAAGGTAAGAGCGCTGATCGCCGTCGAGCCGGCGGGCCAGGGCGACCCGAAGTTGGCCGACCGCCTGAAGGGCATCCCGACGCTCTTCGTCTATGGCGACGGCATCGAGCAGGACTCGCGCTGGCCGACGATCCGGCGAAACGGCGTCACCTTCGGCGAGGCGATCACGAAGGCGGGCGGTAAAGTCGACGTGGTCGACCTGCCGAAGGCCGGCATCCGCGGCAACTCGCACATGCTGATGATGGACAGGAACAACCTCGAGGTCGCCGCGCTGATCCAGCACTGGCTCGAGCAGCAGGGCCTTTATCGATGAAGGCGCTCTTCCCCATCCTGCTTCTCGCGGCCCAGGCGGTCTGGGCGCAGGCGTACCCGACGAAGCCCATTCGCCTCGTCGTACCGTTCGCGCCCGGCGGCTCGAGCAGCCTGGTCGCGCGCAGCGTCGCCGCCGAAATGTCGAAGGGCCTCGGACAGGAAATCTACATCGAGAATAAGGGCGGAGGCGGCGGCAATGTGGCGATGAACGATGTGGCGCACGCCGACCCCGACGGCTACACGGTGATCATAGGTCACGTCGGCAGCCTCGCGATGACGCCGTATATGAGCTCGAACCTGGGCTACGACGTGGATCGCGACTTCGCGCCGGTGTCGCTGCTCGCGAAGGTGCCGAACATCTTCGTGGTGCACGAGAGCGTGCCGGCGAAGGATCTGCGCGAATTCGTGGCGCTCGCGAAGAAGGAGCCCGGCAAGCTGAACTACGGTTCCGCCGGCAATGGCAGCGCCGGCCATCTGGCCATGGAATACCTGAAGCTGGTTTCCGGCATGGACTTGCAGCACGTGCCGTACAAGGGCACGGGTCCGAACCTCATCGACCTCGTCGCCGGCCGCACGCAGGCCACCTCCGCCGGCACGCCGCCCCTCATGCCGCACGTGAAGAGCGGGAGGCTGCGCGTGATCGCGGTCGGCACGCCGAAGCGGCTGGCGTCGCTGCCGGAAATAGCCACGGTCGCGGAGCAGGGCTATCCCGGTTTCGAGACCAGTCAGTGGTACGGCCTCAACGCGCCCGCGAAGACGCCGCCGGCGATCATCAAGCGCCTGGCCGACGAAGCGGCGAAGGCCGCGAGGGCCCCCGCGGTCCTGCAGCGCTTCGCGGCCGAAGACACCGAGTCGGTCGGCTCCTCGCCGGAGGTGTACGCGGATTTCATCGCGAAAGAGCAGGCGCGCTGGAAAGACGTGATCCAAAAAGCCAACGTGAAGGCCGATTGATGTACGACGTTATCGTGGTGGGCGCAGGAAACGCAGCGCTGTGCGCAGCGCTGGCGGCGCGCGAGCATGCCCAGAAGGTGCTGGTGCTCGAGCGCGCGCCCGAGGAGGAGTCGGGCGGCAATTCGCGCTACACCGCGGGCCTCTTTCGGCTGGCCTATCGCGGGCCCGAGGACCTGAAGACGCTGATCCCGGATCTTTCCGAGCAGGAGATCGCGAACACCGACTTCGGCACCTATACCGAGGAGCAGTTCCTCGACGACATGGCGCGGGTCACCGAGTACCGCTGCGATCCGGACCTGACCGAAATTCTCGTCAAGCAAAGCCTGCCCACGGCGCAATGGATGCGCAAGCGCGGCGTGCGCTTCACCGCGGCGTGGGGCCCTGACGCAGATCGCGAGGAAGGCGGGCATCGAGATCGCGTACGGCGCGCGCGCCATTTCGCTGATCGCCGACGACGCCGGCGTTCATGGCGTGGTGGCCAAGCACCAGGGGAAGACGCAGCAGTTCAAAGCAAAAGCCGTGGTTCTGGCGGCGGGCGGCTTCCAGGCGAACACCGAGTGGCGCACGCGCTACATGGGGCCGGGCTGGGAACTGGCCAAGGTGCGCGGCACGCGCTTCAACACCGGCGACGCGATCCGCATGGCGCTCGACATCGGCGCTGCGGCGCACGGCAACTGGTCGGGCTGCCACGCGGTGGCGTGGGATCGCAACGCGCCCGAGACCGGCGACCTCGCCGTGGGCGACGGCTTCCAGAAGCATTCCTATCCCTGGGGCGTGTACATCAACGCCGACGGCAAGCGCTTCGTCGACGAGGGCGCCGATTTCCGCAACTACACCTACGCCAAGTACGGCCGCGTGATCCTGCAGCAGCCGAAGCAGTTCGCCTGGCAGATCTTCGACGCCAAGGTGAAGCAGCAGCTGCGCGACGAGTACCGGATCAAGCAGGTCACGCGCGTCACGGGCAACACGCTCGAAGAGCTGGTCTCGAAGCTCGACGACACCAATCAGGAAGTCGCGCTGGCCGAGCTGAAGAAATACAACGCCGCCGTGCGCACAGAGATTCCCTTCAACGCCAACGTCAAGGATGGGCGGCGCACGGAAGGCTTGGAAGTGAACAAGAGCAATTGGGCGAACACGCTCGATACGCCGCCTTTTGAGGCCTACGCGGTGACCTGCGGCATCACCTTCAGCTTCGGCGGCCTGAAGATCAACACCGATGCGCAGGTGATCAGCTCGGACGGCGAGGCGATCCGCGGGCTCTACGCGGCGGGCGA
>WNFN01246471.1_pt2 | contig 20142 bp, 17 predicted proteins | sample 5400161 | NCBI WGS metagenome assembly WNFN01 (sample SAMN13153353, study PRJNA577476) | soil metagenome | isolation source: 80 cm saprolite on Douglas fir-dominated hillslope | place: USA:California | collected 2013-09-17 | reverse complement strand
CAAGCGCTCGGACATCCCGTGACGCCCGCCGTGCTGGCCCGGGCCTACGCGTACCTGGAGGCGAAGCTGGCCGGCGATCGACCGGTCAACGAGGGCTGGTGGCCCGCCTACACCGCGTGGCAGGCCTTCGCGGTGAAGGTCCTGGCCGAGGGAGGCCGGCCGCAGGACAGCCATCTCACGCGTCTCTACGGCTTCGCCGACCGCATGCCCGTCTTCGCCCTGAGCTACCTCCTCGATGCCCTCACCGCGAGCGGCGACACCGGCCCGCGCGCGGACGAGCTGCAGCGCCGGATCCGCAACGCGGTGGCCAGCGAGGGCGGTTCCGCCCACGTGGAGGAGCTGTCCGATCCGTACCTGCTGTGGTTCTGGAACTCGAACGTGCGCTCGACGGCCGTCGTGCTGAGCAGCCTCGTCCGGCGCGCCCCCGACGACCCGCTCGTGCCGGGGCTGGTGCGTTGGCTGCTCGCCACGCGCAAGCACGGCCGCTGGAGCAACACCCAGGAGAACGGCGTGGCCCTGGAGGCCCTCGTCGACTACTACAAGCGAGCGGAGGCGGAGCCCCCCGACTTCCGGGCCGTCGTGAGCCTGGGCCGCGATACGCTGGCCATGCACGAGTTCCACGGTCGGACGACGACGGCGCAGGCTCTGGAGGTGCCCATGCGGACGCTGGCGGCCAAGGGCGCGCCGGGGCAACGGCTCGATTTGTCCCTGCGTCGCGACGGGACCGCGGGCACGCTCTTCTACACCGCGCGCCTGAAGTACGCGGCGGACGCCTTGATGCAGGACGGGATCGATCAGGGCTTCCGGATCGAGCGCGCGTACGCGCCGGCCATGGCGGCGGGTGAGGCGGCCGGCGTGTCCCCGGGCCTGGCGCCGACGTCGTTCAAGGCCGGCGACCTCATCCGCGTGACCCTGACCCTGCGCCTGACCAAGGAACGGCGATACGTCGCGGTCACCGACCCCCTGCCCGCGCGCTTCGAGCCCGTCGAGTCGTGGTTCGCGACCACCGCCTCCGACCTCGCGCGCGCCCAGGACGAGCAGCCCACCTCGGGAGACGACTGGGCCTTCTGGCGGCGCGGCGGCTTCGATCGCGTCGAGCGGCACGACGATCGGGTGCTGCTCTTCGCGACCCGCCTCTCCGAGGGCGAGCACATCTTCACCTACGTGGCGCGCGCCACCACCTCCGGCACCTTCCGGACCGCGCCCACCCACGTCGAGGAGATGTACGAGCCGGAAGTCTTCGGCCGTACCGGCTCCGCCGTCGTCACGGTGCAGCCATGAGGCGGCTCCGCCGCCGGACGGTCGGGATCGTCCTCGCGGGGGCGGCGGTCGCGCTGACGGGCTGGGCGCGGTACGGCCCGATGCCGCAGGGCCTCCTCGACCTGGACGCACACACCTCGACCGAAGTCGTCGCGCGGGACGGCGAGCCCCTGCGCGAATCTCTCTCCGCCGAAGGCCAGCGCAGCCGGCGCATCGATCCCGACCATCTCCCGGACGCGCTCCTGCGCGCGACTCTTGCCGCCGAGGACGCGCGCTTCTTCCATCATCCGGGGATCGATCCGCTCGCGGTCGTGCGTGCCCTCTGGCACGACCTCCGCGCGGGACGGATGATCGAGGGCGGATCGACGCTCACGCAGCAGACGGTCAAGGTGCTGACCCACCGGGATCGCTCGGCGACGGGAAAGCTGCGCGAGGCCGTGCTCTCGCTGCGCGTGGAGCACCGCCTCTCGAAGCGCGAGATCGTGGCCCTCTACCTGAGCGTCGCGCCCTATGGGAACCAGCTCCAGGGCGCGGAGGCGGCCTGCCGCGCCTACTTCGACACTTCCGCGGAGAACCTCACGCCGGCCCAGGCCGCGCTGCTGGCCGGGCTGCCGCAGCGGCCGACCGCGCTCGATCCCTATCGGCACCTCGATGCCGCGCGAAGGAGACAGAAGTGGGTGCTGGAGCGGATGCGGGCGCTGGGCCTCCTCTCCGCCGAGGACTACGAGACGGCCCGGCACGAGCGGCTGCGCATCGTGCGCACGGAGCACGCCTTCCTCGCCCCGCACTTCGTGGAGCAGGTGCTGGCCAGGGTGGCGGGACCAACTCCGCGGCGGATCGAGACGACGCTCGACGCCGCGCTCCAACGCGAGGTGGCGGGCATCGTGGACCGGCATCGGGCGCGCCTGATCCGCCACGGCGCGTACAACGTGGCGGTGGCGGTGCTCGACAACCGCACGTCCGAGTGGCGCGCGTGGGAAGGGTCGGGCGACTACCTCGACCAGGATCACGGCGGGGCCATCGACGGCGTCGTGACGCCCCGGCAGCCGGGCTCGGCCCTCAAGCCCTTCACGTATGCCCTCGCCTTCGAGCAGGGTTACACCCCGGCGTCGGTCCTGCCGGACCTGCCTGCGCATTTTCCGACCGCGGTCCCGGGGATCCTCTACAGCCCGCGGAACTACGACGGCGTGTTTCGGGGCCCCCTGCGTGCGCGCGCCGCCCTCGCCGGATCCGAGAACGTGCCCGCGGTGTGGCTCCTCTCCCGCACGGGCGTGCCCGATCTCCTGCGCGTGCTGCGCCGCGTCGGCCTCACCACCCTCGAGAAGACGCCCGACTACTACGGCTATGCGCTCACCATGGGCGACGCCGAGGTACGCCTCGACGAGCTCGTCGCCGCTTATTCCGCGATCGCCCGCGGGGGGAGCTGGCGGCGGCCGACGTTCGTGCGACGGGTCGCCCCCGCCTCCGAAGAGCGCGTCCTGTCGCCGCGCGCCGCCTTCTGGCTGGCCGACGTCCTCTCCGACGACGCCGCGCGCGCGTACATCTTCGGCTCCGGCGGCAGCCTGGACTTCCCGTTCCCGGTAGCGGCGAAGACGGGGACGTCGCAGGCGTACCACGACAACTGGACGATCGGCTTCACGCGCGACGTCACCGTCGGGGTGTGGGTCGGCAACTTCGACCGCACGCCCCTCCAGAATTCGTCCGGAGTGACGGGCGCGGCCCCCATCTTCCACGACGTGATGCTGGCCGCGCAGGCGCGGATCGGTGGCCGCGTGCCTGCCGCGGACGACCCGTTGGTCGACCGTCCGTCCGACCTCGCGCCGCGCGTGATCTGCGCGCTCTCGGGGCGGGACGCGACCGAGTACTGCCCGCGACTCGAAACCGAGTGGATCCCGATCGACCGTCCGGCCGCGCCCTGCCGCTGGCATCACCGCGCGGGCGACCGCGTGGTCGTCTCCTGGCCTCCGGCCTACCGCGCCTGGGCGCGACAGCAGGGGCTGATGAGCTCGACTCCGGCCGCCTTCGCCTCCGCGTCCGCCCCGGCGCATGCCCCCGCGCCGACGCGCGTCGCGCGTGATGTGAGACCGGAGCGGTTGCGCATCGTCAACCCGCCACCGGGCGCGACCTACCTCTTCGATCCGACCTTGCGTGCGGAGTTCCAGACTCTCCCGCTGCGCGCGGTCACGGACGCGGCGGCGGCCCGTCTGGCCTGGGAGGTGGATGGCCGCGCGGTCGGGGCGGCGCCGGCGGACCGCGCGTTGGACTGGCCTCTCAGCCGGGGAGAGCACACGGTCGCGGTGAGTGATGGGCGGGCGAGAGAGGAAACGGTGATCCTCGTTAAGTAGGTAAAGCTCGATCGCCGCGGTTAGCGGATAAGAGGTTGTGGCTGGGTCGGTCTGTCTTCCTACGAACGCGTCAACGGAAGGGCGGCATCGAGGCCTTTCGCGCCAGCGCCGCGCGCAGGACGACCCCGGTGGCCTGCGCCGGCGGCTCGATCCCGAGCAGCAGGCAGAGGGTAGGCGCCACATCGATTTGTCTTATGACACCGAGTTGCGCCCCTTCGGCCACCCCCGCGCCTGCAAGCGCGAACGCCGCGTGCATGGCCGGGTTCTCGGGATCGAGGAAGTGCTCGCCGCGCGGAGGGACCTTCTGGACGGCCTCACCGTCCAGGCGCGCGGACACGTTGTAGCCGGGGGCGACGGAAAGGTACAGGTCGCCGCCGGCGGGCCCTCCGAAGGACGGCACGTGGCCCGGCGTCCGAGGATCGAGCACGTCGACCACGATGGGCGCGCGGGCGGTCGCGCCGGGCACGTTGCGCAGGGCCTGGACGACCGCGCGCCGCACCGCGTCCTCCTCTTCGGGCTTCACGATGCCGCCCACGCGCGCGGTGCGATTGATGAAGACGTACTGCCCGGAAGAGTAGTACGCCTGCGTGTGCGCGAGGTCGACGCGTCCCGCGGCGTCGAGGGTGAGGAGGCCCGCCTGCTTGAAGAGCACGTTGGGCCGGAGCTCGCGATCCACTCCCATGACGCCGTGGTCCCCGCCCACGGCCATGATCGTGTCCTTCCCCGCGCGCCGGACGACAGGCTCGGATCGAGGTATCCGTACCAGAGGTGGACGGCTTCATCCGGGAAGGGCAGGTAGGTCAGGAGCAGCTCCCACCCCGTGCGATCGATCGCGAAGTCGTTGACGCGCGACATCTGCCGCACGACCAGGGCCACGGTCTCGAGGTAGCGCCGCTCTGCGGTGCCGTCGCCGCCGGCCCAGAGCGGCGCGCCGAACTGACCGCGCTCGTAGGCCGAGGCCGCGGCGTTGCCGACGAACCCGCCGCTCGCTTCGAGGGCGAAAGGTTCGAGCCGCGGCTTGCTCGAGCGCAGGACGTGCGGCGCGGTGCGATAGAGGGTGACCGCCGACCCGTCCGGCGCCAGCGCGAAGAGACGGAAGTAGACGGCGGCGTCGCCTCCGGCCATGGGAACCGCGACTCCCGCGAACGCGGACGCATCGGCACGCAGGACCCCGGGCTTGAGGGTCACGCCCCCTCGGGGGTCGCCGTCGAGGGTGAGGAGCAGGGTGTCGAAGCCATGGGTGGGATCGCGGGGATCGTCGTAGAGCAACCCGTCGAAGCGCACCCCGAGGTCCTCGAGGGCGACCGCGCGCGTCTCTCCCTCGTGCTCGGGGAGCGGGCCCAACCACTCGACGCTCGCCGCGCGGAGATCGGCCGCGCCGTAGAGACGGTCCTGCGCCTTCAGGCTCTGGTAACCGTCGAACAGCGTGAGGTGTCGCCCGTAGTAGCCGGGGAAGCGATGGTCGGCCACATAGGTGCTGAAGGGATAGACGTGCGTCGCGGAGACGACGGTGACGTCGAGGTCCTGCCGTGCGGCCGCGGCCCAGATGGGCTCCGCCTTGAGGGAGAGCGAGCTGTATCCGCTCACGCCGTCGGTGATGGCCGCTCCGGAGGGGACGATCTCGTTCCCGGTGATCCCGTTGCGGTCGCTCCACGCGCCCGTATAGAGCGCGGCGTGTCCAGGGGCGGTCTTGCTCGGCATCGTCGTGAGCGAGCCCCGAGCGGTGGCGCCCCGGCGGCGAAGGTCGGCGAGGTTCGGCATCACCCCGCGCGCGACGGCATCGTCGAGCAGGGGCGCGGCCGCGGCGTCGAGGCTGAGGAGGATGACGCGCGCGCCGTGGCGGACGTAGGGCACGCGGTAGGACTCGTCGAGAGCGGGGCGTCCCGCCTCCTCCCACGCGCTCAGCCAGAGCGACCCGGTGTCGGAGGCGGACGCGCTGAGCCGCGCGACCAGGCGGGAGGCCTCGCGCGCGTAGAACTTCGAGTAGTACTCGTCGTCGTAGCGCTCGTCCTCCGGCGTCTCCGCGAGGTCCCGCCCGGTGACGGACTCGCGGTCGGAGACCAGCACCTGCAATGAATGAAGATACGAGTCCCGCAGGACGCCCAGTACGTGGGCGACGGGATCGGCGATGCGCTGGGCCGCCGCCGGCTCCACCGCCGCCTCGAGCTGCAGGCGGTTGCGCTCGACGAGGTCGGATTCCCACCGCGCATGCACGCCGCGCTGGCCGGTGAGCTGCCCGTCGTAGTTGTCGGTGGCGTGCAGGGGCACGTGCGCGTCGGCGATCAGGTGGCAGAGGGTGCCCGCGCGCTCGAGCGCGCGCGGCAGGTCGCGGTCGCGGAAGGCCTGGACGAGGCCGCGGTACACCTCGTCGATCTTCCAGGGCAGGCGGCCCTTGGCCGTGATGTCCTTGCCGAAGCGGGCGATGTTCTCGGACTCCACCCGCGAGATCGCATCGAACGGATAGGCGCCGCCGAAGGCGTCCATGTCCAGGAAGTGGTCGGGGTCGCTCGGACCCGACCGCTGCAGGTCGGGGGTGATGGCCTGCTCGGTGAGGTAGGCGGCATTGGCCTCGAACACCCGGCGCAGCGGCGGAGGAAGGGTGCCCACGGCCTTCCTCCCGATCAGGCGGTGGCCGGTGAATCCCCAGGCACCCGCGGGGGCGGGGATGAGCGCGAGAACGAGGGCAGCGGCGGCGAGCAGGACGCGACGCAGCGCCGGCCTGGCGGCGCGCGGCCGCGGCCGAGCGTGGGCAGCCGTCACGCGGGCGCTACCTCAAGCTCACGGTGAGGGAGACGGGCTGTCCGTTGCGCAGCACGATCGCGGTCAGCGTGCTCTGGTTCTGGAGCCGGGGCCACAGCCCGATCAGGGTGGCCATGCTGTCGATGGGCGTGTCGTTGATCTGGGTGAGGACGTCGCCGGCGCGCAGGCCGGCCTCGGTGAGCAGGCTGTTCTCGGGCACGCGGGTCAGGGTGAAGCCGGCGACGCGGCCCGCATCGATGGCGGGCATGAGCGTGGTCTCGGCCAGGATCCGCGGGGCTTCCTCGCCGATCCGGCGCTCCACGTCGCGCCGGGCCAGGACATGGGCCCCCGGATCGCTGGCGGCGGGCGCGGCCCGCGCGAAGCCGACCGAGCCCGAATCGCCGGAGAGGCGCAGGTCGAGGCGGCGGCCCTCGAACGTAAGCGTCACGGAGTCGAGGGCGATGGCGGCGACGCGGCCCCCGAACGCGATCTCCCCGATCCCGACCACGCGCGTGCGCCCCCCCGAGCGCAGGAGGACCACGGAATGCGAGGAGTCGCGACTGGCCACGATGCCGACGGCGGCGAGGTCCGCCGGAGGAGTGGCGAGAGCGGCGGCGAGGAGGGCGGCGAACATGTCCCCGATTATACGGTCCCCGCCGGACGCGCGTGCTATAGTCCGCGGGCTCCGCACCGCCGACGAGACGCGACATGTCGAGCCTTCGCTTCCTCCCTCCATCGTCCGAGAGTCCGGGTCGCCGCTTCGACGCGCGCATGAAGCGCTTTTTCCTCGAGCGCTGGACCGGCCGCATCCTCCTCGTCTCGCTCGCGCTCTACGCGGCCGACCAGGCCGGGGCCCCCCTCCCGTGCGGGCTCGGCGCGTGCAGCCGCGTCAGCCTGTTCGTCTACGCGGTCTGGGGGGTCGTGCGCGTGGGGCGCTACCTCGTACGCCGCCTGCTCTGGCGGATCCGCACCAAGCTCCTCGTGTCCTACCTCTTCATTGCCGTGGTGCCCGTCGTGCTCCTCCTGCTGCTCTTCGGGCTGGCCGGCGTCCTCTTCTCCGGCCTCGTGGCCTCCCACATCGTGGTGGCGGAGGTGGATCGCACGGCGGTGCTTCTGCGCACCACCGCGGAGGCGGCATTGGCCGACATGTCGCCGGACGACGCCGGCTCGCGTACCTCGCTCGAGCGCCACCTCGAACCGGTGCGGATCGCGCATCCGGACCTCGTGTTCTCCCTCTGGAGAGGCGACCGCGTCGTCGCGGCCAGTCCCGATGCTCCGGCCACCCTGCCGGAGTGGACACGACCGGACGGCTATGCGGGTCTCGTGCGCGCGAAGCCGGACGACGACGCGACCCTGCTGACCGGGCTGGCCCGGCGCGGCGACCGCGCGCTCCTGCTCCAGGTGCCGGTGGACGAGAGCCTGTTCGCACCGCTGGAAAAGCGGATGGGCATCCAGTTCGTCACCTCCGGCGGCCGTGTACGCCGGGAGGGGCGCGGGGTGCGGGTGCACATCGGGGACGAGGCACGAAAGCGCGTCCGCGCCGAAGAGAAGATCCCCGGCATCTCGTTCCCGGCGACCCCGGAAGCGCGCCAATGGGCGGACGGCAAGGCCGACCTCGTCCCCATGCTGTTCCACTTCCAACCCTACGACCTCCTGCGACGGCTCTCGCCGGGCACGCTCAACATGGGCGACGTGCTCGTGAAGGCGCTGGCCGGGGTGGCGGGCGTGTTCCTGGTGATGTACTTCGTGGCCTTCGTCCTCGGCCTCATGCTCGCGCGATCCATCACCGGCAACATCCACGAGCTCTATCGCGGCACCGAGCGCCTCCGTCACGGCGACTTCGGCAACCGCATCCGCGTCCAGAGCCGCGACCAGCTCGGCGACCTCGCGGAATCCTTCAACGTGATGGCGGCGAGCATGCAGGGCCTGCTCATGGAGCAGGCGGAGAAGCAACGCCTCGAGGAGGAGCTGCGCATCGCGCGGCAGATCCAGATGAGCCTCCTGCCCCAGGGGGCGGTGACCCTGCCCGGCCTGCGCGTCTCCGCCCTCTGCCTTCCCGCGGCGGAGGTGGGCGGGGATTACTACGACCTCCTCCCCCTCTCGCCCACCCGCATGGGGGTGCTGGTGGCGGACGTCTCGGGCAAGGGCACGTCGGCCGCGCTCTACATGGCGGAGCTGAAGGGCCTCGTGCTCTCCCTCTCGCGCATTCACGACTCGCCGGCCCGCCTCCTCTCCGAGGCCAATCGCATCCTGGCCGCCACCCTCGACCCGCGCTCGTTCATCACCATGACCTACGCGATCGTGGACACGGCGACACAGACCATGCGCTATGCGCGCGCCGGCCACAATCCGATGATCCACCTCGAGGCCGGCACCGGCCGCACGCGCGTGCTGACGCCGGCGGGGCTGGGCCTCGGCATCGACGAGGGCGCGCGCTTCGACGAGATCCTGGAGGAGGCGGAGGTGCCCCTGCGCGGCGGCGACCTGTTCCTGTTCTTCACCGACGGCCTCTCCGAGGCCATGAACGACCGCGCCGAGCTGTTCGGCGAGCGCCGCCTCCGCGACGTGATCGAGTCCGCCGGCAACGTGGGGGAGGAGGCGTCGGCATTGAAGGACCGCATCCTGACCGCGATCCGCACCTTCGTCGGCGACGCCGCCCAGAACGACGACATGACGATGGTGATCCTCAAGGTGGTATGAATGGACCGGCTCCCATGGCTCTTCCTGGCGGCGGCTCTCGTGTCGCGTGAGGGAGCGGCGTCGCCCGCCGCCGACCTCGTCCTGCGCGGAGGCCGGGTATGGGCGGGGAAGGGCCGACCCGCCGCCACCGCGATCGCGGTCAAGGAGGGCCGGGTGGCCGCGGTGGGCGGCGACGCCGACGTCGCGTCCCTGATCGGCCCCGCTACGCGCGTCGTCGACCTGCACGGCCGCCTCGTCGTGCCCGGGTTCAACGACGCGCACGTGCACTTCCTGAGCGGTGGCTTCGGCCTCCTCTCCCAGGGGGACCTGGATCCAGGAAGGGAACTGGGACCACGAAGCCTGGCCCTCCCACACGCTGCCGACGCGCCAGCTCATCGACGCGGTGACCCCCGACCATCCCGTGTTCGTGCAGAGACTGGACGGCCACATGGCCCTGGCCAACTCGCTGGCCCTGCGCCTGGCCGGCGTCACGCGCGAGAGCCGGGATCCCGACGGCGGCACCATCGTGCGCGATGCCGCCGGGGAGCCCACCGGCATCCTCAAGGACAACGCGGAGGAGCTGGTCAGCCGCGCCATCCCCGAGCCCTCGCGTGAGATGAACCTGCGGGCGGCCCGCGCCGCCTTGAAGGAGGCGGCCCGCGTGGGCGTCACCACCATCCAGGACAACTCGTCGATCGACGCGCTGCGCACGTATCAGGACCTGCGCGCGCGCGGGGAGCTGACCGCGCGCTTCTACGTGTGGCGCTACATCTCGTCGCGGGAGCCGCTGGAGAAGGCCGGGTTGACCACGGGGCTGGGCGACGACTGGATTCGCCTGGGCGCGCTGAAGATCCTCTCCGACGGGTCGATGGGATCCGGCACCGCCGCCTTCTTCGACCCCTACACCGACGACCCCAGGACGAGCGGGCTGCTCCTCTACCCGGTGCCGGAGCTGGAGCGCCTCGTGCGCGAGGCCGACGCCGCCGGGTTCCGCGCCGCTTCCGCATCGAGCACGCGCAGGTCGTGCGCAAGGCCGACCTCGCGCGCTACGAGCGGCTGGGCGTGATCGCCTCCATCCAGCCCTCGCACGCCATCGACGACATGCGCTGGGCGGAGCGGCGCATCGGCAAGGCGCGCGCGCGCGACGCCTACAACATCCGCTCGTTCACCGCCGCCGGGATCCCCGTGGCCTTCGGCACGGACTGGTTCGTGGAGCCGCTCGACCCGCGCCTCGGCCTCTACGCCGCGATCACGCGGGAGCGGCCCGAGGGCGGTCCTCCCGGGGGCTGGTTCCCCGAGGAGAAGATCTCCCTCGAGGAGGCCCTCGACCTCTACACCCGCGGCTCGGCCTACGCGGAGTTCGCAGAGAAGGAGAAGGGCACGCTCGCGCCGGGGATGCTCGCCGACCTCGTGGTCTTCGCGGACGACCTGTTCCGGGTCCCTCCCCGGCAGATCCTGACCACGCCCGTGGACCTCACCGTCGCCGGCGGCCGCGTCGTGTTCGATCGCGCGGCGGGTGAGGCGGGGACTTCGCGGTAAGAGGGCGCGTGGACGAAGCGCGGACGGCCGCCTTGCGCGCGCTCGAGGAGCGCCTCGGTCACCGGTTCGCCGACCTCGCCCCGCTCGACCGCGCCCTCACCCACACCAGCCACGCCCACGAGCACGCCGCCCCGTCCTCGCGGCACAACGAGCCGCTCGAGTTCCTGGGCGACGCCGTGATCGGCTTCCTGGTCGCGGAGCTGCTCCACCGGCGTGATCCCGAGGGCTCCGAGGGGGGGAAGAGCAAGGCCCGCGCGCACCTGGTGGCGGCTCCCAGCCTGGCCCGGCGGGCCTCCGCCCTGGGCCTGCCCGATCTTCTTTTATTGGGGCGCGGAGAGGAGAAGACGGGCGGCCGCCAGAAGTCGGCCCTTTGGGCGGACGCGTACGAAGCCCTGGTCGCCGCGCTCTACCTCGACGGCGGGCTGGAAGCGGCCGCGCGGTTCGTGTCCCGCGAGTTCGCGCCGGACCTTGCCTCGCCGGAGCTGCCGGAGCCGGGCGACTACAAGAGCACGCTCCAGGAAGTCCTGCAGGCGCGCGGCGAGCCCGTGCCCGATTACGTGACGGTGGCGGAGGAGGGACCCCGCCATCGCCGATCCTTCCGCGTGCAATGCCTGGTCGGCGGGCGGCTGGTGGCCGAGGGTCGGGGGTACTCGAAGAAGGAGGCGCAGCAGGAGGCGGCGCGGCGCGCCTTGCCCCTGGTACGCCTCCCCGAGCGGTGAGACGAGAGGAGGGAGCGATGCCCAGCGTGACCGTGCGATCGGGACCGGGACTGATGCAGGAGATCCAGGCGGGCGGGCACACCCTGCGCGCGGACGAGCCGGTGGCCGCGGGCGGTACCAACGTCCGCCCCGACCCCTACGCCCTGCTGCTGTCCGCGCTCGGCGCCTGCACCTCGATGACGCTCCGCCTGTACGCCGCCCGCAAGGGCTGGCCGCTGGGCGAAGTGGTCGTGGCGCTGGACATCGGGCGCGCGTACGCGGAGGACTGCGCTCATTGCCAGGATCCGCGCGCGATGGTGGACCAGATCACGCGCCGCATCACGGTCAGCGGCGATCTCGATCCGGCCCAGCTGACCCGGCTGGGCGAGATCGCGAAGAGGTGTCCCGTGCACAAGACGCTCACGGCCGGAGTGCGCGTGCAGGACGTGATCGTAGCGAGGGCGTGACCGTCCCCGAGTCTCGCCCGGCCCTCAGGCCATGGCGGATTCGATCCAGCCGCCGCCCAGGCAGACCTCGCCCTGATAGAAGACGGCCGCCTGGCCCGGCGTGACCGCGCGCTGCGGCGCGTCGAACGTCACCTCGACGCGGCCATCCGGCTGGGGGCGGAGCGTGGCCGCGGCCTCGGCCGCGCGGTAGCGGATCTTCACCTCGGCCCGCACCTCGGTTTCGGGCGGCGGGATGGACAGCCAGTTGACCTCGCGCGCCACGAGGCCGGGAGACTCCAGCCGGTCCGCGTCCCCCACGACCACGGTCCGTGACGCGGGCCGCACCGCCAGCACGTAGAGCGGCCGCGGCGACGTCACCCCCAGCCCTCGCCGCTGGCCGACCGTGAAGCGATGCACGCCGCCGTGCCGGCCCAGCTCGCGTCCGTCCGCGTCCACGATGGGGCCGCCGCGATCCTCGGGAGCGGAGTGCCGCTCCACGAAGCCCGCGTAATCGTCGTCGGGCACGAAGCAGATCTCCTGGCTCTCGGGCTTGTCCGCGGTGGGAAGGCCGCGGTCCGCGGCCAGGCGCCGGACTTCGTCCTTGGTGAGCTCGCCGACGGGAAAGACGGCATGCCCGAGCTGCTCCTGGGTGAGCCCGAAGAGGAAGTACGACTGGTCCTTGCGCGCGTCGCGCCCGCGCCGCAGCCGGTGTCGCCCCGTCACCGGGTCCCGGTCCACCCGCGCGTAGTGGCCGGTGGCGACGTGCTCGATCCCCAGGGCGCGCGTGCGCTCCACCAGGCTCTGGAACTTCACCTCCGTGTTGCACCGCGAGCAGGGCACGGGCGTGCGCCCCTCGAGGTAATCGCGCACGAAGGGCGCGATGACGCCGTCGTGGAACGAGCGCTCGAGGTTCACCACGTAGTGGGGGATGCCGAGACGGCCCGCCACCTCCTTGGCGTCGTGCAGGTCGTCGAGGGCGCAGCAGCGACCGAAGGACGGGCCGGTGCCCTCCGTCTGGTCGTGGAGCTGCATGGAGATCCCCACCACCTCGTGCCCCTGCTCCTGGAGCAGGGCCGCCGCGACGGAAGAATCGACTCCGCCCGACATGGCCGCCACGATGCGCATGGAACGAGTATAAGGGTGTCAGCGCCATGACCACCCGTGAGCCCGCGGCCGGGCCCGACGACCTCGGTTTCCGCGCCCACCCGTGGCACGGCGTCTCGATGGGGAAGGACGCCCCGCGCGTGGTGACGACCTACATCGAGATCGTCCCCACCGACACCGTCAAGTACGAGATGGACAAGCTCACGGGCATCCTGCGCATGGACCGGCCCCAGCAGTACTCGAACGTGTGCCCCAGCCTCTATGGCTTCATCCCGCGGACGCTCTGCGCGGAGCGCGTGGGCGCGTTGTGCTCGGAGCGCACCGGCCGCCCGGGGATCCAGGGCGACGGCGACCCCATGGACGTCTGCGTGCTCACGGAGAAGGAGATCTCGCACGGAGACATCCTGGTGCAGGCCATCCCCATCGGCGGCCTGCGCATGATCGACGGCAAGGAAGCGGACGACAAGATCGTGGCGGTGCTGAGCGGGGACGCGGTATTCGGATCCCTGAAAGACATCGCGGAATGCCCGGCCCCGCTCGTGGACCGGCTACGCCATTACTTCCTGACGTACAAGCAAGGACCGGATCGCGCCGCACATGCCGTGGAAATCACGCACGTGTACGGACGAGACGAGGCTCACGACGTCATTCGAAGGAGCGCGCAGGACTACCAGGCCCATCTAGCCGACGGCACGATAGGGCACGTTCGTTAGCCGGCGTTCGTAGATGGTCTGCCGACCAGGCCACAACCTCTCATCTGCTAACCCGGCCGACCGCGTTCTTTATCTGTTCCCACGCCTTTTTGATGTGCCGCTGCTCCGTGCGTATGTTGCCGATCGCCAATCGGAGGACCGTTCGCCCTCCCAGCTTCGTGTGCGACAGGTAGGCTTCGCCGGAAAGGTTGACTGAGTCAAGTATTTTCTCGTTGGCCCGGTCCGCGTCGGCGGCGGAAAGGCCGTCCCCGCGCCAGCGGAAGCAGACGACGGAGAGAGGGGTCGGGGCCATCACCTCGAAGGCGGGGTCGTCAAGGGCCCAGCCCCGGAAGAGCTGGGCCAGGCGCACGTGCTCGCGGATGCGCGCGGCCAGGCCTTCGTGGCCGAAAGCGCGGATCACCATCCACAGCTTCAGGGCGCGGAAGCGCCGGCCCAGGCTGACCCCGTAGTCCATCATGTTCGGCGCCTTCGCTTCCTCCGCGGTGCGGAGGTACTCGGGCACGAGGCTGAAGGCCGCCTTCACCACCTCCGGCCGCCGGGTGTAGAAGGCGGAGAGGTCGACGGGCACGAACAGCCACTTGTGCGGGTTCATGACCAGGGAGTCGGCGCGCTCGCACCCCTGCAGCAGCCCGCGCAGCTCGGGCACCACCGCCGCGCTGCCCGCGTAGGCCGCGTCGACGTGCAGCCAGAGGCGCTCGCGCGCGCAGACGTCGGCGATCGCGGAGACCGGATCGATGCTCGTGGTCGACGTGGTCCCGACGGTGGCGGTCACCGCGAAGGGTGTCCAGCCCGCGGCGCGGTCCTCCGCGATGGCGACGGCCAGCGCGCGCGGGTCCATCCGGAACTCGGAGTCGACGGGCACCTTGCGCAGCCCCTCCTGGCCGATGCCGAGCACGATCCCCGCCTTCTCGACGGACGAATGCGCTTGATCGGAGGCGTACATGCGCAGGCGCGCCTGGCCCACCAGGCCGCGTCGCCGCACGTCGAGCCCGGGCACGGCCTCGCGGGCGGCGGCCAGACCCACGAGGGTGGCCGCGGAGGCGCTGTCCTGGATGACGCCGAACAGGCCCTCGGGCAGACCCGTCATCTGGCGCAGCCAGTCCAGTACCGTGATCTCCAGCTCGGTGGCCGCGGGCGAGGTCTTCCACAGCATCGCGTTCACGTTGAACGTCGCCGTCAGCATCTCGCCCAGGATGGCGGGCGTGGGGGACGAGTTCGCGAAGTAGGCGAAGAACCCGGGATGGTTCCAGTGCGTGAGGCCGGGGACGATCAGGCGGTCCACGTCGGCCAGGATCGTCTCCAGGGCCTCCGCCCGCGCGGGGGGAGAAGGAGGCAGGGCCGCGCGCACCTCGCCTGGACGTACGCGCGCCAGGACGGGCAACTGCTCCACCCCCTCGAGGTAGCGCGCGATCCAGTCCACGAGCCGCCGGCCTTCGGCGCGGAAGGTCTCGAGGTCGAGGTCTCCGGAGTCTGGCACGGCGGGCGGGCTATTCGACTTCGGTGACGATGAACATCAGCACATGGCTGCCGATCCGGAACTCCATGTGGTTGTTCAGGACCTGCTGCTCGATACGCTCGAGGTCGACGAACGTGCCGTTGGTCGAGCCGAGGTCGCGGACGATCGCATGGTCCCCGATCACCTCGAGCATGGCGTGCTGGCGCGAGGCCTCCGGGTCGTCGAGGTTGATGTCCGCCCCGGAGCGACCCATCGTCGTGCGCGTCTTCGTGATCTGGTAGATCTGGCCCGTGGCCGCGCCCTGGATGACGGCCAGGGAGAACCGCTTGTCCTTGGGCAGCTCGACCAGGCCCATCTTGTGCAGGTCGCGGCCCGTGATGGTGCCGGGGCCGCGCTCGCGCTTGATGTTGTCGGGCAGCGCCGGCGACTGCCCCGTGGCCGGCGCCCCCGTGGGCGCGGCGGAAGGGGCGGTGTCATGCGCGGGGGGGGTGGCCGGTGGCGTCGCATGGCCCGGTGGGGTCGGGGCCATCGTTCCCGGGGGCAGGGTCATCGCCGCCAGCATCGGATTCTCGATGTCGATGGAGCCGCCGCACTTCGCGCACTTGGTGCGTGCGCGCGGTCTGTTGCCCAGCTTGCTTTCGTCGAACTTGTAGCGCGCCTGGCAACTGGGACAGACGATGATCATGCGGAGAGAAGCATAATACGAAAACCCCGGGACGGCGGCACGGCGGCAGTCCCGCCGTGGGGAACGCACGCCCGGTCCGGCCGAGTGCTTGGCCGCATCCGTCCCGACGTGTCGATGAGGTATGTTTGGGGCGAGGTACCTCGGAGGCGCTGAGCCGAGGGAGGGTAACAACGACTTCGTCCGGCGCCCGCCCGCCGGATGGGAACCCGGCAACAGAGGAGGATCCGTGAGGCGAGACGACACCGCCTGGTTCGGGGACGACGAAGACTACGAGGACGAAGAGGAGGACGACGACGTCGACGACGTCGACGACGACGACAAAGTGGAAGACGTCGTCAAGGACGAGGAAGAAGAAGAAGAGGACGACGAAGACGACGACGATGACGACGACGATGATGACGATGACGATGACGACGACGAGGACTGGGACGACGACGATGACGATGACGATGACGATGACGAGGACGACGAGAAGGAAGAGGAGGAGTGACCCTCAGCTGAGGGCGGCATGAGCGCCCCCGTCCTTCTCCTTCCGCGCCCGGAGTGGATCAAGGCGCGCGCGCCGATCGGCGAGCGCTACGAACGGCTGCGCGACCTGATGCGGGGACTGGGCCTCCACACCGTATGCGAGGAGGCCCGCTGTCCCAATATCGGCGACTGCTGGAACCGCGGCACCGCGACTTTCATGATCCTGGGTGACGTGTGCACCCGCGCCTGCGGGTTCTGCGCGGTCAAGACCGGACTGCCCGCGCGTCCGCCCGACCCCGAGGAGGCCGGCCGCGTCGCCGACGCCGTGGCGCGCATGGGCCTGCGCCATGCCGTGATCACGTCCGTCAACCGTGACGACCAGCGTGATGGGGGAGCGGGCGTCTTCGCCGCTTGCATCCGTGAGATCCGCGCCCGCGTGCCCGGCTGCGCGGTGGAGGTCCTGATCCCGGACTTCAAGGGGGACTGGACCGCCCTCGAGACGGTGATCGCCGCCCGGCCCGATATCCTGAACCACAACACGGAGACGGTGCCGCGTCTCTACCGCGAGGTGCGCCCCGGCGCCCGCTTCAGCCGCTCGCTGGAGCTGCTCCAGCGCGCGAAGGGCGCGGGCCTGCTCACCAAGAGCGGCATCATGGTCGGCCTCGGCGAGCAGTGGACGGAGATCGAGGAGACGGTGCGCGCGATCCGGGGCGCCGGCACCGACATCCTCACCGTCGGCCAGTACCTGCGTCCCAGCGCGGAGCACCTGCCCCTGCAGCGGTACTACACGCCGGAGGAGTTCCGGCGGCTACGCGAGTTCGCGCTGGGCCTGGGATACCGCCACGTGGAGTCGGGGCCGCTGGTGCGGTCGTCGTATCACGCGGAGGAGCAGGTCGCGAACGACAACAACCGCAACAGCAACAACGAATCGGTCGACACGGTTAGCAGATAGAGGTGCGGGCCAGGTCGGCTGCCATCAGCGGCTGGTAACGGCCAGAGCCCTTTGTTTCGCCACCGCCGCCACCACGGCGTCCGCCGCGCGCTCAATCTCCTGTTCCCTCGTCGCGCGACCCAACGAGAACCGCACGGATCCTTGCACCCTCTCCATCGGCAACCCCATTCCGCGCAGGACGTGCGACGGTTCTACCGCCCCCGCGGCGCAAGCCGCGCCGGTGGACACCGCCACCCCGGCCAGATCGAGGGCCATCAGCAGGCTCTCGGCCTCGATGCCTGCGAAAGACACGTTGGTCGTGTTCGGGACGCGCGGGCCGTCGCCGTTGCGCCGGGTACCGGGGATCGCGAGCAGGCGCTCCTCCAGCCGGTCGCGCAACGCGGCCAGGCGCGGCGAGAGCGCGGCCAGCTCCTCGCGCGCGATCGCGGCCGCGCGGCCCATGCCCACGATGCCGGGGATGTTCTCGGTGCCCGCGCGGCGGTTGCGCTCCTGCGCGCCGCCCCGCACGAACGGACGCAGGCGCGTCCCACGCTTCACGTACAGGACGCCCACGCCCTTGGGGGCGTAGATCTTGTGGCCGGAGAGGGCCAGCAGGTCCACGTCGAGCGCGCGCACGTCGATCTTCATCTTGCCCGCGGCCTGCACGGCGTCGCAGTGGACGAGCGCGCCCCGCGCGTGCGCGAGGCGGACCACCTCTTCCACGGGCTGGATCACACCCGTCTCGTTGTTGGCGAGCATGACCGCGACGAGCGCGGTGGTGTCGTCGACCTTGGACGCGAGCTCCTCGAGGTCGATGACGCCGTCCGCGCCGGCACGCACGGACGCGACCGGCCAGCCTTCCTCGCCGAGGGACCGGGCGGTATTCATCACCGCGTGGTGCTCGAGGGCCGAGTAGACGATCCCCCGCCGTGGCGGTCGCGCGATGCCGGCCGCGCCGCGGACGGCCAGGTTGTCGGCCTCGGTGCCGCTGGAGGTGAAGACGATCTCGGCCGGATTGGCCCCGATCAGGCGCGCGACTTCCGCCCGCGCGTCGTCCAGCGCGGCCCGCGCCTGTTGGCCGAACCAATGCAGGCTCGAGGCGTTGCCGAAGCCCTCGCGGAGCGCGGGCAGCATGGCCTCGAGCACGCGCGGATCGACCGGCGTCGTCGCGTTGTGATCCAGGTAGATACGCTCCACCAGGTGATTCTACCGCCCGGGCGGTTTTTCTCTACAATCCGCGGGATGCCGACCATCGTGGCGCTCCTCTCCGACTTCGGAACCCAGGACCATTACGTGGGCGCGATGAAGGGCGCCGTCCTGTCCGTGTGCCCGGACGCCCAGCTCGTGGACGTCGTCCACGAGCTGGCGCCGCACGACGTGGAGGCGGGCAGCTTCGTGCTGGCGGCCGCGGTCGAGGCCTTCCCGGCGGGGACCGTCTTCCTGGCCGTGGTCGATCCCGGCGTCGGGACGTCACGCCGCGCGCTCGCGGTGCAGACGGAAGCCCATCGCTTCGTGGCGCCGGACAACGGCCTCCTCACCCACATCCTCGCCGACCACCACACCGCCCGCGTTCACGCCATCACGAATGCCGGCCTGTTCCGTTTCCATGTTTCGCCGACCTTCCATGGGCGGGACGTCTTCGGCCCCGTGGCCGGTCATCTCGCGCGCGGGATGCCGATCGAGGAGGTCGGACCGGTGGCGGAGGACCCCACCCGGCTGGCCCTGCCCGCCGTGCGGCGTCGCACCAAGGACGAATGGGAGGGCGAGGTCGTTTACGTGGACCGCTTCGGCAACCTCACCACGAACGTCTCGGATCGCGACCTGAGCGAGCTGCTGTCCCATTTCGGCGGCGACCCGACCGAGGTCGTCGTCGTCGTCGAGGGGGCGGTGCTGCCGCTGGTTCGGACGTACGGGGACGTCTCGGAGGGGGAACCGTGCGCCCTGATCGGCAGCAGCCGGCGCCTCGAGATCGCCATCCACGGAGGCAACGCCGCTCGCATTCTCGGGGCGGCCCGGGGCGCATCCGTGCGCATCCGACCCGCCCTGGGTGGCCGTTCCTGAGTGGAGCGCGTGTGCTATCATCGACCCGTTCTCGGCCCGGCTTTTCTTAGGTTTAGCGGACTTCCCGCGATGGCGGGGACACCCGGTCCGCCCTGGCCTCGAGGGTAAAAAAAAGCGCATGCGGGAGGTACTGGTGGCGGGCGCCGTGCGCACCCCGATCGGCAAGTTCGGCGGCGGCTTGGCGTCGCTGACCGCCGCCCAGCTCGGCACGGCCGCGTCCGCGGAAGCCTTGCGGCGGAGTGGCGTCGCCCCCGCCCAGGTCGACGAGGCGGTCATTGGCTGCGCCCGGCAGGCGGGCGGCGGCCCCAACGTCGCGCGCCAGGTCGCCTTTCGTGCCGGCATCCCTCGGGAAGTGCCCGCCTTCACCGTGAACATGGCGTGCGGCAGCGGCCTCAAGTCGATCGACCTCGCCTACCGCGCCGTGCGCGATGGTGATGCCGACGTCGTGCTGGCGGGCGGGACGGAGTCGATGAGCCGAGTCCCCTATCTCCTCACCGGCGCGCGCTGGGGTTACCGCATGGGCGACCAGACGGCGGTGGACGGGATGTACCAGGACGGCTTCCTGTGCCCCCTGGCCGAGCAGGTCATGGGGGAGACGGCGGAGACGCTGGCCGCGCAGTACCGGATCCCGCGCGAAGAGCAGGACGGCTTTGCCCTGCGCAGCCAACAGCGCGCGGCGCGCGCCTGGGCGGAAGGGCGGTTCACCGCCGAGATCGTGCCGATCGACGTGGCCGCCACGGGCCGCGCCGCCGAGCCGAATTCACTTCGGCGAGGTGGCGGGGGGTCTGGGGGCCGCGACGGAGCGGCCCCCAGGTTCGAGAAAGACGAGCATCCTCGAGCCGATACGACTCCGGCGTCCCTGGCCAAGCTCAAGCCCGCGTTCAAGGAAACGGGCGGCACCGTGACCGCCGGCAATTCCTCGGGCATCACGGACGGGGCGGCGGCCCTGGTCGTGCTGGCCGCGGATCGGGCGGCGGAGCTCGGCGTGCGCCCGATGGCCCGCCTGCTCGGCGTGGCC
>WNFN01086803.1_pt1 | contig 20185 bp, 19 predicted proteins | sample 5400161 | NCBI WGS metagenome assembly WNFN01 (sample SAMN13153353, study PRJNA577476) | soil metagenome | isolation source: 80 cm saprolite on Douglas fir-dominated hillslope | place: USA:California | collected 2013-09-17 | reverse complement strand
CGCGCCTCTCCCACTCCCGGTCGGCTCCTGCGCGTTTTTCCTGCCACCTCATATCTTCTCCCTCCACCTCTTGGCGCAGAACGGCCCACTGATCGTCTTGCTCAGCGTACACATCTGGATTGGGGCGAGCCTTTCCTGACCACTGTTTCGGGGTTGGCTCTCTTCTGTTTGCGTCATCATGGTATTTCGATTGCATACGCCCCCCCATTTCTTCTCGTTCTGCCTGGAGCAACTGGGCGAGTTTTCATCGCTATTTCGACCTTGCAAGTGTCCACTCGCGAAAATGCTTTCCTGCAACCTTTAGGGCTAGGCGCGTGTTCTAGCCCAGGCTGGCGCTCTCTGCCATTGTAACAAAGGTGTCAAGTGAGTTCCCCGCATTGCAGGCTTATCCATGAGACGCCAGTGAATGTTGTATCAACGATTTTGAGAGCCGCCTTACAAAGCGGCTCTCAAAATCGTTGATACAACATTCACTGGCGTCTCATAAGCGGTCTGGCTGTGACGAATGTCGATCCGATTGAGAAGACTGAAACTAAACGGATGTTTTACTGACCTTTGCGGCCTTCTTTTCGCGAGCCGCTTCTTTTTTCTGCTTATTGGATTTGGGAGCCGCTTTTTGCTCTTTTTTCTGCTTCTGCTCTTTATTCGCCATAGAATGTAGCCCTTCCTTTCAAAATGTACAAGTAATAGGCATGCGTGCGGGAAAATCCTGACCGTTTTCCCTGATCTTGGGACCATGTTGGCCTTTACAGCTTTCCTCTGGAGAACTTCTCAAGGCATAGGTACACTGGCCAGGCTTCGCTTGTGATCCACTGGCGGGTATTGCACCCACCTCTATTGTATCAGATTCTCATCGGTAGAGATAGGTGGGCATATGGGATGAGTTTCATAATTTTGCAACCTCAACCACTGATAGCACTCCAGCAAAAGTGGTGCAAGGGGACGACGACGCGCGCAAGGGGCGCCGCTACATTCAAGAGCATTTCACTGATGAAAACAGGCAAAGACATTTTGTACAAATAGTTCACGAAGATATTGAATGTAGCGGCGCCCCTTGCGCGCAATACGGTTGAAATAAGGCGAACCAATGAAGGCAGGATACAAATAAGCCCTTGCGGTGGGGACCCGGTGGGGAAATCTCCCGGAATGTAGCCCCGGAGCAGCGCCTCCGGGGAAGCCTCCGCGCGGATGCCATTCCCCGGAGGCGCTGCTCCGAGGCTACATTCCGGGGGAAAACCGCCCTGGGTCCCCACCGGAGAACTCGCCTTGCCCTTATTTGAACCGTATTGCCCCTTGCGCGCGTCCCCTTGCACACAGATTGGGGAAAATGACAGAAAGTTCATTGCTCTAGAGGGCCAATAAGGCAGGCTGCTGGCAGGTGGGACAAAAGTGGGCGGTACGCTGGGCGATAACCTGGCTGGTGATCTGGCTGCCGCAACGCGCGCAGAGCTTGATATCGCCGGCCTTGAAATAGGCCCGGAGATGGCTGTAGTTCTCGCCCAGTTCGCCGCTCAGGCCGCGATAGCCGCTGAAGGTCGTACCGCCATATTCGATGCCCTTGCTCAGCACAGAGACAATGCCAGCGTGAAGCTCGACCAGTTCGGCCTCACTCAACGAATTGGCCGGGCGCAGGGGATGAATACGCGCATAGTAGAGGGCCTCGTCGGCGTAGATATTACCCAGGCCGGCTACGGTTTCCTGGGCCAGCAGCACGACCTTGATCGGCCCTCGGCGCCCGGTCAGGTGGTTGGACAACACCTCCACGGTAAAAGCGGCGCTCAGCGGCTCCGGCCCCAGACCCGCCAGCGCCTCGTCCTCGCGTTCGGCCGGCCAGAGTTCGATCCGGCCAAACTTACGCGCATCGTTAAAAAGTAGACGGCGCTCGTCGGCCAGATCAAAGCAGACGCGGCAATGTGATAGCTCCGCCGGATCGTAGTAGACAGCTTCTGCTTCTTTCACCAGGAGAGGGGCATTTGGAACAGGTGTAGGAGCATGATAGACGAAATCCGGACCTCTGGTTCGCCAGGCAGCGGGATTCTCCGCCCGCGCTCGTGTGTCAACCTCCCAGCCAGGCGGCAGCAGGTAGAGATTGCCGGTCATGCGCCGGTGAACTGTCATGAACAGTTCAGGCGTTTCCGCTCGCCCCAGATCAAAGAGCAAATACTTGCCACGCCGGCGCACCTGGAGAATACGCTGACCAGCCAGGAGAGAACAAAACACCGCTACATCCGGTGCGCCAATAGTGCGCTCCCAGAAAATCTGGACATCGCGAATAGCAACCCCCAGCACCGTCGCGCGGAGCTGGCGCGCGGTAAACTCAACTTCGGGCAATTCAGGCATGATGCAGTGACAACCTCAGCATTTTTGCTAGTGCAAAGTAACAAGACGGATTTGGATTCGCGAGTATTCTGAAAAGAAGAGGGAAGGTTCTCGCCCGCTTCTTGTTCGCGATCCGCTTTGGAATTGAAACAAACACTATACTTGCTCAATTTTAACACCATCGACAAGAGGCAGCACTTCCCAGGCGCGATAGCCCGTCTCTATATCCTCAACCAGAGCCGTAGAAGGTAACGCGCGCAGGCGTTGGGCCATCCAGATGTCGCCCGCCGCCCCGGAGGCATTGCCAACAAGTGCGAAGAGGAAGTACGGAGCGATAACCGGCGCGAGGAGCGTTAAGACGACCCCGGCCAGGCTGATAAGTACAAAGGGAGCAAGCGCGATCAGAAGATACGCGTTGCAAGAAAACATCTGCTCTCTCGCGCCGCAATAAAGGGCAAAGGGCAGTTTCGCGCCATAATGGGGCCGGCCTCCCAGCAGAGTGATGGTTATGCCATGCAGCAGTTCATGAAAGGGCAGCACCAGAATATAACCCAGCATATTCAGCGCAAACCAGCCCGCCACCAGCCCGAAGCTCAGAGACGCCCCATGTTGCCCGGTGCGCCAGATATAGGCGCCCAGGTTGAGCACAATGAAAAAAATGCCTGAAACGGCCATCAATTGCACGCTAAAACGCGCCAGGGGCAGCATCTGCTCTGGCTCTAGAAGCGCCATCTCATCGATCTGGCGCACACGCCCGGCGTCCACCGCAGCCTGCAAAAAGGCCCGGCGTCTCGAGTTAAAACGATCGATCACGATCAAAGACATGGCGATTCTCCTCTGCGCAGCTGGCGTCTATTTCCCCGCTTCACTCTTCTCTCCTTCATTCATACGAACGACTCAGCCGATCGTTTCACATCCACATGGAATGGTATGGGGCATGGTTGCTTTGTAGGGAATCTTCTCGTACAATGTGGAAAAACGCGTAAAGGGATGGCAATGATTGATGTTTGTCTGCTGGGTACGGGTGGGATGATGCCTATGCCGGGGCGCTGGCTCTCCTGTGTACTGGTGCGCTGTGGCTCGCATTTGACGCTGATTGATTGCGGAGAGGGGACGCAGGTGCCCTGGAAAACGATCGGCTGGGGCTTCCGCCAGCTGGGGACGATCTGCCTGACGCATCTGCACGCTGACCACGTGGCTGGCCTGCCGGGCGTGCTTTTTATGGTGGCGCACGCGGGCCGCACGGAACCGCTGGAAATCTACGGGCCTGTAGGCACGGCATATGTCGTCGAGGGCCTGCGCCGGATCGCGGCCGAACTGCCGTTTCCCATTATTATTCACGAACTCAAGGGCAGCACAAGCTTTGAACTGCCCGAAGATTTGCAAGCCTCCAGTTGTCCTGCAGCCCACGGCGTGCCTTGCCTGGCGTATCGCCTGGATTTAGCGCGCAAGCCGGTCTTCTTGCCGGAGCAGGCCAGGGCATTGGGTCTGCCAGTGCAGTTCTGGCGCGACTTACAGCATGGGCAAGATGTGGAGTACAACGGGCAGACCTTCACACCAGACCAGGTCCTGGGCGCGGCCAGGCGCGGCATCTCGCTGGCCATGATTACCGATACGCGCCCGACTGAGCAACTGAGCGCCTTCGCGCGCGACGTGGACCTGCTGATTTGCGAGAGTATGTACGACAACCCGGAAGATCTGCCTCAGGCCAGGGCCAACGCGCATATGCTGGCCGAAGAGTCCGCCGGTATCGCTCTCAGAGCCGGCGCGCACCAGCTTGTGCTCACCCACTTTAGCCCTAAAATCATGGACACCAGCCGGGCAGAAAAGGCGGCTCGCCGTGTCTTTCCAAACACGCGCGCCGCGCGGGATTGCATGGTGATTGCGCTAGAGTATGCTGATTAAGAGCGGCGCGTCCACACAATGTGGTAGATGCCGCTCTTAATCAGCATACTCTAGCATAGTCGCTAACTGGCCTCGGAAAGCGGACCTTGCCGGGCCTCTTGATCGGCCAGAAAAGCGGTCGCAGCCTCCAGCGCTTCCATCTCGGCGGCCTGGACACGTTCCGGCGAGTCCACCTCGACAAGACGCGGGCGATTGGCCTGCTGGCGCAGGTTTTCCTCGAAGAAGGCCAGTACTTTCTGCACATATTTAGGGCGATCCGCGAAGTAGGCTCCGCAGTGATCGGCCTGCGCTACCATCCAGAGTTCCTTGGGCTCCTGGGCGGCAGCGTAGAGCAGCGGAGCATCATGGGGGTCAACGACGGTATCTTTACCACCGTGGATCAACAGGATCGGGCGCGGAGCGATTTGTGCGATATCGCGCAGCGGCTCTACCTGGCGGAAGTGGTATCCGGCTCGCCAGCCGAGCAGGTAGTCCGCCAGCCAGGCGAAAGGGGCCGATGGCATGTGCATCGCGCGCCGGACATTATAGTCCACTACGCTCGTATGAGTGGCAAAAGGACTATCGGCGATAATTGCCTCAATTTCGGGCAGGTGTGCGCTGCACATAATCGTGACTGCGGCGCCCATTGAATAGGCCATCACACCCAGGTGCGTGCCGGGTGCGCGCTGCTGCGCGTACTCCACCGCGCCCATGAAATCTTCCATTTCCCGATAACCGAGCGTGACAGGCGTGCCGACCTGCACACCATGCCCATAATATTCAAAGGCCAGCACATTATGTCCGGCCTTCCAGAGAAAATTTGAGATGCCCAGCATATCCGCTTTGCCGGAACGATATCCGGGACAGACCACAATGGTCGTTGTCGCATCAGCGCGCGGGATAAACCAGCCACTCACCTTATGTTTGCCCTGACGTGGAGCAAACTCTACTGTTTCAGCAGGCAAACCCAATTCAAAGGGCGTAAAGGTGTAATCAGCAAAAGGAGCGAGCTTCTTAGGACGGGTTATTGTGTCTACAAGATAAATTGCAGCACCACAAAGCAGGCTTAAAACACCGATAGTACCACCCACGCCACCAAAGACGACTTGTTTCAACGATGGACGATGAATTTTAGCAAGAGATAAGAGTCGCACCGCAGAACCAACCTTTCTAGCGTGTAGCAGAGAAACAGTTCTGTTCAAGAGAACGTGTTTCTTTCTTATTTTATGCCCTCTCTTAAAACTACGTTCAAGACGAGATTCTGGTTGCTTGCTAGAAGAGATCGTCCTCATCCTCAAATTCATTCTGGCCTGTAAATTGTATCTTTCTATACTCATCCATAACAGGAAAACGCACCCCAATGCTTTTCAATGAGAGCTGGTCCTCATGGCCAATCTATATTCCTCTGCCATTGTTTGCTCCTTTCGTCCAAATCCTTAGCGATTTCGTGAGTCTGAACTGGCACCATTATACCATGACAAGGGAGGCGTGAATTGCCAGTGAGTGGTGAATTTGGGTGGGGTGCAGTTCACATGTTTGGAAACTGAGCCACAGCGGAGCAGAGAGCAGCCGTCAGAGCAGCGCCTCTGACGCTGCCGGGGGTGCAGCAGCGGAGCAGCGCCTCTGACGCTGCCGGGGGTGCAGCAGCGGAGCAGCGCCTCCAGGGAGGTCCTGCAAGCCCGGCTCTCCCTGGAGGCGCTGCTCCAGGGCTACACTCCCGTCATCCCCTCCGGGTCCACCCCGAGACGAGGAGCAAGAAGGGCTTCCCAAGCGTTTTCACAATCCGGGATGACTCATTTTGGCTTATTTGAATGGTATTGGAGCAGCGCCTCCGCTGTGGCTCAGTTTCCAAACATGTGAACTGCACCCATTTAGGGTGATTCTTCCCTGGCATGGCTTGAACTCTGTGTTATACTGGAAAGTGCATTCCGACTCGTTGATCCTGGCGTAGAACAGGAGCCAGGAAATTTTTGAAGATTATCAGGGGAGATTGCGCATGAGCAAGATTAAGATGCGCTGCATCACCTGTGGCAAGTGGTTCCAGTCGGCTAATGCTAAAGAAGTAACTTGCCCAGATTGTGTGCAGAAGGCCAGAAAAGATAAGTCGGCCTCGAAGGCAGCGCCGCAGGCTGCATCCAAAACACCTGGACAGGGATTGCCAGGAACAGGCCGTCCCACTTTACCCCCGAAGCCGAAAACGGCTCCCAGCGGCACCAGCCACTGGTTTGATTCGATCGAAGACGTGAAAGTGAGTGAGCCTGAACCGCCACCTCAGCGTCCCAAGTTACCTTCCTCCCCTGCGCCATCGCGATGAGCGCGGGCCTGGACAGGGCGCCCCCGGCGGCTATCGTGGCCCCGGTGGCTATCGTGATGAGCGCGGGCCTGGACAGGGCGGCGGCTATCGCGGCCCCGGCGCGTATCGCAATGCTCCTCTAAGTGGCAGTATCGCTGGAGGGATCAGCCAGCAACGCCCACGCCAGCCGATGGATGGCAGCGCGCCCCCGCGCAGTCCACGCCCGGCAGGCCCTGGCGAGCGCTATCAGGGCGGCGAGAAGAGAGGCGGGCGACCAGCAGCTCCCAAAAGGCCCAAAGCACCACCAACTCCCAGGCCCAAAAAAGAGAAAATTCCACCGCCTGAGCCTTTCAAGCCCACGCCTGAGCAGACGATCCAGGTGGAGGAGCGCTACAAAGAACTCGCGATTCCATCCGAGTTTGATGGCATTCGCAGCCAGATTGCCCACGAGCTTTCCATTCCCAAGAAAGCGGTCAAGCAAATCGTCAAAGCTCTGCGCGAGCGCGAAAGCATTCCCAGCTGGTGGGAGTCGCAAACCTATAAGGGCGATACCGAGGAGAAAGAGAAGATTCTGGCTACCTACCAGCCCTTCCTTCCCGTACCACCTGTGGGGGTTCACCGCCAGATTGCAGATGAACTGGATCTCAAACCTGGCACCGTTTACCAGGCAATTAAGACCATCCGCTCGGAACTGAATCTGCCGCCATACAATGATCCTGAGTTGCACGCCAGCGAGTTTGAGGAGATCAAGCGCAAGGCTCGCGAAGCCAGAGAGGCCCGCGAAGCCGCTAAAGCGGCTCAAGCCGCCGAAGCTGCCGCCCAAAAGGCCACCGAGGCTGCTCAGGCCACTGCCGAAGCCGAAGTCACTTCCGCTGCACTCGCGGAGACGACTCCTGCTCCCACTGAGCAGGCTGCTGAGGTCACCACCGAAGCCGAGGCCACTCCTGCTCCCACTGAGCAAAATGCCGAGGTCGCTGCTCCTGCTGAGGCTGCTCCGACTGAACAACCGGCCAGCGAGGCGGAGGCGCAGGGCGTACAGGTCGCGGCTGCCTCCAGTGAGGATGAGTCAAAGGCTGAGTAAATAGTGTAAATAGTCAGGAAAGCATTGTATGGGAGAAGAAGATTGCCTGTTTTGTAAAATCGCTAATGGGCGCATTCCAGGCAAGATTGTCTATGACCGCAATGATGTGGTGGCGTTTGAGGATATTCATCCTGCGGCGCCTGTCCACATTCTCTTTATCCCGCGCCGCCATCTCGCTTCGATGACCGAGTTGACTGCGCAGGATGGCGAGTTGCTGGGCAAGCTCTTTGCCGCTGCGGCTGAAGTGGCCCGCGAGCGAGGTCTGGATGATCCCGCGCACGGCTATCGCTTCGTGACCAATGTTGGACCGCACGCCGGGCAGTCGGTCTTGCACCTGCACTTTCATCTGCTTGGGGGCCGAGAGTTCGCCTGGCCTCCGGGCTAATTGCTATCTGTCGTTGGTAAAGGATTGTATGCGTATTGCGCTTGACTATACGGCGGGCATACGCCAGGAGGCTGGCATAGGCAACTATGTGCGCAGCCTCCTCGAAGCTATGTTAGCGCTTGACACTGAAAACCACTACACGTTGCTGACCAGCGGACGCCCCACGACGGGGCGTTCGTTTCCTGTTGCCCCCAATGTGCGCGGGCGCAAGGTGTTTCTGCCCGATCGCTATGTCAATATCCTCTGGTATCGCTGGCGCGCCCCCCTGCCAGCTAATCTCTTTACGGGCAAAATCGATATTTATCACGGCCCGGACTTCGCGCTCCCGCCGCTGAGCGCGAACATTCGCAAGGTCGTGACGATCCATGACCTGGCCTTTCTGGAGCACCCGGAATACGCTGTGCCCAGCCTGGCCGCGTATTTGCGGAAGGTCGTGCCAGAGTCGGTCGCGGCTGCTGATGTCGTGGCGGCGGTTTCTCAGAATGCCGCGCGCGCGCTGGTCGAGCATTTCCAGACCCCACGGGAGAAGATCACGATCATTCCCAATGGTGTACGTCCCCACTTTAAGCGCATCACCGACCCCATTCTGCTGGGAGCGACTGCCAACAAATTCGGCCTGAAGCAGCCCCTGGTGCTGGGCGTGGGTACGCTGGAGCCGCGCAAGAACCACCTGGGCCTGGTTAAAGCTTTTCACCAGGTCCAGAGCGAGAAGAAAAATCGGCCCGCCATGCTGGCCCTGGCTGGAGGCCATGGCTGGCTCTATGAAGAGACCAGGCAACTGGTCGCGGACCTCAAGCTGGAGAAAAAGGTGCGCTTCCTGGGCCGGGTGAGCGACCTGGAACTGGCGGTGCTCTACAGCCTGGCGGATGTCTTCGCGTTCCCCTCGTTTTTCGAGGGCTTTGGCGTGCCGCCCATCGAGGCTATGGCCTGCGGCGCTCCGGTGGTCACCTCGAATACCTCCTCGCTGCCCGAAGTCGTGGGCGACGCCGCGTTGACGGTTGATCCACATAACATTGATGAACTCGCAAAAGCAATAACACGTGTGTTGAATGATGAAAAGCTGCGCGAGACCCTGCGCCAGAAGGGCTTCGAGCGCGCGCAGTTATACACATGGCCAAAATCAGCCCGAAAAATGCTAGATGTCTACGTTAACCTGTATAATGGGGCCACAAATTTCTCTGGCGAGGTCACCCTGGCATGAAAATCGGCATCAATACGATGTTCTTCCGCCATCCCGCGAGCGGGAGCGGGCAATATTTGATTCAACTGCTCAATGCTCTGGCTGAAATAGATACCCTCAATGAGTATATTCTCGTCGGCCCTGAGCCGATCTCGGAAAGCGTGCAGCAGCAACTCCGCGCGCCCTTTACCCGCCACGCGAAGGGCGTCACCGGCCCGTTGGGACTCAACGCCAGCCTGGAAAAGATGACCTGGGAGCAGTGGACGGGACCGCGCGAGGCGCGCCGGCTTGGCGTGGATGTCTTTCATGTGCCGCACTTCGCCCCGCCGTTAATCACGCGTTCGGTTCCGGTGGTCGCGACCATTCACGATGTTATCCCGCTGCGCCTGCCGCTCTACCACAGCAGCGCGCGGGCCAAAGTCTATTCAAGCGTCGTCTCGCGCGCTGCCCACAATGCCACGCTGATTATTACCATCTCCCAACACGCCAAACGGGATATTATGGATGCTTTGAACATCCCTGAGGAGCGTATTCGCGTGATTTACCAGGCGGTGACCGAGGAATTTAAGCCAGTAGAGGACGCCGCAAAGCTGGCTGCCGCACGCGCCCGCTATGGTCTGACAGGCCGCTATGTCTTCTATCTCGGCGGGCTGGACGCGCGCAAGAATGTGCCGCAGCTGGTACGGGCCTTCTCGCATCTCTACAAGCGCCTGGGCGATCCCCATCTGCAACTATTGATCTCCGGTAATCCTGATAAGCAGAACGGCTCGCTTTTCCCCGATCCGCGTCCCGTGGCCGCCGACCTGGGCATGGGTGGCCAGATTATCTATCGCTTTGTCGAGGAAGAGGATAAACCCCTGATCTATAGCGGTGCGAGCGTCTTTGTCTTCCCTTCGCTCTACGAAGGCTTCGGCCTGACGCCGCTAGAGGCTATGAGCTGCGGCGCCCCCGTGATCTGCTCTAACCGCACTTCGCTACCGGAAGTCGTGGGCGACGCCGCCATCAACATTGACCCCGACAACCTGCCAGAGATGGTCGATGCTATTTACAATGTGCTCACCAACGACGAACTGAGCACCGACCTGCGGGCGCGTGGCCTGGAGCGGGCGAAGCTCTTTAGCTGGCACAAAACAGCCACGGAAACCCTCGCGGTCTACGCAGAAGCCGTTACCAGGAGGAAGAAGTAAAAGATTATGCGCGTACTCATGCTCTCAAAAGCCCTGGTCGCGGGCACATCCCAGCGCAAACTGGAGGAACTGGCTAGATGCCCCGACGTAGAACTCACGCTGGTCACGCCTCCCTACTGGCAGCCACCCCCATGGTGCGCAACGGCAATTATCACCTGCACGCATACCCGAAACTGGGTGAGATCATGCGCGAGGTCCAGCCAGAGATTGTGCATATCGACGAAGAGCCGTTTAACTTCGCCACCTTCCAGGCCATGCGCCTGGCGTATCACCACAAGGCCCGCGCGCTCTTCTTCACCTGGCAGAACCTCTACCGCGACTATCCGCCGCCCTTTCGTCAGATGGAACTCTACAACTACAAGCACGCAGCAGCCGCCCTGGCTGGCAACCGCGAAGCCGTCGACGTGCTGCGGCGCAAAGGCTACAAAAAAGGCGTGCATGTCATCCCTCAGTTTGGCTTCGACACCGAGATCTACAAACGCAGCGCTCCACGCAAGCCGCGCACACCCGGCGCGCCCTTTACGCTCGGCTTCCTGGGTCGCCTGGTCGAAACCAAGGGCCTTGTTACCACCGTCGAGGCTCTAACCCATTTGCCGGACTACTGTCAGGCCGTTTTCGTCGGCGATGGACCCATGAAAAGCGTGCTGGAGGCAGAGGCCGCGCGCCTGGGCGTCAGCCAGCGCGTCATCATCCGGCCCGGCGTACCCACCTACGAGGCGCCTGAAATACTTGCTGCCTTTGACGTGCATGTCCTGCCTTCGCGCACCTTCCCCAACTGGAAAGAACAATTCGGGCGCACCCTGGCTGAATCCATGGCCTGCCAAACCCCCGTCATCGGCTCCGACAGCGGCGAAATCCCCTACGTCATCGGCGACGCCGGCCTCGTCTTCCCCGAAGGCAACGCCCCCGAACTCGCCGCCCGCGTCCGCCAGCTTCTCGACAATCCCCAACTTTACACAGAACTCGCCGCCCGTGGTCGCCAGCGCGTCCTGGAAAATTACACGCAGGGACAAATCGCACGGCAGACGTTTGAGGTCTATCAGGAGATTCTGGTAACCACTAACTCCAGAATTGAAGGGTGAACGAGCCACGGGAGCCGGCAGCGCCGGCTCCCGTGGCTCGTTCACCCTTCAATTCTGGAGTTAGTGGGAACTTTATGCCGATTCAGCAGTACTGCCGTGGTGCTGCCATTCGAGCTGCTGTTCCTCATAGGTGGCCAGCGCGTGGGTAATCATGCGGATAACATTGCCGATATCCATGGGCTTGCGCAACTGGTAGATCCCCCGTTTCTGCAACTCCTCAGTTGGCAAGGTCGCGCTCATCATAATCGCCGGTACACCCTTGATCTCATCCATTTTTTGCATGCGGTCAAAGATTTCAACGCCGTTCATGCCTGGCAGGCGATAGTCCAACAGAAGGAGGCGTGGGCGGATCTGCCTCGCTATTTCGAGGGCGCGAGGACCATTGGAGACAACCGCTGAACTGTATGGGGTTTCCTCGTCAATCAACTGCTGGAGGAATTCCCCGATGGCGGCATCATCTTCCACTATCAGAATAGTGGAACTGTGGAGTAGGCGACCGGCGGCGGGCGGAATGATGCTCTGAGGCATTAGCTGCTCCTTTCGGCAGAATTCAGAACAGGTTGAATAATAGCTTGATGACACAATACTCTATGCTAGTGTAACGGTTATTCGGCCAAATTGGTGACATTTGTCAAACGAAATTCTAACGTTTGTGGGACATCTGCGGTGCTTTTCAGCCTCACTGCATCGAAAGCCGTTAAGACAACGTATCTTCTCTGCTCTCCTTCTGTTTTTCTCATTCGCCTGTTTCGTTAAAAAAAGCAATGAAAAAGACGACAAAAGTGTGAACAAGCCTGGCGCTTGTTCACGTCTTTGCCGTCTTTTTTATGACTATTTCTTTTTCGCCGCTTTTTCCTTTGACTGTAATTCTTTCAGCCACTCATCTGGAATACCTCTGGCGGAAACCAGGGCCGTTGTGACGACCAGAAAGCCAGTGCCAAACTGGATTTCGCTGGTGATCAACAGACTTCCGGTATGGAATAAGTGAACTGAGAGGATCACCAGGGCCGAAATAAGCAAATAGAGGGTGCGAATACTCAACGCAATCTGCTTTGGAGCCTCCAGCATAAAGAGGGCTTTATCCGCTTTGTGGATAGCCTCTTCCACTTTTTTGAGCTCATCATCGGCCCTGGCTAAAAACCAGGCAGAGAAGAAAACCCATCCGACAAATAAATTGATTGCATAGGTACTGACCGCTACTTCATCCTCTTTGCCGCCCTCCGTTAGCGGATTCATGACATACACAAAGAGCAAGGCATTGACGATCCCAGCCGCTATTCCGATGATCAGCATCAGCGTGAGCCCACGCCAGGTTTCTTTGAGTTCCAAACAAAAACCTCCCTGTTGAATAAACACAACTTAATCTTTCCGCCAGTATATGAGCCGGCCCTCTACTCGACAATAGGTAATTCTAACATGCTCCCTTTGCGCCTTTCTCCATTTTTTGGTATGCTTGTACTGCACAAAAAACCGATTGAGAAGGACTGTGTTACGATGTCGGCGAACATTATCGAGATTGAAGAGCGGCTCTGGCAGATGACCGATAAGTTGCGCGCTAATACACCACTGCGTGCGCACGTATACGCTGAACCTGTGCTGGGCCTGATTTTCCTCTAGTTTGCCTATGAAACCTTGTCCCTTGCCTGCTGATCATAAAAGAGAAGCCGGTGTCAGGCGGCAGCTCCTGCTCTGATTATCCCACTCCTTCTGCACGCGATAGAGATGGGCATTCCATACCACATTCGCGCCCTGAGCGTTAAGCGAGCCAAAGTCATCAACGCATTTATCGGCGATTTCATTGCCGCCAGAGTCAATCCAGGCATTGCCCAGAGGATCGGTGACAGACTCCATCAGCTCGTGCGAGATGCTGTCGATAGACTGGTCTGCATCATTCCGGTTGGGTCCTCCACTGTTGTCACACTCGAAGCTGGCTGAATAAGGTACAATTGCATAGAGGCTATTCTTGCCAAAATTGCTGTGATAAGCACAGTACCCGTTGCTCGCACACATGGAATGAGTGCGATCTGTACAAAGGTCCTCGTTGCGTTCGGTGAACACAAAAAAAAGGTTATTCAGGCTGGAGTGCCAGCCATTCACCTGTTGCGCGTGTGTCACTTCCTGCTGAATATCGCTGTCCAGCAACGGATTAGCATGATAAGCTCGCGTATCGTTCCATACGCCGGCCAGCACCGCGTTGACGGGAAAACCGCCATTTGCCTGCTTGTATTGCCGCGCAATACGGTAGAGAGGGCTTCCACCAACATCATTGAAGTAGCGCTCGATCAAGTCATTATAGTGCTGTTCAACATTGCCAGCTGGCTCCCAGAAGATGGTATACACAGAGGTTGTCCCGGCCATCACAGGTCCGCCTCCATACATCACATTCGTGCGCGTCGCCCGTTCGTGGAGCGACTCCCGTGGTTTCTCCGTCGATGTTGGAGTTTGCTCAAGCCATTTCAATTCCCTCGGCGGCGATGGTTTGGATATCTGAGGCGACATAACTATTTTTATGGGGAGGATCACAATCAAAAAGACACAGGCGATGATTAGTAGCGTAATCAACAGCGCTCGTAGCAGCCCGGCAGGCCGTCCCATAAGAAGAGTTCCTTTCACGAAAAAGCGCGCAGAGAACTCCCTTTACACAGCGCGAACAACAACAATCCCATCTTTTCCTGGCTCTCGCAAGGATTTTCCCCTGCATACTCGCGTCATCACAAGTACCTGTGAGAAATCCAATCTTAGCCCTACACAAAAAAATACATTGAAACATATTGTTGCGTCAATATACATAGGCCAATTGTGCTATTCGGCTTTGAATGGGCCAGACGCCCTGCTAAAAATAGGGCCATTTGTCCTATTCCTTTTCCTGCAAAAACCGGCATGCTTTCATCAGAAAAACAAGTAGGCCGGCAAGATCACACAAAGACTGTGAGATACCTCACCGCATTTTTTCCTTTGCTATGGTATAACTCAAGTGTGGAGAGGAACGGATAGAAGGTGAAAAATAAGAAGGGTGGAAGGTGAAAAGCGGTAAAATGTGCAAGGTAGCGTATGCGAAAAGTGAGAGAGATGGAAGGCGGAGGGAGAATAAAGATGAAAAGTGGTAAGTGAATTATTTTGTTAAAAACAGAGAAAAACCATTGTTACTCATGTAACCGGGTCAGCTGTGGAGAGGCTCTTGCCTCAGTGCCAACTAGCGCTATCCCGTGGCCTGTGCTCTAAGGTGGGAGGGAATCACTGCTCTTTGTCCTCTACAAAGCAGTGTGAATGTGCAACATCGGGGGTATTTATAAACATCATCTGCTCAGGCAATATCCCCCAAAAATACACCACCTTCTGCACCTATTTCACACCTATCCCCTGATATAATTGCGCAAGAACAGATTTTCGGAACGTGGTCAGGGAACGCCTCATAGCAGTTAGAATTGCATGGTTTGCAGAAACTCCTCCACCTGCGTGATTTGGGCTTGTTCCGCGTAATGGAGGATCTCCTCCCGTTGCCGGCTGGCCATCAGGGCGAGCAACTCGCGCTGCGAAGCGTCAATGCCCCTGGGAGAAGAGCGGCTGATCTCATAGAGAAAGCTGATCTTATCCAGCAGTTTGAGTTCATCACGCAGTCACTGGTCTTCGACAATCGCAAAGGCACGCAGAATATCCTGTTGTATCGCGTCAATTGCTTCGCGAACGGCAAGCGTCTTGAAAAAGGGCAGAATGTCGCCCACCACGGCCTCATGAGCATCATGGACCAGTGCCAGGGTGACCAGACGATCGCGTTTTTCCTGGGGATAGGAGCGAAAGGTGGACCAGTACAGCGCGAGAAACGCGACCGCCAGGGTATGCTGACCCACATTCCAGGTTCCAAAGCCCGAGACGCTATAGACCCGAGGGATATTGCAGATATTCATCAAAAAATCCAGGTTTGGATTTTTGGAAACCTCTCCCAATAATCCTTGTGGCGTAAAAATGTTTTCGTAGGCAATGTGTTCATTCATACTCTTGCTTTCCTTTCCTTTTTCTCTTCTCAAACGCGCACGAGTTCTTCTATACCAGTTTCAGCTTGTGTGCGGCCTCGCGGGCTTCCTGGCGGCTGTTGACGCCGAGCTTGTAGTAGATGCTCTGAACCTGGGTTTTGATGGTGTTGATGGAGACGACCAGCTCGTTGGCAATCTCTGGATTAGAGCGACCGGCGGCGAGCAGGCGCAGAACGCGGCGCTCTTGCGGGCTGAGCGGCTCTATGAGTTGTGGCTCGCCAGAGGATGCGCCCGGGCTGGTCGAGACGCCGTTCTCCTGGTTAAAAGTATGCAAGAGCGCGCGTGTGTAGGTCTGGAGGAGCTCTTCGCGTATCTCAGGCAGGAGAGCACGCAGGAGCTCGCCGATAGCCGGGCCTTCGTCGAGAAAGAGACGCTGATAGCCTTCGGGCCGGGACAGGGTGAGGGCCTGGAGCAACGCCTGGCGGGCCTGAGGGGATTCTTTGCGCGCGTGGTGCGCCAGGGCTTGCAGGACGAGGATTTCCAGCAGGCTGCGTGTGAAGCCGCGCTCTTGCGTCTCAGCCTGCCAGGTGAGGAGCAGATTGAGCGCCTCGCTGGTTTCACCCTGTGCCATGAGCAAGCGGGCTCTGAGGCGGGCCAGGGCGTCCTGCTGGAGGAAGATGGCGGAGTCGCTGTAGTGGGCGCAGGAATTGACCTGCTGCTGAGCCGCAACGAGGTCGCCATTTGCCAGGGCGAGCCCCGCGCGGCAGGCGTGAATCTCGTGCAGCAAATACGGCCAGCGCTGCATCTGCGCGGTCAGTGCGGTCAGATCCTGTTGCGCCTGCTCGGTCTGGCCGGAGAGATGCTGGAGGCGGGCCATGGGTAGAGTGGCATGAACGAGGCTTTCGTCCTCGGCGAAGCGCCGGGCCACGTCGATGGCCTGCGAGATAGCTTCGCGTGCATCCTCGATCTTGTTCCACTCATATGCCAGCAATCCCAGGCCCCAGCAGGCCGCGCCCGTGTCGCTGAAGTCCCGCGCCTTCTCGGCACCACTGAACAACTGCTGATAAATCTGGGCGGCCAGGCGCAATTCACCACGGTAGAGGTAGATCTGGCAGAGAACGAACTGAGCCGCGCGTGCCGCGAAGTGGTTACCGGCGGCCTCGTTGAGCAGGCGCGTCTCGATCAGCATCTGCTGAGCCTGGTCGGGACGGCCGGCAAACAGTTCGGCCACGCTCATCTGGATCATACAGGTGCCGCGCCAGAGCAGTTCGCTCGCGGGCAGGAGTTCCAGCGCCTGGCGCGAAAGGGCGAAGCAGCGCGCGAAATCTGCTTGCCACCAGAGAGCAGAGGAGCGCAGGGCCGCGACCTGGCCCAGGCCCATACGGTTATCCTCAGCTCGCCAGATGCGCTCGGCCATCTGCAAGGGACGCTCGATCAGCGCGGGCGTAGCCGGTGAGCGGCGATCAGTGAGGTAGAGCAGGCCCGTGGCGTAGATGATGCAGAGAGCGGGCCGGGCCTGTAGCTGCTCTTCGGGCAGTTGGTCGGCCAGTCGCAGCAGGGTGTAATACTCGTTCTGGAAGACCTGGGGTTTAGATAAATGCTCCATCAGGTCGGCGGCGCGCGCGAAAGCATGACCCGCGATGGCCATTTCAATGGCTTCTAGTGGTGAGTCGTGCTCTTCGTACCAGCGGCTGGCCTGAGTGTGCAATTCATCCCACCTCTCTTCACCCAGGCGCTGGCGGGCCTCGTGCTGCATAGCCTCAGCGAAGAGGGCATGATAGCGATACCACTGCCCGGAGGCGTCGAGCGGATAGAGAAAGAGATTGGCCTGATCGAGTTGAGCTAGCACCTGCGCGCTATCCTGGCGTCCGGTCAGAGTGTCGCACAGCGGTCCGGCCAGGCGCGCGAGCAGGCTGGTTTGCAAGAGAAAGTCCTGGAACTGCTGTGACTGCGCATTGAGCACATCTGCGACCAGGTATTCCAGGATATGCTGGTGGCTGCCCGAGAAAGTCGCCAGCATATCCTCGATCTCGCGTGGATCGCGGCGACCCTGTAAGGCCAGCATCAGCAGGCGCAGACCAGCGGCCCAGCCCTCGACACGCTCATCCAGCCGCGCCAGCGTTTCTGGAGCGAGCCGGAAAGGAAAGGCCTGCTGGAGGAAGGTTCGCGTTTCCTGAGAGGAGAAGCGCAGATCGGCGGCGCGCAGTTCGCATAGATCGCCATGTACACGCCAGCGAGCCAGGGGCAGTGGAGGATCAACGCGCGAAATCAGCACTACGCGCAAGGTTTCCGGTAGATAATCGAGCAGAAAGGCCAGCGTCTCATGTACGCGCGCCGAGGTGATTGCGTGATAATCTTCCAGTACCAGCATGCCCCGGCCCGCCATATTCGCCAGTTCATTGAGAAAGAAGGTCAGCGTGGTTTCAAAGGGCTGCTGCAAACGGCGCAGATCATCTAGAGACTGCTCGCCCAGACCGGCCTGGAACGCCTGGCACGCGGTCAGCACATAGCGCCAGAAGCGCACAGGATCATTCTCATTGGCGTCCAGCGATACCCAGGCCACGAGCGGCATTTTTGCGCGCCCCTCGCGGCTCTCTAACCAGGCCCGCACCAGCGTGGTTTTGCCGGCTCCGGCAGGTGCAGAGAGCAGAATCACCCGCTGCTCCAGACCCTCGTCCAGCCGCTCAAACAGCGCTTCGCGCTCCACCAGTGGCCCGCGCAGGCGTGGCGGCGTCAGCTTCGCGCGCAACAACTCGCTGCTCTCTCCTCCTGGCGGCTGTTTCGTCTGCCCCGCTTGCGTTTTGCTTGTTCTGTTCATAAAATAAGCCCTTTTCCAGCAAGATTCCCTACTCTTAGGATATATCATGTATGTCTATCGCTCGGTAAGATTACAAATTTCTACATAAACCTGGCGATAATCGCCAAAATAAAGAGATAATTTAGTCATTACTTCATCAAGTATAAGTAATTCGGTGATTTTTGTCAATCATCTGGCAAATATAGTCAGAAATTTGAAGATTATTGTAAGTGCAGGCAACTCACCAGCAAAGCAAGTCGTATTCAAGAGGGTTCTTCCTCTTCTTCTTTTTGGATATTGACATGCACACCGATTCTGTGTATATTATGTGGGTAGAACAAAAAGTATATTCGCGGGTAACTTTTGAGGTGTTGACGCTTCTGGTATGTAGGAAATATGTTAAACTAACAGACGGATAGAGGAACACGTCGCAAGCAAGGAGGAGATTTTCATGGCACTGTTTTCGAGAAGAGATGAGGATATTGAGCGCATGAACTGGTCCAGCAAGGCGATGTCAGAAGACGACTATCATGAGCTTGAGAGACTTTCACCGGACCGTAAGTACGAATATCTTTACGGCAAAGTCTATATGATGAGCGGAGGCAGCATCGGACACGACCGTATCAGGCGCAATATTGAATCTACTCTTGATCGCCTGTTAGGTTCAGGCCCATGCCAGGTTTTTGGTGTTGATGTTCAGGTGCTTCTGGGGACGAAAAAGAACGGCAAGCCGCATTATGTCTATCCCGATAGTACAGTTTCGTGTAACATCGCAGACGGGCAACGTGACAATACATTGGTCAAAGAACCTCGCGTAGTGATAGAAGTGCTATCTCCAGGTACCGAGGCCAAGGACCGGGGTATAAAATTCAGGGCATACCAACATACCTCAACAATTCAGGAGATCGTGCTGGTGAACCAGTACCTACCCTATATCGAGGTCTGGCAGCGCAATGAGGAGCATCCAGAAAATCCCGATGCCTGGCGCTGCCACCATTATAGTGCTCATCAGACGGTAGCGTTGGTAAGCCTCGGTATTCAGCTTGCTATGGAGGAGATCTATCGGAATCTGGGTTTTGAGGAAGAGATAGAAGACGAGGAAGATGAGGAAGATGGTGTGGAAGACGATTAACAAAGAGAGAGGAATATGCGTATTCTTATTGCAGAAGATCATCCTTTGCTGGGGCCGGATCTAAAAAAGGGGCTGGAGCGCTGTCATTACGCGGTGGATCTGGTGGAGAACGGGGCGGATGCGTTTGATATGGCGCTGGAGATCACCTATGATCTGCTGATCCTGGATATTCTTTTGCCAGGGCTGAGCGGACTGGAGGTCTGCCGCCAGTTACGCGAGCAGCAGTTGGAGATCCCGATTCTCTTTCTGAGCGCGCTGGGTGAGGTGGAGCAGCGGGTTTATGGACTGGACCAGGGCGCGGACGATTACCTGGCCAAGCCGTTTGCGTTTACCGAGCTAGAGGCCAGAGTACGGGCCTTGCTCAGGCGCAATCAGCAGCCGAAAGATCCCGTGCTGCGCTTCCTCGATCTTACGCTGGATACGCGCACGCGTGAGGTCAAGCGCGGCGAGCGCCTGGTCGTGCTTTCCAACAAAGAATATACCTTGCTCGACTTTCTGCTGCGTCACCCGCGTATTGTGCTGAGCCGCACGACCATTGCCGAGCATGTGTGGGACTACGACGCGGAGCATTTCTCGAATGTCATCGACGTCTATGTTCGTTACCTGCGCAACAAGCTCTGCGCCGTCGGCGAGCCAAATTTGATTCAGACCGTGCGCGGAGCTGGCTATCAACTCAAGGAATCCGAAACATGAAACATGCGCCAGCAGCCTCGCCTTTGCCACCAGAACCGGAAAATGGGAAACGCGCGCCGATGGTTGTTTTAACCTCAAAAAAGGGAAGCGCGCCTGCACCAGCCGGGCCGGTACACTATCGCCTTTCTGCGCCTGGTTTGGCGGGAGCGCCAGCGGGACGTGCGCGCGGGTTGGGACGCTT
>WNFN01095130.1_pt1 | contig 20190 bp, 18 predicted proteins | sample 5400161 | NCBI WGS metagenome assembly WNFN01 (sample SAMN13153353, study PRJNA577476) | soil metagenome | isolation source: 80 cm saprolite on Douglas fir-dominated hillslope | place: USA:California | collected 2013-09-17 | reverse complement strand
TTCAAGGCGCAGGCCGGCGCCGTTAAATCCTGTGGGCGAGGAAGCCGCGTCCTTTCGACGTGCGTGTTGATGAGTTTAGAGACCAACGGAGAGCTACCCACGGCTGGGGTTCTGGAGCCACTATTGCCTCTACGGCCAGGAACGAGCAATCTGGAACTCCGAATTCGTTCGGTCCCAATAAGCGTTGCCTCTAAGTCTCCACGATAGCGCACTCCTCTGGGGTCAGGCCATATAGCTCATAGAGGAGGCGGTCGATGTCCTTCTCCAGCGCCGTTGTGTCTGCCGCGGGATTGCGTCGCTTCGCCGTAAGGATCTGAGCAGCAAGCTTTGCAATTTCGTCCCGGTGTTTTATACCGTTTGTCGGTAGCGGAAAATCACCTAATTCGTTCACTTTGAACTGTGGGAACGTCTCGCGCTGCATCTTTCCGAACTTGTGAACGAACCACCATGAGACCAACCTCGAATTCAAAACGCCCAACACGTATTCCGGCTTTTCTGGAATGTTGATGATGTTCATCGAATTTAGGTCGTTCAACGCGACCTCGTCCGTGAAGCAAGCGTGGACACAATAGGGTCGCTTGGCTGGAATCTGCCTCACCAAGATTCTCGGCGTCGAATACAGACGAAAGTCCTTTCGCGGCGCGGCGAGGTTGTCGCCATATTTGAGATATTCTCCGCTCCAACCAAGGTAATACCGACACACGTCTTTGCCATCGAAATATTTCATGTAGTTCTTGTCAATTTGTCGTGTGGAATGATAGACACGGCCCCTCTTCATCTTGTCGGTTTGTGGCGGACTTCCGCATCCGGTCTAGTACGCTTTGAGACCGGCTCTGACATCGGCGACCCCGGATAGAGGCACGGAATTTGCTTCGATCTTTTGCATCAAACTTGCCGTGCCACCAGACTTAAAAGCCTCGATGTTAATAATGTGTTAACGTTGTTTCAGAAAGAACTCTTAGGCACGCCGGGTAAGACCTCGTACTAGAACTGTCAGTTTTGACAGTGGAACACTCCGGGTACGATCAGTTAGCACAGGAGCTCTGTCCAGGTTTCTGCCCGAGCTGTATAGGGAATCGTTTTAATGCTTTTGTCCTTGTCGAATTCGATTCAGCTGCGATTGTTGCAAGATCGATGTGGCTGCCTGCGTTCATCGTTATACCCTCTCGCCCGCCTAATTGCTTTTACATTGTTCGTTCGTTTTGGTTACATTCCTGATCCGCGTTCTTGTGGCGGACGAGCCTTCACCAAGCGGGGCACGTGGAGTGGAACTCAGGGAGCTGTAGTTTGAGTCGAGCCTGGTACCCCACTTGTGCTAGTCCACTGCGAATCGCTTAGATTCCACCCGCCGCCGAGCGTGCGATAAAGGTCGACCATCGCCAATTTGCGGCCGAGGTCGTATGCTACCGAGGAGCTCTCCGCCGGATACAGTTGGATTTGAGCATCAATAATCTCGAAATAGCTGGAAAGTCCACTGTCGTACCGTATAAAAGACATCCGGACTGAATCGCGGTAGGCCTCCACGGCCTTCAGCTGCTCACGATAAGCCCTGGCTAGTTGTTGATGTGCCGAGAGGGACGTGGAAACCTCGCCGAAGGCCCGTGTAACCGCTTTCTCGAAAGAGATCTTGGCTTGGTCTCGCAAAGCAAGCGATGCGCGATACTCGTTCTTCAAGCGGCCTCCGGTGAAGATCGGCCCCGCCAAGTTACCAGCAAGGCTCCAGGCCTTTCCGGAGGCCGTAAGCTCAGACAGCTGAGGGCTCACGCCCCCCAGTAGGCCCGTCAGGGAAATCGTGGGGAAGAAATTGGCTTTGGCGACTCCGACACTAGCATTGGCTGCAATCAAGTTCTGTTCTGTTTCGCGCAGATCAGGCCGCCGTTCCAGTAGCGTTGCAGGCAGTCCCGCGGGCACGTCCGGCGGGTCGTATTGATCGGCCAGCGCAGCGCCGCGGACGATCGGGCCAGGATTTCGGCCAAGAAGTAGGTCCAGTGCATTCTCTTGAGCAACAATCTGCCTTTCGAAATCCGGGATTGCGGCTGCCACGTTCGAAAGCGCGGCTTGAGCACGGGCAACTTCAAGCCCCGATGCTGCTCCACCTTGAAATTTGCGTTGAAACAGATCAAGAGTTTCCTGAAAGCTTTGGACCGCTCGATGAGCAATTTGCAGCTGTTCATCTAACGCTCGCAACCGGAAGTATCCTTGCGCCACGTCCGACATGACCAAGAGCCGGACATCTCGGCGGGCTTCCTCACTGGAGAAATATGCAGCGCGCTGCGCCTCATTCAGCTTCCGGATGCGTCCGAAGAAGTCAATCTCCCAAAAGGCGCTGAAGCTGAAGGAGTAGTACGTGTGATTGGAAATTGAAGGCGATTGCTGTCCCGAAATGCTGCCGTCGTATCCCACTTGCGGGTAATACTGCGAACGACTGACGCCAAGGAAGGCTCTTTCCTGCTCGACGCGCGCCACCGCCAACTGCAAGTCATAGTTGCTTTTCAGCGCTTCGCGAATGAGATCCTGAAGAACGGGATCCTTAAACAAATCCCACCAGGCCAAATCGGCGGCGGAATTCGCCGTTGCCTGCTGCTCGGCGTAAAAGCTGGCCGGGGGCTGGATTACTGGGCGCGCATACTTGGGGCCAACCGCGCAGCCCGTGAAGAGGACTGGAAGAAGCGCGACTGCGATGATTTTTCGCATCAGTCGTGTCCTCCCTCTAGTGCCGCCGTTCTGGGAATTCCCACTGCTTCCTTTTTCTCTTTACCGGCAATGCGCTCAACCACCACATACAGGACGGGCACGAGAAAGACGCCCAGGATGGTCGCTGCAGTCATTCCAGTGATGACAGAACTTCCCAAGACTCTGCGGCCAATCGCGCCAGCGCCTTTCGCCGTCCAAAGAGGAACACATCCTAAAATGAAGGCAAAGGATGTCATCAGAATAGGACGTAATCGAAGACGGGCCCCTTCGAGGGCAGCTTCGACGAGTCCCTTCTTATTGTTCTTGTTTTCCAGGATTGCGAACTCGACGATCAAGATTGCGTTCTTGGCAGTGAGTCCAATCAACATAACGAGTCCAATTTGAGCAAACACGTTGTTATCGAGCTTGCGTAATAGCAGTCCGGCATTTGCCCCGAGGACGGCCACAGGAACCGACAAAAGTACGCTGAAGGGCAGAGACCAACTCTCGTAGAGTGCAGCCAAGATCAGGAATACGCAGAAGATCGACATGCCGAAAACAATCGCTTGTCCGCCTTCAGCTTTCTTTTCCTGATAAGACATGTCGCTCCAGGCATATCCCATACCGGCAGGCAAGACTTCTGCGGCAACTTGTTCCATCGCAGCCATGGCCTGGCCTGAGCTATATCCCGGGCCTTCGAGTTTCTGACGTAAAAGCTGTTAATTTTGTCTGCGCTGATGCGGTACTCCGGCTCTGCTTGAAGGTAGACTTTCCACTGACGACCAAACCGATTAAATTGATTGACGTAGGCGCCGCCCAAAAAGGCTTGCAACGTCTGATAGACGTCCCCGAACTGTAGACCCTGCTTTAATACTCGATCCTGGTCAATATCGACAAAAAGCTGTGGCACCGAAGGGCGGAAGGTAGCTACGAGTGAACCAACTTCTGGGCGCTTCCGCGCGGCCTGATTCAACTTGTCAAGAGTCTCCGAAAGCTGTTGAACGGTTCCCGCAGACCGATCCTGCAACATAAAGCTGAAGCCGCCGGCTGTACCGAGACCAGGAATGGCGGGCGGTCCGAAGGCAAATCCAATAGCTTCCGGAATTTCCGCGCGCATTTTCTGGTTCAGAGTCTGCATCAAACCATTTGCGGAGAGTTCGAAACCCTCTCGTTCGTGCCACGGATCGAACTGAAGGAAATAGAAACCGGTGTAGCTGGCAGAAGTGTTGGACAAGAGGCTGAAGCCGACGATCGCGTCGTATCCCTGAACCCCGTGAGTGTGCGCCAGAATGTCATCCATTTTGCGCATGACGGCGTCGGTGCGCTGCAAAGAAGCAGCATCCGGAAGCTGGAGCTGAATGAACGCATATCCCTGATCTTCTTCCGGAACGAAGCTACTAGGAAGGCTCTTGCCCATCGTCACCGCGATAACCGAAATGCCCAAGAGCAAGAGCAGCGCAATTCCCCATCGGCGAATGAGAACGTGGCTCCAGCTAACGTAGCCTCCCGTCATTTTTCCGAACCACCGATTGAACCCGGCGAAGAACTTGCCGACAAGTCCCTTAGATTCCTTCCGTGGACGAAGCAAAAGGGCCGAGAGCGCCGGTGAGAGTGTCAATGCGTTAAAGGCCGAGATGAGAACGGACACGGCGATGGTAATCGCGAATTGTTGATTTAGCAGGCCCTTAATGCCTCCCATGAAGGCCATGGGAATAAATACGGAAGACAAAACGAGCGCGATGCCAATGACCGGAGTTGTAACTTCTTCCATCGCTTTAATGGTTGCCTCTCTAGGCGTCAATCCATGCTCGATGTTGTGTTCAACTGCCTCGACAACGACGATTGCATCGTCCACTACGAGCCCAATGGCAAGGATGAGTCCAAAGAGAGACAGGGTGTTGATTGAAAAACCGAGCAAGGGGAAGATGGCAAACGTGCCTATAAGTGACACTGGCACGGCAACCAGGGGAATGAGAGTTGCACGCCAACCTTGTAAAAACAAGAACACTACGATAATTACCAGGACGATGGCCTCGAAAAGTGTAGTTAGAATCTCTTTCATCCCCTCCGTGATAGGAAGCGTAGTGTCCATTGAAACGATGTAATCCAGGTCCTGCGGAAACCGCGTTTTCAGGTCCTCCATCTGCTCTTTGACTTGTTTCGCCACAGCCAATGCGTTGGAACCGGGGGCTTGGTAAATGGCAATGATGACTGCGGGCTTCCCGTTGTACCGTCCGATTTGCTGATAAACAAGTGATCCCAATTCGATCCGCGAGACATCTTTCAACCTAACCGTTGATCCATCGAGATTTTGACGAACGATGATTTTGCCAAATTCCTCCGCATTGACGAGCCTACCTGGGGCGCGAACTGCGTAAGTAAACTGCTGGCCCTTGGGAGCAGGCTCACCACCAATCTGTCCCGCTGGATTTACAGCACTCTGCTGTTGGACAGCATTGCTAAGGTCGGAAACAGTGAGACCGAGTTTGGTCAGCTGATCTGGCTTTATCCATATGCGCATTGCATAATCCGCAGCGCCGAAGTTCGTTACTTGTCCAACTCCCGGAACGCGCAACAGGGCATCGTTAATATTGATGGTTGCGTAGTTACCCAAGAATTGTCCGCCGTAGGTTTCCTTTGGCGAATAGACAGACAGCACAAGTAGGGGAAGCCCCATAAGTTTCTTGACGGTCACACCGTACTGATTGACTGACGTTGGGAGATTCGGGCTAGCCTGGGACACTCGGTTCTGCGTGTTCACTTGGTCGATATCTACGTTAGTCCCGACATCAAAGGTGACCTTGAGGTTCATCGTTCCGTCATTCGCATTCGTGGACATCATGTAGAGCATGTTATCCACACCGTTCATTTGCTGTTCAAGTGGCGTGGCAACAGATTGCTCGATCGTCAGTGCGTCCGCACCGGTATAAGTGGCCGACACGTTAATTTGCGGAGGCACGATATCGGGGAGCTGGGCTACGGGAAGCTTGGCCATCGACACAAGACCTACAACCACCGTGAGGATGGAAATGACTATGGCGACGATCGGCCGATCAATAAAGAATTTCGACATAGCTATATCCCGCCAGTCGGCGCAGTGGTCTGCGTGTCTTTGAAGGGCGTTGGGGCAACGGTCATGCCAGTCTTGATGCGCTGCAGTCCATCAATCACAACATTGTCCCCAGCCTGAAGACCGGACTCGACCACCCACATATCGTCAGACTGTGGGCCGAGTTTCACGGTTTTAATCGTGACCTTGTTATCCGCACTAACCACTCCCACCTGATAGACTCCTTGAAGTTCGGAGACCGCCTGCTGGGGAATCAGGACTGCACTTTTGCGCAACTCGGTGACGGCGCGAATGCGGGCATACTGTCCGGGACGCATAACGTTGCCTGGATTGGAAAACTCTCCGCGCACCTGAATTGTTCCGGTGCGTGAGTCCACTTCGCGGTTCACGAAAAGAGCATGACCACGCCGGGGGTAAACCGTACCATCTCCAAGAATCAGCTCGAGATCTTGGCCCGCTGAACGGCCTGTTTTTTCGCGGACGAATCGGAGATAGTCCTGCTCTGCGACGTTGAAGTCCACGTAGATTGGATTCACGCTTGAAATGGTTGTCATGACGGTGATCGGCGTCATTAAGTCCCCGATTTGGACTTTGGAGACTCCGGCGATTCCGGAAATCGGCGAGGTCACTGTTGTCCAGCCCAAATTTAGCTTGGCGTTGTCAAGAACCGCTTGATTTGCATCCACCCCCGCCTTCCCTGCCGTTTCCGAACTCAGCGCTTTATCGAGTTCGGCTTGGCTAATAGCCCTCTGGGCCACCAAGGGTGTGTAACGACGTACATCGATCTGCGCTTGTCCCAGAGAAGCACGGGCTCGCTCAAGGTTTCCCTGGGCTTGCTCGACAGCCGCTTGGGCTTGGCGCTTGTCAAGCTGGAACATTGGCGCGCCCTTCTCAATGTATGAACCTTCTGTGTAGAGCCGGCTAAGCAAGAATCCGTCCACCTTCGGCCGAATATCGGCGTCCACATTGCCCAACATCGTTCCGACCCATTCTTGGTGAATGGGCACATCCTTCTGAATTGCAGGTGTAACCGTGACACCGGGAGGTGGAGGAGCTGGCTTTTCGGCGTTTGAGGAACAGCCAACGCAAATAATCAGTGCCACTATCAGCACGCCCAAAGCGTGCAGCTTTCTTGTGGCAGGATGCGGGGAAATTGTCGACACGATTGAAAAGATGCCCCCAAATCGCACTAGCTTCCTTTGCATTTTGCACGCTCCGCGAAGCGCAAATGCCGGCTTTTCCGAAGGCGAAATTGTGAGCATCTGGGCTACCTGTGTGGAGGCACTTTTCTGGTCAACAAAGACCTCACTGCGCGATGATGCTAGTAGCCAACTCGAGAGCGGTGAACTGTCAAAATTAGCAGGTCCTTGAACCCTGCTTTGGTTAACTCTGAAGAACGCGGAGCAAAGGTGGTTCTTCGGTCAATCGTTTGATAATACTTTCCTTACGGGTGTGCTGCGCGGAAAATGCCGCGATCGGATCGTGACACACTTGGTACCTTCGATTGCGAACGCCGTCGAAGTTAGCTGCCGATTTTCACGCCGATGACTTCGCCCGACACCACGATTTCCACGCGACGGTTTTTTTGCCTGCCCGCAACGGAACTGTTGTCGGCGACTGGGGTAGTCTTGCCAAATCCCCTTGAAGTCACAGTATTATCAGCGAGGCCCTGTTTGATGAGGTAGCCGCGCACCGATTCCGCACGCTGTTCAGAGAGTTTTTGGTTCACCTCATCGCTACCCACATTGTCGGTATGGCCTTCCACGGCGAGGTTCAGACCAGGATGTCCGAGGATAATGCCCGAAAGCTTTGCCAGCTTTTCCCTTGCCTCTGGCCGTAGGTCATATTTTCCGAAGTCAAAGAGGACGTCTCCCATGTTGACGACGAGCCCTCGCGGCGTATCGCGGGTTTCCAAAATGCGATTGAACTGTTCTAACAGTTGGGCGCGCAAGTCCGCCGCCGCTTTTTGGGCTCGTTCTGCCTCTGCCTTGGCTGCTTCCTCCTTTGACTTCAGGGCATCTGCTTCCACTTTAGCCTTCATCGCTGCCGCATCCGCCTCCGCCTTCAACTGTGCTTGCTTTGCGGCTGCCAACTCAGCCTGACGTTTGGCCTCGAGATCCGCCTTGCTCTTCGCTTCTGCCGCTTCGGCTGCAGCCTTTGCTTCTGCTTCTGCCTTGGCTTGGGCAGCCGCGGCGTCGCGCTCTGACGCTATGCGTCGTTCCTCCTGGCGTTGTGCAGCAAGCGCGCGCGCGTCTTCTGCGAACTGTACGGTTTGCCGGGAAGTAGAAATGATTTCCTTTTTGTCTGCTTTCCTTGCAAGTGCGTTCTCGGCAATTTCCAGACTTCCCTTCGCTTTCGAGAAGATTTCCGGAGCATCGGCCTCGGCCCTGCGCGACTTCGCGATATCTACGGCGTTGCGAGCTTCATACAACTCCAGTGGGATATGCTCGAGATCGGGTGTCATGGCAAGGGGGTTCCCGAGCTTTTCGTATTGGCTTCGTTTCATTAGCTTGTATTCATTTACGGGGAACAGCTTTCCCTTCGTGTTTTTCCGTGTCTCGCTTTCTAAGATCACTATTTCGCTGGGGAGACGAACCGCAAAATACGGTTCGGCTGTCACGATCATTGAAAATGTTTGCGCGGGTGTGGTGGCGCCTAATTTTGCCTCACCATTTTTGTTAACCGATCCACACAACGTACGTCAGAAGCTCTGCGCCAAGCTTTGAGGGTTGCTCCAAACTTTTGACGGTTATTTCAATATTTGTCTTTCCTTGCTTGGCCTCGACCTTGGCCTCACCGTTGGCCTGGGTCATCACTTCAGTTCCCTTCAAGTCGACCTTGATGCTTCCGCTCCCGACCGGAAATCCGATTGCAGTGACGGACTTGCTGACGAGATTGGACGCCGTCGCTTTTTGTTCTGACTGTGCTGCAGCGGTGTGCGCGGATAGGCAGAGCACCAGGCAGGAGAGCAGAGTAGCGTTGTTGTGGCTCATAAAATGCTCCGGATCCTCCAGGAATCCAACCAAGAAGAAACTGCCAGAATGGCGGGATGCAACTACTGCTAAAACTAACAGGTATGGGACCGGCCCTCGAGCAGCACGGTTTTTCTTAGAAGTTTACGAAGTCGCCTGTCAGAGTCTCTGACTGGCAGATGGATGTTCCCACCTGCGGGTTTTGACAGTTCCTTCGAATTTGCAGCTAAGACTATGCTCCTAGATACGGAGGCGAGTTCTCTCGTACTTCGGGCAGAAACACCATTACGCCCCCCCCAGAAAGAGGCCGCCTCCATCCGTTTTCCAGCGGAGGTCAAAATGCCGGTGCTCATAATACTAATCGTGGTAAGCGTGCTTGGATTCTTATGCGTACTGGACAGTGTGATCAGTGCCGGCCGCAGAGGCCCAGCAAGAGTCAACAATCCCGCCTGCAAGCGAAACGCTAGGGGTTTTCATTTTGTTAGCGCCAAGCCAAAGTTGACAACAGGAACGCCCGAAAGGACCGAGCGATTACGAATGAGCATCCCCTGGGATTCGGTCTTGATGATTGTCATCCCGCAATCTCTCGCGCGAACATCTCGCTAGAATGCTTCACCGACTCCCATGCTCCAGGTGTGACTGTTCCTTCCATAGGCGCCGTCAGCGCGAAGGTTTACATGATATTTCTTGCTTAGTAGGAATCGCAGTCCTCCACCGGCACTCGGTAGGAAATTGTTATTCCTAAACAGCTGATCCCCGCCGGGAACGACTTCGCCGATGCCTCCGAACCCGACCAAGCCAAATCTCTTTGGCAAAACGAGGCGGTATTCCAGTTGTGTCACTACCATGTAGCGGTCAAGATAGCGCCCTGCCGTATATCCTCGCAATTGGTTGTTGGTTCCATAAATGCAATTCCCATAGAACGGCGGTTGTCCCCCGGTACCACAGATGCCTAAATCGAAGGCAAGCACTTGCTTCTGACCCAGGCTTGCGTACTTGTTGAAAGTAAATTTGTAGGATTGAAAGGAGTACTTGCTACCCAAGCCTTCTGAGAAGAAGTCAGCCGTGAAGTCCAGGAAAGTTCCAGTCGTGGGATAAAAGCGATTTGGGCGAGTGTCACGTTGCAAGCAGAAGCCTAGCGCTCTCAGGTTGGTGCGAAGGCCCACGTCGGGTGGAGGCGGGAGAGTGCTACCGCTGCTCGGCCTAAGTGTAATGGTCGACTCTCCCATGAGAAAGCGCGGACCCAGAAAGAATTTCCACCCTAGTCGGCGTAAGAACTCGACGAAGAAGACCTGGCCGTTCTGTTCGAGAGGTATTTTAAGGCCGGTCCTGCTGGCGTCAACGCCGATCCCGTACAAGTTGTAGTTTAGATTGCCGCGAGCATACAAGGCCGCGGCATGATAGGTATTCTCTCCAAAAAAAAGATCTCCTGCCAAGGCAAATGCTCGGCTGCCGTTATTTGTGATGAGGCCTGCGCCCCCAATGACGGAAGGAGGTGATGTCTTGTCGTGCGAACTCAGAGGGAATATATAAGCAAGAACCGGTATGACCCCGGAGCCCAAGGCAGGGCTTGAAATTGGAAGAGGGGCTACAACGAAGGACCCCCGATCGTGGTGTTTCTTTTCGACGGGTGGCTTTTGAGGGCCTGACGCTTCGGGGCTGCGGGGATGATTGTTAGATGTCGATGTGGCCTGAGACGAGGTTGTCTGTTTCCCTGTCGTTGGTTCGCTGGGTTGCGATTCTTGCGCCGCTGCAGGGGATGGATAACTCAACTGAACCTCTGAGCCACGAGCCACAAGAAACACGGCCCACCCCGCTGGTTCGCGGAATGGGCCGCATTCTTCGTCGCCTGGAATTAGGGTCGATGCTCTCTCTCCAGAACCCAATACTCCCTGGGGGAAAGTAGATTCTGTCGAAAGACGTCGTATCCGAGGCTTCGTGTCGTTTGCCTCGTAGACGAACAGACATCAGAGTGAATCTCCTATCCAGCTTAGCGAGCCCCAGACTATGGCTCTGGGACGCCTGTCGAAACTGTCAAAAATACCAGTACATCGGAAGATCCTCGAGCTTGTCGGAGAAACGCCGCTTTCTCAGAGCGAGATGAGAGACTGCGAAACAGTCATAGTGTGTCAGCTTTCGCGCAGCCTCCTAAGAGATCTCATCGGAGTTAGACTTTGCTTCTAGAACCTAAAAATAAGCCACCCTGATAGCGGAAATTGCTCTGGTTCTGGTTGCCTTTGTGAAACTATTGTCGAAGCGGATGAGCACGAAATCGAACTGTACAGGCCGGATGGGAATTGATTTAGTGACCGGAATATCGGCGCCTCCACCCATCACGAAATCGAGGGCATCATTGCTCGGGTTCGCCGTAGTGTGTGCATGTGGCTTGATAGCCTTGAACAACTTTTGGTAAGTGTTGGCGTGGGGACTGCGTCCCGGGAAAAACCGCGACTGTCCCGTGTCAGTCCCCGTTGAGCTCCAGAGATCCAGACAGATCCTGATCAAAAATGCAACACGGCTCCTGCTGAATAGCGGAAGCTGTTTTGGTTATTCGTAGAAGTTAGCGGGTTGGTATACCGGGTCAGGATGTAGTCGATCTCGATGGGTCGGATGGAAAAGTTGGTGGAGACCTTGATATCGAGTCCGCCACCAAGCGCCATGGTGAAAGGATGTTGGGTGCCGCTGAGGTTTGAAGGGGATGAAATGCATGTGAAGTTGTTGCAAATCCCTTTGATCTGGTTCGCGTAGCCGTTCGAGTTTGAGCCCCCAAAGAGCAATTCACCAAATGGAGCCACCCTGGAGATCGGAAATCTGACGACCGGACCGAAGAGATAGGTAAACATGTTGCCCTGCGTTGTAATCGGGGCGTTGACCACGATTGGATTTGGAGAGAGCTTTGGGATGTTGTAGGTACCGGCGGGAATGGTGAAATTGGTACTGCCATAGCCCATAAACTCAGCCTTAATCCCGAAGTACCCGGTGAAATTGTATTGGACGCCGCCGCCGCCCCCGTTGAAGCTGCGGTTCTTGAGGTAGCTTAGAGTCGGATTGAAGCGCAGATAGGAATACGCGCCGAATACCTCTACCTTTTGCTCCTGCGCATAGACGGACGATCCGAATAGCAGAAGAATGCCTAACAGAATTGCTTTTCTAAAGTTCATTCCTATTCTCCTCTCCCCTAGTTTTGTTTCAGATCTATCGGGAGCTGAACAAATCGTACGTGCATTAACGACTCCCTCAGCTAAACCGGCTCGCGCTAACTTGAATTAATTGGTAATTTATGGAAACTGTTAAAAGTGACAGTTATCACAGTGGGCTGCTTAGCCGCCTGTCCTATGTATCTGTGAGTGAGCGCTGAGTCTGTCCGATAGTCATCAGCCAGAACACTGCCCTGCGCTATCAGATGTCTTCCCTTTTCTCGAAAATAGTTCCTGTATTCGGTTCGCCGGAACATCGATGAAGCGTAATAAGAGAAAGGCCGGGGGACCGGCAATTGAAGCAGTGCAGGGACAGTGCTCTTCTGTTGGGTTCACGTTATGAGAATTCGTGATTTTATAGCGAACTGAATCAGCTCCGCAGTCGTTTCGAGATTTAGCTCTTCCATGACCCGATATTTGTGAAAAGCAACCGTTCGCGGGGTCACGTGCAGCACACTCGCGACCTCTTTCATTGATTTACCCTCTGCCAAAAGCTGCACAACTTCTCGCTGCCGAGGTGTCAGGTTTTTTGCACGCTCTTTGGGTTGAGGATTCTTGATAAAGGACTTCTGCATTCCGCGGGCTATCTGCGGCGTAACATAGGACTTTCCCTTTAACGATATGTGGATCGCGCTGATCAATTCGGAAGCGGCGGAACTCTTCAACAGGTACCCGGATGCCCCGGAACGCATTGCTTGCACTGCCACGTCGGGATCCTCGTTCATCGTTAGGAAGATAAACTTCACAGCGGGCATTTGTTCTTTCAATCGCTGGCCAGCTTCCAGACCGTTCATGAGGGGCATGCCGATATCGACCACAATCACGTCGGGCTTAAGGTTTGGCGCAGCTTCCATTAAGGCGCGCCCATCAGACACAGTGCCCACTATCTCGCAGTGCGGCTCCAAGAGCTTGCGAAATGCTTCGACAAGAATCGTATGGTCATCGGCCAGCATGACCCGCGGAAGTGTCATGAATACCTCACTCGGCGATTTAATGCTGGGGGAAAGGGGTTGCCCCGAATACTGTCAGTATTGACAGTCTCTCTCCTGCGCACATTGTTCTTAGGATTACGTTCGTGTTCGGTTGCTTGGACCCCTCATATGCGAGGACAGAGGAATACTTCGAGAAGTCAAAGCTTGATGCGAATTGCAGCCACGAGATTTCTGGGTGTTGCCCTACTTATATGCAGCGAGGTGACAGTGGCTGCAGGGGTACTAAAACATGAAATAGAGTTTTCGGGACAGCTATTCGTCCTTCGAATTTCGATCTTTCGCCAAGCTAGATACTGAGATAGTTGACGGGGCGGGTCCGGGTACATAAACAGGAAATGGGATGCTGGAGTTGGCGGCCAGTTGTTCTTTGAAGGACACATCGACGCTGCGGAGGTGTAGGTCCCGCTGAGGGAAAGGAATCTCGATGCCGGCGTCTCGCAACGCTTTGGCGACGGCGACTGTGACCACACTCTGCAGTTGAAACCATGTATCCTGTCGGGCGGACCAGAAACGCAGTTCAAACCTAAGAGTACTGTCGCCAAAGCCTAGGAAGAATGCTTCGGGTTCCCGTTCCAGCAAAACTCCGGGATGTGCCTTGGCTACTCCGACAAGAAGCTTGAGGACTCGCTCGGGATCCGTTCCGTACGCTACGCCTACTAGTATGTCTACGCGCCGCCACGGTGACGACAGGGTCCAATTGATGACTTGGTTCGAAATCAGGCTGCTGTTCGGCACAATCACTTCCGCGCCTTGAAAGGACAGGACCGTGCTTGAGCGTGCTCCGATACGTTTGACCGTCCCGACGATTCCGCCGACGTCTACAATGTCGCCAACATGGATCGGCCGTTCGAAGAGCAGGATTAGCCCCGACACAAAATTGTTGACGATATTCTGCAAACCGAAGCCCAGTCCGACGCCGAGGGCTCCAGTCAATACCGTGAATTTGTTGAGTTCCACTCCGGCATCCGCCAGAGCAGCCACAGCAACCACAAGTAGAAGGAGGTAATAGGTGACCGTTGAGACAGCGTATGCCACCCCGCGATGCAGAGGCAATCGGGGAAGCAAGAACCTCTTTAACAAAAAGGTTAGAGCACCTGCCAAGGCATAGCCGATTGCCAAGACGAGCAGAACGCTGAGCGTCCCTCCTATCGTGACGTGCACATTTCCGTAGCCGAAGGGGTATTGAAGTGCGCTCGAAACAGCAACCCTCACCTCGTCGTAAACGGTAAACAGATGCAGCATTCCGCGGATCCACAAAACGGCGGCAAGGAAAGTCAGTATGCGTTCTCCCCAGGTCTCAGCAGAGGCGGCACGCATGCTGAAGACGCCCTCCACCCAGTCGGCGCGCAGCACTGTTGTTAGAATCAGGCCCAGAACACGAGCTGCTCCATAAAAGATAGCCGCCGAGGTCACACCTAAGAGCGCCGTCAAACCAAGCACCTGAGACAGCGAGAGGAAGCCGAAGAAGTTAACGGCGAGCGAGGCGGCAAGCAACGCTATTCCAATCCGAACTCCCGTCACCAAGAGCCAAGAAATTCGGCTCGTTTTGTGCAGCCGGTGCAATCGTGACGGACGCGCAAGCCAGGCAAATATCACCAGCGCGGCCAGTATGTTTAGTAAGAAGAGCTCCCGCTTCAGCACCGGTGAGAAGCGTGTCAATACTCGCGCGCCCTCAAGAACCGGAAATAATGCCATGGCATAGAGGAGGGGTCTCACTTCGGGCTCTATCAGAGGCGGAAGCAGCCGGATAGCCTGGAACAGCCAGAGCGCCACGACGATAAACGTCGTTCCGGTTGTGGCCCAAGTGAGGTGTCCAATCATTCCCAGTAAAGCAACCAGAAGGGCTACGGAATAGGGACGCGAGAAGATCACCAAAGCAACGGGAGGTATTCGCGCATCAGAAAAGCTGGCCGCATAACTCTTCAATTTGAAAGCAGTCGCCAGAGCTAGGCCATAGGCCAACAGGATGGAAAAAATCAGCAACCTGTGTGCGCGCACGAAAACGCCAACACTCTTGGACTCCAGATCGAGGGATTGGCTTATTGACATGATCATGGGCTGGTCGAACTCTCGCAACCGGCGTTCTTCCCACAACGGAGGGCCGTCTCTTTCCAGCAAATGACCACGCAGGCGTTGCCGTTCGCTAGCAAACTTCGCAAGCACCTCGGAGATCTGCTGATCCTGTTGGGAGACTAGACTCTGCAGCGTTAGGACCAGGTTGAGCTGTTCCTGAACTTTGACGCGCGCTGCTCGAATTGCGCCGAGTTCCTCCTTCAAGCGAACAACGACGGCCTCGATACCGGGGGTTACCCTAGCCTGCGCCCAAGTGGTGTCCCACTGCAACTGCTGGATATCCAAGAAATGAACTCGGTCTTCAAGATACGTAGCTTGCGAGGTCAGCAACTTCCGATGGCTCGCGTACTGCGTGTTCAAAGCGATCCAATAGAGTTCTTCGTCCCGCACCTCGAGAACGTTCGGAGTCGCTGCGAACAAGCCTTCGATGAAAAGTTTTTGCTTGCGGATTTCATCAGCCTGTACCTTTATTGAGGTCTGCGAGGGTAGTGACTCCCGTGCGCTCGACATCTGCCGGTAAATATCCTCCAAGAATCGGTTTAGTTCCTCGGCTCGGTCCGCAACTTGAGGCAGGGGAATCACCTGGTCAGTCGCACGGTCCCGAGCAGAGGTGAGAGTCACCGCCTCGTGCGCAGATTCTGCACGTAATGGCGGCGTAATCTGGGAGCCTGAAGCCCCCACTGAGACCAGTACATGACTGATCATAACGAGTGCGACGAAAAGGCAAGACGGACCCGGTTTGGACCCCAGGAGTGCCCTAACTATGGCCATAAAGCCCAGGCGATAACGATAAGATGACCGGCGCTGGGTCAAAGGTTTGCGCCTTCTTCCGTACTTGAAATCAGCAGTCAATCTGTACATTTAGACCGTATTTCGTGAAGGGGAACACTGTCAAAACTATCAGTCGCTTGGCATCGGACGGGATGCATTTCCCGCGCTTTGTCGATGTGCATCAAAGTTGGTCCCAGGGGTTGGCAACGATTTGATGTGCTCATCTGGAGATATTAGGAGTACCTGACAAAGATGACAGTTGTAGGCGGGGCCAGCCAGCCGCACTATGCGGGAGAAGCATGAGGGCGTGTGTATGCTTATTTATTGTTTCGCCGTCGCGCTGCCACTTAGGCTGATCCTGTATATTGCACAAGAAACTCTCTTTCTATTGATGACAATGGCTGTTCTATTTGCTAGTGCACTTCTCGTTCTGACGTCCTTAATCTTGCTTCATTTTGGAGTTCGAAGCGCTGTGCACGGCGTACACCCTAGCGTCGCCAAGCTCATCGGTAGTAGCGGGCATCCCCTGACTTCAAAGTGGCTAATGCTTCATTTGCCTTCCCGCCGCTAGGATCGTCGGGAACAAATTCCAATTAAACCCATCGGCAGGCCATCCAGTCATACAGGAGCGACTGGTATTTTTGACAGTTAGAACCGCATCAGCTCTTGTGTGACCTTACATGAGCCTTGAGGAGAGTAGCGCCAAATCCTGCTGCCGGAGGACCTTCGCTCAGAACAAGGACAAGGGGAACGTAAAACTATATGAAATCACAAAAGAGTAGGGGGCCGGCCGGGTTGGTCGCGTTGCTGCTCCTAATTACAGCCGCTGCCCGAACACAGGAAAAGGCAAGCAGCGACAAGGAGCTAAACCTGCGAGCCTATACAGAGCTCCTGAGAGCTGACGTCAAAGTGAAGAGAGTGGCAATCATTACGGAGATCATGCAATTCGATGACACGGAGGCTGCAAGCTTTTGGCCCATTTTCCGGGCATACGATCTGGAGCTAAGCAAGATTGGGGACGGCAGGATCAGCCTGATCGAAGCCTACATCGATAACTATGAAAATATAACTGACCAGAAAGCGGACCAGTTGATGACACAAGTTTTTGCACTAGAGGCGCAACGGGCGGAACTCAAGAAGAAGTACTTCGACAAAATGAAGAAGACGCTCTCGCCAGTAACGGCCGCGAGGTTCTTCCAGATCGAAAACCAAATTCAGCACATAATCGATCTTCAAACTTCCGCCAGCCTCCCGACGATGCAGCAAGCTTCGAAGTAAGCCAATCATAGAAGAGAGGGGAAAGAGATGCGAATTTTGGCAAAGCAAAAAACTGAACAGATCGTTGCTTCTGTTTTGTTGTGTTCGGCATTGGGGCTCGCACTGCCTGTTCTGGCGCAGCGGAAGATGATGACAGTTCCGGCTGGCACGTCGCTCCTCGTTCGTATGGTGGATACGGTAGATTCGAGCAAGAATCCCCCTGGATCTCGCTTCACTGCGACTCTCGAGACTAATCTTCAAGTTGGCGACACAATCGTGGCTCCCGCCGGAACCACGGTGCATGGCCGCCTGGCGGAGTCCAAAGAGGCAGGGCGCATGGCTGGGAAGTCCGAACTGCAATTGGAGCTGACGGATATTGTGATTGGCGGCACGGCGTATGCGATTCTGAGCAGCGATTACCAAGTGAAGGGCAAGAGCAGTGGCGGACGATCTGCCAAGCGCATACTGGGCGGAACTGGATTGGGTGCCGCGATTGGCGCCATCGCTGGAAATGCGGGAATGGGAGCGGCTATTGGCGCAGTAGTTGGAACGACCGCCGCCGTGGCACAAAAGGGTCAAAAGATCAGCGTCCCGAGCGAGACGGTCTTGGAATTTCGACTGCAACAGCCCGCGTCTTTGCCGGCTCGGACGTGATGCCAGGTAATGCTCGGACGAGGCCAATTCTAGTCCATCGCTAAGGCGCAAAGAGAACATCTATGAGGTCGACCAGACATTGTATGCGCAAGGTGGAACGCCTAGTCAGCGGCGCGAATAGACCCGCACCGGAAGCGTTTGCGGAATTGGTGCGCTCGAATTCGAAGCTCATTTACAAGATGTCGTTACGCATCCTGAAAAACCATTCCGACGCAGAAGACAATCTGCAAAACGTCTTGATCAAAGCTTACAACAACATTCACCGATTTGAACGACGCTCCCGGCTGTCTTCGTGGGTAGTTCGCATCGCCATAAACGAAGCCTTGATGAAGATTCGCAAACGCAGTTAAGTCCCTCCCTTCGAGACACCTTCCTTCTTTGCAAAGCTGAGGGATGGACGCATCAAGAGCTGGCTGGCGTGATGGGAATTAGCATCGGGACGATCAAGGCTCGAATCTTCCGGGCGCGCGCACTAATGCGGTACCAGCTGGTATCCCTGGCAGAAGACGACCGGCAACAAGTCTATTCCAGATGAGTCTTTGATTCCGAGGCCCGCAGGGCAAAGCACTAGGTAAGAATTGTCCACTGTGCGGGAAAGGTCTACTCGGGAGCTTGATGTTTTTTGAACAGTTTACGAGTCCGTTTCCCTGCTTTTTTTGAGTTGCTCTAGCTCAGCCGCTCATAAGCGAAGTTCTGTGAACCCGCAGTCCAAGCACACTGAGATCTCTCGGCACACGTAAATTGGGCTAGCCTTTAGGTGCTTCATGTCGGGGAGACTCGCCGTCAGCTCCCCTGTCAGATCCTGCAGGTTAGCGGACGAACAGGATTTGCATGTCATTCTGGCTCCGAACAGGTTGCCGATACACGGCCACGGGTTTCTCATGGGGAGGGCATCAGGTGGGTGCCTTCCTCCCCGGCTAAATAGTAGCATAGGAATTCTTCGTTCCGTGGCGGCTTACTGGGCATTCCGTGCCGTCTGGCAAAGTTGACAGCATACAAGGCTCTTTTCTGAAGGATATTGTGGTTGTGGCTCCGAAAGTTTAGGCGCCAAGAGTTGGTTTTTCCATCTAATGGGTCCGAGGTCCGAATGGACGCGAAGTATGAGCCAGGTTTTGCTCCTCTGGGCACGCACTCAGCAGGCGGGCCAATTGAACAGAATCACGGTATTGTTGGCAGATGACCATCCAGGCGTCCCCCATCTGATAGAAAGTATGTTGGAGCCTGCGTTCGAGATCATCGGAAGTGTTTCTAACGGCCAATCTCTAATTGACACGGCGATGAAACTAAAGCCGGATGTGGTAGTCACGGATATCTCGATGCCGATTCTCAATGGCATAGAAGCAGCCGTCCAACTAAAGAAATCGGGCTGCGCATCGAAGATTGTTTTTCTGTCGATTCATTCGGACCCCGACTTCGTGCGAGCTTGCCTGTCAACCGGTGCCCTTGGATACGTCATCAAGCCTCGAATGGCAACCGAATTGGTGCACGCCATACAAGAAGCCCTGGCGGGACGTATCTTTATCTCCCCTGGCTTGTCGCAGCGGAATTGACCCCGGATTCCGCGCTCGACTTGGTTGCCAGGGTTCCGTTGATGGCTGCTACCTTCGCGCGAGTATCCAGAATGACTGAGGGTTTCCTGTCAAACGAGACATGGAGCATTGTCCGAACTGCTACATATCTTGCAAATATGGAGCGGTCATTTAATTCGTGAAAGGCCCCTGAAAATGGGGGATGGTGAGGCATTCCATCTATGCCTGCTTCCGGAATCGCGGCCCCAACTTCAGAGCTCAAATCTCGATTTTTGGAAGGGATCGGCCCCCCAGATCTCAAAGTCATCCTGGCAGCCGCAAAACCGCGGCAGTTCCCGGCCAATTCTATAATCGTGAGCCAGGGCAACCCTGCTGACTATCTGTACTTATTGACAAAGGGGCGCGCCCGATACTTCTTCACGACGGAAGACGGTCGCAAGTTGCTTCTTCTGTGGCTTTCCCCCGGAGAGATATTCGGTGGTTCGGCCCTACTGGCGATTCCGTCTTCATATCTTGCGAGCACGGAGACGGTCAAAGATAGCCACGTTCTGGCGTGGGATCGTTCTACCATTCGAGGACTGGCGGCCCGGTACCCAAAGCTCCTAGAGAACGCACTCCTCACCGCCTCGGACTATTTGGCCTGGTATGTTGCTGCCCATGTAGCTCTTACGAGTCATTCGGCTCGCAAGAGACTTGGGGGCGTTGTGATATGCCTCGCAGAACTCATTGGGGAAAAAGTTCCCGGGGGCTTTGAATTCGACGCCACCAACGAAGAGCTCGCCAGCGCGGCGAATATTACACCGTTTACGGCAAGCCGCTTGTTGAGCGAGTGGCAGCGGAACCGGGCTGTGCTAAAGCGTCGCGGCAAAATCCTTCTCTGCTCTCCTGAAAAGCTGCTCCAGTGTTCAGTCTGACCCCGTCCAATTTCAAATTTCTGATTTGACTGGCAGAGCTTCCCTGATTGACCCTGCGCAAGTTCAGGGATGCTTGTGAGCAATGACG
>WNFN01203836.1_pt2 | contig 20197 bp, 18 predicted proteins | sample 5400161 | NCBI WGS metagenome assembly WNFN01 (sample SAMN13153353, study PRJNA577476) | soil metagenome | isolation source: 80 cm saprolite on Douglas fir-dominated hillslope | place: USA:California | collected 2013-09-17 | reverse complement strand
TGTCAGGTTGGCCTGGGGGTCCGTGTCGACGGCGAGCACGCGGCGCTCGGCCGCGGCCAGGGAGGCGGCGAGGTTGATGGCGGTGGTCGTCTTGCCGACGCCCCCCTTCTGGTTCGCGACCGCGATGACACGCCCCACGCGCCTCCCGCCGATGAGTCCGGCAGGATAGCACGAGCCCTGCGCCCTCCTCCGGCGGCGGCTCAGCCGCGCCGGCGAGAGCGTGGCGCCGCGGTCAGCTCGTAGCGCTCGCACATCCGCCGGAACCGCGCGGCCACGTAGTCGTCGAGCAGGTCGCGATGGGCGGCCACCAGGGGCACGAGGTGGTCGCGCAGGAAGGGCCCGCGGGCCATCCATTGGAAGTAGTCGCGGCCGCCATGGTGATAGGGCCCGTAGAGGCGGCCCTCCGGAAACTGCGCCTGCAGCCATCGGAACAGCTTCTCGTGGCGCACGTGCATGCGCAGGGTCACCTGGGCCTGCTTGCCGTCGCCCCCGAAGTGTCCTTCGCCCGCGAGCAGGCCGAGCAGGTAGCCGATGGCGAGGTCGCGCGGGCGGCCGGTCTTCATGGCCGTCGCAGGCTATCCCTCTCTTGTTTCACCGTCAAGTTCCACGTGGCACCTCGCTGGTCCCTCTTGTTTCACCGTCATGTTGGTCGTGAAACCTCGCCGGCCCGGCGGAGGCTCTGGACGCCACCTGCCGGCGAGGGCTCGGCCGTGAACCCCGCGGACGCGGGCCAGGGCGGACCCCAGCCGAGGATGCGCCCGCCCGGAACCACCAGGGGCGCGATCTCCCGCAGGGGAAGGGCGAGCGCGCGCAGGGAGACGGTCTGCGCGGGCGGCCCGGCATAGCCGTCATGGCGTACCCGTCGCACATCCACGTCGGCCCTCCCCACGACCCGCGCCGCCTCGCGCAGGAACGCCCATCGCCGCTGGCGCGGTTCGAGCAGGGTCACCGGCAGGTCGGGGCGCAGCGCGGCCAGCACGAGCCCCGGCGACCCGTTCCCACTCCCGATGTCGAGGAGGAGCCCCGGCTCCAGCGCCGGCGCCACCGGGACGATCGGCGCGACCAGGATGGCCACGCGGGCGGCGGCGGTCCGCGCTCCGGTCAGGTTCACGCGCGGGTTCCAGGCCGCCACCAGGTCCAGATAGCGGGAGAGCGCGGCCACGGCCGCGGGCGGGAGCCCCAGGGCCGCGAGGTAGGGATCGTGGGCGTCCGAATCGCCGCCCACGGTCGGATCAGTCCCGGGGCGGCTCGCCCGGACCGCCGCCGGCGTCTTCCGGGCGGCGGGGCGCGATCGTCACCCGGCGGTCCGCTCCCTCCCCCACACTGTATGTCTCGAGAGAGGGCCGCTCGCTCACGATCATGTGTACGATGCGCCGCTCGTAGGAATTGAGCGGCTCGGTGCGGCGGGGCTTGCCGTCGGCCTCGACCGCCCGCGCCAGCTCCAGCGCATGCTCGCGCAGGCGGCGGTCGCGATGGTCCCGATAGCCCTCGCACTCCACGGTCAGCCGGCGCGTCTCCAGGCGCCCGCGATAGGCCCGCTGAAGGACGTGCTCGAAGGCGCGGAAGACCTCGCCCTCTTCTTCGAGCAGCATGGAGCAGCCCGCGCCCTGCAGGCGCACGAGGAGAACGTCCGGCCCCTCTTCGAGCTCGGCGGAGAGGTCGGCGGACGCCGCCTCGCCCAGCACGCGCACGAGGGCCCGGATGTCCGCCCGGACGTCGCCCGTCCGGGGCACCGTCGGTTGGCGGTCCTCGCGGGGCGGGACGCGCGGCGCGCCCGCCGGACGCGCTTCCCCCGCCGGCCTTCGCTCGAGCAGGACGGCGATGCGCGCCGGCGACGCGCTCACTCCCAGGCCGCCGGGACGCCCGGGGTCCAGCACCACGTAGCGCAGGCGCGCCGCTTCCAGGCCCAGGCTGCGGGCGGCGGAGGCGACGGCGTCGGGGACGTCCTGGCCGCTGAAAACGGGATCGCTCATTGCCGGCGCCGCTCCTTGCGCTGGGCCCGCTCGTCGTGGGAGGCGATGATCCGGAGGGTCACCGCCTGCTGCACGACCGAGCAGAGGTTGGACGAGAGCCAGTACAGATTCAAGCCGGCCGGGGCGGCGTGGAACATCACCACCAGCACCACCGGCATGATCATCATGATGCGCTGCTGGGCCGGATCCATGGCCGTGGGCGTCATCCGCTGCATCACGAACATCGAGATTCCCATCAGGACGGGAGTGACGAACAACGGGTCCCGCTGGCTGAGGTCCGGGATCCAGAGGAACGACGCCCCGCGCAGCTCGATCGCCACCTGCAGGACGCGATAGAACGCGATCAGGAAGGGCATGGTGAGCAGCAGGGGAAGGCATCCCACCAGCATCTGGGTGCTCATGCTCATGCCGTGGCGCGCGTAGAGGGCCGCGATCTCCTCCTGCATCTCCTGCCGCTTGGGGTCGAGGGCGGGCACCTTCCGGTACCGCTCCTGGATGACGCGCATCTCCGGCGAGAGCTTCGCCATCTTGATCCCGTTGGCGATCGAGTAGTGGCGGAGGGGCGCCATCAGCACGTTGATCAGCACGGTCAGGACGACGATGGACCAGCCGTAGTTGCCGACCCAGCCATGCACCCAGCGCAGGAGGGCCATCAGGGGGACGACGATCGGCCCGATCCACTCGCCCACCGGAACCACCGCGGCCAGGTCGTGATCGAGGCGCGAGAGAAGCGTGTGGTCCTTCGGACCCACGAAGAGGAGCGCGTTCTCTCCCGGGCTCACCGGTTCCGCGGCCCCGACCCCGAGCCGCTTGCGGCCGTCTTCGCCGGCGGGCAGCTCGATCGCCCGCAGCTCGACCGTCCCCGGTACGGACGGGGGCACCCAGAGCGCCGCGAAGTGCGTGCTCTCCACCCCGGCCCAGCGCACGTCGCTGACCGTGCGCACCGGGCCCATCTTCTCGGGGACGACCCGCTCCACGCCGCGCGGCCCATCCAGAACTCCTTGCGGCGCGTGATAACCCTGGACCTCCATCTCCTCCGGCGTCGGGTTTCCGAGCCCGGGACCCCAGACGACCTTCGCGGGCAGCGGGCGTCCCCCCCGCTCCACGTCCACGGCCACGTGCACGAGATAGCCGGGCGCCTGGAAGCGCAGAGTCTTGGTCGCCGCCAGGTCGCCTTCCGCCCACTGGAAGCGCAGCTCGGCCTCTCCCGACGGTCCCAGCGTCACCACCTCCGCGGACGGCAGGAACAACGCGTCCCGAAGGCGCGGATCCACGTCCGGGTCCCCCGTCTCCACGTCCAGGGCGCGCGGGCCCCCGGGCACGTTCTGGACCATTTCTTCGGGACGGCCCTTGGCATCCCGGAACCGCTTGAGCTGCCACGACACGAGGCGCGACCCACGGTTGGAGAACGCCACCGTCACCTGTTCTCCTTGAAGCTCGACGCGTCGCTCGCGCTCGTCCGCCACCTGCGCCACGGTTGGCGCGGCCGTCGGGCGCGCCGTCACCCCGGCCGCCGCCGCTCCCGCCGGCGTCGGACGGGCGGGGACGGACGGGGCCGCAGACGGGGCCGCGCTCGGCCCGGTGGCCGGACGCCGCGCGGCGGGCGCGGTGGGAAAGAGGAATTGGTAGGCGGTCAGGACCAGGAGCGACAGCGCCACGGCAAGGAGCAGACGGCGTTCTTCCATCGATGCTCTTTCTAAGGGACGGGGTCGAAGCCGCCGCGGTGGAACGGGTGGCAGCGCAGCACCCGCCGCGCGGCCAGCCAGCTGCCCGTGCCCGCGCCGTGGCGCCGGATGGCCTCCTCCGCGTACACGCTGCAGCTGGGCACGAAACGGCAGAAGCCCCCGATGAGCGGCGCCAGTGTCATCCGATAGACCTCAATGAGCAGCAGGAGGACGCGGGCGGGCACGCTGCGCCCCGCCGCGGGCGGCGAGACGTCGGAGGCGGTCTCGGTACTCACGCTGGACCTCCGCTTGTGTGCACCTGAGAATCTCGGGCTTGGGGATCAGGACCAGGTCGAAACCGGGGAGGGTCTTGAGCTGCCGGAAGCTTTCGCGGAGAACGCGCTTGGCCCGATTCCGGGCCACGGCTCCTCCGACCTTGCGCGAGGCGGCCAGACCCAGCCGGCTGTAAGCCCGCCCGTTCAGGGCCGCCACCATCATGAACAGCGGCCCGTCGAGGCGGATTCCCTGCCGAAAGGCCTTCCGGAACTCGGAACGCCGGACGATCCGCTCGGCGGGGCGCAGCCTCGCTGCGGGCGGCGCCACCACCCCGGGTCAGGCTCCGATCCGCTTCCGCCCCTTCTGGCGCCGCCTCTTGAGCACGAGGCGGCCCCCCTTGGTGCGCATGCGCACCAGGAAGCCGTGGGTCCTCTTCCGCTTGCGGTTGTTCGGTTGGAAGGTCCGTTTCATGGCTGTTCGCTCGGGCCCACGGGACCCAGGCCCCCGATGGGCCTCGCCTCCCTGGGCAAAGGTGCAAGTCTACACCCCTCGTCCGCTGTGGTAACTTAAGCCGGTTTGCGGAGAGGAACCCGCCGGCCTTTCCTGGCTCTCGAAACCGCCGCTTTTCCACAGGTGTTGAAATCTCTGTGCAAAAAGGGCTTTGTCGGAAGGCTTTCGGTGTGGCAACCTGCTGTCAGTTTATAAACTACTGAACCATAGTGACTTATCTCTACAAGCCGCTCCTCGGCGGCCCCGTCGTGGCATGCGCCTCCCTCTCGGTGCGCCCGTGAACCTCTGGGACGACGTCCTGGCCAAAGTCGAGTCCAAGGTCAACCGCCACAGCTTCGCGACGTGGTTCCGCCCCACGACCTCGTTGGGGCTGCAAGGATCCACGCTCCACGTGCGCGTGCCCAACGCCCAGTTCAAGGATTGGCTGGCCAAGAACTATCACGGCGTGATCGCGGAGGCCCTCGACGAGCTCGGTCGCGGCGAGGTTCACGTCCTCTTCGATTGCGACGCGGAGTCGGCTACGGTCCCGGAGACGACGTCCGCTGCGGACAGGGAGACTCCCACCCTCGCCGTCCTCAATCCGAAGTACACCTTCGAGAGCTTCGTCGTCGGCTCCTCCAATCAGTTCGCGCACGCCGCCGCGCGCGCGGTGGCGGAGATTCCCTCGAAGAGCTACAACCCCCTCTTCCTCTATGGCGGCGTGGGCCTGGGCAAGACGCACCTGATGCACGCCATCGGCCATTACATCCAGGCCCGCAATCGCAGCAACCTGAACCTGCTCTACATCTCCTCGGATCGCTTCATCAACGAGATGATCAACGCCATCCGCTTCGACCGCCTGCCCGCCTTCCGGCACAAGTACCGCGCCATCGACGTCCTCCTCGTGGACGACATCCAGTTCATCGCGGGCAAGGACCGGACGCAGGAGGAGTTCTTCCACATCTTCAACGCGCTCCACGACGCCCAGAAGCAGATCGTGATCTCCAGCGACTGTCCGCCCCGCCAAATCCCCACCCTCGAAGAGCGCCTGCACAGCCGCTTCGAATGGGGGCTCATAGCCGACATCCAGGCCCCCGACATCGAGACCAAGGTGGCCATCCTGCGCAAGAAGGCGGAGGCCGAGCGCGTCCAGATCCCGGAGAACGTCGCCCTCTTCATCGCGAGCAAGGTCAAGACCAACATCCGCGAGCTCGAAGGGAGCCTCATCCGGCTCATCGCCTATGCCAGCCTCACCGGCCGGGACATCGACCTCGGTCTCACCCAGGAAGTCCTGAAGGACCTCCTGCACACCGAGGAGAAGCCCATCACCATCGAGATGATCCAGAAGTTCGTGGCCGACCACTACAACGTGAAGCTCACCGACCTCAAGGCTAGGAACAACTCCAAGTCCGTGGCCGAGCCCCGCCAGATCGCCATGTACCTGACCAAGACCCTCACGGACGCCAGCCTCCCCGAGATCGGAAAGGGCTTCGGCGGCAAGCATCATTCGACGGTCATCCACTCCGTGCGGAAGATCGACACCATGCGGAAGCGCGACCCGGAATTCGACAGGCTCATCAACAGCTTCGTGCAGTCATTCAAATGAAGTTACGCGGGTTTTCCACGTCCCTCCGCCGCCACGCGCCGAGCGCGGGCCGGGCCGTCCCGCGCATCCACAGGAGCACCGCGCTCCGCCCTCTCCCGTCCACACCGCTGTGCACAGGGCAAGCGGTCCTCCCTCTGCGGCTTGGCGCGGTTTCCGCCGTCTCCGCAGGACCTCTCTACTTCCGTGAAATCAATCTCACTCTCTATAGACCAGAAGAGGAACGGTGATGGAGATCCTCGTCCGGAAGGCCGACCTGGTGAAGGAGCTCTCGCTCGTGCAGGGCATCGTCGAGCGGAAGAATTCCATCCCGATCCTTTCCAACGTCCTGGCGGAGGCGAAGGGAGGCGAGTTGCGCATCGCCGCCACCGACCTCGACGTCTCGCTCCGCTGCGGGTGTGCGGCCCAGGTCGTGGCCGACGGCGCCATCACCCTTGGCGCCAAGAAGCTCTACGAGATCGCGCGCTCGCTTCCCGACAGCGAGGTGCGCCTCAAGGTCCTGCCCGACTCCTGGGCCTCCATCGAATGCGAGCGGGTGAGCTTCAAGATGGCCGGCCTGCCCAAGGAGGACTTCCCCGCCTTGCCGGAAGCGAAGGCCAGTAAGGGCATCGAGATCCCGGGCGAGGTCCTTCGCGACCTCATCGCGCGGACCGCCTTCGCCATCACCGCCGAGGATGCCCGGTACTACCTGGCCGGCGCGCTGCTCGTCCTGGACAAGGACGGGGCGGCCATGAGGTGAGCGAGGCCGTGCGCGTCCTGATCCCGCGCAAGGCGATCCACGAGATCGCGCGCCTGCTCGAGACGGAGGACGCGGCCACCTTCCAGCAGGTGGAGAACCACCTGGTGTTCCTGGTGGGCGGCCGGACCCTGGCCTCGAAGATGATCGAAGGGCAGTTCCCGGCCTTCGAGAAGGTCATCGCCCTGACCGGCGACAAGGTCGTGGCCCTGGAGCGGGAGCGGCTCGCCACCGCCATCCGGCGCGTGAGCCTCCTGTCCTCGGAGCGCAGCCGGGCCGTGCGGCTGAGCCTCGGTCCCGGCAAGCTCGATCTCGCCGCCTCCAGCCCCGATCTGGGCGAGGCGCGTGAGTCGCTGACCGCGGACTACCAGGGCGCGACCGTGGAGATCGGGTTCAATTCGCAATACCTGCTCGATTTTCTCGGCGTGGCGGGATCGGAATCGGTCTCCCTCGAGCTCAAGGACCAGGAGAGTCAGGGCATGTTCCGGCCCGCGGGCGAGGGCGCGACGGACTACCGCTACGTCGTCATGCCCATGCGGCTCTAGGAGTGTGGGTGGAGGAGATCGAGATCACGGACCTGCGCAACCTCCGTCACGTCCGGGTGTCGCTGGGACCGGGCCTGAACGTCTTTGCCGGCCGCAACGCGCAGGGGAAGACGAGCCTGCTCGAAGGAGTGGCCCTCCTCGCGCGGGGCAGGTCGTTCCGGACCGATGAGGTGCGCACCTTGATCCGCAATGGCGCTTCCGGGCTGCGCGCGCGGGGCACCGCGCGCCACGAGGGGCACACCACCGAGCTCGAGGTCGAGCTCACGTCCCAGGGTCGCCGCTTGCGCGTCGACGGACGGGAAGTCCCGCCCCGCGCGTACCAGGGACGCCTCGAAGTCATCGTGTACTCGACGGAGCGGCTGAAGGTGATCCGGGGACCGATGCGCGAGCGCCGGCAGTACGTCGATCGGGCCGCGGCCGCCCTCTGGCCGGCCTATCGACAGGCCCTGCGCGATTACGAGCGGGTGGTCCAGCAGCGCAACGCGCTCCTGGAGACGGGCGGGGCCGGGCTCGACGCCTGGGACGAGAGGCTCGTCGCGCTGGGCGGCACCCTCCGTCACCGCCGCGGCGCCTACGTGGCGCGCCTGGGCACCGGGCTTGCGCGCGCCTTCCGCCCGGAAGGGGAGGTCTACGAGATCACGGTGGAGCCCGCGGCCTCCCCGGAGGGCGAGGCCGGCGAGCAGCGGCGCCTCGCCGAGGAGCTGGCCGCGCGTGCAAGGGACGAGCGCCGCGCGCGGCGCACGCTGGTCGGCTGCTCCTGGCCCTGAGCCTGGCCACGCTCGAGGTCTACGAGGCGGAGCAGGGCTCGCCGGCGGTGGCCCTCCTGGACGATCTCGATTCCGAGCTGGACGAAGAGCGGGCGGCGGCCCTGTGCGTCGAGGTGGCGCGCCGGGGCCAGGCCCTGGTCACCTCCGCGCATCGCGGATGGGCGGACCGGCTGCGCGACGTGGGGCGCGTGTTTGCGGTAGAGCAAGGAGAGGTGCGCGCGGCGTGAACGAGAACTCCAAGACGGCGGAAGCAGAGCCGCAGGGCGAGTACGGCGCGGAGGCCATCCGCATCCTCGAGGGGCTGGAGGCCGTCCGCGTCCGCCCCGCGATGTACATCGGGTCCACCGGGGAGTCGGGCCTCCATCACCTCGTCTACGAGGTGGTCGACAACTCGGTCGACGAAGCCCTGGCCGGCTATTGCTCGGAGGTCAACGTCACCATCCACATCGACAACTCGGTGACGGTGGTCGACAACGGACGCGGCATTCCCGTCGCCGAGCATCCCGACGTCCCCGGGATGTCGGCGGCGGAGGTGGTGCTCACCAAGCTCCACGCCGGGGGCAAGTTCGACCACAAGTCCTACAAGGTCTCCGGCGGCCTGCACGGCGTGGGCGTCTCCGTCGTCAACGCGCTCTCCGAGAACCTCGAGGTCGAGATCTGCCGGGACCACAAGGTCTACCGCCAGACCTATCACCGCGGCGCGCCCGCCGGCCCGCTCGAGAACACGGGCGTCACCGAACGGCGCGGCACGAAGGTCACGTTCAAGCCCGACACCCAGATCTTCGAGACCACGACCTTCAGCTTCGAGACCCTCTCGCAGCGCCTGCGCGAGCTGAGTTTCCTGAACCGCGGCATCCTCATCACCCTCGACGACGAGCGCGACGAGAAGAAGAAGCACCGCTTCCAGTACCAGGGCGGCATCGCGTCGTTCGTGGAGCACCTGAACCGCAACAAGGAGACCCTCGGGCCCGTGATCATGATCGAGGGCCAGAGGGAAGGCGTGGTCGTCGAGCTGGCCCTCCAATGGAACGACGGCTACGCGGAGAACATCTACAGCTTCGCGAACAACATCAACACCCACGACGGCGGCACTCACCTCGTGGGGTTCAAGAGCGCGCTCACGCGGACGGTGAACGCCTTCGGCACCGCCTCCGGACTGACCAAGGACCTGCAGGAGCCCCTGCAGGGCGAGGACGCGCGCGAGGGTCTCACCGCCGTCATCTCGGTCAAGGTGCCCAACCCCCAGTTCGAGGGACAGACCAAGGGCAAGCTCGGCAACTCCGAGGTCAAGGGCATCGTCGAGAGCCTCCTCAACGACAAGCTCGGCGCCTATCTCGAGCAGAACCCGCCCGTCGCCAAGCGCATCGTCTTCAAGATCCTGGAAGCGGCGCGGGCGCGGGAGGCGGCGCGCAAGGCGCGCGACCTCACGCGGAGGAAGGGCGCGCTGGACGGGGCCGGCTTGCCCGGCAAGCTCGCGGAATGCCAGGAGCGCGATCCCGAGAAGTCCGAGATGTTCCTGGTGGAGGGCGACAGCGCGGGCGGCTCGGCCAAGCAGGGCCGGGACCGTAAGTTCCAGGCCATCCTCCCCCTGCGCGGCAAGATCCTCAACGTCGAGAAGGCGCGGCTGGACAAGACGCTCGCCTCGGAGGAGATCCGCAACATCATCACCGCCCTGGGCACGGGCGTGGGCGCGGACGACTTCGACGTCACCAAGCTCCGCTACCACCGCATCATCATCATGTGCGACGCGGACGTCGACGGCTCGCACATCCGCACCCTGCTCCTGACCTTCTTCTATCGGCAGATGAAGGAGCTCATCGAGCGCGGGCACCTCTACATCGCCCAGCCCCCGCTCTACAAGGCCAAGCACGGCAAGAGCGAGCGCTACCTCAAGGACGAGCATGCCCTCGACGCGTTCCTGATGGAGCGCGCGGTGGAGGGCCGCAAGGTGCGCCTTCCCGACGGCCGCGAGATCGAGGGGGCGCGGCTGGTGCGCCTCCTGGAGAAGCTCGTCTCCTACGGCAAGCTCATGGCGCACATCGAACGGCGCGGCATTCCGACCCGCCTGGCCGAGCTGCTGCTGAAGGGCGAGGTCAAGGACGCGGAGGTCTTCACGGACAAGGACCGCCTCCTGCAGCTGATCGGTCCCCTGCGCGAGTCGGGCGCCGACGTGGTGCTGGAGAAGGACGAGGAGCACGGCGTGTTCGAGGTCGTCCTCCAACACGAGCTCAACGGCCAGGTGCGCGAGGTCCGTCTCGACGACGACTTCGTCACATCTCCCGAATACAAGGCCCTTTATTCCACGTACGAGGAGTTCCGCGACCTGGACCGGCCGCCCCTGATCGTGGTCGACGGCGGGGAGAAGGTCGTCCACAGCCGCGAGGAGCTGCTCCAGCACTTCACCGCCGAGGGCAAGAAGGGCCTCCACATCCAGCGCTACAAGGGCCTCGGCGAGATGAACGCCGAGCAGCTCTGGGAATCCACCATGGATCCCGCCAAGCGCACCCTCCTGCAGGTGCGCCTGGAAGACGATGAAGTCGCAGAGAACATCTTCACCACCCTCATGGGCGACGCCGTGGAGCCGCGCCGCCTGTTCATCGAGGAGAACGCCCTCAACGTCCGCAACCTCGACATCTAATGGCTGATCAGACCCCCCCCTCCGACCCCATCGCCGCCTTCAAGATCCCGAGCAACATCGCCGACGAGATGCGGCAGTCCTACATGGACTACGCCATGTCGGTGATCATCGGCCGCGCCCTGCCCGACGTGCGCGACGGCCTCAAGCCGGCGAACCGGCGCGTGCTCTTCGGCATGTCGGAGATGGGGCTGCAGCCCGGCCGGCCCTACAAGAAGAGCGCGCGCGTGGCCGGCGACGTGATGGGCAAGTACCACCCGCACGGCGAGGGCGCCATCTACGACACCCTCGTGCGCATGGCCCAGACCTGGAACATGCGCGTGCCCCTGGTGGACGGGCAGGGAAACTTCGGCTCCGTGGACGGCGACCCACCCGCGGCCATGCGCTACACCGAGGTCCGCCTCACGCGCATGGGCGCGGCCATGATGACGGACCTGGACAAGGAGACGGTCGACTTCGCGCCGACCTACGACAACGAGTCCAGCGAGCCCGTGGTCATGCCGACGGCGTTCCCCAACCTCCTCGTGAACGGGGCGGAAGGCATCGCGGTGGGCATGGCCACCAAGATCCCGCCCCACAACCTGGGCGAGGTGGTCGAAGCCCTGCTCTTCCTCATCGAGAGCCCGGACCTCACCCCGGACGAACGCCTGGAAGGCGTGATGGAGCGCATCCCCGGCCCGGACTTCCCCACCGCCGGCCTCATCTGCGGGCGGGCCGGCATCCGCCAGGCCTATCGCACCGGCCGCGGAGGAGTGGTGATGCGGGCCCGCTCCGAGATCGAGACGCGCCGCGGGGACAAGGAATCGATCGTCATCAGCGAGATCCCCTACCAGGTCAACAAGGCGCGCCTCATCGAGCGCATCGCCGAGCTGGCCCGCGACAAGAAGATCGAGGGCATCGCGGACGTGCGCGACGAGAGCGATCGCCAGGGCATGCGCATCGTGGTGGACATCCGCAAGGGCGAGAACAGCCAGGTCATCCTCAACAACCTCTACAAGCACACGCCCATGCAGGAGACGTTCGGGATCATCATGCTGGCCATCGTCGACCAGCGCCCGCGGGTCCTGAACCTGCTGGAGGCCTCGCAGCTCTTCCTGGACTTCCGGCGCGAGGTGGTGCGCCGCCGCACGGCCTACGATCTGCGCAAGGCGGAGGCGCGCGCGCACGTCCTCGAAGGCTACGTCATCGCCCTCGATCACCTCGACGCGGTGATCACGCTCATCCGGGAGGCCAAGACGCCTCCAGAGGCCAGGACCGGCCTGATCGCGCGCTTCGGGATGACGGAGATCCAGGCGGACGAGGTGCTCAAGCTGCAGCTGCAGCGGCTCACCGGCCTGGAGCGCCAGAAGATCATCGACGAGCTCAAAGAGATCCGCATCCTCATCGCCGACCTGCGGGACATCCTGGCCAACCCCAAGCGGCTGGACGGGATCGTCGCGGACGAGCTCAAGAAGATCCGCGACGAGCACGGCGACCCGCGGCGCACCGAGATCCAGGACGCGGTCGAGGACCTCTCCGACGAGGACCTGATCGCCGAGGAAGACGTGGTCATCTCGATCACGCACACCGGGTACATCAAGCGCACGTCGATCTCGACCTACCGCAGCCAGAAGCGGGGCGGGCGCGGCCGCATGGGCATGCGCACCAAGGACGAGGACTTCGTCGACCAGCTCTTCATCGCCTCGACCCACTCCTACATCCTCATCTTCACGGACCGCGGCCGCGTCTACTGGCTCAAGGTCCACGAGATCCCGGAGGTGGGCCCCCAAGGCCGCGGCAAGGCGGTCGTCAACCTCGTGCACCTGACCCCGCAGGAGAAGATCGCGGCCTTCGTCTCCGTCAAGTCCTTCGATCCGGGCCGCTACGTCCTGCTCGCCACCCGCAAGGGGATCGTCAAGAAGACGGAGATCGCCGCCTTCGCCAACCCGCGCCAGGCGGGGATCATCGCGCTGGGCGTGGAGGACGACGACGCCCTGATCGAGGCCGTGCTCACTTCCGGCAGGGACGAGATCCTGCTAGGCACGCGCGAGGGCATGGCCATCCACTTCGTGGAGGAGGACGTCCGGCCGATGGGCCGGACGGCTTACGGAGTGAAGGGCATCGAGCTCGACACCGGCGACGAGGTGGTGGGTCTCGAGGTGGTCAGCCCCGGCGGCACCGTGCTCACCCTGACCGGCAATGGTTACGGCAAGCGCACGGCCATCGAGGAATACCGGCTCCAGAGTCGCGGGGGCAAGGGGACCATCGACATCAAGACCACGGGCCGCAATGGGCCGGTGGTGGGCGTGAAATTCCTGCGCAGCGACGAGCAGGTGATGCTCATCACCGAAAAAGGTATGATCATTCGCCTGAACACGGCAGACATCTCAACCATCGGCCGCAACACACAGGGCGTGCGGTTGATCCAGCTCGAGGAGGGCGACCACCTCGTCTCGGTGGCGCGCCTGGCCGAGCGGGAAGAGGGTGACGAGGGCGGCCCACCGCGGCCCGATGTTCCGCCCGAGGGCAAGGAGGAGGCATGATCAAGCGGGGACGCGTGGCGCTGGCGGCGGTCGTGGCTCTGGCGGGGGTGGCCTGCGGGCACCCGGAGAAGAGCGTGGTCGACCAGTATTTCAACGCCGTGAACGCCAAGGACACGCAGACCCTGTCCAGCTTCGCCGCCGTCACCTTCGACAAGAAGGTGGACCGGTGGGCGATCAAGAAGACGATCTCCGAGGACAAGAAGGCGGCGCCGCTCCCTGACCTCGTGCAGAAGACCAAGGACGCCGACGCCGCCGTCGCCGCCAACAAGAAGGCGGCCAGCGCCTGGTCGCTCGACCGTTTCAACGACATCGAGGCCGTGCGCGAGGCGCGCAAGAACAACAAGCCCGTCCCGGCCAAGCTGACCGAGGTGGCCACCAAGTGGGACGACTTCAACACCAAGGACCGCGACGGCAAGAAGACGGTGGCCGTGAGCAAGGACGCGGTGGAGAAGGAGAAGCGCTCGATGGCGCGCTCGATCGGGGACGTCGAGGACGTGGAGAGCCTGAAGGGCGACGTCAACGAGAAGCAGATCGAAGTGGACCTCACCATCGCCGGCCAGCAGCAGCCCTACGTGATGACGCTGCGCAAGTACGACGTCAAGCGCGATAACGGCCAGACCGTACGCGGCCGCTGGGTGATCCAGAACCTGCAGCCGATGAGCTAGGTGGGGGCTTGTTGTCGAGTCAGGGGGGGTCTTACTAAGTCAGGGGGGCACTCACACACGGCAAGGTGGGTGTTCGCACTGCGGCCACCATCGAGCTGATTGGCTGCGACCCCCCCTGAAACCCCCCTCGCGACGCCCCCGCCGCTCCGCGGCGCGGGCGCGCTCTACGTACCCCTACAGAAGTTCCAGCCCGGCGAACCGCGCCACCAGTCTCTTCGCGCCGATGCCCAGGAACGAGACGGTCAGCTTGAGGTCGTCGCCCGCGCCTTCGCGGCGCACCACGGTGCCCACCCCGAACAAGGGATGACGGACGCGGGCGCCCGGACGGATCTCTCCGAGGCCAGGGGCCGCGGCGGGAACCACGACATCCGGGGCCCGCCACGGTTGCGGTGCGCCCGCCGGACGTCGTGGAGGGGCCCAGCTGGGCGCGATCCGGCTCTCGCCCGTGACCTCCAGGCGCGCGCGCGGGATCTCGCCGAGAAAGCGGCTCGGCTCGCTGACGCGGCGCTGCCCGAAGACCTGGCGGCTCGAGGCCCAGCTCAGGTGCAGGCGCTCCATGGCCCGCGTCATCCCGACGTAGAGCAGCCGGCGCTCCTCCTCGAGCGCCTCCGGCTTGCTCAGGCTGCGCGTGTGCGGGGAGAGCCCTTCTTCGAGCCCGACGAGGAACACCGACTCGAACTCCAGCCCTTTCGCGGAATGCAGCGTCATCAGCGTCACCGGCGCATCGTCCCGGATCTGATCGGTGTCGCTCAGGAGCGACACCTGGTCGAGGAAGCCGGCCAGGGTGGGCGCCTCGTCGCGGGCCTCGTAATCCGCGGCGGCGGAGAGCAGCTCGGCCAGGTTCTCCAGCCGGTCCTGACTCTCCTGGGTGTCCTCCTGGGCCAGGACCGCGGAGTAGCCGCTCAGCTCGAGGATCCGGCTCAGCAGGTCCTTGATCGACAGGCCCTCCGCCTCGCCGCGCAGCCGCTCGATCATGTCCCGGAAGCGCCGCAGGGGTTGGGTCGCGCGCGCGGGCAGGAGCGCTTCGTCCTCCACCGCCGCCAGCGCCTCCCAGGTCGAGATCCCGCGCTCCGCCGCCGCGCGCTCCACCTCCTCCACGGTGCGCGCGCCGATCCCGCGCGGGGGCACGTTGAGGATCCGGCGCAGGGCGATGGGATCGGCGGGGTTGCGCAGCACGCGCAGGTAGGCGAGCAGGTCCTTCACTTCCTTGCGCTCGTAGAACCCGACGCCGCCCACCACGATGTAGGGAAGGCCCTGGCGCATGAGCGCTTCTTCCAGGAGGCGGCTCTGCGCGTTCATGCGGAAGAGCACGGCCGCGCGTCCCTTCGTGCGCAGGCCGGCAATGCGGCCGACGACCCACTGCGCCTCCTGGTACTCGTCGCCCGCCTGATGGAGGCGCACGGCCTCGCCCGCCGCTTTCACCGCGCGCAGCGTCTTGCCCTTGCGCTTCTCGTTGTGGGCCACGAGCGCGGAGGCGGAGTCGAGGATGCCCTGGGTGGAGCGGTAGTTCTCCTCCAGCCGCAGCACGCGGGCGCCCGGGAAGTCGTGCTCGAAGTCCAGGATGTTCTGGATGTCGGCGCCGCGCCAGGAATAGATCGACTGGTCCTCGTCACCGACGACGGTGACGTTGCCTCTCGGTCCCACCAGGTGGCGGATCAGCTCGTACTGCGTGCGGTTGGTGTCCTGGTACTCGTCCACCAGCACGTACTGGAACCGGCGCCGGTAGGACTCGCGGACGTGCTCGTTGCTGCTCAGCATCGAGGCCGTGCGCAGCAGCAGGTCGTCGAAGTCGAGGGCGTTGGCCGCGCGCAGGGTCGCGTGGTAGCGCTCGGCCACGCGCGAAAGGGTCTGGGCCGCCACCGAATCGTGGTCCGTGTCCTCCGGATCGCGTCCCGAGTTCTTGCGCGCGGAGATCCGGGAGAGGAGCCGTCGCGGCGGGTTGACCTTCTCCGGCAGGTCGAGCGCCTTCAGGGCCTCGCGCACCGCCTGGAGCTGATCGTCCTCGTCGTAGATGACGAAGCCCGGGCTGAGCCCGGCCGCCGCCGCCTCGCGTCGCAGCAGGCGCACGCACAGGCTGTGGAACGTGGAGATCCAGCTCCGGAGGGGCGCGCCGGGGAGGAGCGCCTCCGTCCGCGCCTTCATCTCGCCCGCCGCCTTGTTGGTGAAGGTGACGGCGAGGATGGATTCGGAGGGCACGCCCCTCTCGCGGATGAGATGGGCAATCCGGTGCGTGATCACGCGGGTCTTGCCGCTGCCCGCGCCGGCCAGGATGAGGACGGGCCCCTCCGTGGCCAGCACGGCCTCGCGCTGTTGTTCGTTGAGTCCGTTTAAGAGGGGCGAGTCTGCGGACACGGGAACTGAGAATTTTATCACGCGACCGAGCACGAAGCCGCTCGTGATCGCGGCGGCGGCCGACGATCGCCGCGCCACCGGCCGGCCTTACTCGACGGTGACGGACTTGGCGAGGTTCCGCGGCTGATCGACGTCGCGGCCCGCGCGCACCGCGGTGTGGTAGGCCATGAGCTGCAGGGGCAGGACCATGAGCAGCGGCGACCAGACCTCGGCCACCGCGGGCACGTCGAAGATGAGGTCGCGGTCCGGCTCCAGGACCTTGCGGACCTCGGTGTCCCCCTGGAAGGTGATGGCGATGACGCGGCCTCCGCGCGCCTTCACCTCCTGGATGTTCGACAACATCTTGTCGTAGACGCGGCCCTGCGGGCAGAGGGCGACGACGGGCAGGCTCTCGTCGATGAGGGCGATGGGGCCGTGCTTCATCTCCCCCGCCGGATAGCCTTCGGCGTGGATGTACGAGATCTCCTTCATCTTGAGCGCGCCCTCGAGCGCGATCGGGTAGTTCACGCCGCGGCCCAGGTACAGCATGTTCGGCGACCGCGACAGCCACTTCGCCGCCTCGTCCATGCGGCCGCTCATGGCCAGCGCGTTCTCCATGAGGTGGGGCACCCGGGCCAGGCTCTCCAGGAGCTCGCGACAGCGCTCGGTGGTCAGCGTGCCGCGGAGGCGGCCCAGGCGCAGGGCGAGCAGGGCGAGGGCCACGATCTGGGCGGTGAAGGCCTTGGTCGAGGCCACCCCGATCTCCGGGCCGGCATGGGTGAGGAGCGTTCCCGCCGCCTCGCGCGTGATCATCGACCCCTGCACGTTGCAGATCGCGATGGGCAGCGCGCCCAGCCGCTTCGCTTCCCGGAACGCGGCGAGGGTGTCGGCGGTCTCGCCGCTCTGGGTGATGGCCACGCACAGCGACGCGGGGCCGACGAGGGGGTTCCGGTAGCGGAACTCGCTGCCGTAGTCGACCTCGGCCGGGACCTGCGCCACCTGCTCCAGGAAGTACTTGCCGACGAGGGCCGCGTGCCAGCTCGTACCGCAGGCCACCAGCATGACGCGCTTGGCCCGCTTGAGCTCCTCTTCGGCCGCCCCCAGCTCCTCGAGATGGACCTCGCCGTCTTCGATGCCGATCCGGCCCAGCAGCGTGTCGCGCACCGCGCGCGGCTGCTCGTGGATCTCCTTGAGCATGAAGTGGCGATAGCCGCCCTTTTCCGCCTGCACGGGGTCCCAGGTGATCCGCTGCGGATCCCGCTTCACCACTCCACCCGAAGCGTCGGTGACCTTGACGGAATCGGGAGTCACCACCACCACGTCGCCGTCGTCGAGGAAGAGGAAGTCGCGGGTGTAGGGCAGCAGGGCCGGGATGTCGGAGGCGAGGAAGTGCTCCTTCTTGCCCAGGCCCACGACCAGGGGCGGTCCCTTGCGCGCGCCGATCAGCTTCTGCGGCTCGTCCTTGTGCAGGAGGACGAGCGCATAGATACCTTCCAGCTCGCCCAGGGCGCGGCGCACCGCGTCCTCGAGGTCGCCCTTGTAGAGCGATTCCACGAGATGCGCCACCACTTCGGTGTCGGTCTGGGTCACGAACTTGTGGCCCTGGGCGGCGAGGCGCGTCTTCAGGGGCAGGTAGTTCTCGATGATCCCGTTGTGGACGACCACGATCTTGCCCTGGCAGTCCTGGTGCGGGTGGGCGTTCTCCTCGCTGGGCCGGCCATGGGTGGCCCAGCGCGTGTGCCCGATGCCGAAGGCGCCGGCCAGCGGCTCCGCCCGCAAGCTGTCCTCGAGGTTGCAGAGCTTGCCCACCGAGCGCCGGCGTTGGAGCGTGCCGTCGCGGACCACGGCCACGCCCGCGGAGTCATACCCGCGGTACTCCAGCCGCCGCAGCCCTTCCACGATCACGGGGACGGCGTCCCTCGATCCGACGTAGCCGACGATGCCGCACATGTCTCGGAGTCAGTCTTTCCGGTGCGCCTTCGCCGCCACCGGCGCGGCGGCGGGGGGCCCCTCGGTCCGCTTCGCTGCACGTCTCTTGCCAAGCTCGGTGGCCCAGCCCGGCTTGACGACCTGGCGCGCCCGCCCGAGGGCGAGCGCTCCCGCGGGGACGTCCTGGGTGATGGCGCTGCCCGCGGCGATGTAGGCGCCTTCGCCGATCGTGATGGGCGCCACGAGCGTGGTGTCGCTGCCGATGAAGGCCCCGGCCTCGATGTGCGTAGGGTGCTTGTGGGCGCCGTCGTAGTTGCAGGTGATGGTGCCGGCGCCGATGTTCACGCCCGGGCCCACCGTCGCGTCGCCGATGTACGAGAGGTGGGGAGCCTTGGAGCCGTCTCCCAGCGTCGTCTTCTTGAGCTCGACGAAGTTGCCGACCTTGGCCTTGGCCCCGATGCGCGTCTCCGGCCGGATGTGCGCGAACGGGCCGACCGACGCCCCCGCCCCCACCGTGCACTCGCGCAGGAGGCAATGGTCGAGGATCTGCGCGCCCGGTCCGACCTCGGTGTCGACCAACCGCACGAACGGACCCACGCTCGCGCCGGAGCGAACGAGCGTGCGACCTTCGAGGAAGGTGTACGGCCGCAGCAGGCAGTCCGCCTCCACCACCACGTCCAGTCCCACGTGGGTGGAGTCGGGGTCCTCGATGCCGACCCCCGCCGCCATGAGGGCCTCGGTGCGCCGCGCGCGCAACGTCCGCGTGGCCGCGGCCAGCTCGGCGATGCTGTTGACGCCGAGCCCTTCCGCGGGCTCGTCCGCCGCCACCGCCGCCACCGACTTCCCGGCCGCGCGCAGCAGGCCGATCGAGTCCGTGAGGTAGAACTCGCCCTGCGCATTCTGCGGCCGCAGCTTTCCCAGGACAGCGAGCAGGGCCGGCACCTCGAAGGCATACAGCCCGGCGTTGATCTCGCGGATGCCCCGGATGTCGCCCGTCGCGTCCTTGGCCTCGACGATGGCGCGCACGCCGCCCGTCTCGTCGCGGACGACGCGCCCGTAGGCGCCCGGATCGTCCAGGACGACGCTGAGCAGCGTCGCCGCCGCGCCCTGATCGCGATGGGTGGCGATCAGGCGCCGCAGGGTGTCGGGTCGCAGGAGCGGCACGTCGCCGTTCACGACGAGCAGGGTCCGCTCGGGGTGAGCGGCGAAGACGTCACGCGCGACCTGCACGGCGTGCCCGGTGCCGCGCGGGGGATCCTGCCTGACGAAGGTCAGGCCGCGTCCCGCGAAGGTGGCCTCGACCGCCTCCGCCTGGTGCCCGACCACGACGGCAATGGGCGCGGCCCCGCTCACTTCGACGGTGCGGAGGACGTGCTCGAGGAGTGGGACGCCGAGGACGGGATGGAGGACCTTGGCCCGCGCGCTCTTCATCCGGGTGCCCTTGCCGGCGGCCAGGATGACGGCTTGCAGGGAAGGCGGACTCACCGAATCAGTCTAGCAGGCCTCCACTAGCTCGCTTGCGGATACAAGATCGACAGGAACTCTTCGTCCTCGCGCAGGCCATCGAAATCCGGATCCTGACGGGCCTGGGCCCGGTTGGACGGCCCCGCCGTCACGGCCTGGCGCAGCGATTTCAAGGCGGTGGCGCTGTCCCCCGCGCGGGCGGCGGTGGCGGCCATGCAGTACAGGACGTGCTCGTTGCGCGGATGGATCTCGGCCGCCTGGCGCAGGAACTTGAGGGCCTCCTCGTACTCGCCGCGGTTGTGCAGGTACACGCCGTGGTGGAGCATCTCGTCGAACGTCTTGGGCCGGAATGCCGGGCGCTTCTCGAGCGCCCGCTCGCAGACCGCCCGGTAGGACCTCGCGCGCTCGAGGAGGTCCCGCTCCTCGGGGAAGCCCGCCAGGAGCGCGTCGAAATGCTCCCGCGCTCGCTCGTAATCGTGCTTGCCCATCGCCTTCATGGCCTTCTCGAAGGTGTCGATGGCCTGCTGGCTGCGGCGGTCGACGACGGGGGTGGGCTTCTTGGTGCTCATGCTGGAGCCACTCCTCTCGAAAGCGGCGG
>WNFN01200743.1_pt1 | contig 20205 bp, 27 predicted proteins | sample 5400161 | NCBI WGS metagenome assembly WNFN01 (sample SAMN13153353, study PRJNA577476) | soil metagenome | isolation source: 80 cm saprolite on Douglas fir-dominated hillslope | place: USA:California | collected 2013-09-17 | reverse complement strand
GGCGAGCAGTTGGGCGCGCTGCAGGTCGGCGAGCATCCAGGCCAGCTTGGACTGGGTCAGCTGGAAGCCGCCGATCTTCTTCCCGAACTGCTCGCGCGTGGTTGCGTACTCGGTCGCTGCCTCCAGGCACGAGCGCGCAGCGCCCGTGACGCCCCAGATGATGCCGAACCTGGCCTCGTTCAGGCAAGACAGGGGCCCTTTCAGGCCGGTCACGCCCGGCAGGACCGCGTCCCCGGGGAGCCGCACGTCGTCAAGGTGCAGTTCAGAAGTCACAGATGCCCGAAGGGATAGTTTCTTATGAATATTGCGCGCAGTGAAACCACGCACGCCGCGGGGGACGAGGAAGCCGCGGATCCCTTGCTCGGTCGAAGCCCACACGACGGCGATATCGGCGATCGACCCGTTGGTGATCCACATCTTGGAGCCGGACAGGATCCAGCCGGACCCGTCGCGGGTGGCACGGGTCTTCATGCTGGACGGGTCGCTGCCGTGGTCGGGCTCGGTGAGGCCAAAGCAGCCGATCGCCAAGCCTGCCGCCATCCGGGGGAGCCACTCGTTCTTCTGGTCTTCTGAGCCGTACTTCCAGATCGGGAACATCGCCAGCGATCCCTGGACCGACACGAGGCTACGCAGGCCTGAGTCGGCGGCCTCCATCTCGCGGCAGGTGACGCCGTAGGCGATCGGCCCCATCCCGGCGCAGCCGTAACCCGTCAGGTGCATCCCGAGCAGCCCGAGCTGGCCGAGTTCGGGGACCAGCTCGCGGGGGAGCGTTCCGGCCTCGAACCAGTCGGCGACGTTGGGCATGATCCGGTCCGCGGCGAACTTGCGCACGGTGTCGCGAACGAGGCGCTCGTCGTCGGTTAGCTCGTCGTCAATCCTGAGCAGGTCAGTGCCGGCTGGTTCTGTGGTGCGCGGCATGGTCGGTCCTCTCTGCGTCTTCCTGCGGCCAGCGTATGCGCGCGACCGGCGCGCGCACAGCCGGGACAGCGCAGCGGGATGGCGCCGCCGTGCGCGTCCAACCGTTAGGTCTAGCGGGAGTGCGGGATAATGCAGCTATGAGTTACATGAACGGCAGTGGCAGCGGCAAGGTGCTGGTGCGGCGTCGCGACAACCGGATCATCGCCGGGGTGTGCGCCGGGCTGGCAGACTACGCCGGCATCGACGTCAACTTGCTCCGGGTGATCGTCGCCGCGCTGACGCTATTCACCGCGGGTACCGGTGTGCTCGCCTACGTGATCGCGTGGCTTGTCATCCCGGAGGAAGGCCAGAAGACCTCGATCGCCGAGGAGTTCGTCAACAAGAACCGGCAGAGCTAGGCTGGCCGAGCAGGCTCAGCCCGCTCTGGTGACTTGGCGCCCGGGGCTGAGGCCGGTGCCAGGCCACGCTAAGCCGTGCCGATGGCGGCATCTGCTTTGCCGCCAGTGCCGCCCGTCCCCTATGCTTAATCGGTCCCCGACGGCGGGCGCCACGGGCAAGCCGGCTGTGGCCGTCGAGCCCCCATCGTCTAGCGGCCAAGGACACCGCCCTTTCAAGGCGGCGGCGCGGGTTCGAATCCCGTTGGGGGTACGGCTGACGTATGTCAGCAGCAAGCGCGCGCAGCGCGTAGTATGCGGTGCGCGGATTGTTCAGTTTGTAGCGGCACAGCATGGTCCTGTAGAGCAGCTAGGAGTGCTCGCCACCCTGTCAAGGTGGAGGTCGCGGGTTCAAATCCCGTCAGGACCGCTCCGGTCAGCGGGGCGACGCGGCGACGCGCTGCTGGTCCTCGCTCACGCCGGTCGAGGTCAGGTAGCTCAGTTGGTACGAGCGTCCGCCTGAAAAGCGGAAGGTCGGCGGTTCGACCCCGCCCCTGACCACCACTCTCACCAGCGGAAACGCTGTGATGATTCAAGCTGAGCGTCCGGACTTGCTAACGGATTTGCTAACCGAAGCCCTGATGGCCTGGGCGAAAACGTCGCCGATGCCCAGATCATGCTCGCGGAGCACATGAGAATAGACCCGCAGCGTCACGGCCGGATCAGCGTGGCCGAGCCTCGCGGCCACTACGTGCACAGGGACCCCGGCCAGGAGCAAGGTGGTCGCATGCAAGTGGCGCAGATCATGCAGGCGTGCGTGCGGTAGCGCCTGAGTGGCCGGGACCGTCTTGTTGTACTGGGTGATCATCTTGGTCATGAGAGCGGTCACGGTGTCGGGGTATAGGGCATCACCCCACCGGCTGACGAAGATGAGATCGCCACTGTCTGTCCAGGCCGATCCGGCGGTCAGCTGGTCGTGGGCCTGATGGTCCCGGTGGTCTCGCAGGATGTCCACTGTCTCGCGGTCGATGCTGACTACTCGGGACCGGCCGCCCTTGGTGGTCCCCTCAACCCGCTGCCCGCGGACAACGGCAGTTGATCCGCCGAAGGTGACTTCAGCGGCGTCGAGGTCTACAGCGTGCCAGCGCAGGTAGAGCAGCTCGCCACGACGGGCGCCGGTATACGCCGCCAGACGGTAAAAGGCGAATAGCCGATGAGGTTGCGCCGCGATGAGGAAGGCGTCGAGCTGGTCGGCGCTCCAGACTCGTCCCGGTTCGATATCGCGATTGCGAGGGCGTTTCGTGCGGTCGGCTGGATTGGCTGCAAGCAGCTGGTCAACATGGACTGCATCTGCGAGTGCCTTGCGCAAGGTGCGGTGTACGTGCGAAACGGTCCATGCCGACAATGGCCGTCCTTCGTGGCCGCCGTGGTCGGCCAGGTCGCGATAGAGCTTTGAAATCACTGCCGGGCGGAGGGCTTGCAGTCGCATCCGTCCGATGCGAGGCACTATGTAGTGGTCGATGTCGTGGCGGTATCCAGCGAGGGTCTTGGGCTTCACTGTTGAGGCGTGCGCCTCGACCCACTCGGCCAGGTAATCAGCGACGGTCGAGACGGATCGATTGACGTACTCGCCACGCCGGGCACGCACGCGGGCCTCGTCTCTGGCAGACTTCGCTGTTTCCTCTGTCTCGAAGCCGCCGACCCACTTTGGCTTGCTTACGCCGGTGGCATGGTCGGGTACGCGGATCACGTAGGACCATGACCCACCCCGCTAGATGACGCCGTCACGAAGCCGCGGCATCGACAGGTACCTCGGTCTGGAGTAGGCCAGCGACGTAGATTTCGAGTGCCGCGACTGGGACACGACGTGAACCGTCGATGCGGACCGAGCGAACGGCACCAGCTGCGAGCAACTCGTACAGCTTGCTGCGAGATATAGCCAGCGCTGCGGCTGCTTCAGGGACGGTCAAGAGTAACTGGGTCATTGAGAGGCTCTCCTTTCTCTCCTCAGGTGGTGCATGCCAGTTCTTCGCGAGCCACGCGCCGATGCTCACGGGCTCGTGCTGCGGCCGAGAGCGCCAGCAGTGCATCGCCTCCGGTTTGCCAGCCTCGTCCAGCCCATTCGAGGTCGGTCAGGGTGAGTACAGGCTTGTCACGATGGATGCTGGCGAGTGGTTTCTGGCGGCGTTGCCACTCGCAGCGGGCAGCGCGGAGTGCTCGCATGGTTGTGGAGTAGCGGCGGCTTTTCGTAGCGAAGTGGCCGCGGTAGCCCAGCATGTGCGCCCAGCGGCGGAGAGCCTGATAGTCCTCGTGCGGGTGGCCGCCGATCTTGAGGCAAGCGGTGACGAGTCGACCTTGGTAGGTGCGCTTGTCCGCGTAGGCCTTGGCGTTATGGGCGGTGATCCGGCCGGGCAGCATGCCAGCAGGCTCCGTGGATTTTGTGGCGTACTTGGCGAGGTAGGAGGCGACTGCAATATCGGTGACTTCGCCATCGTCTGTGAGCCGGACAACGCGAGGGTCGACCTGGGCACCCCATCTGATGTCCCATCCTTTGGGCTTGGCCGGGTGGGGAACCGTGGCGAACCAAGCTGTTGCAGCAACCTGACGGATCAGGTCTGCGAGTCCATCGGCTGTGATGGCCGGGTGCGGCTGAACCGTCCGCTCAGGATGAACGGGGTCAAGGCCATCGAGCCGGAAGATCGCGTGGAAGTGGATCAGCCCGCGGCGTTGGTATTCGGCGACCTTGGCGTAGGAGAGCCGGATGCGAACGCCATGTACTTTGGCGCGCTGGTCGAGGCGCCGCCGGAGGGTGATTACGGTGCGGCGCCATAGCTCGGAGGAGTGGGCGTTCCAAACCACGGCAGCGTTGTAGTCGTAGCAATCCGGGCACAGCGGCCTGCCGAGGCTGGAGTCGTCCTCCTTATGTCGCTGGCCGCAGGAGATCCGCTGTCCGTGCGTGCAGTAGCTGGTTTTGCGCCGCGGACGGCACCTCGCGACAGCCCCGCCAGAAGTGGTGACGCGAGTATGGACCGGGCCGAAGGACGGCGCGGTGAACGTGGCAAACACACGGGTGGACGGCGACCGATTCGGGCATGCCTTTGCCGCCTGCTAGTCCGGCGCGGATGAGCTGGTAGGTGTCAGCGCGGTAGGTCTCTGCGCACGGCGGGCACACAGAGGCACGCCGGTCTCCGCAGGGCAGATAGATCACCCCGTCGGGCGTGTCCTCGGTGTTCAGCCGATGCAGCAGCTCGCCGGTGGCCGCGTCGATGTCTCGGATGGTGCCGCGGAGCCTGATTGGCCGGATGCAGCCACCGGCAGCGGAGGCGGCACTGAGCCAGTGCTGGTAATCCTCGCGGCTGGCGCGGTCAAGTAGTTCGTCGTCGAGTGTCCGGAAGTTCGCCCAGCTCCCCGTTCCGGGATCGGTCAGCACGGGGATCAGGGCCAGCGCCGGGACAGTCATGCTGCGTGGGCCTTCAGAACCGCGGTCTTTGGGGGACTCGCGCCCGCATGAGTGAGGACGGGCCACATGACCTGGCAGTCCTGGCACTGGTAGCCGTACTCTTCGCTGCCGCCGACGATGATCGCGTAGGGGGTGACGTCGTGGCTGCGGCACGCGGGGCAGCGGTCACCTGTGTAGCGGGGTGTCATGCGGCATCCTCGCCACGGTGCAGGGGGACGACGTTTCGGTCAACTGGTGGCTGGTCGTCGGCCGCCCGGTCTGTGGATCGGGCCTGTGCAGCCCAGGCCGACAAGTCGATGATCTGCTTATCAGTGAGGTAGGCGGCTTTAACGCGCCGGGGAATACCGTCTTCAGCGCGGAGCCAGGAGACGCCGCGGGCCTGCGGGTCGATCTCGGTGGCGGTGTAGCCCATGTTGGCCCAGCCGTGTCCGAGGATGGTGTCGGAGCTGGCTTCGGTGGAGCAGCGAAAGGCCCACCGGTAGCCGAATAGGTCTCGCAGGCTAGTGGGGATGATGTCGGCGGATGGCCGCTGGGTGGCTTCGACAGGGATGATGCCAGGGGCGCGCCCGCGGGCAACGACGTCACGATTGCAGGCGTTGAACTCCTTCTGCTGAGTGGGCGTGCCCACGGTGGCGGAGTAGTAAGCGACTTCATCGATGACCACAATCTGGACGGGCCAGCCGAGGCCCGGGGTGATCTTGCGCATCTTGTGGTCGAGCAGCCATTCAGTGCGCTCGTCGATCTGGCCCTGAAGCCAGTGCATGGTGTCGATGGCGTCGTCGATGGATGGGCCAATGAACCGGTCGGCGCAGTCGCGCCACAGGCCGAGTTCAACTCGCTTGCCGTCGATGAGGATCAGGCGGCAGTCGGGTGACAGCGCACCGTGAGCAACGATGAGCTGGAGTGCGACGGACTTGCCGCCTCCGGGCTCCCCGCCTACCAGCATGTTGCGTTCGGCGAGGGTAACTTCGACCCGCTGACCAAGTTCGTCGCTGCCGAGGTGGATGGGCTTCCAGATGGATAGCGGCGCGACGGGGATGCTGTCAGGTGACATTGCTGTTCGCCTCCCGGCCGGAGACGAGGCTGATGTACTCAGCGACCGGGACGAGCAGCAAGAGGCGCTGGCCGCAGTCCGGGCAGACGGGACCGCCGCACTCAGCGCAGGTGTTCAGGGCGTCTGGGCACGCGCTAAGTTTCTGCGGACGCGGGCAGGTGCAGGGCGGTTCGCGCAGGCATTCGTCGCAGAGTCCGCTGTCAGGCGGAGTGCTGATGAATGCCCCGCCGCATCCCTGGCAGGTCCATGAGGTGCTGATGATGTTGGTCATGGCCTGATCTCCTTTCGTGATTGGTGGGTGGTGAGCCGCCCCTGGGTATGGGGTTCTGCCAGGGGCGGCCTGACGTTTCGCTAGACGGCGGCGATCTCGCGGATCAGCGAGAGTGCCCGGTGCTTGAGCGGCTCGGGCCGGATCAGGGTCCGGTTAAGCCGGGTCTCCCAGCTGCGGGCAGTGCGGACATGGTCGAGATACTCACCAGATGCCTGCACCAGGCCGTAGGCAGTGTGCGCGATGTCCCGGGTCGTCTTCGACTCGAAGATCAGCCTCAGCGCGCTGCGTGATTCCTCGACGTTGCGGGCTACCCGGTCGGTGACCAGGCCCGCGGGCGGCATCGGAATGAACTCGGTCACGAAGAGTTCCCTCTGCCGGGAGTTGACGGGGATGAGCAGCAATTCGGCTGCCAGCTCCTTATAGCGTCTGACTTCGGCGCGGGGGGCGCCGGTCACGGCCTGGCGGGCCTCTTCGATGCGGTTCCGCCAGCTGGATTTGTGAATGAAGGAGAATGTTGCTCCGGTGCGCTCGCCTTCGAGTTCGGCGGCGCGGAAGGTGTTGGCGCAGACGATGCGGACAGCAGTCGCCCTCAGGGCGCAGGCCGCGGTTCCGTCGTGCCGGTTGGTGATTGCCAGGTACGGCAAGGTGACAGAGATGTCGCCGGGTAACTCGACTGGTTCGTCGAGCAGCGCGAGGCACCAGACGGACCGTCCGCCGTCCAGGACTCCTGCGGTTTCCCACCGGACGTTGGGCTGGGCGAGGACGGCTTCGACAATCTCGCCCATCTCGCCGTGGTCGATTACGGTGTAGGTGTCTTTGTTGATCGACAGGACGGCGTCGGTGTCCGATCGGGTGATCGCCTTCCATCCGGTGACCGGTTCGTAGGCGGCAGTGCCGTCGGCGTTCATGCCACTGACCGCGTAGACGTCGCTGGTAACGGGGTTCCAGTCGAGGCAGGCAAGCTTGCGGGCCTCGTCCCAGTCGCCTGGGTAGTCCTCGAGGATTGTTCCTTCGCGGTGCCATGGCATCTGGCGGACCGAGAACATGGATTCGACGTTTGCTGGCATGCCAGCACTTCCTTTCAAGACATAGCTGATTTCGTAGACGGCGAGCGGCTGGCCTGAGTCAGGCGGCCGGTGACTGCCGTTCTGTAGTGCGGCCAAGGTGCAGGCCGGAGGAGATGACATGATGCGCGGCAAGGGTGTCGCGGCGCACGATGTCGAGGGTCGCCAGTTGCGCCCACCGCTTGGACCGCTCGACGCGGGCCTGACGGGCGTAACACGCGGAAGCGATTTCGCCGGTATGGGCTTCGAAGTCCTCGGCGCAGATCCCGGCGCGGCACCAGATCAAGGCCCGTTCGCCGACTTCAGTTGGGGAGATCCGCAGGACTAGCGGGAGTCGTCCCGACCGAGTGTGCATCCGAGTCTCGTAGCAGACCCGCTGGATGCGATGGCGGGAGTGGATACACCACACTCGGCGGACGATGAGGCGACGCGTCCAAGGCATCACGGTCGCAGCGACTGCCACGACTGCCACGATCAGGACCGCCCACATAAGAGTCACGGCCAACAGAAGCTGCCAGACGGAGACTGACGCTGCAGTGAGCGTCAATGCCTCGGTCCGGAACCTCCAGATGGCGCCAGCGGTGCTGTGATGCACTGTGATCATGACCCGGTCGATGGCGTAGGGATTGTTGCGATGGTTGCGAGCCGAGTTCCGTGGCATGGCCAGTCACCCCGCCAACTGTGCAGGCTGGCATTCGGGGCATGGCCGGGCAGCGACGGCGCCGTTGCCGAAGACTCGGACGACGCGACCCTTGTCACCGCAGGCAAGACAGGTCTGCTCGCTGATCGGTACAAACGCAGGACTGCGGACGGCTGACGTACCTTTGCTGAGCTGCCGGCGCTTCGAAATCACGCATTGGGCCAGGCGGACGACGAGCCAGGCGATCGCGGCCAGCACGACGGCTGATGCCAGGCTGACCGCCGCGATGCGAATCACGTCGAGGATGACGCGACCGATCTCGACGATTGCCGGGGCGACCTTGACGGCCAAGAAGACAGCGACAATCAGTACGACGACGGCTGCTAAGCCCGCGCCGCCGGCGTCGCTGTTGTTGCAGCAGGACGGCTTACACATGACTGGCCGCCTGTCCGCTGGTAGCGTTGTTCACGCCACTCACCTCTTTCTCAAAGGCTTGGGATGGGTTTGATGTGGCTGGCCGGGCCGGGGAAATGCGCTTTCTCCAGGCCCGGCATCGCGTTACTGAGTGGTTGAGAACCCGGTCTCCCCGATGCCGTGCGGCGCGGGGCGGTCCTCGATGACGCAGCCGAGCATGAGCAAGTAGTGCTCAGCGGTTTCCATGCACGTGAGCACTTCGGCGATGCGGTCTTGCAATGCCGGGTCTGGGAGGCTGGCCTCCTTGTCGTAGATGGCGGCGAGGACTTCGGAGCCCACTTGGTAGGCGTGGCTGAGCGCATCTATGCCGATGCCGATGAGCGCCTGCGCTTCGCGTTGCCGAAGCTTTCGCACACCGTGTTCGGGAATCTTGCGCTCTGTTCTGGTTGCTCCGGGGAGCTGGGAAACGCTGCTGGTCATGGCAGCAAGTGATCCTTTCCGTGCGTGATGCGATCCGATCACTGGACAGCGGCTGGCCTGCCACAGAGGCGACAGACCACTCGCCGCCGATAAGACCGGGCTGTCAGGCGGCCTTGACCTGGCTGGAACCATGGATCGCGGCAGCGCGGTAAGCGACGCCGTCGCGGCCGTTGTTGACCCATGGAATCGCCTCCAGCTCCGAGAACTGGACAGGGTGACCCTGGCTCACCTTGGGCTGATCACCAGTCACCGTGACCCGGATCACCTCCCCGCGCTCGGAATCGAGGGCGAGCACCTCCACAACCCACACGGGTCGCTTCGTCTGCTTGTCCACTTTCTGCTGGGTACCGCCGAACTCGGTCTTCGGCTCGGGGTCCTTCGTCACCGTGAAGGCCACCTTCGACGTGTCGAGCACCAGACGCATGATCACCACTTCCTTTCTGCGGCGGTCCCGTTGACGGGACCATTGCCTGCGAGGCCGGGATTGGCCACCTCTCCAATCTGCCGACAACACGCGGGACGCCGTAACTCCCAGAAGGACCAGCCAGGACAAGTTAGGATGGTCTTAAGTCGTCCCTAGACGTCCTTGGAGTAAATGGCGGTGCTAAACGACCGGTTACGCGATGCGTTAATGGTGGCCAGGGTCACCCAGGAGGACCTAGCCGCTGACCTGGGAGTTAGTCCCAAAACGGTCGAGCGCTGGATCACTCAAGCGCGCACGCCGTACCCGCAGTTCCGCCATCGGATCTCAGTCCTGGTGCAGAAGGATGAACAGTGGCTCTGGCCTGAGGGGCTACTCGGGTCGGCGCCGCGAGCAGATCACGGAGTCGGAGATCGTCCGGATCTACCCTTACCGCGCGGATGTGCCGGACGAGTTGTGGGCCAGGCTGTTCGAGAACGCGGTCGACAACGTCGGCATCCTGGTCTACTCGGGGTTCTTCCTCGCAGAGCAGCACGTACGGCAGATCGAGCTACTGAAGCGAAAGGCCGACGACGGAGCGTCGGTCCGGATTCTGCTAGGTGATCCGGACTCGCAACCGGTTGCCCTTAGAGGCCGGGAAGAGGACATCGGCGACGCGATTGCCGCGAAAATCCGGAACGTTCTCCTCGCGTACTACCGACCTTACGCTACCCACCCTGGCATCAAGATCAAATTGCACTCGACAACCCTGTATAACTCGATCTACTGGTTTGACGACGACATGCTCGTCAACACCCACGCCTACGGTGTGCCAGCGCATTTCGCGCCAGTCCTGCACCTGCGACACCTCAGTTCAGGGACGCTCTTCCAGACCTACGCGCGGAGCTTCGATCGGGTGTGGGACCAGACTGGCAAGGAGTGGACGGGCCAGGAGGTGATGCAGGTTGGCCGAGAGAATTGACTACCTCAACGACCCCGCAGCACCGAAGGCCAACAGTCTTGTCCCGTCGGCGAACGTGATCGTAGTCAACGACAGAGGCGAGGTCCTCATGATTCGCCGGACCGACAACGGCAACTGGGCTGTACCCGGCGGGGCAATGGATCTTGGAGAGTCGATCGCTGAGGCTGCGATCCGCGAGACCGAGGAGGAGACGGGGATCGTCTGCGAGATCACCGGCCTTATCGGGATCTACACCGATCCGAAACACGTAATTCGGTACACCAGCAACGAGGAGGTGCGGCAGGAGTTCTCGGTGGTTTTTACTGCGAGACAGGTTGGCGGCGTGCTCACGCCGAGCAGCGAGTCTGCCGATCCGCAGTGGGTCGCTGTTGACGTGATATCCGGCCTAGCCATGCATCCTTCGATGCGTCAACGACTGCTGCATTTCCTGGATAAGCGCCCAAATCCCTACCTCGGGTGAACCGCTAGCAGCTCCTCCACGGACGCAGCCGTGGCTAGGATCTGTGGAGCCGCAAGCTCGACGAACCGCGTCACCACATCTTCCGGCCCGTAACGCCCGCGAATCTCAACCAGTCGATCGGCCGGCCGCACGTAGTCACCATCGGGGCCTGTTGTCATGTCGCAATACAGCAAGGCAGCGGTCAGCTGGGGACCACCTGGCGCGAACTCCGCCGCCAGGATCGAACCGAATCCGCGGATGTCGGCCTCGATTGGGCACAGGAGTGATACGCCACCAAGCCAATAACTGCTTCGTCAACCTTGGAAGCCCGTAGATACCTGGCTCCATCCAGGGGGTGAAAGCCCGTATCAACTAGTCGTGGTGCATACCCAACGTCATGAAGCCAGGCCGCAGTGACAAGGTCGTCAGACAACCTGAGCCGCTCAGCGACCCACCTCGCCCGCCGAGCAACTGCCGTGACGTGCTTCCAACGGCGAGGCAGCACATCTTCCAGCTCCGTCCTGGCCAGTTGGCGCGCGGTATCGACACTCACCATTGACTGACTGTACCGGCCCAGGACGCATGCGCGGATGGCCGCGAACGCCGCCGGACGACGTCTCCCCCACGCGAAGAGCTATCACGAAATTCCGTTCATCTTGACGAGGCCGGTCCACGCCCAAGAGGCACGAGCAGTCAGGGTCGGCCGAATGAGACGCACGTGCATCATCCAAGCGCCGTGAGCCGACCTCGGCGATGGCTGTGAACGACCCGGCTTGGGCTCATCCGCCGATGGCAAGGGCGACGAGGGTATCGATCGCAGTTTCGAACGGACGGGGATCCCGAAGTACCTGGGCGAGTAGAAGTCCTCCTTGGAGCGTGGCGAGCAGAGTAGTGGCGAGGTCGTCCGGGTCGATGCCGGAGGGGAGCTTGCCGTCGGCATGAAGGGATCTGAGTCCATCGCCGATGGCGGCTGCCCACTGATCGAACCCTGCCGCGATGCGCGCTCGGGCCTCGGGGTCACTCTCGGCGAGCTGACCGACGAGCGAGCCAAGGGGGCAGCCCCCCTTTGCCTCGGTGCGCTTCGCTGCGGTGATCACCATGCTCCGCCAGTCCTCGACTCCGTTCGCGCTGCTGAGCGCTTGCCCCTGGTGACTGACGATGGTGTCGGCTTGGTAGTCGATGACCGCCTGCACGAGTTCGTTCTTGTCGGGGAAGTAGTGGTACATCTGAGAGCCGCTGACTTCCGCCGCCGCCTTGACGTCTTCCAAGGTGGTGCCCGCCACCCCGCGCTCATGGATGAGGGCGGCGGCCTCCTCCACGATTCGTGCCCGGGTGCGCGCTCCCTTGGCGGTGAGCCTCGGCCGGTCACTCGTCTCGCTGACCATGCACCCATATTAGCAGGATTTTGAGTTTGACAACCCAGTCCCATACTGTCAGAGTGAGTTGCGCAACTCATTCTGGAGCGAGGGGACGACGTCACGTGACTGACCTGAAGGGGAAGACAGCTCTGGTAACGGGCTCGACGAGCGGGATCGGCAAGGCGACGGCCATCGCCCTGGCCGCCCGCGGCGCTCACGTGCTGGTAGTGGGACGCGATGAGCAACGAGCCCAAGATGTGGTCGCCGAGATCGAAGGCAGCGGCGGCAGCGCAGCGTTCCGGCTCACTACGTTGAGCGACCTCGAATCGGCCCGGGACCTGGTCGAGTGGGCCACTGAGGCAGGCGACGGTCATGTCGACATTCTCATCAACAACGCTGGCGTCGCCTTGCTCGGACCAAGCAGCGCAGCTACCGAAGCAGAGTTCGACGCGAGTTTTGCACTGAACGTCAAGGTTCCGTTCTTCCTCGTCGCGGCCCTGGCGCCAGCCATGGCCGAACGCGGATGGGGCTCGATCGTCAACGTCTCCACGATGGTCGCGAGCTTTGGACAGGCCGGCATGGCTCTGTATGGCGCCAGCCGAGCGGCTCTCGAACTGTTGACGAAGGCCTGGGCCGCCGAATACGGCCCGAGTGGTGTTCGGGTCAACGCCGTTGCCCCCGGTCCGACGCGCACCCGCATGATGGAAGCAGTCCCCGAGGAGATGGTGAATCATCTCGCAGCACTAGCACCAGCAGGTCGCGTAGCTGAGCCCGACGAACTTGCTGCGGCGATCGTCTTCCTCGCCAGTGATGATGCCAGCTTCGTCCACGGCGTCACTCTTGCGGTCGATGGAGGCCGGGTAGCGACGTAACGCCTGTCGGCGGTGACGTTTAAGAGTGAAGACCTAGAACACAGATCACAACTCAGAACTGAGGAGTATCCACATGAGCGCATACGTAGTTGTCGAATTCACCGTCAAGGACCCGGATGTTTATCGTGAGAAATACGGCCCCAACGCTGGGCGGACGGCCAAAGAGTACGGAGGCGAGGTTCTCGCCAACGCTAACTGGGAGATCCTGCACGGCGATGGCTCGCTCACTTCAGGGGCACTCATGCGGTTTCCCGACCATGAGACGGTCATCAAGTGGTACAACTCGCCTGAATATCAGCAGCTGATCGATGTCCGAAGTGTCGCGATGGATGCCCGGTTTAGCTTGCTCGACGGCCTCCCTAGCTGATCGAGGTGGCTCCATAGGAAGGGTGGCACTCAGATGGCATCAGATCTAGATTCCCGAACTGCACTCGTAACGGGCGAGAACCTGTCCGATGGGAGAAGCGAATGAGCAAGTTCGACGCCCAGTTCGCGGGTCGGCTGGACGGTCAGACCGTGCTAGTCACCGGCACCAAGGGCGGTATCGGCCACGAAACCGCCCAAGGCATTGGGAATAGTGGGGCGACTGTGCTGGTGCACGCCCGTCGTGTCGACGACGCCCAACGCGCTGTCGACCTACTGGTCAACAACGGCAACGGCAAGGGCCAGTACCTGCCCGTAGCCGGAGACCTCGGATCTCTGGCGGGTGTTCGGGAACTCGTCGACGCTGTGCACGAGGCCGCGCCGAAGGGACTCAACGGACTGGTTAACAACGCGGGCGCCGCGTTCTCCAGCAAGGCGCTGTCACCCGACGGGTACGAGCGGACCATCGCCATCAATCACGTCGCGCTGGCGGCACTGACCGACGGGCTGCTCGACCTGCTCCGGAAGGGCGCTGATGATTTCGCCGCGCCCTCGCGGGTGGTCAACATGACCGCCCTGATCGAGTCGCGGGGCAAGCCGATCACCGACTGGAGCTACCCGGGTAAGTACAAGCAGATCCAGGCCTACGCCGATGCCAAACTGCTGGCCCTGATGTACACCTACGCCCAAGCTCCAATCCGTTCGTCGGGCCTCCGGAGAAGGGGTCACGCGGCTGTGTGCGGCTGATGGCCGATCCGGAGCTCGCGACCGCGACCGGGGGCTACTACAGCTCGGCAAAGTTGAAGAAGTCTTCGAAGAAGTCTCTCGACCCCGAGGTCCAGGAACGCATTTACGCCCAGACCGAGCGGGAACTGCGCATCCACAACTGAGGCGGCCCCAGCCGGCTATCGGCAGCGCAGCCGGTGCGGCAACGCTCGCGCCTTCACTAACCTCGGGCCCGGCGGAGTCGGGGCGGACCAGGACCCTGCGGCGCCGACAGCGCGGCAGCCGGGCGAGGGCGAGCCGGGTCGGAAATGTCATCAAGATAGGGCTATCAAGACGAGATCAGCGGATAGGTCGATCGGGAAATTGAAGCAGGCCGATGACCTTGTGCTATCGCCCTGTGTTCTTTCGTCTACCTTTGGGCTAACTAACACTCGTCTTGGGCCGTCTGCCTCGACCTTCCGCTTGCTTGGCGACCCCGCTCTTGTTGAACCTGAAGCGCGCCATCTCCGTCGTCACGCCATTCTGGATAGCTATCTCGTCGACACTAAGACCGCGAAGCGCGGCCTTTAGAAGGAGTGGTCTTGGCAGCAGCAGAATGCCGCCAAGATTCGTGGCCTCCTCTTCCTGGTCCGGCAAGCAAGTCCGGAACGGCATTCCGGCGACAATGCGGATCTCGCTGAGCTGGTGGTCGGCAATGACGTGAGACAGTTCATGAGCGATGTCGCTCTGCGTGCGTTCGGGCATCCGCAGGGGGTTAAATACGATCACTTTTGTGCCAGCGACATCGAACGTGCATGCTGAGAATGAGAACGCCTGGATGCGCTCTAGCTCACGGAGGCGCTCAACCTCGATGAGGTCGTCTGCTGAGACGATACGGACACCGAGATGACGAGCAATGTCTGCAATCCGCACTGAGCTAGCTTGATCTCTACCAAGCTCCGCGCGAATTCGAGCCGCATGCCGTTCCGCGTCCGCCTGAAAGCCTCGACGAAGCGTCACAGCGAGCCGTCCGCGAGGCGCTTCTCAAGTGCCACGTGCATGTCATGTAGCAAGCTGCCCAGCCTGTCTGGGACCCCTGGGCGCATCGTTGATGCGGCTCGCAGATGGACGGCCAACGGCGGAGGCTCACTCAATCTGACTGCCAGCGCAGCGTAGAGATCGCGTACTACACCGGCAATCCTGTCTGCGGCGTCCGGACTGAGCTGCGGGTCCGCGAACAGGTGCGCTGCGACATTGTCGACAGTACTTTCCGGTCTCTGAGCCCCGGACCGGAGGAATCTTTCAGGCGGAACTTGCAACCAGTCACACAACTGCATGAAGGTGGTCAAATCGGGCTGGGCTCCTGCCTCGACCCGACTTAGCGTGCTGAAGCTGATCCCTATCTCGGCTGCTGCCTGGCGGATCGACTGATTGCCTCGGTGCGTCTTGATAAGCCGACCGAGTTCCTCAACCGCAACAGCACCCGGGCTCACTGGCGCTGCGTACTCGCGGTCGTCTGCCTGCGGATATTCAGGCGGTGGCATGGCTGCAAGCTACCAGCAAAGAAGCAATGTGCGAAGTGGGGGCGCGTCGCTAGTCGCACGGTGTAGCTTTGCTGCAACACAACTTCGTCCACGGAGGAGAGGACGTTGGAGAACAACCACGAGGGGCCCGCGGCCAGCGGGAGCGCTAACTCGCCGATCCGGAGGCCAGCACGGGCGTTGATCGGCTGGCTGCCGGAGATACAGGGCGAGATGCTGCTGTCGGGCACGATCAACAGCGGACCCGCGGCACAGGTTCCCGAGAATCTGGAGCGGGCGCGGCAGGCCCGCGATGCCGTTGCAGCGAGGACCGCCGGGATCGATCAGGCGGAGCTCACGCTGAATCCGCCGCCGGAGCTGGATGACCACATCGCCAAGCTCAGGGAGAGTCCCGGGGGCGCGTCAATGTTCCTGGAAGGCTGGCAGGTCGCGATCGTCGATCTCAGCCGGGTCTGCGGTTTCCAGCCGGTCGTGTTCACTGACACCACGGCTGAACGCGTCGACGGGATCAAGGCCGATGACATGCTGGGTATCGCCGCGATTACGCTTCCGACGGAGCAGGCCGAGCTGCCGAAGATCGGCTTCGATATGGCCAAGCAGGTGTTCACGGTGCTGTCACCGAACCCGAACCTCCGGATCGTCGGCAACTTCATGTCCGAGGCTCCCGAGGCGCAGGCCACCGGGATCGGCTTCCTGGTCCGCATCCTGCCGTCCTTCGTGAAGGTCGTGGTCTTCCAGGGCCGGTACATCCTCACCGACGGATATCACCGGGCGCACGGGCTGCTTGGCCGCGGGATCAACATGGCCCCGGTCTTCGTGAAGACCGCGAATGCGATCGAGGAGGTGGCGCTGCCTGGCATGCTCCCACAGGGTGCGTACCTCGGGGATAGGCCGCCGCTGTTGACTGACTACCACCACGACGTCGTGGCCAGCCCGGTTCAACTGCCGGCAGCTCAGAAAATGATCGTGGTCCAGGGCTTCGAGCTGGGCTTCGGTGGCTAACCGGGACTCCAAGTTAGTGAGTCCGTCCCAGCCGGGACCCGGCCGCCGCAATCCGTCACCATGCGCTGCCGGGCTCCCGGTGAGGACTTTCCTTACGGCTTTAAAGGCGCGCGAGCGCGCCGGACACCGGCTGACAGCTGACGTTAGCGCCGCGCCGCGCGTGTGGCGCTGATGTATAGCGGGCGAGCCCAACCCGCAGCTGGCCGACGTTAAACCAGGGATGCTTTCTCCCGCCGGGCGCCTCCCGCCGCTCTTAGGCCCTCCGGGCCACGGCGGCGTCGGCGTGCTCCAGCCCCAGGGAACTGTGCGCGCTGGCTGGCGGGGGCCACAAGATTCAGCGCCAGGCGCGGCGGCCATGATCGCCATCCTCCCGGAGCTCCAGCGTCGAGCCGGCGAAGACCACACTCAAGGGCGCGCTTCGCGCGTCACATGTGATGCCCTAACGGGCACCCTTGACTGTGCTCTTGGCCGGATCGGGATTTGCGCCTATCAGACGGATGGCCAGGAGCGGGTGTCGGCGGATGGGGCTGACTGTGAGACAGCTGCCTAGCGGGCCGCGAACGATCGGACGGCGTTCCCGCAATAAGAGGACAAGGAGTTCAACAGCAGCGACCGATGGAGTACCAGCACATGAGCGCACTGGACGCCAGCCAGGACCGGGAAGGGCACGAGATCGATAGCGGCGGTCGCTCGGAGTCTGACGACGAATTTGACCAGGATTCCGTCGCCATCGGAAACCTAGCGGCTGCGGCGCGGACGAAGCTGGCGGATCAACTGCTCGCCTCCGGCCGGGCTGATGCCGCAGTGGAAGCTGCCTTCCGAGGGGTCCCCCGGCATACGTTCCTGCCGGAGATGGATCCGGTGGAGGCCTATCAGGACCGCGCTGTCGTGATCAAATCGGATAGCGAAGGTTTGCCGGTCAGTGCGTCTACGCAGCCGACGATGATGGCAGTCATGCTGAGCCAGCTCGGGCTCGCCGCGGGGCATCGCGTACTGGAGATCGGTAGTGGCACCGGTTATAACGCAGCCCTGATCGCGCGCATCGTCGGGGATCAGAAGTCCGTCGTGACTATCGACGTGGTTCCCGATCTGATCGGCCAGGCTCGCGTGAACCTGACCGCCGCCGGGTATGGCCGCGTCACAGTGGTCTGCGGAGACGGCTACCAGCCCACCAAGTTCAGCAGCGGCTGGCATCGCACCACAACCAACGAACGAGGCCACGCCATCCGAGGAGACCACGATGCGCGCAGCATTCGCCGACCACCCAGTGCACACCCAGGCTGCGGATGCGCAGTCGCAGCCCGATCGCGATGCACCGCGACAGGCATTTGCACCCGCCGCGACACACGAAGCCATGGCGCCGCTGACTCGCCGCCTGCAGCGCATCGCTGGCCTACTGATGCGACTTTCCGGGACCCGTGCCAGCTACTACGACCCGCTGTTCGGGCGGCCGGACCTGATCGAAGATGACTACTACCGGTTCCGGAATCAGCCCCGCGACTGACTGGGCAGGGCAGGCTGGCCTCGCCAGGGCCTGGCACCGGCAAGACGGCGCGAGTAGCAACCTAGTCGACGAGGCGCGTGAACTGGCCGACTCGGCTGGCGTTCCCGATCATGCTCCCTATGACCGGATCATCGTGACTACCGGCACGTGGGATCTTGCGACTCAATGGTGGGCGCAGCTTGGTCCCGCCGGCCGGATCGTGCTGCCCCTTTCGATCCGCGGGATCCAGCTCTCGGTAGGGCTAGAAACTGCCGGGGATCACCTGGTGAGCAGGTCGGCTTGCCGGTGCAGCTTCATCAGAATGGCCGGCGCCATCACCGGTCCCGAGTCGCTCCTGGCGCTCGGTCCTCAGCCCGGTCTCCACGCTCAGGCCGTTGACGGGCCGGCGCCGGACGCCGACGCGTTGTACGAAGCGCTTTCTGGTCCCGTGACCGAGGAGCCCACCGGGCTGCGGGCCGGCGACATCGGCGAGCTGGCGGATCTGGATGTGTGGCTGACGCTGGCCGAACCCGGCCTTACCCGGCTGAACTTGATGGGCAGACACGAAGCCTATGCCAGTCCCGCCCAGCAGCGAATTGCGAACCTGATGCCGCTCGGCGGCCTAGCCCAGGTCGGCAGCACGGGGAGACTTGGCGTCGCAGCATTCATCCCCGGAGACCAGCCAGCGCCGTACGACATCACTGCCCGCGGTTACGGTCCTAGCGGACCCGGCCTCGCGAAATACCTAGCCCGGCAAGCTATCGTTTGGCACGAGCTGGGCAGGCCGGGCGCGCAGGATCTGGAACTGAGTGCCTGGCCTCCAGGAGCGCGGCCAGAGACGATCGGAGGCGCGAGCATCGTCATCGACCGGCCCCATGTCCGCCTCGCCGTGCGATGGCCGACGTTGTGACGGCGCCAATTGAGGACTGACGTGACCGACGGCAAGCTGATAGCGCGGTCGCTGTGCGGCGAACCCGAAGCATTCGTCGAGATTGTCGAGCGTCACGAGGTCGCTATTCACGGGTACCTCTCCCGACGCGCCGGGCACCAGGCCGCCGACGATCTGCTTGGCGAGGTCTGGGTACGAGCGTTCGGAGCGCGGCGCAGTTATGACAGCGGCTACGACGATGCCCGGCCCTGGCTGTACGGAATCGCGAGGAATGTGCTGCGAGCACACTGGACCACTAACCAGCCCATAGGTCTGACCACGCCAGAGGAGACGCTTGATCCGTGGGATGAGATCACCGACCGGCTCGACTCGGCCGTCAGGGCACGGGCACTGATTTCGGCAGTAAGGAAACTACCCTCAGCTGAGCGCGACGTACTGCTGCTGGTGGCTTGGGAACAAATGACTCCTGCGGAGGCCGCAGTCGCCCTCGGCATCGCGCCTGGGACCGCCCGTAGCCGCTTGCACCGGGCACGCGCGGCCTTGCGTCACATGCTGGCCGAAGCAGATGCGAATGAAGCTGAGGTACGAAAGTGAATCCGGACAGAGAGGACCTTGATATTACGGAACTGCTCAGCGTGATCGGCCAAGTCGGCCCGCCATCTTCCGACGCCTTGGAGGATGCCCGCGAGGTGCTGTGGTCTGCGGTAACTGAGGAGATGCTCTCCGCCAACGACGCGCGCACAAGGCCGGCGGAACATGTAGCGGATCAGCCGCAACAGACTGCTCGACAGCGCCGACAGAACAGTTCACGGCAGACCGAACAACACCGCAATGCGAGCCCTGGAGCGTGACCATGCTCGCAGGCTGGCTGTGGCGAACACGATTGAGATGTCAAGGTTCGGTCATCACGCAGAGATGATCTTGCTAACTCGTTGCTAACAACGGCTGCGGATGGCTGCGGTCCGCAGTGGACACGGCAGGTGCGCCGACTTGGAATCACGCCTGCTCAGCGGCGAGCGATGGATCTACGTGGATCAGCAAAGCCTCCTGAAAAGCGGAAGGTCGGCGGTTCGATCCCGCCCCTGACCACCACCACATGGCAACAGTCGCACTAGCCCGCTGACCTGCGCCAAAGCCGCCGGGGATCGTCAGTGGCCGGGATCTCAGATCGATCGCTGGTACCCGTCTGTGGCTGTCATTCGCCGTTCGTAGGTGCACGCGGAGTGCACGAAGCTTGATCACCAGCTTGGAAGGCTGAGACTGTAGCTGCTACGAGCTGCATCAGCCCAGGTGGCTGGTGCTTGTTGTCCGTGAATGGCCTTGGTTGTCGGTGGTTTACCGCCTGATCGGGCAGGTGACGGGCACGAGCTTCTTCAGGTATGATGCCAATGTGAGTAGCATCACCCGCGTCCTGGGGATTGATCACGCCAGTCCCGTGCCGCTGCACGAGCAGGTCGCGGCGGCTATCCGCCGGGCGATCGCCGAGGGTGAGGCGG
>WNFN01132427.1_pt1 | contig 20222 bp, 16 predicted proteins | sample 5400161 | NCBI WGS metagenome assembly WNFN01 (sample SAMN13153353, study PRJNA577476) | soil metagenome | isolation source: 80 cm saprolite on Douglas fir-dominated hillslope | place: USA:California | collected 2013-09-17 | reverse complement strand
ACCCGAGGTCCTTCGCCGCCGCGGCGGCGAAGGCCACCGCCAGACCACCCACGTGGTCGAGCATGTCAGCCACCCGGATGTCGCTCGGGGTCGGCGCACTCAGCTGGTCGTCGTCGATGTGCCGCACGAGTTCGGAGAGCCTCCGGGCCGCCGGTGTGAGATCGACCATCGCAGTCATGGGTACCAGCTTGCCATGCCGGCCGCGCGCCCGCCGTACAGCCGGCGCCGGCTGCCTACCACAATCCCGGTACGAGGCGGTGTGTTGCCTTCTGGCAGCTGCGGCACTGGTCGCCGGTACCAGGGCCAGCCCGGCCTCCGACCGCGATCCGGGGCAACAGCCCCACCAGCGGGATGACTTCAGCGCCGCCCTCCGAGGGGTAGCCGAACACCTGGAACCCGTCCGTCGCCTCCGGCCAGCCCGCATCAACCAGCACGCACGGATGACCAGCCGCCCCGGCCACCTCGAGGACCGCGACATCCGGGTAATCCGCGTCCGCGCCGGGATCGGCCGCCCGCAGCCCGCCAGAACCAGCGGCGGCGCGGTCACCGCCAGCTCGGCCGGATCCTGGCCGTCCCGCTCCCGCCGCACCGTTAGCGAACCCAGCCGCCGTCGCCGGTCACGTGGACGCAGGTCAGTACCCGGCCCGGCGCCACAAAAACCCCGCCCCGCTGCCGGGCCGCCCAACACCGCACCGTACTGGCCCGGAGCAGGTCCTCCAGCCGGTCAGCCATCCCCACCCGCAGCCGCGCCAGGCTCCCCGCGTTGTGGTGCCGGGCGCGGCGGTGGTGATTTGTGAAAGAGGCGCATGGCATGAGCGTTGACCCTAGACGCCCGGTCGTGCAACTGGCTGAGCCTGTCATAGTCCCGTCCGTCCGTCCTCGCGGGCGCCCAGTAGTCCCGGCTTGGACGGCTTCGCCTGCCCACATCCCAACCTGCGTCCGGCGAGGTCACGAGGCTGAGCGCCTGCCCATGAGTGACCGCGAGCAGCGGTAGATTTGCCTCTCGATCGGGCACGCAGCACGCTCGCAACGGGAGCGGTTTTACAGATGATCAACGCTGGCTCGATGCCGAGGCTCCGACGTGCAGTAATTCGTGGTGCGGCTTGGCGGGGCTCGCGTATCCCGCAAATGTCCCGCAGGCGGCTACCGCCCCCTGTTCGGACCAGACTCGGGCACCACGGCCGACCTTGCACTGGCCTGGACTTCCGATCAACCCCGGGAGACTCGCCTGGCCGCACAGAAGTCGTTTCGCGTGGGCGGCCTGGAGCGCCGAGGCTGGTTGCATCAGCGGTCGCCGCAGAGCGGGTCAGTATGGGTTTCGCTGTCGCTGGGGCTGCATCGTGTCCTGAGTACGCTGGGCGAGCTGAGCAGCGCAGATCAGATCCCGGACTGCCTGGCTGTCACGGATGCCGGCCAGCACTGGCGATGCATGGCCATGGCCGTAAGGTATCGCTCGCTACGTGGTCAGCGGCAGTGTCAGACTGGAGGCCAGGGAAACGCCCTGCGATCGCGGAGATACCGGGGACCACGATGACGTTGACGCCCGAGTACGGCGAGGAAGAGCGCATGAGGCAGCAGTCCGAGGGTCTCAGGCAGCGGTCCGAGGGCGTGCTGCCGCAAGATCGCGAGGATGCGCCCGAGCGCGAGATAGAGGAGCACGACCGCGAGGATCGGGAGCTTGCGTATCTGGATCCGGAGGATAACGAGGCGCGTGCTCCCGGGCAGGTCTGTGCGCGGTGCGGAGCGGTCATCACTGCGGGTCAGGATGCGCGACTGCGAGCAGGCGGCCGGTGGGTACACGAGGTGTGTCCCCGAGGCCTCGGCGAGCTGCCGCCACAGAGCACGGGGCCTTCGGGCGGCGCGTGACACAGGACTCCGGGATTACCGGCGGTTGCCCGGCAGAGCCGAATGCAGCGCGGCCACCCGATTTCGTGACATAAGATACACTTGCGTCTTGTTTCCTCCTGTACCTTGGCGTGGCGCCAGACAGAGTCGTTGCTACCAGCGCGCCCAGCTGTGCCCCATACTTGCCCGGGATGGACCTGCGAGGGCATGTTTTCGCAGGTCAGCGCGATACAGGGCAACAGCCTCCGGAGCCATATGCGCGGCCGCGCAAGTCGCATGGTCCGGCGCGCGATAGACCGAGCGCTTCTTCTGCCGAATACGTGACCAACTTGCCTGCCGTTCGAGGCCTCAGCCCATTTCAGGCCGACCACATGAGCGTTCTTGAGATCCGCTCCCATCGAGCGCCACGGTCGATTCGCTTGTGGGAATCTGGCCCAGTGACTGCGTCCCGCCAATCGGTCGATGGCACGGATCGAGCTAGCCGATCTGCACCACCTGGCGCCGATCGCCGCCGGAGTTGAGGCGGATCTGTTCGCCCGCCACCTCGATGGCTCGGGTCGCTATGCCGGCCGCCCACTGTGCCGAGCCCTGTGCCAGGGCGCCGCATTGCACTACGTGGACCACAAGAACGGCGTCAACGACTTCGACGTGTGGTCGTTCTGTGCCGCGCGCGATGACGGGCCCTTCCCAGCCAGGTAGCGCGGCACCGCCGACTTCGGGCGCTCGAAGTACGGCCGCCGTCCCAGCGACCCGCGCCGCTACCAGGGCCGCCGCGTGGATCTGCTGGGCCGGTCACTCCCGGTCCCGCTCGAGGCCGAACCGGGACACGTCCTTCGCGATTACCTGTCCGTCGCCCGCACCGTGTCGGCCCGGGCCTGGCCGCTAAGGCGGTCGTTCTCATCGTCCCCTCGGACCGAGCCGGAGAAATCGTTTGGCCTGTCATCTGACCGAAATGACGACACCGTGGCGGCAGCCACTCCTGCGGCAGGTCACTTACCGTGATCCATTTGCCAATGCAGCACGCACGCCGAGGGCTCGTTCGGTATTGACGGAAGCACTGAGCGCGACAAGCTGCGGTCGCGCATATCTGGTTGATCCGCGCGTCGCCCATTCCTGCCTGCAAGCCCGTGCAGTGGCGTGAGGTGATCTCCGCCTACGGTCGGGCTGCCGCTGGCCTGATGCGGATGCTGCCTGGGGTCGTTGTGCAGGCCTGCTGAGCCTGTCCGACACCTGACCGGTCAGCGGATGCAGCCGAGTGGATTCGCCGCCTTGACGCGGCTGATAACCGTCTGAGCATCCTTAACAAACTGACCGGGGCCGCACCGAATCCTGGCGGATCAAGGTCACGGAACTGGCTGCAGCCGAACTCGCGAAGGCTGGCACGGGCCAGTTTCCGGTCACGGATCTATCGGAGCACGTACGGTATCCAACATGGAGCGGCCCGGGCGTCCGGTACTCGGCAGGGAAGCCGAGCTGACGAGCATCGACGTTTGGCTGGCTCAGGTTCCCGGCGCCGTGGCAGCCAGGCTGCTGGTCATTGCCGGTGAGCCTGGCATCGGCAAGACCACGCTGTGGGCCGAGGCGACCCGGCGCGCGAGCGCGATCGGGTGCCGGGTCCTGTCGTCTCGCCCGGTGCCATCGGATGCGGGGCTGCCGCACGTCGTGCTGGCCGACCTGTTGCGCCCCGTGGCCGATGACGCGCTCCGGTCGCTGCCGGTCCCGCAGCGCAGGGCACTGGAGGTGGCGCTGCTGCGGGCGGATCCTGGCGAGGGCGACCTCGACCCGCGCGCCGTCGGCAGCGGACTGACCGCGCTGCTCGACCAGATGGTCGCCGACGGGCCGCTAGTCCTGGCGGTGGACGACGCACAGTGGCTGGACCCTGCCTCGGCCGGATCCGTTGCGTTCGCGCTCAGGCGGCTTGAGCACCGGCCGGTCGCCGTGATCGCGGCGGTCAGAATCTCCGAGACGGGCCGGCGCGGCGGCGAGTTCGCGGCAATCGAATCATCGCTAAACGGCACCCGAATGGATGTCGGCCCGCTGAGCGTGGCCGCGATTCATCAGCTATTCCGGCGGGCGCTCGGTGGCTCGTTCCCGCGCCCCCTGCTGGTAGGCATACACCGCGCGGCCGCAGGCAACCCGTTCTACGCGCTCGAGATCGCCAGGGAAATCCAGCGGGTCGGCATCCCGCCACCGGGCCAGCCGCTGCCGGTTCCTGCGGACCACAGGGACCTGGTGCTGCTCCGCTTGCGCAGGCTCCCGCGAGCAACCCGCGACGTGCTAGCAGAACTAGCCGCCATGCCCAGTGCTGCCGTCGGCCAGGTCGATCTGGAAGCACTCGCGGCCGCCGAGCGGGCAGGTATCGCCGTGGTCCGGCCCGGAGGGCGGGTGGAGTTCGCCCACCCGCTGTTCGGGTCAGCGCTGTACGCGTCGCTGCCGGAGGCCGAACGCAGCAAGCTGCACCGGCGGCTGGCCGACCAGGCCGCAGACCCGGTTGAGCGGGCCCGGCATCTGGCGCTGGCGGCCAGCGGCCCCGACGAGATCACGTCAGCCGAACTCGAGCGCGCCGCGGCGACGGCGGCTGCGCGCGGCGCTGCGGACGCGGCGGTCGAGTTGCAGGAACTGGCCTGCCGGCTGACACCGGGGACGGATCAGCAGGCGCGGGTACAGCGGGGTATCGACCTATCCGAGCGCCGCTACTTCGCCGGCGACCCGAACGGGGCGCGGCGCGAGCTTGAGCGCTTGCTGGCCTCCCTGCCGCCTGGTGGTGAACGGGCGCAAGTCCTGCTCGGGCTGGGGAGCATGCGCTGGGTACAGGGCGAGGCCGATGCCGGCCTGGAGCTTATGGAACAAGCGCTCGCCGACGCGGAGACCCCGGCGCTGCGCTCCAGCATCCACACTCGGATCGCATCCGGGTCCGACGACGCCGACGTCGCGGTGGAGCACGGCGAGGCTGCGCTCGCCCTGATGGACGGCAACGCGGACCCGCAGCTGTACTCCTACGCACTGCTCGTCGTGGCGTTGTTCAAGCTGCATTCCGGGCGCGGTGCCGATCACGCTGCGGTCGAGGAGGGCATCCGGCTGCAACGGGAGGCCGCCGGGTGGGTGATGAGCCCGGTTCCCGGCTTCTGGGCGCGGAACTTCGACGACTTCGGCACCGCCCGGCAACGGCTTGAGGATCTCATCGAGGCACTCCGAGAGCAAGGTGACCAGGCGCAGGTGGCGCCGGCGCTCACGCACCTGGCGAGGATCGAGGCCATGACCGGGCACATGAATTCCGCCCAAGCGCTGGCCGGCGAGGCACTGGACCTGGCCGGGCAGACCGAACAGGAGACCTACCTCGATGTGGCGCTGTGCGCTCTGGCGCACATCCGCGCCCACGCTGGCGAGCTGGACGAAGCCCGCGCCGGCGCCTCGGACGTCCTGGACCGCCTTGATGATCGCCCGGATGCCGTACTCGAGGGAATGGCCAGGGAGGCGCTTGGACTAGCGGCCCTGCAGGCCGGGGACCTAGCTGAGGTGGACCGCCAGCTCACGAGAGCCGACGAGATCAACGACCTAGTGCACAACCGGGAGCCGGCGAACCAGCGCTTCCAGGCCGACCACGCGGAGGCGGTGATCGGGCTTGGCGACCTGGACCGCGCCGAACGGCTCGTGGCCCGGCTGGAGGCGCGAGCTGCGGCTCTGCCGCGACCCTGGATCGTGGCCGTCTCATGCCGCTGCCGCGGGATGATCCACGCGGCTCGCGGGAGCGTGGACGCCGCCGCAGCCGAGTACGAGCGGGCACTGGCCGCGCACCAGGACCTGGACATGCCAGCCGAGCTCGGACGGACGCTGCTCGCCCTGGGACGGCTGCACAGGCGCCGCAACGAGCGCAGACGCGCACAGGAGCTTCTGGAGCGGGCGGTTTCGGTGCTCGACGCGGCCGGAGCGCTCGGCTGGGCAGGCGTCGCACGAGACGAGCTGACCCGCGCCAGAGGCTGGCGCGGGCACGCGGCTCGGCTGACGCCGACCGAGCGAACGATCTGCGAGCTCGCCGGTTCGGGCATGCGCAACCGTGAGATCGCGGCACAGCTGTTCCTGTCGGACAAGACAGTGGAGGCCAACCTCTCCCGCTCCTACCGCAAGCTCGGCGTCCGGTCACGTACCGAGCTCGCGGCCGCCATGGCCCGGGCCGACGAGGGTTCGAAGGCCGAAGCGTAGGGATTCTCCCGACGCGAGCGCGGGCTCCGCGGTCCTAGCGTCCGGTCATGAGCATCGGATCGGGTCCGCCGTCCAGGCAGGCAATGCCGCAGCCGGATAAGGCCAGGGCCGGCGCGCGCGAATCGAGCTGGCAGATTGCCGAGTGCCTGCTGCCCGGAATCACCCCGGCGATCGCCGGGGAACTGGGCGAACAGATCAGTACGGAACTCGCCCGTTCTCGCAGTCCGGTGTCCTTCATCGGCTCGTTGCTGATGCCTGAGGACGAGGTGCTGCTGTGCCTGTTCGCAGGCCCGTTCGCCGAGGTCCGCACGGTCAGCGAACGGGCCGGACTGCCCTTCGAGCGCATCCTGGGCTGCCTGCGATTCGGTTGGACCCAGCCCGAACCAGAGAAAGGACAAAGCGAATGAACGAAAATCTGACGGGGCGGGGCCTGGTGGCCGGAGCCCTGACCGCCACGGTGGCGCTGGCACTGGCTGCCTGCTCAAACCCGAGCAGCGGCGACTCGGGCGGCACTGCCACCACCGCCCACTCGTCCGCGCCGGCGACCAAGGCCGCCGCCAGCACCCCGAAGGCTGCCGGCGCGCTGTCGGGCAGGTGGTCTGGACACTACAGCGGCTCCTACAACGGGACGTTCACCGTCAGGTGGCATCAATCCGGATCGCACCTGCACGGCACCATCCACATATCCAACCCCGCCGACACTCTGCCCATCAACGGGACCGTCCACGGCAACGCGATTCGGTTCGGCACCGTCGGCTCGATGGCGATCACCTATTCGGGGACCGTCTCAGGCAGCTCGATGTCCGGCAGCTACAAAGTTCACACCACCAGCGGCACGTCCGGCGGCCCGTGGAGCGCATCCAAAGCCTGACCGGCAGAAGCAGCGGGATGCCGGTCTCGGCTACAAGTTGCCCATGAGCGAGATATCGTCCGGTCGGAATGTTGGCCGCAGTCGTCCTATCAAGATCATCTTGAGTGGCAGATCGAGTGGCAAATGGCTGCTCGCGTGGGCCTATTGGTGCATGCGAGCGCTAATGGAAGCTCGTGTTTCACCTGGTCAGCCGGCCGACCTGCAGTGACGGGATGCTGTAGGAGGCTTGAGATAACGCACTACTCAGATCCGATACCAGCGCTAGTCGGTGTCCAGACCCGCCAAGCGCCAGCAGTTCACCCCGTTCCCGGCGTTCCCGCCCAGGTCCGCCCGGTGATCTATACGACGGATGAAATTGTCCACACCGGGCCATGTTGTGTGGGGGTCTGGCCTGCCAGGTGGGCGACGACAACCTGGTAGACGTGCTCGGCGTGCTCGGCGGCGGCGCGTTCTTGGTCGCGTGTGGCGATGTGTCGCGTCCGCACGACACTGCAGGTCACGCCCGGAGTCATCCTGCCCGGCCTATTTCTGTCGGCCCCATGCCGACACCATCGTGGGCAGGCTCACCATCGACGCGGGGGTGGTGAGGTAGACGATAGCCTCATCCAAGGCTGAGCGATCGACTAGCCCGGCGGCGATCATCTGATCACCAACTTGGCGCAAGCCAGCCTCGATCACCCGCACAGCGGGCGAGCCGCCACGGCCAAAAACCACCCGACCCTCCCCGCCCACATCAGCCAGCCCCAAACTGGTCAGCAGATGCGGGAGCGAGGCCGCAAAGTCGGACTGGTCGTCGTTAGAGCGCGCCAAGAACTCGCCCAACGCGACGTGAACCTTCCGGTACCTCGCGTCGGCGCGTCCAGCTGGCTCACTGCCCCGCTCGAAGGCACCGCTGAAGTCCTCGATTACCAGCCAGCCACCCGGCCGCAGCGCTTGTGACAACCTGACCAGGACATCAAGACGCTGAGGCAGATGACTCAGAACCAGCCGAGCATTGGATCAGATCGTAGCGAGCCGCCGGAATCGCATCGGTGGTGACGTCGTGACGGACGACCTGAAGCTGGTCCATCTGAGAAGCCGGGATGAACCGGGGGTCGATGTCGGTAGCGAGCACGCTTCCCGTTGGCCCGACCCGCTCAGCCAGCCACCTGGCAATACTGCCGCCACCGGCGCCGATCTCCCAGCACACCCACCTGTCGGTCACGCCAACAACGGTCAGGTACCCGATGGTGGAAGGATCGAAGGTGGCCTCCAATCCAGAGAAGCGCACCTCGGTATCGGCCGTCCCGGCGTTGTCGAACACGTAGCGACCTTCTGCCATGGCTCCCCTCCCCAGACGTTGAACACCTCATGATCGGAAACCGCTGCTACGAACGCCCTGCCGTGAAGGCTATGGCTCGCTTGCTGGTCTAGCTCGCGGCCGGGATAGCCAGGACCAGGTCTTGGGCGCCGGCTGAGGCATACCGGCTCAGCCAACGCGGGCCCTTTCGCCTGGTCCCGGCCGCGGCGCGTGCCTTGCTGGCCGGCGGACTGCGGTTCCGGGCGGCTTGCCCGTGCGACGCGATGTCAATACTCGGCTGAGACTTGTCGGCCAGTTCGGTGGCCGTGATGGCGCAGGGCCGTACGACCGGCACGCCGATGCGGCTGGCGTGTGCCGCGGTGGTCAGCGCGCCGCCTGTCGCCTGAGCCTATCGATGGGCAGTTGTCTTGAGGTGCACAAGTGGTACGCCGGCGATGCCGAGCTGGACGTAGACGGTCGAGCCGGGGATCGCTCCAGAGCCCGGGCCGCTCTGTAGGAAGCTGCTCGCCGGGATCGTCCAGTGCAGCGGATGCCCGGGACGGATCACGGCCCGGTGGTTGGTGCAGGGGAGGTAGCCGGAGCTGATGGGACCACTGAAGCCGCCGGAGCGGGCGGTCGCGTCATCTCGCCCGGCGTACGCGGGGCAGGGGTCGAGGGTGATCGGCGCGCTGCCGATGGTGCGCAACGTGAGGTCGATGGGTGCGAGCTGACCGCTCGTGGTGCCCGGCTCGATCTGGCCGGCGAGCCGCAGGTTCGAGTACTCGGGCCGCGGCGGCTGAACCGGCTCGCCTGGAGCGCCGGCGATGCCGTCAATCAACGTCGAAGCTCCGGTAGCCGGTTCGCAGCCCGGCTGTGGCCCGCGCAGCGGGACGCGCAGCGAGGCTTCGCCGGCATGGTCAAGCGGGAGCTCGATCGCGCGGGCTGGGGCGCCGCAGTAGGAACCGAGCCAGGCAAACCCCCAGATGGCATTGCCGTTGTTGAGGGCTATGTCTGGGCGCGGATTGGCGGGCAGGCTGGTCCGATCTCCGCCGGACAGCGGGACCTTCAGGGGCCGGCCGTCTGGACCGATCAGCGCTGAGGGACCTCGGGTGATCGGCAGGGTGCATCGTTCGGCCACCCCGTGCCAGTGTTTGACGACGGCACCGACGAGGCGTATCACGCCGAGTACCCCGCCGTCGGTCCGGCGGGTGGCTGCGATCGCGCTGATCCTTCGCGGCGTGCAGGTGGCCCGCGGCATGGGAACAGGCCCGACGACCAATTGGGGCGGGGCGGCCATCCTGAACTCGCTGGCGGTGAACCTGGCCGGCGGCGACGGCGCGGCCGGTCGCCGCGGGCCGGAGGGCTGGTGCGTGGCTAGCTGGTGCCCGGCGAGAGGAACTCCGATCGCCACCGCCGCTACCGCCGCCGCGGCGAGCGCGGGCGCGAGGAGGCGCTTTCGGCGTTCGCGGTGTGTGGCGCTGGCCCGGATTGCGGCCGGGTCCAGTTCGTGCGGCGGCTCGGGCACCGCGTCGTGCAGCACGCGGGCCAGGCGGTCACCCAAGTCAGTCATGGTTTGCTCTCCTCGGCGAACAACTCGGCCACCGCCGGGTCGGCGCGCAACGCAGCCAGCGCGCGTGCGGAGTAGCCCTTCACGGTGCCGGTCGAACAGCGCATCGCCGCCGCGGTCTGCGCCTCGGTCAGGTCAGCCAGATAGCGCAGCGCGATCACGGCGCGCTGCCGCGGCGGCAACCCGCGCACCGCGGCCAAGACGCTGGTGCGCAGCACAAGCGCGTCGGCCTCATCCACGGCTGCACGGTGCGGCAGGTCGCCGGAGGCGATTTCGCCCATCCACTTGCGGCGCTGGCCGCGCAAGAACGCATTCGTCACCACGCGGTGCAGGTACGCCAGGCGTTGCTTGTCATCGGCCAACCTGCCCCACCTCGGCCAGGTCTTCTCGAACGCCGTCTGCACCAGATCCTCCGCAGCAGGCCAGTCACCAACGAGCAACCAGGCCGCCCGCAGCAACTGCGGGCTCGCCTCACGAACGAACCCGTCGAACCGCTCCTCCGAAGCTGTCAAGCATGTCCCTTCCCGGACCCACTGATTCAAGTACCTGGACCGGTTAAATGGTTGCCGGCCGGGCAACCACGCTCCGCCGAAACCGCCCGCGGCACCCGCGCGAGGAAAGTGGCCTGGGACCGACGGCGGCTCGGTCCCGGATGGACGCGCGTCAAAGCCGGCCTGCTCTGGATCATCGGCATTGAAGGCCGACATGGGCTCCAGTCTTCGCTGCCGTTCTGGCAGCGGCAACACTGGCGCCCCAGCTGGAAATTCGCGTGCATCGCATCACATCAACCGTTCTGTGCCACGCCGACGGCGAGCAGGAACTCGAACCACTACGCTCGCGCCAATACCGATCACAGGCGTCAACGGACGCGACGCCATAGCGCGGATCGCCGAGCGGGCCCGGGTCGGCGGGCGTTGCCACGCCGGCCGCGCGCCCGCCGTACAGTCGGCGCGGGCTGCCTACCACAGCCCCGGTACGAGGCGGTGTGTTGCCTTCTGGCAGGCTGCGGCACTGGTCGCCGGTACCAGGGCCAGCTCGGCCTCCTCGACCGCGATCCGGGGCAACAGCCCCACCAGCGGGATAACGGCGCAGGTGGCCAGGGACAGCTGGAGGGTCCCCCATCCACCGCTCGGACGGCACCGTCCCGCCGCCGCCTCAGCACCAAATGCGCCCGTTCCAGCACGCCCTGACAATTTTTTACGCGGGCAGCAGGAGCAGGACATCATGAAACGTCCCCGGCGCGCCGTCATCCTGATCACGGCGGCGATGGCCGCTATCGGGCCCGCAGCCACTACTGCTGCCGCGGTGGCCTCAGTATCTCGCGGCAGGAGCACGGCCCAGGCGGTGACTGCGCACATCGGGGTCACGGCCACGATCCGAGTGGGCCGCGTCCCGGGCGGGGTCGCGGTGAACCCGCGGACCGACACCATTTACGTGGCTAACGCAAACAGCGGCACGGTGTCGGTGATCAGCGGGCGGACGAACACGGTGGTAGGAACGATCCCGGTGGGCCGCGTCCCGGGCGGGGTCGCGGTGAACCCGCGGACCAACACCATCTACGTCACCAACGAGAGACGCGCCGGCACGGTGCAGGTGATCAGCGGGCAGACCAACACGGCGGTGGCGACGATCCGCGTGGGCCGCGTCCCGGCCGGGGTCGCGGTGAACCCGCGGACCGACACCATCTACGTGGCCAACGCAAATAGCGGCACGGTGTCGGTGATCAGCGGGCGGACCAACACGGTGACGGCGACGATCCACCTGGGCGGCCGGTTCCCGGTCGGGGTCGCGGCGAACGCGCGGACCAACACCATCTACGTGACAAGGGCCGGCAAGATCGTCGCGCACGGCAGAGTGTCGGTGATCAGCGGGCGGACCAACGCGGTCACGGCCACGGTCCGCGTGGGTAGCGCCGCGAACGGCGTCGCGACGAACCCGACAACGAAAAGAATCTATGTCACCCATGCAGCCACCAAGACGGTGTCGGTTATCAGCGGGCGGACGAACATGGTGGTGGCCACGGTCCGGGTGGGCTATCCGGCCGCGTTCGGGGTCGCGGCGAACCCGCGGACAAACACGATCTATGTCGCCAACGGGGGTGACGAGACGGTGGTGATCAGCGGCCGGACGAACACGGTGGCGGCCAGGGTCCGCACGGGCAGCTGCTCGGTCGGGGTCGCGACGGACCCGCGGACCAACACCAGCTTCGTCACTAACGCCTGCAGCAATACCGTGTCGGTACTCGTCTCCTGCCGGGCACGAGCAGATTCCAGGTCCATGGCCCGCTGCCGCCGCGATGATCCGCAAGCTGGAGCAAGGCCTGGCTCGATCGCATGGCCGCACTCGTTATCGCAGCCCGGGCGGTGGTCAAAGGCCCGGTGAGCAGGGGCCGGGACCGGTCCCCTGGGTGCCGCGGTCCAGTCCACAGGTATCGCTCCTCTGGCGAGCATCTGGTCTTACGGCCGCCCGAAGCTCGGCGCTCCGGACGGCCGTAGTGGGAGCTCACTCCCGGCATTCCTTCTTGCCCTGGCGGCGGTCTCGCCTGTTGGCGCGGCGGTTGATCTGCTTCCGCTCGCCTGGCCGCCAAGTTCTCCACGGAACTCCACAGCGGGATACATCGACGGGCTGGCCCGGCCGGACTCGAACCGGCGCTACGCGGTTTAGGAAACCGTTGCTCTATCCCCTTGTTGACGGCCTGACTTCCTGAGCTACGGGCCATCAAGAGACACCGCGGGAGTCGAACCCGACCGACCGCTTTGCAGGCGGCCTCTCGCCCGGCGAATCCGGTGCCATGAGCGTCCCCGACAGGACTCGAACCTGTGGCCTCCACCTTCGGAAGGTGGCGCTCTATCCAACTGGGCTACGAGGACATGCGTCGGTGAGAGTGGAAACTCGAACCCGCAACGGCCTGGCTCACAACCAGGCTCCTCAGCCTTTCGGTTCGCCCTCAGTGCGCAATGGAGGACTCGAACCTCCGGCCCGCGGTGTGGGGACCGCCGCTCTGCCGCTGAGCTAATCGCGCGTGAGCACTCCCGGAGGGACTCGAACCCCCAGCCTCCTGGTTCGTAACCAGGCGCTCTATCCGTTGCGCTACGGGAGCTTGGTGTCCGCGGCAGGCTACGATCCTGCGGCCTCCAGCGTGTCGAGCTGGCGCTCTGCCAACTGAGCTACGCGGCCATGGCGAGACTGACCGGACTTGAACCGGCGACCTCCAGGTTGACGGCCTGGCGCTCTAACCAGCTGAGCTACAGCCCCTTGGCTCCGGCGACAGGGATCGAACCTGTATGACGTGATTAACAGTCACGCATCCTGCCGTTTGGATGACACCGGAAGCAGTAGCGCAGACGGGAGTCGAACCCGCAATCACCAGATTGAAAGTCTGGCGGCCTTCACCAACTTTGCCCACTGCGCCTTGCGTGACCCGTGCGGGGCTCGGACCCGCAGTCTCCGGCTTGAGGGGCCGGCGAGATATCCGTTTACTACCAACGGGCCATCAGTCAGTGCGTCAGCCGGGACTTGCCCGGAACCGTCTCCTTAGAAGAGAGCCGCGCTGTCCATTGCGCCAGCGACGCGGAGTGCCGCTCCAGGGACTCGAACCCATGTCAGTCCGGTTTAAAAGACCGGGACCCGTCCTGTCGGGCGCGAACGGCATGGTAGGCAACCCAGGAGTCGAACCTGGCAGTAACCGCGTATCAGACGGTCCCCTTCACCCGTTGGGTAGTTGCCCTTGAGCGGATGCGGCAGGAGTCGGACCTGCAAGGCCGTGAAGCTCACCGGGTTTCAAAACCGGCTCCGTCGCCAATCGGATTGCGCATCCAGAGCGGAAGGAGTGGGGCTCGGACCCACAAGGCCCATCGCTGGGCTCGGCGGTTTTCGAAACCGCTGCCGTCGTCCGACACTCGGCTTGCCCTTCCTTGAGCGGATGGCGCAGGATTCGAACCTGCCCACGGCTCGCGCCGTGACCGGTTTTCCAGCCGGGCGCCTTACCAGATCAGCCAGCCATCCTCGAGCGGAGCATGAAGGACTCGAACCTTCGCACCGGTTGCCCGATGTACGCCTTAGCAGGGCGCTGCCGTAGCCGCTGGGCCAATGCTCCTTGAGTGCCCCACCCCGGATTCGAACCGGGAACCTCCTGGCTCTGAACCAGGCGCCTCTGCCAGTTGGGCTAGAAGGGCTTGGAGTGAGCGACGGGGATCGAACCCGCCCTGCAGCCTTGGCAGGGCCGCGTGCCACCGTCAACACTTCGCTCACATGGAGCCTTCTGGCGGGATTGAACCGCCGGCCTTGCGCTTACCAAGCGCACGCTCTCACCGACTGAGCTAAGAAGGCGTAGCTGACCGTCCAGGCTTCGAACCTGGAGAGTGTCCGCGTTCAAAGCGCGGCGGGTCTGCCAGTTCCCCCAACGGCCATCAAGAGCCCCATGCCGGACTCGAACCAGCACCTGACGCCTTACAAAGGCACCGCTCTGCCATTGAAGCTAACGGGGTCCCACCGGCAGCAGGACTCGAACCCTGCTTGTCTGCCGAGAACGCGAATCGTCCCTGCGTTGCCGGTGGTCCGTGTCCTCGGCAGGATTTGAACCTGCACTGGCCAGCATCTCGGGCTGGTGCCTCTGCCGTTGGGCTACGAGGACATGCGAGCCCCTGACCCGGATCGAACGGGTGCCTGTCGCTTACGAGGCGACCGCTCTTGCCGACTGAGCTACAAGGGCCAAGCTCCCCACCGTGGATTCGAACCACGATTCCCGGGACCAGAACCCGGGGTCCTGCCAGTTGAACGAATGGGGAATGGTACGGGCGGCGGGATCCGAACCCGCATGCCGCGAGGTTTGAGCTCGCGAGGTCTGCCAATTGCCGTCACGCCCGCGTGCGCCGCCAGGGTCTCGAACCCCGTTCCCCCGGGTAAGAGCCGGGTACATCACCAGTCATGCTTGCAGCGCTTGGAGCGGACGACAGGAATCGAACCTGCATGACATGGGTGGAAGCCATGCGCCTCTGCCATTCGGCCACGCCCGCACAGTGGGATCTGCTGGAGTCGAACCAGCGGCCTCCCGGGATTCAACCGGGCGCTCTTGCCACCCTGAGCTAAGGCCCATGACTCGGAATGGCCCGATTTGAACGGGCGGCCTCTGGTCCCCCAGACCAGCGCTCTCACCAAGCTGAGCTACATTCCGTCGCGTCGGGATGGCAGCATTCGAACCTGCGGCTTCCTGGCCCCAAACCAGGCGTCCTACCAAGCTGGGCTACACCCCGGCACCGGAACCAGCCTGCGGGGGCCACCCGCCGGCTGGTCCAGCACAGGCACCCAAGACCTCCGGTGGCGAGCCGAAGGCCAGGTACACCTAGTCGGGCTTGCAGGACTTGAACCTGCGGCCTCGTGCTCCCGAAGCACGCGCTCTACCAAGCTGAGCTAAAACCCGTTGTGTGGAGACGGTGGGAATCGAACCCACTGCGGCAACGCTTGCAAGGCGCGCCCGCTCCCTTAGCTGTCATCCCCATAACCCGGCGCCGCGGCCAGCGCGGAAGCTGGCCGGGACGCCGGGTTGCGCGGCTTTGGCTTGCCGCGCTGACATATCCCGCTGTGGAGTTGTCAAGTACCGATCACATTCCCCCCGAAGGGTGGTGATCCGCAGGGCCGGAGGGAGTCGAACCCCCATCTCGCATGCTTTGGAAGCAGGCCGCCTATCCGCTGGCTCGTCCCTATGAAATTAGAAACCGCCCGCCAGGAGGTGTCCTGGGGGCGGTGCCTGCGTGGCCGCTGACTAGGCGTCTACGTGGGCACCTTCTCCCCTGTCCCGTGCAGCATCGGCTGCGAGAAGGCGTCATATGCCGCTCGCTCGATGCTGGGTGAGCAGGTATTCAACAGGGGACCTTTCATTGTCGTCACATCTATGGTAGGGCGGCCGGCAGCCAGGAGGCAATGGTATTAAACCGGCGAACCCGGAAAAGCTTGGACCAGTGCCGCGTCCGCGCCCGCAGGCCGGTCCCCGATCTTCTCGGTGGGCGGCGTGACAGGGAGCCGCCTTTTGGCAGGGCCTCGGCCGTCTGCAGCTCCAGGCCGAGGGCAAGACCTGGCGCCAGATTTCGGCCGAGCTGGGAGTGTCCCAGCCCTGCCTCCATGCCTGGCGCAAGCAGGAGGAGGTCGACCAGTGACCCGCGCCGAGCGCGAACATCTCCGGGGCTGCTGGAAGTGCAAGGTCGGATGGACTGTTACCAGCGCAAACATCACTGTGGCGCGTTGAGGCGACAGAATGACACTTCGGTGGCCGCGCCTTCTCGGGAGGCGAAGTTCGCTGGCGTCATGGCTCTTGCAGATGCGGATGATGGTGCCCGCCGCCGGCTGAGCCCGGGTTCTGCGGCGGTGCCTTCGGCAGGTTCGCCAGCGTGGTCCCGGGCTCGCAAGTGGCGCCTTTCTGGCCGGGCTTGCCGCCGGGCAGGCGCATGAGCACGCTGTCGCCGGGCGTGGCGCCCGCAGCGTCCAGCGCCTCCAGGGACAGTCACCTCGACCAGGCCGAGGCCGCTGCGCTCGTTCATCGGGTTGATCCCTTGAACCGGCGGCGCAGCGCCCAGGCGTCGTCCGCGCTCGCGACAAGCACGTTCACGTCAGCCACCGCCATCGGACCGGCACCCTGGCGCAGCTGCTCCCAATCCCGGCGGCCGCGTTCCAGCAGGCAATCGACCCGCCCGTACGACGTCGTGATCGTGACGATCGGCAGCTCGGCCAGCCGGCGCGGCGGCGGGACATCCCGCGGCCGCAGCGCGACGCCGGCCAGGGCGGCGTGCAGGCAGGGCAGGATCTGCGCGCCGGGCTCGATCACCACGTCCATATCGGCCACGGTCACCGCTGCGCCAGCTGATCGACGCGGGCGAGATCCGCGATGTCGGCCTCTCGGAGGCGGCCCCGGGACGATCAGCCGGGCTCACGTCGTGCACCCGGTTCGAGACGGTGGATGCCGAAGTCGGCGCGGCCCCGGCCCGGGTAGCGCTCGCGTGGCTGCCCGGCCAGGGCGACGACATCGTGCCGATTTCCGGCACCAAGAGAGTCTCCTGCCTGGAGGAGAACGCAAATACCGGCCAGCAAATAATGGAAACATGGCAAAACGTGGGTTAGTACGGCAACTGTGTTTCGAGATCGGCGCTAAGACGCCTCACGCCCGGAGATGATTGCACCACATCAGGCAGAACCCTCGCCGGCTCGGCCGGCCGGGCGGTGCAGCCGCCGCTTGAGGTGTATTCGCGTTCCTGCCATTCCGTGCCGCGGCCGGCGGCGCCTGGTGGCAATGGACGGCAACACGTGAGCTTGATACAGGCAGCGCCGGCTCGCCGTGGCCGGGGCGGAGTCTGGTGCGTCACGATGGCATCTTCAGGGCTGTCCGGTTGACCGTTCGCTTGGTTCTGGGTCGCTAATCATATTCTGGTGGCATGGCCACCCTTCGGCGCTGGCGGGAACGATCTCCGTCTTCGGTACGAGTCAGTGGCTGAAGGTTGCCACGTGCCATCGCCACGCTTGAGGCTCGCGGCGAGCCGCGGTCACCGGCCATGAACTCGCCAGCACGGGAGCAGACAGAGGACAGCTTGAGAATGCCAACGGCGAAACGCGGCCACGCTGGAATCGACATTGCCGCGCCGCCTGAACGTGTTTTCGGACTCATCACCGACGTCACCCGCATGGGCGAATGGAGCCCGGAGTGCTACCGCTGCGTCTGGCTCGATGGAGCAACAAGCGCGTACGTCGGTGCCCGTTTCCGCGGCTACAACAAGCTCGGCCGGTACCAGTGGGCGACCACGGCGGTCATCGCCGCGGTCGAGGAAAGCCGGCTGTTCGCCTTCACCGTCGTGCACGACAAGACCGGCAGGGACGAGACTGCCTGGCGATACCAGCTCACCCCCTCGCCGTCCGGAACGGTGCTCACCGAATCTTTCGAGTTTCTCTGGTGTCCCGTCACGAATCGCATCGCCGAGCATCCGATCCCCAGGGGCAGCCAGGTCAACCGCGGCATCCGGCAGACGCTCCGCAATATCAAAGCGGCCGCCGAGGCGTAACCGGCCCGGAACGCAGCGTCGCGGTCATGGACGTCGAAGGCATGCAGCGGGCGTCGGAGCCCGTGCCACGGCGAGTTCCCGGGCTCACCGCGAGTGTTGATGAGCGTCGGCACGGGCCGTGCGCCTGTCTGCCAGCGTTGGCCTTTCCTGGGCGGGTTGGATCGGCAGGCCGGCTGCGCGCCAGGCCTCGAATCCGCCGGATACGTCGGTGACGCTGGCGGCGCCGAAGTCGAGGAGCGAGCCGCGTGAGCGGGCCGGGGCCGATGCGGGTGCCGTCGGCGCTGCCAGGGAGCCGAGCTCGATGTGGGACGCGCCGGGGATGTGCCCGGCGCCGTATTCGGCGTCCTGGCGGATGTCCAGGACCGGGCCGGTGATCTGCCCGGCGGGGACCAGGGCGACGTGCGCGGTGGGGCAGCCGACGTCGAGCACCCGATCGGATGCGGCGACCTGGGCGGCGGCGAGGAGGCGGTCACCGAACGAGGCGAGCATCGTGTCGTAGCGGAGTCGGTGGGTGACCCAGTGGCCCGCCTCCTCGCCGTTCCAGGGCTCCGCGTGTCCTTCATTCGCCATGGGATTCCGTCCCTGCCAGTCCCGCCGTCCCGAAGGCCGCCGGCGGCGAGGCGGTGCGGCCGATGCGGAGGCGGTCCACCAGCCCCGTCATCGCGGGGCCGTCCTGGCTGGTGGCAGGTTCGGCGAGGGCCCGGCCCAGCTCGTGCAGGAGCAGCCGGCTGGTCGCCTGGGCGATCAGGACCCGGCCGCGCCTCAGGAGCGCCACGACGGCCTCGTCGTCTGTCCTCTCGCCGAGTTCCTCGCCGAGTGTCGCCGCAAGCGTGTCGGCGATGCCCCGCACTCCCGCCGAGATCACCCCAGCCACCGCGAAGGCGCCGTCGACGCTCACGCCGTTCGCGATCGCGTCGTCGAGCAGGCCAAGAAGCGACGGCGACGGCACACAGTACTCATCCGCGGTCCGCTCGATGACGACGCCCAGGCTGACAAGTTCGCCCCGGCGGCTCGCCGGCAGGTGGGAGACAGCGGCCTGCAGACTGGCCCGGTCCAAGACGACTGGCGCCTCCTCGGCAAGCGCGCCGTCCGGGCCGGCGAGAATGCCGGCCAGGTCCTGCCCGGCCGCCCAGGCATCGAACAGGTCCCGGATGCCGGCCAGCGAGTAGCCCCTGTCCTGCAGGCGGGCGATCAGCTCCAGCCGCCGCAGATGCGCGTCGCCGTAGAAAGCGACCCGGCCCCGGCGCACCGGCGGCTCGAGGACGCGCAACGTCTGGTACTCGCGGATCGTGCGCACGGGCAGGCCCGCCCGGGCCGCCAGCTCCTCCACCGGCCAGCCAGGTTCCTCTGCGGCGATACTCATGGCTCGACAATACCGGAAAACACCGTTACGGTAAACACCGTGATAGTTGACGAGCAAGAGTTCGGGCGGCTGGTCGAGCTGCTACGAGCCGAACCCGGCTTCGAACGAGCTGAGCTTGCCAGCGCACCGCAGCGACTCACCGGCGGCTTCTGGGCCTCGATGAGCCTGGTGCGCCTGGCCAACGTCGCGCCGCCAGCGGACACGATGGTCTTGCGGGTCATGCCCGACCCGTCCCTGGCCGCCAAGGAAACGGCGATCCAGCGGGAGATCACCCGGCAAGGTTTCCCCGCTCCCGTAGTCAGGCTCGCCGGCGGCACGGACGCTGGCGTCGGCGGCGCGTTCATCCTGATGGACCTGGCCCCCGGCGCGCCGGCCCTGGCAGGACTGGACGGAATCACCGCACTGCGCCGCTTGCCGGCCCTCGCGCGCCGCCTCCCGGATGCCCTGGGTCACGTCAGCGCCGCGCTGCATGCCCTCGACCCGGCCCCGCTCCGAACAGCGCTCGCCGACGCTGGCGTGACCGCGCCCAGCGACGTCCCCGCCTTCCTGGCCTTCCTCACCGAATCCGCCGACCAGCTCGGCAGCGCCGACCTTCGCGCCGCCGCGCTCTGGCTAGCCGGCCATCCTCCGCCGGCGTCGCGGCACGTCATCGCCCACGGCGACCTGCACCCGTTCAACCTTCTGGTCGACCGGGAGAGGTGGACGCTGCTCGACTGGACCACCGCCCTCATTGCCGACCCCGCCTACGACCTGGCATTCACTACGCTCATGCTCCGCCACCCGCCGCTCACCGCCCCTGCGATTCTCCGCCCGGCCATCGGGACCGCAGGCGCGGCGGTCGCGCGGCGGTTCCGCAGCGCCTATCAGCGGCACGGCGGCACCATGCCGGACCGGCAGACACTCGACTGGTATACGAGCCTGCACGCACTGCGGATTCTCATCGAGCTCGACAGCTGGCACCAGACGCCCGCCGGATCCGACTCCGCCCACCCGTGGTACGCCGCCAGCCCAGTAGCCGTGGAGATACTAAGCCGGACAACGAGCATGACGCTTGG
>WNFN01223512.1_pt1 | contig 20239 bp, 12 predicted proteins | sample 5400161 | NCBI WGS metagenome assembly WNFN01 (sample SAMN13153353, study PRJNA577476) | soil metagenome | isolation source: 80 cm saprolite on Douglas fir-dominated hillslope | place: USA:California | collected 2013-09-17 | reverse complement strand
GAGGTCGGCGAGCTTGCCGATCTCGAAGGAACCTTCCAATTTTTCGCGGTGGCCGGCAAACGCCGCTCCGAGCGTATAACCCTCAATCGCTTGCGCCACGGTCAATCGCTGCTCGGGGACAAAGCCCCCTTCAGGTTTACCTTCAGACGTCTGGCGCGTAACTGCGCTCTGAATCCCCTCCCACGGATTGAGCGTAACGACGGGCCAATCGCTGCCGAAGGCCAGGCGGCCTCCTCCATCAGAGATGCTTTTCCAGGCCCAGGCGCGAGAAGCGCGATCGGGGCCGGCATTGCGCGCCCAGACGTCCAGCGTGTTGGAATCCGGGTAAGAATGGAGCGGCTGCATGCTGGCGATGACCCCGAGTTTGCCGAATCGAGGAATGTCGGACGCGGCGATGGTTTCAATGTGTTCGATGCGCGGCCGGCGCACGCCGTAGTCGCCGATCGCGTGCGTGAAAAGCTGCAAACCACGCTTGTCCAATTCCGCGACCGCCGCCTTGTACTTCGCGGGATCCCAGAAAAGTTTGCCCTTTAACGACGGATCATCGGCGTACGGCTCAAGCATCGCCGCAGTGTGCGATTCGACGACGCCATCCACCATGAATTTGACGGCGCCGGCGTCGATCCAGTCGTCGTGGAATTTCTTGCGGGCGTGTTCGATGGCGTCGAGGTCCTCATGCCGGAGCTCGGGGGGATTGAGGAAGTAAGCGATGTACATGCGCACGGTGAGGTCGCCGCGATGGCGCATTTCGTCGAAAAGATCGAGCGCTTCGAAATCCTGTCCAGCACTGTGGACGCGAGTGATGCCGTGTTGGTTGGCCCATTTCATGCCTGCGCGCAGCGCTAATAGCTTTTCGACGCGGGAGGGTTTTGGAATTATCTTGGCGACCAGGTCCTGAGCTGACTCTTTTAACGCACCCGTGGCTTCACCCGTTTTGGGGTCGCGGACAATCGTCCCGTTTGGCGGATCCGGAGTTTCTCGTGTGATCCCGGCCAGAACAAGGGCCTTCGAATTGGCCCAGTAGGTATGCCCGTCATAGCCCTCGAGGAAAACGGGCCGGTTCGGAAAGATTTCGTCCAAATATTTCTTGTGCGGGAGCGCCTCGGCACCGAACATGGCGTAATTCCAGCCGCGGCCAAGGATCCAGTCATCCCCAGGACGTTCGGAGGCATATTCGCGCAATCGTTTTTGAATGTCGGCGGGGTCTTTTGCCCCTTCCAGATTTACCCGGCCGAGACTAAAAGAGCCGTCGATAAAATGGATGTGGCAATCAACGAAACCCGGGAGCACAAGTTTTCCGCCGGCGTTGATGACTTTTGTGCCCATGCCGCGCCGCCGTTCAATTTCTGGATCGGTTCCGACGGCAACGATCTTTCCGCGGTAGATCGCAACGGCCTGGGCCCACGGCTGCTTGGGGTCTTCCGTGTAAACGCGGCCGTGAACGACGATGATATCCGCCGCTTCGACGATCCGGCCTTGCCCGCGCGTGAAGGAAGCGACACACAGCACGAGCAGAAGAGTTTGAAGAATGACGCGAAGCGAGCGAATTTTCATCGGCAGCTAGTCCTGAAAATCAGAATGTTGGCGGCGTGTTGATCCATAGCACCCAAGTTTCCGTCCGGCCGGGATTCTTCCAGCGGTGCGGAGTCGAACTCTCAAAATAGAGGCTGTCGCCGGGCTTCAAATGATAATGCTCCTTGACGTCGAGCCAGACTTCAAATTGTCCGCGAAGGACGTGCAGGAATTCCTCGCCCTCGTGCGAGTAGGATTCACCGCTGCCGCCGGCGGGTTTGATGCGGAAAAGATGCGGCTCCATCGCCGTGTTTCCCCAGGCCAGCAGTTCCATGCGCACGTCCGGCGTAGTCTCCAGGATTTTCCGCTGATCTGGGCGCACCAGGCGCGGATTATCGCCGGCAGTTTCGAAGAGGGAAAGAATGTTGGTGCGGTAGAAGCGGGCGATGCGGCGCAGGGTGGCGATCGAGGAGCGCATCTGGCCGCGCTCGAGGGCGCTGAGAAAACCGACGGAGACACCCGTGGCGCGAGCCACCTGGGCCAGCGAAAGGCCGCGGCGGGTCCGCAGGCGGCGGAAACGCTGACCCGGGAGGAGCGTGCTCTCCGCGGGAGCAGAAACGACTCCCTGGCGCTTGAGCACGTGAACGATGGCGGCGGGATTGAGGCCGCGGGCGCGACGCAGGAAAATCGCGCGCTGCAGCAGGCGCACATCGGATTCCGAAAAGAGGCGGTAGCGGCTTTTCGTACGCCGCGGCGAAACCAGGCCCAAGGCTTCCCAGGCGCGCAATGCAGAGGAAGAAATGCCCACGCGGCGCGCCACTTCGCTGATGCGCAGCGTGCGCGGCGGCTTGCGCGCGGCCGATGCGGCGGACGAATTCTTTCTGCTTGACACGGGTCTCGGCATTCTCTAAGTTTACAGGATTATAGTAAGGTTTCCGGGGCACGGCAACCACGAAGAATTAGTCCTCGAAAGATTCTTCGCGGCATAGGGGTGAGGTCATGAAGATTGACGCACGATTCCGGCAACTGCGTTCGCCGCGTTGCCGCAGCATCTTATTCGGAACCGTTTTGGCGATGGCACTCTGCCTCGCGGCGCCTTTTGCGGACGCGCAGAGCACCGGCGGGCGCATCCGCGGCACGGTGATCGATGCAAGTGGAGGAGCGGTGCCAACGGCCAGCGTCACGCTAATCAACGAGGCGACCCACGTCACGCGTGAGGTTCAAACGGGTGCCAACGGAGAATACGTTTTCTTGGAAGTGCCGGTGGGGACTTACCAGATCGATGCCAGTAGCCAAGGGTTCAAGAAATATTCGCGAAAGGGCATCGTCCTCAATCTGAACGAAGTCGTGAGCGTTGACCTCACGCTGCAAATCGGCGGATCTACTGAAGTCGTTGAAGTTACTGGCGCGCCGCCGGTCGTGGATACGACGTCGACTCAACTGGGTGCCGTGGTAAATGAGCGCGCCGTGAGCCAGTTACCGCTCAACGCTCGCGACACTTACCAGTTACTGCAGTTGCAGCCCGGAGTTCAGGGCGTTGGAGGATCAGACCTTTTCTACGGGAGCAATCAGTCGGGCGCCGTTTCCGTCAACGGTGGCCGCGGGCGCTCCAACAACTTCAACGTCAACGGAGGCGATGGCAACGATCTGTTTGTTAACTCCCCGGGAATTCAGCCGACTCCCGACAGCATCGCGGAATTCCGCGTCCTGACCAATACGTTCGACGCCGAATACGGGCGCAACTCTGGCGCCGTCATCAACGTCGTCACCAAGTCCGGAACCAACTCCTTTCATGGCAACGCTTACGAATTCCTGCGCAACCAGTTGTTCAATGCCAAAGGCTACCTCGACCTGCGGCGGCCCGATGACAAGCAAAACCAGTTTGGCGGCACGTTTGGCGGACCGATCAAGAAAGATCGGACTTTCTTCTTCGCGTCCTATGAAGGACGCCGCGTGGTCCACGGAATCTCCTCCGATCCCGTCGTGGTTCCGACGGCGGCTGAGCGGAACGGAGACTTCTCGGCTACGCCATTCGATCCCAGCGCCACCATTCAGGATAAGTTGGTTGCAGATGTCTTCAATGCCCGTTGTAATCTGGGCGCCTCGGTCGGCAGCGCTTACGCTACGCTTTTTCCCGGCAGCATAATTCCGACCAGCTGCCTCGACCCGGTCGCAGTCGACCTCATGAAACGCTACGTGCCGTGTCCTAACGCCGACGCTGCCTGCTCCAATCTCACGCCCGGTGGCGCTAACATCTTTCAATCCATTCCCAATGACAATTCTCATGCCAACCAGTTCACTTTCAAGCTTGACCACAAGATTAGCGACAAACAGAATCTGGGCATCTACTACTACTTTAACGATTCCTTCGACGCGCAGCCATTTACAAGATTCCAGGCGGCTACGCCAAATCTGCTGCAGGGATTCGGCAATAACAACGCTACTCGCGCGCAACAAATCAATGTTTCGCATACCTGGACCATCAGCCCCGTTGTAGTCAACGAGTTGAGGCTCAGCTATTTCCGCGAGGCGCAAGGCACATTTCTTCACCCACAACACACCAACCTGGTGACCGATTCCTGCAGCTCCGCCGTGTCTTCGATCTGCTTCACCGGCACCACTGACGTTCCCGGTGTCATCCCATCCGACCCAAAGATCGGGATCACTCCAGGTCTTGGCCCGAAGCGCGAAGGTGTGCCGTTCATCTCCATTGCTGGCGGATTTACCATTGGCAACGACTTCGAAGGCGAGCTGCCTCAGAAGGGAAACACCTATCAGATAAGCGACAGTTTGACCAAAGTGATGGGCAGGCACACCACCAAGTTCGGCGTCGATCTCAGAAATCAACGCTTCTTCCAAACGTTGTTCTTCGACCCCAACGGTGATTACAGCTACTTCGGCGGCGGTTTGAATGACCCGATCGCCCTCGACGTCAATGGAAACCAGAACCTGTTTCCCAACTATTTGCTGGGTCTCCCAGACTCGTATTTGCAGGGGTCAGCCCAAAGTGAGGACGTGCGTGGCAACTCGATCTACCTCTTTGCTCAAGATAGCTGGAAAATCCGGCGAAATCTAACCCTCAACTATGGACTGCGTTGGGAATACAACCAGCCACTCTACGATGCGGGGCTGCGCTACCAGACCTTTCGGCCCGGGCAAGCTACCACGACCTATCCCTGCCAACTCACGGCGGCAAGCCAGGCAAACCTCGGATATCCTGACACCAACTGCAACCCCGGCGGTTCGGCTGCGGCGGTATTTCCGCTGGGCCTGGTCGTCCCCGGGGACAAAGGTGTTCCGAAAGGGCTCACCGACAGCTACTACAAGTCTTTTGCTCCTCGTATTGGAATTTCCTGGGATCCCAAGGGAGATGGTAAGACCACCGTCCGCGGCGGATGGGGACTCTTCTACAACCCGATCGAGCAACTCGTGCTCGAGCAGTTTCAGGCTGAGCCGCCCTTCGGGGGTAGTTCGCTCCTTTCCGAAGGCCTGTTTAGCACGCCATTTGTCCTTCAAGATAGAACTGTGGCTCCCAATCCCTTTAACGGTATTCTCAGTCCCCCGCACGGAACCCCGACAGACTGGTCCGCTTTCCGCCCCCTCTTGCTGTTTGGAGAACTAGAACCCAAACTGCGCTCGCAGTACACCGCGCAGTACAACTTCGGGATCCAGCGTCAACTGACGAAGGACATGGTGCTCTCGGTGGGTTACGTGGGCTCACAGGGGCACCGCCTGCTTGCCACCCACGACATCAATTTTGGAAATGCGCAGACCTGCATCGACATGCAGAATATTTCTGATTACTACACAAACGTGGCGCCGAACAAGGCCTTGGCAGCCGATTATGCGTGTGGGCCATTCTTCGCTGACAGTTCTTTCTCCCTGCCTGCAGGTTCGATACCTGCAGGGTTCACGTTACACTTGCCGTACGGCTCGGTTCCCACAGTCGGTCCTGGTAATCCGGATATCAAACTGGTTGGCTTGCGTCGCTACAGCTCGCCAATTTGCCAGCCTACCACCGGCGTTGGCTGCCCCTCCGATGGCGTACCGGTATTTTCCAGCATCTTCGCCCAAGACACAGTCGCGAACTCGAGTTACAACTCGTTGCAAGCTTCGCTGGAGAAGAGAATGAGCCATGGCTTGCAATTCGAGTTGGCCTACACCTTCAGCAAGTCCATCGACAACGCCTCCAGCTTTGAGAGCATCCTCAGACCGATTTGCGACCGTTGTAATCGATCGCTTTCTCTGTTCGATGCGCGGCACCGCTTCGTTCTCAGTTACCTTTGGTCGCTTCCGGTTCCCGAATATCAGGGTGCGAAGGGAAAGGTCCTGAACGGATGGCAGGTCTCGGGCATTACTACATTTCAGACCGGTTTCCCGATTCGACTGGAGTCGAGCAATGACTCGGAACTGGAAAACAGCTTTGACTTCGAGCTGCCTGGTAAACCGGATCTAATTGCCCCATTCCGTACGTTTGATCCCAGAACCCACGATGGCCTCTACTTCGATCCCAATTCCTTCGCTCTCCCTGTCCAGGATTCCAATTCGACTCCGCTGCAGTTGCTGGGCAACGCGCCCCGGACCATTTGTTGCGGACCCGGGATCTCTAATTTCGATTTCTCTGTTCAGAAAGTCACACGCATGGGAGAACGAACGCACCTCGAGTTCCGCGCCGAGTTTTTTAACATGTTTAACCATACGCAGTTCCTGAACCCGGACGGGAGTATCACGGATGGAGCGGATTTCGGCCGCGTCAAGCGCACTCGGGAGCCGCGGCAGGTGCAGTTCGCGCTCAAGCTGTTCTTCTAGCGAGCCTGAGAAGAGCGACAATAGTTTAGAAGGCGCGGCTCGCAGGGGCCGCGCCTTCTCACGTTTGAAAAAATTTGCACGGACGGTGCCACTCGCCAGGCTATTGCGGTCCTCATTGGAATTGCTGGGTGTACACTGGAACTAAGGCAAAAGCCGCGCAAAAGCATCGCCAGGTTTTCCACACCGATACTGACCGCAGGGAACCTGCAATCACGGAGCACTCAAATGCACGACACACTAAAGAAAGAAATCGCCACCTACGAAAGGCGCACGCCGACATCGGCGGCAGCGCACAAGCGCGCGCTGGAACGCATTCCGCTCGGAGTCGCCAGCAATTACCGCCACTACGAGCCCTATCCGATTTTTGTGAAGGATGGAAAAGGCAGCCGCATTCACGACGTCGACGGCAACGAGTACATCGACCACAACCTGTGTTTCGGCGCGCTGATGGCGGGGCATTGCCATCCCGCCGTCGTGAAGGCCGTCGAACAGAAGTTGCATGAAGGAACGACGTTCGGCATGCCGCACCAGCAGGAATGGGAGCTTGCGGAAGAGATTTGCAAGCGCTATCCGGTGGATATGGTGCGGTTCGGTTCCAGCGGCACGGAAGTCACCATGCATGCCTGCCGGATCGCGCGCGCCGCGACGGGCCGCGACAAGATTCTGAAGTTCGAAGGCGCTTACCACGGCCTGCACGACACCGCGCTCGTCAGCGTCAAGCCCAAGGCGGAAGACTACGGCGATCCGGATGCTCCCAATTCCGTGCCCGGGGGCGGTGGCGTACCAAAAGCTTCACTCGAGAATGTTGTCATCGCCAGCTTCAACAATCTGAAGAGCGTCGAAAATCGTTTTAAGCAGTATCCTGGGCAGATCGCCGCGATCATCCTCGAGCCGATCTTAATGAACGTCGGACTGTGCATGCCGCAGCCCGGCTTCCTGCAGGGGCTGCGCGATATTTGCAGCAAGAACAGCGCGTTGTTGATCTTCGACGAAGTGAAGACCGGCGCCAAGCTGGCGTGGGGCGGCGCCAGCGAATTTTTCGGTGTGAAGCCGGACTTGATCTGCCTGGCCAAGTCCATCGGTGGCGGCTTACCGCTGGGAGCGTTCGGCGCGAGCCGCGCGGTCATGGATCTGATCTCGCAGCACAAAGTCTTCCACGGCGGCACATACAACACGAACCGTGTGGCAATGGCCGCGGGCCTGGCGACGTTCCGCGAGGTCCTCACGCGCGAGAGTTATGCGCACGTCGGCAAACTCAGCAAGAGTCTCACCGAAGGCTATCGCGCCATCGTCAAGAAATCCGGTCTGCAAGCCTACATCGCCAGTGCCGGCGTCAACGGCGCGTTGATGCTCTACCCCAAGGAGATTCAGAACTACCGCGACTGGACCAAGATCGATGTCGATCTCTGGCGCCACTACTGGTTTGCCATGGTCAACCGGGGCGTGCTGGCGCAGCCCTATTGGTGGGACGAGCAGTGGACGATCTCCGTGCAGCACACGGAAGCCGACATTGATAAGCACCTCGCAGTTTTTGAGGAAATCGCGCCGGCGCTGGCGAAGGCGCAGCAGGAGCGAGGCCTCGCGTTTGTCGGCGCGGCTGGTCACTAGCCCACTTCAGTAAATTAGTCAGGAGAGAACGCCATTGGCGAACGAGGTCACCACTGCGCCGGCAGCGCCTGTGTCACAAGAAGCGCCGCACCTGCGCAGGGTTCTGGGACGATGGGACCTCGTTTTGTTATTTGTCGTCGCGATCGTCAACCTCAATGTGGTTCCAACCATCGCGGCGAACGGCGGCGTAACCGTCTGGCTTTGGCTCTTGGCATTGCTGCTCTTTTTCTGGCCGCAGGGCATCGCGGTCATCGAGCTGGCGCACCGTTATCCCGGTGAGGGCGGCGTTTATCTCTGGGCGAAACGGGTATTCGGCGACTTCCACGGCTTTCTCTCAGGTTGGTGCTATTGGACGAACAACATTTTCTACGTGCCGACGGTTCTTCTCTATTTCGTTGGCATTTCGGTTTACGTCGCGGGTCCGCGCGCCCGCACGCTTGCCGACAATCCTTGGTTCGCGCTCGGCGCATCGATGGTCCTTCTTGTCCTTCTTGTTGTCCTGAATGTACGTGGCCTGCGCGTCGGCAGGTGGGTCAATAACCTGGGCGGGATCGGTACTGCGATCACTGCGGTCACGCTCATTGGCCTCGGGATAGTCGTGCTCTTTCGTTTTGGCACCACGATGACCGCCGCCGATTTCCGAATTTCTGGCGACATTCGCTTGATCGGATCGTTTGGGGTCATCTGCTTCGGCCTGGTCGGACTCGAACTGGGTTCCATCATGGGTGACGAGATTCAAGATCCTCGGCGGACGCTTCCTAGCGCCGTGGGATGGGGAGGCCTTCTCGCGGGTGTTTTGTATTTCGGCGCAACTCTGACGCTGCTTCTGGCCGTGAACAAGCAGGATATCGGCGTCCTGCAGGGCGTCGTTCAAGGGGTCAGTCACATGGCCGAGCAAGTCAAAGTGCCCTGGATCGTTTCTCCCTTTGCCTTCGTGCTGAGCATTTCCATTGCGGGGATCGCCTCGGCTTGGCTTTCTGGTTCTGCGCGGATTCCTTTCGTCGCAGGCCTCGATCTCTACTTGCCGGAGGGTTTGGGCAAGCTGCACAAGAAGTATGCGACGCCTTACGTCGCGCTGATCGTGCATGCGAGCCTTTCCGCGATTTTCCTTGGCATGAGTTTTGTCGGCGCTGGAGTGAAGGAAGCCTTCGTTACCATGCTGGACTTGGCCGTTGTTCTGCAGCTCGTGCCATATCTGTACATGCATGGGGCGTTGCTGAAGCTCGCCAAACAGTCGGCGCCCGGCGAGGGGTATTACAGCAAGACCACTCTTTTTCTGGCGGGCAGCTGCGGACTAATCACCACGATCTTGGGGATAAGCGTGGCCTTCATTCCCTCGCATCAAATCGAGTCGATACCATTATTTGAAATTAAGATGCTGGCCGGGACTTTGTTTTTTGTCGGCCTGGCGGCGTTTTTCTTTTTTATTTACGGCAGGCGCAAGGCCGCGCGGAAGCTCAATGTGGCTGCGTCTGTTGTTTGAATTTCGCCGCTTATGGCCAAGCCTGGGATTGAATTTGGGAGGCAGTTATGTCGAGCAGCGTGAAAACAGTCGTTCGAGCCTATCAAAACTACATCAATGGACAGTGGGTCAAGAGTTCTTCGGGTGAGATGTTTCCCGTCTATGATCCTTCGACCGAAGAAGTGATCGCGCACGTTGCATCGGGCGCGGCAGCGGATGTCGATCTCGCAGTGAAAGCCGCGCGCGCCGCGTTTGACTCCGGCCCGTGGCCGCAAACGAGCGCCGCCGAGCGAGGCCGCCTTCTCTACAAGCTAGCTGAGAAAATTCGTGCGAACGCCGCGCAACTTGCCGAGCTGGAATGCCGCAATTCGGGCAAGCCCATTGTTGAAGCGGAGTACGACATTGCCGATGCCGCAACCTGTTTCGAATATTATGCCGGTCTCGCGAACAAAGTTCTGGGACACGTCAATCCTGTGCCCGCGAACGCGCTGAGTTTTACTCTGCGTGAACCGGTGGGCGTCGCGGGACAGATTATTCCCTGGAATTATCCGCTGGTGATGGCTTCCTGGAAGCTCGCTCCCGCAATCGCCGCGGGCTGCACCTGCGTCCTTAAGCCTGCCGAGCAGACCCCGCTTACCATGATGGAAGTTGCCAACTGGTTTGAAGAACTGGGTTTGCCACCCGGTGTCATCAATATCGTCAACGGGCTTGGCGAGACGGCGGGAGCCGCACTCGTGGCGCATCCGGGCGTGGACAAGATCGCATTCACGGGCAGCGCCGCGGTCGGAAAAATTATCGTCAAGAGTGCGGCGGACACACTCAAGCGCGTCACCCTCGAACTTGGAGGCAAGTCTCCCAACATTTTTTTCGATGGCGCGGATTGGGAAGCGGCTGTCGATGGCGCGCTCTTCGGTGTCTTCATCAATCAGGGCGAAGTTTGTTCGGCGGGCAGCCGCATTCTCGTCGAGAAGAAAATCTACCCAAAGTTTGTGGAAGCCATGACGGAGAAGGCCAAGCGCATCAAGCTGGGCGCGCCGCTGGAACGCGAAACGAAGATGGGGCCGCTGGTCAGTAAAGAGCAATATGACCGCGTCAGCTCCTACCTCGAAGTCGGGAAGAAAGAAGCGAAGTTGGCCATCGGCGGCGGGCGGCCGAAACATTTTGGCAAGGGCTATTACGTCGAACCGACCATTTTCTACGACGTCGATAACAGCGCGCGCATCGCTCGCGAAGAAATCTTTGGCCCCGTTGCTTCGGTGATTCCTTTCGAAGGCGAACCGGAGGCGATTCGCATCGCCAACGACACTCCGTACGGGCTCGCGGCAGCGGTCTGGACGCGGGACATTTACAAAGCGTTTCGCGTCGTGAAATCGCTGCGCGCCGGCATCGTATGGGTCAATCACATGCAGCCAACTTACGTTGAGGCGCCCTGGGGCGGCTACAAGCAGTCCGGCTTCGGGCGCGAGCTTGGTCCCTGGGGCCTCGAAGAATATCTGGAAACCAAGCAGGTCTTCGTCAATCTCGACGAAACCCCAATCGGGTGGTACTAGAAATCACGGCGGCGGTTTCGTGGCCGCCGGCAAAAAGGAACGCGCAAATGAAAACGATTCAGATTCACACGGAAATACCGGGACCCAAGTCGCGCGCATTGATGGCGCGCCGCGAAGCCGCTATCCCGCGCGGGCCGTATCACGCGACGCCGCTCTTTGCTGCGAAGGCGGAAGGCGCGGTCATCGAGGACGTGGACGGCAATCGCTTTATTGATTTTGCTGGGGGTATCGGCTGTCTCAACATGGGTCACCGCGCGCCGCGTGTCGTCGCCGCGATTCGCGAACAACTGGAAAAGTATCTGCATCTCTGCTTCAGCGTAACGCCGTACGAAAGCTACATCGCCGTTGCGGAAAAGCTGAATGCGCTGGCGCCCGGCAAGTTTGCCAAAAAAACTTTCATCATCAACACTGGCGCGGAAGCGGTCGAGAACGCCATCAAGATCGCCCGCGCCTATACCAAGCGCCCGGCGGTGATTTGCTTCGAGGATGCTTTTCACGGCCGCACGCTGTTGACGATGTCGCTGACGAGCAAGACGCATCCGTATAAAGCCGGGTTTGCGCCTTTCGCGAGCGACATTTACCGGATTCCATTCGCCTATGCCTACCGCGGAGAGAAGGGAGCCACCGCCGAAACTTTCGCGCATCATCTGGAAAATGCCTTCAAACGGATTGTCGCGCCCGAGTCTGTCGCGGCGGTGATTGCCGAGCCGGTGCTTGGCGAAGGCGGATTTGTCGTGCCCCCGCAAGACTACTTCCGCATCCTTCACGACATCTGCCGCAAGCACGGCATTGTTTTCATCGCCGATGAAGTTCAGTCCGGGATCGGCCGCACCGGAAAATGGTTCGCTTCGGAGCATTTCGGTATTGAGCCTGATTTAATAACGACGGCGAAGTCGCTCGGCGGTGGCCTGCCGATCGCGGCGGTTACCGGCCGCGCGGAGATCATGGATGCGCCGGGCGTCGGAGGCCTTGGCAGCACGTTCGCCGGCAATCCGCTGTCCTGCGTCGCCGCGCTGGCGGCGATTGAAACGATTGAGAAGGAAGGATTGCTCGCGCGCTCCACAGCCATCGGGAAGCGCTTCGAAGAGCGTGCGCGCGGCTGGCAGAAGAAATGGACGCTCGTCGGTGATGTCCGCGGTCTCGGTGCCATGTGCGCGATTGAGCTTGTCCGCAATCCCAATACCCGCGAGCCGGCCGACACCGAAACCAAAGAGATCGCGCAGTACTGCTACGAGCACGGCCTCATTTCGATCACCGCGGGCACCTACAACAACATCATGCGTATCCTCGTGCCGCTGGCCGTCAGTGACCAGCAATTCGACGAAGGCCTCGGCGTCATCGAGTCCGCGCTAGCCTCCGTCGCGGAACACAAACAACCTGCGCTTTCCCACGCCTAATCGTTCAACGGAGCGAGGAAGCGCGCTCGACGAATCCAAGGAAGCGCACCTTCTGATAGGCAAAACCGCAAGAGTGCTACGTGGTCCGTGTAGGGAGAAAATGACAGTGTCGGGAGTGGATTGCGCTGAGCCCACCGAGCAAACGATGAGGCAATGGTTAAGTCCCAGGAATTGCGGGCCTTCTGAACGGACGTGACTTGGCTAGATCCTTGCTAGAGAGTCCCCAGACCCATGAGCACAGAGCACGACAACGGGATTCGAGAGGTGCGCTGGTGCCAGCCAAGCACCGTGCCGGCGGTGGCGGTTGATCGCCAGTTTGTTATTGACAGCCTCTGTGATCTGCTGGACACTGACCGCAATTCGGGTTTGCGTCCTTACTGCGGGACTTTGAAGAAAGGGGCCGCCCGGCCCATGCGATTCGTTAGGCGTTTGCACATCCTCTTTCTCCTCTTGCTTTCGCTCGGTGTGTTTTGCAGCGAAGTTCCTGAACTATTTGACCTGTGTGACGATGTATCGAGTGATTTTGTCGAGGAATCCTGCGCGCCGCATTCCCAATGCACTGAGAGCGCATCAGAACATGCAATTCCTCAACCAAGCGACTCCCCAGCAGCGTTAATAATGGCAATTCTTCGGGTGCTTCCTTCTGCGGAGCTTTCACCCTTTGCCGGACCGGATCTCCTTCGGTTGCTCACCACCCAAAGGAAATAAGAACTCTCCTTAGCTAGCGTGGTGCGTCTCCAATTGAGTGGAGGCTTCTCCGTGTGCGCGGTCTTTGACTGAGACTCTGCCACGGGTCCGACCTCATCCAACAATTCCCAACATTCAAAACCGGATTCATGTCCCGTTTTATTGGCGGCCAGGCATTAAGAATTCGCGAAAAAGGCGCATAGAAATGAAAAGGACCCTTCTACCTTTAGTAGCAAGGAGAACTTTAGGAGGACGTCATGACAACCGGAAATTGGAGCTCGAGAATTCGAGGGTACGGAACTCTCGCACTGATGGTCACGGTGACGATGTTGGGGATGTCCCTTGTTGTGGAAGCTCAACAGGTACTAGAGCGCCAGCCTTCGAATAACGACGAGGTCTGGAAGGTGAATGTCACATCAGCACTCCTCCCGGGGAAAATGGAAGGGAAGCTGCGAGCCAAGATCGAGGCAGATCGGTTGGCGTGCCGCTCAGTCGATTCGACGATTCTCGAAATCCCGCTGACCGCAATCACCAGGATTACTCGTGATAGCGGTAAGGACTACCCCGTAGCAGAGTTTCTGATGGGTGTAGCGACACATCCTTCGAATGAACGGCACACCTTCGGAACAAAAGAATACCGGAAAGAAATGGCCGGGAGGGCAATGTTGGTGGCGTTCGCCTTCGTTGGGCTGCTCTTTCCAAAGCACAAAGAGGTGGTGCTGGTTTCCTGGAAGGACGAATCCGGGGAACATGATGCGGAATTCCGCTTGGGGCGCACGCAAGGTCGGACCATGCTCAAGAAGCTCCAGCAGGAAACGGGGCTGGAGCCGCGCGACCTGGAGAAGGAGCGGAGAGATATCGAAAAGGGTAAGAAGGAGTTACGTCGTTGGATGAAGAAGAAATCTGAGCACCCCACAAAGGAGCCAAGCGGGTGGCCCGGACGATATATCCGCCAGACAATATGCAGCGGCCCACTGGTCCTAGGTGCGATGGGTGCCACTCCGTCGATTACAACATCCACACGAAACAAGTGGCAGAGTGGAACGTGGGCTGCGAACGGTGCCACGGTCCTGGAAGCGAGCATGTACAGCATCCCACTCGCGGAAACATCCTGAATGCTGCGCGAATGGAATACGTCCAGGCAAGCGACACTTGCATCCAGTGCCATCCGCAAGGACGTCCACTGACGAATCCCATCGAAGGCCGGTATTACGACTGGCCCGTCGGCTACCAGGTGGGTTCAAATCTGCGGGATTTCTGGCAGCTTGAGGAGCATACGCTGGGCGAGATGACGTTCACGCATTACCCCGATGGCACGGCTCACAAAAATCGGATGCAAGGGAATGATTTTGTGCAGAGCGTGATGTACCGCCGCGGCGTGACGTGCTTTAGCTGTCATGATGTGCATGGTACGGAACACAACGCGCCACTGCGAAAACCTGCGGACCAATTATGCCTGGATTGTCACGGGCCTCTTTCCATGAATGGCCCACGCACGGGAACTCTCTAAGAGCATACACATCACAAGAAAAGGTTCCGCAGGAAGCAGCTGCATCGCCTGCCACATGCCGAAAATCGCTACGACGATAGCTGACGTGAAGGTCCGCTCACACACATTTGCCTTCATTACGCCCGCGATGACTGACAAATATAAAATCCCAAATCCCTGCACGTCGTGCCATGCCGACAAAACCACGGCCTGGGCCACGGAGATCTTACGGCACTGGCCAGAGCGATCGCCGTGGAGAGCGGAGTGCCCCCCGTGACTTTTCACGTTCGCCCGGGGCCATCAGGAGCGCGGGATCCGAATTACTTGTTGATGTCGTCTTTCGCTTCCAGGCGCTTCAGCAGTGGCTGAAGAAAAGGCTTCGTCGTGTCAGGTGCCGCGCTGATCGCCATCGTCATTTCCTTGGCGGCGTTCGGGAAATCACCGGTGTTCGACGAGATTCGCGCGAGCGCCAGGTGACTGACCCAGTGATTCGCATCTTTCTTTGGCACTTGGGGAAACAGCTCAAATGCGCGCTTGGCGTTCCCCGAGCGCTGCAGGCCGCGGGCGTACGAGTACAGTTGAATCGCGCTGGCTTTATCAAAGCCCTTGGCAAACACTCTGGCGGATTCTTCTTTTCGGCCCATGGCATCGAGGATGCGCGATTTGGTTTCCAAATTTTCAAATCGCTCTTCATTCTGAATCGAAGTGTCTTCCCATTTCAGCGCTTCTTCCAGGTTGTAATTGTTGTCCAGGCACCATTGCGCGGCCTCGTCGTAACCCGCCCAAGTAAATCCGCCGACACTCCGAAGCTCGTTTTTGATGCTGCGCAGAACAACTGCTTTTACGTCCACGGAGATGTGGACGGGAACCGCGAGCTTCTCCCACCTCAGAGTCGCGGCCGCCGAATCCGGCTTGACTTCCTCGAAAGTGTAGGTGAGCGCCTCGCGGAAATCCGCGGCCTGTGGCTTGGTGTTCACGCGCAGAGCGTCCTCTTTCTCGTCGTAGCTGAAGCTGCCCCAGGATGTCGAGTTCTTCGAAAAAATGATCGTCCACTGATCTTTGTCAGGAATGGTGTGCAGTCCATACGTGCCCGCGGCAAGAGGTTTTCCTTCCACGGAGACATCGTCGGAAAAAGTGATGGTGGTATTCTCATTCGCGCCGGCTCGCCATACTTTTCCGAAGGGCACTGTCTTGCCCCAGATTTCCCGCCCACCCACTTCTGGCCGGTGATACGTAATCGTGATGTCCGTCAGTCCGATCCGCTGCGACACAGTGCCGCGTTGACTGACGCGAGGAATGTTCAACTCCGTGGCTTGGCTTCCGTTTTTGAATTGCGCGCTGGCATTCCCGACCAAAACGCCGAGTCCCACCAACAGTCCCAAAGCACACTTCCACACGTTGCGCATAATCACACCATCTCCTCTCCAAAAGAAAACTCTCAGGAAATCTTGCCGGATCCGCGCCGGCCTTACACCCCAGTAGCGATAGACGCCCCCTCGGGAGATGAGTGAGCAAGAAAACACGTCGCCGAGGCCGCTGATGGGCTCAATTCAGAATAAATTGAGGAGCATCTATCGGGGGACCCTTCAAGCCGCAGATGCGCCCCAAACCTTTTCCAGGTAGGATATTTCAGAAGTGGCGGCCCGTAGCTCAGCGGTTAGAGCAGCGGACTCATAAACTGTAGCAGCGCAATTGGAACAAACAACATAGCAGAGAATTCAACGGCTTACCTGCCCATCACATCCCATCGCTACCCGTCATTTCCGGTCTTACAACGCAAAAACAACGCAAGAATTGTGGGGATATCGATAAGTGCAAAGTGCATGCGAAATCGCGAGTATCTGATGCTGGCCAGGACTCTTCAACCGCCGATGCTGCGAAAGATCTTTGGTGCTGTCCTCGATGTGCTGGCCCCATGGTGATCATCGAACGACTCACTCCCGCCGAAATCCAACTCCGCTCTCCACCTCTTCCGATCACGGCCGGCGCATGAGAGGACTATCAACATCACGAATGTCTCGGGAGTCTCAGCGCCCACAGCCCTTCTGTGTCTTCTCGCACAATAAATCTGCTGTCCTCCCACTCCAGACTCATCCACTGTGCACAAACGTGCCTCTCCCACGACGATTCCTCTTTCCACGCCTGCAGTTCTGCTCGTCTGCGCACATCGCGCCCACCTTTCCACCGATCCTCCCCAGCATTCAATCCCCATAGGACCCGCATCCGCCGCAACCATGGTCGGTTTAGTGCAATACACGTTAGGGCGAGTCATCCGAAAGTGATCCAGAAATATTGTCGGTAGACGCCCGCGAATTCGCGCCGCCTTTTTCCTGTCTGCTCATTCCTATGTTCCTCGATTTGATAGCCATGCGTCACCAAAATTCTATGAGCGCCGAAAGTAGCACGGGTTACACTTACGGCTAACCGGCAAGAAATCCGTGAGTGACGAGGCGCCCGAAAAACAACCTAATCGAGGACCTGTGGGTGCTTGTACCTCCATCCCTTTCCAGCTTCTGGATCTTATCGATCACCAGTTTGTTGAGCTCTCGGGATTTTGCAACTTCAACCACGGCGCATACGTCGGGGTCGCCCTATCATGCATTGGCCATCTTGGCTACGTGCAGACTCGTGATCTGTCGAGCGGCATCGCGTGCCCTGTCAGGTCCCACCGTGACGACAACGTGGGCTCTCATGATCTTCCCTTCACAGCAGTATTCGACTGCTCGCGCTCCTTACACTCGCGGCAGTGGTGCGTCCAGGGCACCGCGTCGAGACGAGCCCTAGAGATAGGCTGATCGCAGGCGTCGCAGATTCCGTACGTGCCCTGTCTGATCCTAGCCAAGGCCTCCTCGATGGCCCTTAAGAGACGACCGTCCGTTTGATGCAAGCGAATCTGAAGCTCTGCTTCGGCATCGGCATTGGCTTGATCAATAAGGTCTCCCTGCAAGCCTCCTGCGGCTGGCACGCGGGCTCGAGTGTCATCCTGGGCAGACGACAACTCACCCCGCGACTCCAATAACAGTCTCCTGTATCGCTGTAAATCGGCTGGACCCACGACCGGTCCTCTGTGGCAGGTGACCTTAGCCTGTATCGCTGGATTTTACGCCCACACTAACCCCATGTAAGGACGATTGAGCTTGATATCCACAGTCATTCTGCGTTAGCTTGCCCGCGAAGGCTTCTGGGCTCAAGCCCCAGTACATTTTGGAGCCAAGTGTCTTCAAACTTGAGAAAATTCTCAAGAAAGGAGAAAACAGGCATGAAGAACGAAACTTCAAGGCAACTCGCTCGCACACTGGAAATTCGCAGTCTCTCCGCAGGCGACCCATTTATCGAGCCTGCGCAGGAGATTAATGACTTGATCGCGCGCCGTGCCTACGAGTTGTTTGAATCCAGCGGATTCACCCACGGCCATGCTCACGATGACTGGCTCCGTGCGGAGTCGGAAATCCTGCTGCAGGCACCGGTGGACGTCACCGAGACGGAAACCGGATTCGCCATCCGTGCTGACGTGCCGGGTTTCGGCGAAAAGGATCTGGAACGACCATCTATTCCGAACGGCACACCAAACACATCTTCCGAGTGGTAGGCCTGCCGGCTGAAATTGACCCGGAACGAGTGAACGCTACCGTGAGCGATGGCCTGCTTGAAATCAAATTGCTGAAGGTGGGATTGGGCAAAAAAGTTCCCGTCCTCGCTAAGGCTGCCACTGCCTGAGCTGCATCGGCCGCAGAAGCCACGCCGTAGTCCGGGCCTAGCCCAGGGAAGGGTCGTCTCTGCGCCTGTGATTGACATCTAGACCAAGAAACTGAAAGCCACTGCCATGTTTCTAGATTTCTACGGTCTCCGTGAACAACCTTTCGGCGTCACTCCAGATCCCGCGTACCTTTATCTCAGCCGTACGCACCGCGAGGCGCTGGCCGCTCTCTTGTATGGCATCAAAGCCGACCGTGGATTCATGGCGCTCATCGCCGAGTCCGGGATGGGAAAAACCACCCTTCTGTATCGACTCATGGAGCAACTGCACGATTCGGCGCGCACGGTATTTCTATTCCAGACCCAATGTGATTCTCGTGAGCTTTTCTGCTACGTCCTCAGTGAGCTTGGCATCGAGGCCACCGGGATGGGCCTCGCGTCGATGCACAAGAAACTGAACCACGTTCTGTTTAACGAGATGCTGGCGGGCAGGCGCTTTGTGCTAGTCGTGGACGAAGCGCAAGACCTCGAAGGACCCGTGCTCGAAACGATAAGGCTCCTTTCCGATTTTGAGACAACGCATGCAAAACTGTTGGAAATCGTCCTCGCGGGACAGCCTCAGTTGGCGGAAAAGTTGGCGCAGCGCGGTCTGTCACAATTGCGACAGCGCATCGCCATCTTAGGCCACCTAGAACCCTTGAGCGTTGTCGAGATAGCCGGTTATATCGAGCATCGGCTCAAGGTGGCTGGCTATTCCGGCGGTCCGCTCTTCGCACCGGATGCCTTGGCGCTAATTGCAGAGCAGAGCCAAGGCATTCCGCGAGAGATCAACACCATTTGTTTCAATGTTCTGCTATTGGGGGCGGCCCGAAGACACCAAACAATCAGCGCCGAGATCGCGCGAGAGGCCAAAGAACACCAAACGATCGGCGCCGAAATCGCGCGAGAGGTTCTCCCCAACATAACCGCCGATTCGATCGTGCCGCAACCACAGACCGAAGGGGGCCCTCCTGCCATGGCTCCTTGTCAGACGTCGCCTCCGAGCCTCACCCTTGGGGACCCATTTATCGAGCCTGTGCAGGAGATTAATGACTTGATCGCGCGCCGTGCCTACGAGTTGTTTGAATCCAGCGGATTCACTCACGGCCATGCTCACGATGACTGGCTCCGTGCGGAGTCGGAAATCCTGCTGCAGGCACCGGTGGACGTCACCGAGACGGAAACCGGATTCACCATCCGTACTGACGTGCCGGGTTTCGGCGAAAAGGATCTGGAAACGACCATCTATTCCGAACGGCACACCAAACACATCTTCCGAGTGGTAGGCCTGCCGGCTGAAATTGACCCGGAACGAGTGAACGCTACCGTGAGCGACGGCTTAGTCGAAATCAAATTGCTGAAGGTGGGCCTGAGCAAGAAAGCTCCCCTCGCTAAGGCCGCCGCGGTCTGATCCGCGCCGGTCGGACAAGTTGCCCATCCTGAATTGGGTTTTTGCCTGTTGACTGTCCTTCGCCGAAACTCTGAGAGTACTGAGCAACACTCTTTAACAATGTTATAGGCCTGTTCGCAAGTTGTTGATTTAAAAGTTGATCGTCATTTTGGCGAGGGACAACTCGCCAAGCTTAGCTACTACATATGGAATCTAAGCCTCTAACCTCCGACAGCGAAAAGGAGCTTGCCGATTTGCTCCGTGCCGCACGGAATTCCCTCCTTGTTCTCAATGGTCCGAAGAGGTAATGGAGGCTTTGTTTTCGGCTTCACAGATACAGTGATTACGGAGACGGAACTAAGAGAACTGCGGAAAGACCGGAAGCTAAGTCTACCGTTTGGCAATAGTGCGCTGTATTTGGCAGGCAACGCGCTTCCTGGCGTTACGAAGCTCGCGTTTTTTGGCCTTCATCGCGTACATCGCCACGTCTGCCTTCCGTAGGAGGACTTCGATCCTCTCACCGTCATAGGGATAAACTGCAACGCCTACGCTGACGGAAAGCAGCGGTCCCATCCCATCATTGGCAATGCTGTCGCAGAT
>WNFN01206565.1_pt1 | contig 20276 bp, 14 predicted proteins | sample 5400161 | NCBI WGS metagenome assembly WNFN01 (sample SAMN13153353, study PRJNA577476) | soil metagenome | isolation source: 80 cm saprolite on Douglas fir-dominated hillslope | place: USA:California | collected 2013-09-17 | reverse complement strand
TAACACTTCTCCGGGGGTGATGCCATCCTTCTCTTGTCAAACTCTTCCTTTCTTAGGTTGATGCTTATTAGGCGATGCTTGCCATCGCCCTGCTCCTCATCTTGCTCCTCTTCGCCTTACTTAATCGGACGCCTATGAGGCGATGCTTGCCATCGCCTTGCTCCTCTTCGCCTTAACCTGACGGCTATAAGGCCAGAATAAACGCGTCACTGCTCTTCCAGCCAGCCCGGCAAATCCGCGATCGATGGCAGGATGGCGTCGGGATGAATCTGTTCAAGCAGGGGCGAGTCCAGGCCGTGTTTGCCGGTGGTGACGAAGACGCCGCGCAGACCGGCCTGCTGGGAGGCGCGAACGTCGTTTTCCAGGTCGTCGCCGACCATAATGGCGGTGGTGGCGGGTACGCCGAGGGCGAAAATGGCCTGCTCGAAGAAGGCGCGGTTGGGCTTGCCCAGCACGGTCGCCTGCTTGCCGGTGGCGCGTTCCAGGGCGTAGATATAGGGACCGCTGTCCAGTTGCAGGCCCTGGCGCGTTTTCCAGTAGATATTGGTGTGCATGGCCAGCAGGTCCGCGCCCTCCATGAGCATGCGAAAGGCGTGGTTGAGCGTTTCGTATGAGAGCAACTCTTCCGCGCCACCAATCACCACCAGGTCAGCATAATCATCCACCAGTTCGATCCCGGCAAAATCCTCAGCGGTATCCCCCTTGGTCAGCAGCCAGCAGCGCTTCCCCGCGTAGTGCTGGCGAATATAGCTGGCCGTGGCCACAGGAGCGGTCACCAGGTGTTCAGGTTCGACTGGCAGGCCGATCGCCTGCAAAGTTCGTGCGAGAGTAGAGCGAGCCGAGGTCGTTGTATTAGTAACACAAGCAAACGGATAGTTCTTTTGTCCTAGCCAGCGCAGAGTTTCAGCCGCCCCTGCCAGAGGAGACATGCTCACGTGCAAAACACCATCAACATCGAGGAGAACGCCTTGAATTTTCGCCATATCACTCAACCTCTCAAAATTCGTGAGAAAATATCTGGAAATACGGGTTCTATAAAGCATACTATATCATAGAAGAGAAATGTGACCCTTCTCGTTCGGGTGCGCATCATTTTTGAAAACTCGGCAATTCAGCCACAGCGGAGGCGCTGCTCCAATACCATTCAAATAAGTTTTTTGCCTGGGGGAGTGGACCCGGGGGATGACGGGAGTGTAGCCCTGGAGGCGCTGCTCCAGGGCTACACTCCCGTCATCCCCTCCGGGTCCTCCCCGAGATGAGTATTGGAGGCGCTGCTCCGCTGCTGCACGTCCGGTTGCGTCAGAGGCTCCGCTCTGACGCAACTCTGCGAACCTGGTCATAATGACGGCTACCGGCGCGTATCTCCCAGCCCGTTGGGCCGGGAGGCAGTGTCAGAGCGGCGCCTCTGACACTGCCGGTCATGTAGCAGCGGAGCAGCGCCTCCGCTGGAGCCGAGTTTGCTTAGGAAAGCAGGCCCATGGAGCGAACCGTTTACCAGTCTCAACCGTTTCACACTAATGATAGGACAAAGGCAAAGCACGTGGTCATGACATTCCCGCTTGAATGATGTATAATAGCCGCGAGGAATAGCCATTGAAAAGGAGCGCGATTCATGAGTGGTGACATGATAGGACGTGTCATCAAGGGTCGTTACAAACTCATTGATGAGCTCGGGCGAGGCAGTTTTGCGACTGTCTATATCGCACGCGACACCAAGAATAACCGTATCTACGCGGTCAAAATCATGCATTTTGAGTTCGCGGATGACGGGGAGCTTTTGGCACGTTTTCAGCGCGAAGCCCATATACTTTTGCAATTAAGCGATCCTCATGTTGTACGTATTTTCGACTATGGAGACGATAATGATCTGCATTATATCGTCATGGACTATATAGATGGCCAGAACCTGAAATATCATACCCTGACACACGGGCCGATGGAACCATTACGCGCCCTGGACTATGCACAGCAGATCAGCGAAGGACTGGATACGGCGTACAAGCACGGCGTAGTGCATCGTGATATTAAACCACAGAATATCGTTATTAATAGTAAGGATGCCGTTAAAATTACTGATTTTGGCCTGGCCCGCAGCCGGGAAACAGTCACGCTTACCCAATCGAACGTATTCATGGGCACGGCGTACTATATCCCGCCGGAGCAGGCTGAAAGCGGTCGTTCCGCGGACACACGCTCTGATCTTTACTCGGTGGCAGCTGTTCTTTTTGAAATGCTCACGGGGAATCCGCCCTTCGAAGGTGAGACGGCAGTCGATATTGTTGTCAAACATATGAATGACAAGGTACCGTCCATCTGCCGGGTAAGACCAGAACTGCCACGGGAAGTAGACTTGTTTATGCAAAAGGCAATGGCGAAGTCACCGGCGGACCGTTATAGTACGCCGCGTGAGTTCATCAGCGCGCTGGAGCAGTTGCAGCAACGTGTGCAAAACTCTCTTTCTGAACTGCGGGATCGTAAACCAAACCCTGAAGAGGCCGATGAACAGGAGCAAAGAGAGCCAGCTAGAAACTTCAGGGTAAAACCAGAAGAAAGAGGCAAACAACCACCTCCTCCTCCGAGGAAGCAGGCGCGTATTCTGGTCGCATCTAACGGCCAGGCCATCGCACTGACCAGGGATCTGATGGTTGTCGGGCGCCAGGACCCGGTGCTCGGCATTTTCCCAGAGATCAATCTGGCAGATAAAACGGTGGGGCGCCGCCACGCGTATCTACGCAATCAACATGGGCAGTTTACTGTCGAGGATCTCAACGCGCTGAACAAAACCCGTTTAAATGGCGAGGTTCTCGCGCCATACGAAGAGCGTGTGCTTAAAGATGGGGATGTCCTCCGCTTTGGAAGTGTTGAGGTGCGTTTTGAATTGCGCTAGACGGTCTCGTAGAGGAGTGCGGTCCGGTACTCCGCTCCTACATCCAGGAGAAGGTGAACAAAATGAGAGGGGATCTCACAGTCGTAGTCATAGCCGGTACGGCAGCGCAAACACCGTTTTACAATAATAAATTTGTAATTGCGGGGGCTGTTCTTGTTGTAGCGGTCATTATTCTGGGGGTGGCACTCATGCTTTTCCGTAGCAGTGGAAAGAAAAAGAAGGACAACGATAACAATGCCGCCGGGGCACCCGGCTGGCAGCCTGGGCAACAGGGCGCCGGGCAGTGGAATTCGCAAGGAGCAGGTATGTCTGGAGATAATCAATGGGGTCAGCAGGGTAGTTGGGGTGCGCAGAGCCCCGCACAGCAGCAACAGGGAGGCTGGGGTCAGCAAGCTCAACCGCAGCAAGATGCCTGGGGCCAGCCGGCTCAACAGGGCCAACAGGGGGGCTGGGGTCAGCAGCCGCAGCAGGGGGGCTGGGGCCAGCAGGCTCAGCCGCAGCCGCAGCAGGAGGGCTGGGGTCAGCAAGCTCAGCCGGCTCAGCAAGGGGGCTGGGGTCAGCAGGCTCAGCCGCAGCAGGGGGGCTGGGGTCAGCAGGCTCAACCTGCTCCGCCGCAGCAAGATGCCTGGGCCCAGCAGCAGCAGGGCCAGCAGGGCGGTTGGGGTCAGCCCGCTGCTCCGCAGCCGCAGCAAGATGCCTGGGCTCAGCAGCAGGCTCAGCAGGGCCAGCAGAGCGGTTGGGGTCAGCAAGCTCAGCCAGGCCAGCAGGGCTGGGGCCAGCAAGCTCAGCCAGGTTCTGGCGGCAACTGGAATCAACCGGCACAGGCTCCAGTGGCTCAGCCCTCCCCGGCGCAACAGCCCTGGGGTCAGCCGGCTCAGCAGCCGGCCAGCGCTCCCGCCTGGGGCCAGCCTCCGCAACAGGGCTTTGACAGCCCCGAAGGTAGTGATCGCACGGTACTACGCGGCGGTCAGGCCGGCGGCCAGGCGGGCATGGCTATGGGCGGCGTAGTGGCAGGGCGTCTGGGCATGGTGCGTATCGAAGAGGGCAAAGAGCCGGGCCGGGTCTACGAAGTACGCAAAGAAGCTCTCAGCATTGGCCGCAGCCGCGAAAGCGACATTTTCCTCGAAGATCTGGCCGTCTCACGCCTGCATGCCTCAATCATCAGCCAGGGCAACGGCAACTATGCCCTGCGGGATGAAGGCAGCGCCAATGGCACAAAGGTCAACGGCCAGCAGGTCAATAAGTATCAGCCCTATCCTCTACAAGATGGCGATAAAATTCAGTTGGGGCAGACGGTCCTGGTCTTTGGCAGGCGCTAAAGGCAAGTCAATGACCCAGGCGTAAAACGCCGGGACTTGTGATGAGCAAGCCCGTCGTTGTCCAGCCTGTATAACTGACCGCCGAGGCAGCGGGTTGATGGCAGGAACGTTGATCAGGTCATGGCACCCAGGAATGCCACCTCAGTTCCTGGCTCTGCCGTCCGTCGTTAAAAGCTGGTTCGGGGTAGTCAGCGGTGCGACGGACCTCACAAGCCTGGTCAACTCTGGCGAGAGGAGTTGTTTGGGCAGACCTGCCTGAGCACGTCACTAGCCCCTTAGGGGGTCCCGAAAGGGATGGGAATGATGTCCGCCTTTGTTGGCGATTCGCTTATTATTATTAAGAACACGGCTGTAGAGTATGCTATGCAACAAGACCCCCATCCAGGAGAATCTTGGCCGGGAAGTAGCTGTCAAGGTTCTTCCCCCCTGGTATGCCACGGACCGCAGTTTTGTGGACCGCTTCAACCTTGAAGCCAAGATGGTCGCCGGACTTTCCCATCCCAATATCGTGACTATTCATGACTTCAATGAGCAAGATGGAAACCTGTATATTGTGATGCAACTGGTCGATGGTGGCACACTGAAACAGAAAATCGACGCCATGCCCATTCGTCATGGAGGGGACAGATCGATGGACCTGGAAGAGGTTACCACCATCTTCAAGCAATTGGCGGATGCGCTCTCCTTCGCACACCGCAAAGGTATTATTCACCGGGATGTCAAGCCAGTGAATGTGCTGATGGACCAGAGCAATCGTCCAATCCTCTCCGACTTTGGTATCGCGAAGGTCATGGAGGCCACCAAAGAGTTGACTCGCCCCGGCGCAGGTGTGGGCACGCCGGAATATATGTCTCCTGAGCAGTGCAAGGGCGAGAATGTGGATGGACGCGCGGACATCTACGCACTGGGTATCATGCTGTTTGAGTGCCTGACCGGGCGCACACCCTTTACCGGAGAAAACTACCCCGCCCTTGCTCATAGCCAGATTTACGCAGAACCGCCCGATCCGCGACGCTTTAATCAGCAGATTCCACCGGCTGTCCGCGACGTGATGATGATTGCCCTGCAAAAAAAGCCCGAGTTTCGCTATCAACGGGCCAATGCCATGGCTGACGCCCTCGACCAGGCCGTCAAAGCAGCCAGCGCCAGCGGGATCTACGCGAATTCGCACGCTTCCCAGATTCAGCCGCGTGGCATTGAGCACACACCGACCAGTCCGCTCTATCCCTGCCCAAACTGCCAACGACCTAATTCCGCCGAGATGCGTTTCTGCACCCGTTGTGGCTACAAACTGAATATCTGCCCCTACTGCCACTTCGAGAACCGCATCCGGGACCGCTTCTGCACTCGCTGCGGTCAACCTCGTAACGTGGTGCGCATCAGTAGATGAATTCGTCAGGCTGAGGAGCAGAAATCAGATCCAGCGTCTTGCGCTGCTGTTCCTGGAGTTGGCGCTGTAAAAGCGTGCGCTGTTCAAGGGAAAGGGCGAGAATCTTGCGAATACGCTCGACAATCACGCGCGGCTGTGTGGGTTTGGTGAGATACTCAACCGCTCCAGCCTCGAAGCCGTGGACTTGATCCTCCAGTTGTGACGCAACCAGTGGAGCAGTTACCAACCATCAACCGGGCGCATCATCAGGTCCAGCAAGATCAAATGCGGGCAAAACTCAGGGATCGCGGCCATGGCCTCCTCGCCATCTGAGGCGCCGCGCACCTCAAAGCCTGAGTGTTTGAGATAGACACACAGCACATGCTGGATATCCGCGTCATCCTCAACGACCAGAATACGAGTAGAGTCCTCTCCACCACCGGCAACTCGTGCTTGTGAGAAATCAGATTTGTCCATTAATTGCACCTCCACAAAAACATCCAAAAAGGTCAACACGCCAGGGGCCGGCGCTATGACGAGCTTTGCTCCAGCGGGAAACGCACCTCAGCGCACGTGCGCGGCGGCGTTTCCTCGGTTCGGCGCAGAGTAAATTGCCCCCTCAAATCACCAATCATATTGCGGATCAGAGAAAGACCCAGACCCTCTGTCACTTCTTCTTCTTCCACCGATCCACTGGGACCTTTGCCAGTATCATAAACAGCAACCACAACCTGGCCGCGCTCCTTGGAGCCTCGTACTGTAATTTTGCCTTCGCTCATACCTTTCATCCCATGTTTCATGGCATTCGAGACAATTTCGTTTAAAACCAGCGCCAGGATCGCTACGGCGCGCGAAGGAATCACGATCTCACACGGCTCTACCTCAAAGGTGATATGTGTTTCAGGTGGGCGCATATTGGCGTTGGCCACGCCTACAATCTTGCGCGCGATGTCATCCACCCGCGCCTCACCGACATCTTCGTGCGATAATAAATCGTGCGTGGCCGCCAGGCCCTGCACGCGATTGACGCTCTCGGCGAGAATATAGCGCACTTCTGGCGATTTGGTGCGGCGGCGTTGCAGTGAAAGAATGCCGGCCACGGTCGCCAGGTTATTCTTGACACGGTGATGCAATTCACGCAGCAGCACCGATTTCAATTCCAGGCCCCGGCGCGTCTCTTCATAAAGGCGTGCATTATCGATGGCAATCGCAGCCTCGTTGGCAAAGGTAACAATCAACTGCATCTGTTCCGAGCTAAGCAAGTGGCGATGACTGCTATAGATGCAGATGCAGCCCAGCACCTTGCTCTTGACCCGCAACGGCACACAGAGCACAGAATGGATATCAGAAGAGACTATAGGGTCCTGACGCAGAAAACATTTTTCATCGCTGTACAGACAATCAATCGCGCGCGTCGCTTCCCCGGTCAGCACCGCACGCCCGGCGCAGCACTGGCCTACCGGGACATGGATGCCGCTGACATCTGCACCATGCAGGCCATAATGGGCCAGGACATCAAGATGTTTCTTGGCGGGATCGAGCTCAAATATACAGGAGCGTTCAGCACCACTTAACTGCACAGCCTGGGTCGTAATAATTTGTAAAACGCGATCCAGATCGAGCGTTGAAGCGATAATGCTGGTCACGCGGTGCATCGTAGCTAATTCATGAACCTTGCGGCGCAACTGCTCGTCGGTCTGCTCGTAAAGGCGCCCATTTTCATTGTTGATGGCGATAATTCCGGCCACAACCTCCAGGAAGTTGATCTCTTCGCCGGAAAACTCACGGGGCTCCGTTGTCTGCACGCTGATCACGCCGATTAAGCGTTCGACATTGCCAAAAAAGATAATCGGCAGAGCCATCAGGCCGCGATATTCTGGGCCGTAGACGCGTGCCTCACTGGCAAACGTAGGCTCGGCCAGCGTATCATGCACCAGCAGCGGGCGGCCTTTGTCCGCGACCCAGCCACTATACCCTTCGCCCATACGCAGCACATAATGCATCCCACCCAGAGGGCGCGGGCCATTGGTCGCGCGCAAGGTGAGTATACGCTGCAATTCATCATAGAAGAAAATCGAACAAAGATCCACGCCCAGTTCCTCTGCTACCTTCTGGGCCGTCATCTCCAGCGTCTGATCCTGATCCATCGCTGAATTGCTAATACTATTAATGCGCTGCAACGTCTGCAAACGCCGTTCTAGATATTCCCCTATCTCCCGGCGCTCCTCAATCACACTCTCGATCACACTTTGATATCCTCTGGTCAGCGCCAGGAGGATGGCCGAATGCAATTGCAATAACTGAGAGAGGGATGCAAACTGAAATTGAGGCTGAGCGGCAAACAGCTGTTTACATTCGCGGGCCAGCACATCCACACAGACTTGCAGGCCCTGTAAACGCGTCTCTAACTTTCCACCCTGCTCAGCCAGCGCGCGACCTGATTGCTCAAAATGGGATATATATTCAGCGTAGTCGTCGCTCACAAATGCGTTGAGCAACAGCCATGCATCGCTGCCTTCTTCAGGTCCTGAACGCACGCTCAGAGCATCCTGGAGCGCAACACGCAGGCGCGAAATCTGCTGCGCCAGGATTGCCACCACTTCCGCCTTCATAGCATCAGTCTCAGCAGAATCGTGCTTTACCTGTTCATACACCACTGTAATTTCCCTCTTCTAGCTATCACCTGACTTTCAGGTGAGTATAGCATATGGGCCGACGCCTGTCTATTAAGAATTCTTCGCGAAATATTCGGCATTCCCTGTTTGAAGCCGGCGGTCTTTAATGCCTATAGCCAATTCAGCCAATCTTGCGAACTGGTCAGGTCGTCATTCGTTTAATTCAATGCGACGATATGATACACCAGGATAAGAGGTTTACTTGATGAAATGCACGAATTGCGGATTTCCGCTGTCACCTTCGCGGGCATTAAGCAAATGCCCCAGGTGTGGGGCGCCCTTGAATACGCCTCAAGGAGTGCAGCCGCAACAACAGCAGTTTGAACAGGCGGGCTGGGAAAGAGGCCCGGAAGGGGGCGCGGGCCAGCAGAATCCCTGGGGCCAACCAATTTCGCCTCCGCCGGGACCTTTTAGTCCACTTTCACAGCAGAATCAAGGTGGCTTGCCTGCGAATAATATGCAAGGTCCGGGCAGTGGCCTGCAACAGACGCCTTTCCAGCCCAGACGCCCATATAGAACAGCTCCCCAGCAGAGCAAGGGCAATCCACGTCTCCTGTTGGTTATCGCGGGCCTTTTCGTCGTTCTGGCCGCCGTGCTCCTGATCGTTGTCTTTGCGCTGGCCTCAGCCAGTGGAGGTTCTCCGCCATCCACCGCTAGCAATAATACCAATCCGAACAGCGGCAACCGGCCCACCGCAACAGTCCAGGCAACCCCGACAGCTTCAGCCTCTACACCAGCTGCCAGCACTACTCCAACTGATACCAGCGCCTATCCAGGCCAACAGTACATTGACGGTGCTCAAATGGCCACGGGAGTGGATAAAAAAACCTTGCAGGCAGTCAACCCGACTACCACCTTTAAGGTCGGCGCAACGATGTATGTGATCTTTACGCTTCATCCCCCCAGCACAGGCGGCGCAGTCTGCTCCTACTGGTATCTGGGCGGAACACAGGTGACATACTTTCCGTTCGCTGTCAGAGCCGGCAGTAAGGCCAGTTACACCTATGCCACCTATGCCAGTGCGGGCAAAGGATATGTTGAGCTCTATTGGGCGAGTAGTAAAAGCTGCTCGGATAAAATGCTCGCGCAAAAAGTTGAATTTACAGTCACAGCATAAGAGAGGCCAGCCCCTGATTTTTTATGAGTCATCCCTGATTTTCGAGGGGTATCTCTTGTAGGCAACATTCCTCAAAAGCGACTGCTCAAGCAGCTTGTGCCTGGGGTGGACCCGGGGGAACTGATCGGAGTGTAGCCCTGGAGCGGCGCCTCCAGGGGGGAGTCCCTGGAGGCGCCGCTCCAGGGCTACACTCCGATCAGTTCCCCCGGGTCCACCCCAGGCGAGGAGCACCAGGGGGTTCTCAATCGTTTTCAAAAATCAGGGATGACTCATAATTAGAGCACTGGCAAACGTGGTCTATCTCACAATCTTACTGTGGAAAGACCCATATCTTCTCCTGCCAAAATGCGCTATAGTTGCTCTTGAAAGAGAAAGCATCCATAGCTTTGATTTCCGCCTCGAGTACAGGAAAAGTGGTTTGCGTTTTTTCAACTATGCCTGGAAGATAAGCTCAAAATCAAAACCAAAGGGGAAGATGAAGATGAAAGCACAGCAATTGCGTAAGATTGTTTTTACCGTAGCCAGCCTTGTATTGTTGATCCTGCTGACTGCCTGCGCCGGAGTAGGCACCAATGCGAATGGCTCGATCACCTCCGTTACCGGCACGATCACCGCCGTCAGCGCGGCCAACCACAGTGTGACCCTCTCAGTCGGCGGCACCTCGTACATCGTCAATGGTCTGAGCGATCAGGAAGTTCAGGCGCTACAGGGCCATATCGGGCAAACCTATACCGTTCAGGTGACCCAGAATAGCGATGGCAGTTATACCCTGACAGTAGGCACCAATCCCACACTGGCAGCTAACGAAACGCCTGGAGTCAACGAAACGCCGGAGGCTAATGAAACACCAGGGGCTAACGAAACACCAGCGGCAAGCGAAACGCCCAATGCCACAGAAACGGGCAACGCCACCGGCAGCTTTAAGGTTGTCGCGCTGGCCCAGAATGTCAGCAGCAGCAGCGTGACCGTGACTTTACCGGACGGCACAGCGCTCACCGCCGCGATTACCTCACAGACCGATATATCCGGGCTGAACGGCACACTGAGCAATGGCCAGAAGGTCAAAGTCGAAGCGGATTGGCGACGACGCGAACTCAGTCGAGCTGGTGGGCGCCACCACGCAGGCAGTCGGTTCCGACCATGTGCTGCATTTTACCGCCGGCGGCCATGCTTTCAGCTATACCATTAGCTCAAGCGCCGACATTGGCGACTTCAACGGCAACGCCAGCAGCATCGTCAGCGGCACGCCAGTTAAGGTCACAATTCAGTTTAGCGGAACAACGGGCAGTATCAACAAGATCAGCAATAACAATTAACGCTGAAAAAGCTGGAGATCAGCTAAAGAAGAGCAGAAGAGTATTGAGCGGTGGAACCGCTCAATACTCTTCTGCTCTTCTTTAGCTGATCTCCAGCTTTTTCAGCGCAGCATATAGAGGACCAGGAGCACCACCAGCAGGATACAGATGGTGGTTATGCTGCCCCAGAGCAGCGCTGTACGACGAGCAGCGGTGGCGCGCAGACCGTGGACACGACCATTCTCGGCGGGGCACCATTGCGAGCGCCGGCAATTAGGGCAGAGCGGAAACAATTCGTAGGGATGGTAGAGGCTGTCTCCGTGCAAAGAATCGCGCAGCTCCCGGCTGACAAAAACGGCCTGGCAATGTGTACAACGGAGCAGCAAATAGTCAGCCCAGTCCCTGGCATGGCAGTTGGGGCAGGTCGCAGAGTGCGAGTTTCCCCGCGCTGACCAGCGATGGTGGCAGCGCTGGCAATGATAGAGCGCCTCAGCGTCAGCGACGGGCGCAGACCCACGCAGCATGCCATCCCATTTTAAGCTCTCTGCTTGAGCAGATGAAAGATGATATGAAATCCCTTCTAATGAGAAAGTCAGCGTAGAAGTGGGTGTTTCGCGTAGATCAGGAAAAGCAAAGCGTCCCTGCCCATTTGAACTGGCGCCACTCCCCTTACGCGCCATGGCACTGCTCGCAGTCCCCACACGCACGCTTCCACCCTCACCGTAGCGCCGGGCATCATAATCTTTACGCGCCTGGGGATCGCTCAAGGTCTGGTAGGCCTGCAATATTCCGCGCATGCGCTCCTGCGCGTCTGTCCCCTTGTAGATATCAGGGTGATACTGTAATGCCAGCTTTTTAAAAGCAGTCTTAATGACGCTGGCACTGGCCTGGGGATCGACGCCCAGCACGGCGTAGTAATCGTTTGATGTGTTCATGCAATCAGTCACACCTATCCTCTGTTCAGAAAAAGGGAAGCTACCGCTGTTATAGACGAATTAACCAGCCAAAAAGTTGTATCGAAAACCATTTTTCTCAAAGCACAGCGATATTCGCCTGTTTGTGGTACAGTAAAACAAGAGGGCAGAACGGTGCAAGTAAAATACAGGCAGAATTGATAGGCAACGGGTATCTTCACAAAGATGAACAATAAAGGAGGTTGGCGATGCACGAGCAAGACGAGCACGAGCACAATCAGGACGCGCACAGCCATGAGCATGATTCTGTTCACGAAGACCACACGCACGAGCAAGCAGGAGATCATGAGCACGAGCCAGGCGGGCATGGGCATGAGCATGGGCGGGTGGATGCGGACCTGTATGGGGATCGGGCGGGACTGCGAGCGGTGCAAATTTCGACTGCCGGGATGCTGCTGGTTTCGGCGATCCAATTGCTGATCGCCTTGCTTGGCGGGAGCGCGGGCCTGTTCGCGGACGCACTGCATAATCTGGGCGATGTGCTGACAACTGTCGCGCTGTGGATTGCCTTTGTGGTTTCCAGGCGGGCCGCGAACCACCGCTATACCTATGGTTATTATCGGGCTGAGGACCTGGCGGGCATTTTTATCGTGCTAGTGATTATTGCCAGCGCGGTCGCGGGCGCAATCGAGTCGCTGTCCAAACTGAGCAGCGGCAACGTGCCCACGCAATTGTATCTGAGCATGGCTGCGGCACTGGTGGGCTGCCTTGGCAATGAGGCGCTGGCGCAGTATAAAATTTCGGTGGGCAAACGCATCAATAGCGTGCCCCTGGTGGCGGACGGCCAGCACTCGCGCATCGATGGCCTGACTTCGCTGGCGGCTCTGGTGGGCCTGATCGGGGTCAGACTCGGCTTCCCACTCGCGGACCCCCTCGCGGGCCTGGTCATCACCCTGGTCATTCTGAGCGTGGTCTACAGCACTGCGCGCAGCGTACTCCAGCGCTTGCTTGACGCGGTTGATCCACGGGTTGTCCCCGGCATTGTCACAACAGCCAGCAGCGTTGAGGGAGTTGAAGCAGTCAATGACGTGCGCGCGCGTTGGGTAGGACACACATTGCATATTGTTTTGAACATCGAGGTCGATCCGCAATTGACGCTGCTCAAGGCTCACGAAATCGCCGAGCAGGTGCGCCACAGCCTCTTTCATGAAATCCAGGGCGTATCAGAGGTGATTGTTCACACCGATCCCAGGAGCGACGGCCAGGATTACCATCAGGCAATGGCTCATCATTTGCAAAATGCACAGCAGTCAGTTGTATCGCGTTCGTTCACGTGAGCAAATCAGGGATGACTTATAACTTTACTCACCTGAACTACAGAGCGGAGCGCAGCGACTCCAGCACCTCCGCGACTTCGCGACGGAGATGCTCGTCGCGCGTGATTTCGACGCGCACTTTCTCGCAGCCATGAATGATCGTGGTATGATCGCGCCCACCCAGCGCGGAGCCGATCTGCAAAAGTGAAGCGTCGGTCTCTTCACGCATGAGATACATCGCTACCTGGCGCGGCCAGACGATCTCACGGTCGCGCTGCTTGCTCTGCATACGCTCTAGCTCAACATTGTAATAGCGGCACACGCCATCCAGCACCACTCTGGCTGTCAGCATAGTACGTGAAATCGCGGGCCGAGTTACAGTATTGCTGCCACCGCCATAAATATGCTCCAACGCCTGGACAGCCAGTTCTATCGAAAGCGCGGCATCGTGCAGCGTAGCATAGGCAATCACGCGGTTCAAGGCTCCCTCCAGTTCACGTACACTGCTGCACTCTGGCCGTGCCACATACTCGATCACCGAGGAAGGCACAGCGAAGCGCAGCGATTCGGCCTTAGAGCGCAAAATAGCCAGGCGATGCTCATACTCTGGCGGCTGAACATCGGCCAGCAGACCCCACTCAAAACGCGAACGCAAACGATCCTGTAAGCTGGGAATAGCCTTGGGAGGCCGATCACTGGTCACCACAATCTGCTTGGCGCGAAACTCTTCGGTTTTTTGAAAGCGAATGGCGTTGATAATCTCGTTTGTAAATTTTTCCGAGGTCACATACAGCACATTCAGTCCAGCTGCCTCGCCAATGTGGCCGATCGCGTGCATCAGGTGCGTCTTGCCCAGGCCCACACCGCCATAGAGAAAGAGCGGGTTATAGACACGGCCAGGATTTTCCGCCACGGCCAGAGAGGCCGCGTGAGCCAGTTGATTGGATTTGCCTGTGATAAAAGAATGAAACGTATAGCGCGGATTGAGCACGCCCTCACCCGCGAAAAAGAGACCCGGCTGAATGCTCTGCGTCTCGCCGGAGCGACTATCCTCACCCTGCAAGCCGGAGGTCGTGACCCCGCTACGATGGGCCACCTGGCGTACCAGTAGAGGAGAAACCGAGTTAGCGAACGACGCCCCCTCCGGGGCCATATCGCTACGTACTGCCCCCAGACGACCTTTAGAAAGGCGGTAACCGCGTTTCTGCGTGGGAAGAGGCGAAGGAGGAGGTGGCAGCAGTATATTCGCGACTTCCTCGTCGTTCTCTGGCAATTCGTGCGCCACCACAAAACGCACATCGACCGCGCTCCCTGTAATCTCAGCCAGAATAGAGCGAATCAACTCGGTATAGCGGACTTCCAGGTGCGACTTAGAAAACGTCGTGGATACACTCACCACCAGCACGCCATCTTGCAAAGAAAGCGCGCCTGTCCCTTGAAACCAGGTAGCATACACCTGCGCCGGGATTTTTGTATGTAATCGTTCTAACGTTGTTTGCCAGATTTGCTTTGCGTTCAAGTAGCTGCCCTAACCTCTTCGAGAACCAGATGTGCCACAATCTAAATTCAATATATCTCTTCCAGGGTCTTTTGCCCGACCCGGTAGTGTCGTGATAACAAGAATCTTTTCTCTAGAATCAACGAAGCCGGAAACCTTCGGCCTCAGATCATGCGTTCCTTACTACGCCCATGGTTGGGAAATAGAACACACCAGGCCGCAGGCAGCATTTCTGGTGTATGTAGGAGATAATGGTAGCACTAAATCCGGGCGCTGTAAAGCCTTTTAATCCTTTGGGCATGGTTACAGAGATGACTGTTCTATCGTCCCGAATGGTGATCCAGGCCACTGACAAAAACATAGAAAAGTCTTATAATAGGAGCGCTCAAAGCAAGTACTAGAAAACTCTTGCTTAGAATACTAAAAAGCACCGAAATTCGTCATAGCTAAGTAGTCATTTTTTTCCTATGGCTCAAGATGAGCGAATGAATCACAGGCCGGCGAAACAAGATAGAGCGCGCCGGCCAACAGGAGTTATTTCATGAGGAAACCTCTTTCTCTGTCGCGTGTAGTGCGTCGGCCTGAGATGGGCATACTGGAACCCGGCAATGTTCCCGGCCGGGCAGGTACGCGTCTGGGCCTTTCTCTGGCAGTGGGTATCTTTCTGGGGTGTATATTCTTGAGTGCCTGCTCTAGCCCATTTGGCGGTAGCGGAACGGGCGCCAGATCCACTTCAACTTCCACCCAGACCTTGAGTAAAATCGCCTGGTGCGAGAAGCCTTTGATGATTTTCCGCGACGAAGGCGCTACAGCCATGGCCACCACTGGCGCTACGGCCACAGCTACCAGCACAGCGAGCACGCCGGCTGCCGGGGCTAGCGCTACGGCCACAGCTACCAGCATTAGCGCAGCGAGCACGCCGACAGCCGGGGCTGGCACCCCACAAACGGTAACCGACTGGTCGTTGGTGAAAGCCAATCTGGGCTTCACTGTCTATTTGCCTACCACCCTGCCCAGTGGCTCCTGCCTGGTCAGCGCGCAGGCAACCATTCACGATCCGATTTTTGGCGGCAGCTTCACTATCGGCTATCTGCTGCCCGACCATACATCGCTGAGTTTCTCGGAAGCGCCGCTGAAGTCGCAAAATACGACGTTCCAGTGCAATTCTACCACCAGCGCAACAACGCCAACATCCAGCAAGACTTCAACGAAAGCGACGCCCACGCCAACTCCGAATACCGGCCAGCTCTGTTCAGGGGCCAAAACCACAACAAATATTGTGCTTTCGGGACCTGGTACGGCTGATCATTTGCAGCAGATTTTTAACACCCTGCAACCTGATGTCAACTGGATTCCCGCGTCCTGAGCCTGAGAGAACAGAGACACGAGTTTCCGCCAACAAAGCGGCCAGGCATCCCGTCGCGATGCCAGTGGATGAACAAGGAGGAGCCACGATGCAACAAACATGTACACAATGTAGCAATCCTGCTTCTTTTGATCCCCTGGATCATTTATCGTCAGATTCGACGAATTATGCGCCGCACAATTGGTGGTTTCTGGCGTTTTCTTTAGGAAAGGGTATGCGGTGCAAACATACTCGACGCTCAATGCGTAGTTCTGATATAATAGCATCAGCTTTGCACACAACAACACACACACAAATCGTACACGTCATCAAGGGGAGGAATTTTCGTTATGGATAAATGTCCCTATTGTAATGCCGAAACCCGGCCTGGGGATAATTTCTGCTTAAATTGCGGTAATCGTCTGCCCGCCGTCAGTCCTGGAGACGCAACCCTGGCAGCGGATGAGAACTGGGTCCCGCCGACCATCCAGGCCGACTCAAACGGCCATGATCTTCTGGCTGGAGCCACAATTCCGGCTGAAAGCGCGGTCGCCGTCGCGACCATCGAGAATCCGGCTCGTCTGACCCTGCGCACCGATACCGGCGAGACGCTCCAGGAATTCGTGCTGGAGAAACAGGAGTTCTCCATCGGACGTGCGCCCAGCAGCGACATTCTCCTGTCCAAAGACAAGCTGACCTCGCGCCGCCACGCGACCATTCGCTATGAGAATGGCACATACCTCCTGTCAGATGAGCGCAGCGCGAATGGAACTTTTGTCAACGGGCAGCAGTTGGAGGAGAAAGCCCCATACCAGCTGCAAAATGGGGATCGCGTGGCTATCGGCGAATATGAAATGATCTTCCACGCCCACCAGGCCGGCCAGGTTGATATCGAAAACCAGGCCACTATCGTGGTCAGCCCCAGCACCGAAACCTACGCCACCCACGACGATCCACAGAACACGGCCGCGACCAGCGACGAGTTCGGCACGCGCCCGTGGAATCCCACCGATGCCAGCAAAGCAGAAAACGCGGCCGTAGCTGCTGTCTCCAGCGCACCCACGCCAGAGCCGGCACCAGCACCAGCGCCAGTAGCTTCGCCCGTCACCGATGTGACCCCGCCGCCAGTCGCGGTTCCGGTCACGAGCAGCACTTCCGGGCAGTTGGAGTCCTCCAGCGTGTCCTTCTCGCGCCTGACCAGCCTGCCCCAGCCCCAGTTGCCCGATGTGGCCCCACTTATGGCCGCGCTGGCAACCCTGGATGGACAGGTTTCTTCACTCCAGGAGCAACTGAACGCGACCCAGGAGGCCATGCGCAACCACGAGTCGGATATTGCTCAGACCACCAACCAGCTCCGCACCGGCGTGCGCCGCGTCTCTGAGCGTATGGATAGTACCATCGCTGATGTGGCCCGCAGCCGCGAGCAACTGGCCTGGGCGGAATTAATCCAACTGATGGAAGATGTCATGAATAATCCGCGCGATATTGAGTATGTCACCAAGCTGGCCCGCAAAGCGCGCGAATTGAATAAAGTCTTTCAGATACACCAGAATGTACTCAATACACTGGCGGAATGCACCAGCCTCCTGCGCGGCCTGATCGGCGAGGATCGAAAATAAGCCACGCCAATATAGGTGCGCGGATAACACCAGGTAAACAAGAGTACTTAAACGGTGGGGGTACTATTCTTGTTCATCTGAGCGTGGCGGGCGCAGCCTGCCACGCTCAGATGAACAAGAATAGTACCCCCACCGTTTAAGTACTCTTGTCCTTGCCCGCTCAGACGAGCGGGGCAGCGTTTCTAGCGGATATATTTCATGCAAACACAACAATTTGACGCAATCGTGATCGGCGCAGGCCTGGGGGGCCTGCTCAGTGCAGTCCAGTTGCTCCAACGAGGCAAACGGGTGATCATCTTAGAGCGTCTTCCCCACTGCGGTGGACGTTTTACTGCTAAAACCTTCCGAGGTGCTCAAATCAGCACTGGCGCGGTCCATATGTTACCCTTCGGTAGCAGTGGCGTGCTTGCACATGTCCTCCGGCGCCTGCGCATCCCCCACCGAATTTTCGATGCCGACGTTTTTGGCTCATTTCATATACGCGGCCAACAAATTCGTTCACGCGGCGTCCTGGGCGTCTTCAAGGTCTTAGGGCCCCGCCAATTTTTCTGGTTTTCCCGCGCGGGCTGGTTGATGTTTTTCAAACCTCTGCCCGCCGCCGAGCGCTCACTACCCTTCGATATATGGCTGGCCAGCCATATCGATGTGCAGCGCAACCCGGAGTTGCTGGCCTTCTTTGCCAGCATCTCGCGCTTTGCCCTCAGTCTGGAACTACACCAGGTCACAGCGGAAGAGGTCATTCGCACAACCAGGCATATGTTCCGCTTTGGCGCACCTGGCATTCTCCAGGGCGGCTGCGGTGCATTGACCGCCGAACTGGAACGCAGAGTGCTTGAACAGGGCGCGGAACTGCGCCTGCACAGCGATGTTCTGCAAATTTTCCAGGAAAACGGCCAGGTCACGGGTGTGCGCGTACAGGACAAAGCCAGTGGCGCGGAAGAGCTGCTCTGCACCCCTCTGGTGGTCAGCGATATCGGCCCGCGCGCTACCGAGGCCCTGCTGCATAATCAGCAGATGAAGCAGGCGCAGGTCTTGAAGCAACAGAGTGCAGAGCGCAAAGCTCGCCAGGAGGAACACAGGCACGAGTCAGAGATGGGCAGCCAGCCCGAGGCCATTGGACTGAAAGTTCACCTGCTCAGCGATGTTTCTCTGATCCCGCACAAGGGCATCATGTACTGCCTGGACACGCAGCGCATTGCTGGCATGGTTCAGCCCACCAATTCGGACCCGCGCCTGGCTCCCGAGGGCAAACACCTGCTCATCAGTCACCAGGTCATCCAGAGCGCGAACATTGAGGAAGAGAAGGCCCTGGCCCTGGCGGATCTGCGCACACTCTTCGGCAAAGATTTTGAGCAGCACTGCCATATTCTGACTATGAGCGCCTATCGCGGGGAATGGCCGGTCAATCGACTGGCTCAGGGCAGCGATATCGAGGCCACAACCGCGCTCCAAGGACTCTACCAGGTCGGCGACGCGGCCAAACCGGCGGGCTATCTAATGGTTGAAGGTGTAGCCCAGGGCGTCAACCAGTTCCTGGATCTGCTCGACGCCGTAGAGGCCGGCCAGAGCAAAGAACCACCCGGCGCGCCGCTCATCCCCCAGCCGCACCACGTCGTCACGCCCCCTCCGCGCCTCCACGCCCTGCGCTGGCTATGGGAAGCCCCCGGCAATTCGCGCAGCAGCCAGGAAAAGATCAGCAATGTGTAGATCCAACTGAAACTGAAAGGAAGCATGAACACATCCACCCCTAGCTATTTAATTGAAGGCGGACATCCGCTGCACGGGAGCGCCAGGATCAGCGGCGCGAAAAACGCGGTGACGAAAATGGTTATCGCCACACTGTTAACCGCTGCTCCCTGCACTCTGCGCAATGTGCCGCTGATCGGCGACCTGGATTTAACGCTCACCCTTTGCCGTGACATGGGTTCCGAGGTCCAGCAAAATGACCACGTTCTCTCCATCCGCACGCCCAGCATCAATTGCTCGACCGTCTCAACCGAGATCGGTGGACTTAATCGCATGGCTATCTTGACCGTCGGCCCCCTGCTGCACCGTTGTGGCGAGGCAGACATCCCCATGCCCGGCGGCGACCGCATCGGCCTGCGCCCCATCGATTTTCATATCAATGGACTGAAATCAATGGGCGCTGAGGTAAGAGAGAAAGAGGGGCGTTACTACTTTAGTAATCCACGTGGACTGCATGGGGCAACAATCACTCTGCCTTTTCCCAGCGTCATGGCCACCGAAAANNNNTCAAACTTCTGCAAAAAATGGGCGCGATCATCGAGATTAAAATCGATCGGCGCATTGTTATCGAGGGGGTCGAGCACCTGCATGGAGCCAGCCATACACTCCTCTTCGATCGCAACGAGGCCGTCTCGCTGGCCATTGCCGCGTATCTGACCAGAGGCGACGTTTACTTGCAGGGCGCGCAGCAGGATACGCTCTTGACTTTCCTGAACACACTCTCCAAAATGCGCCTGCGCTTCGAGATTGACGACGAGGGCATTCGCTTCATCGGCGACGACCGCCCGCCGCCAGCCATCGCCCTGGAGACTGATGTACATCCTGGCTTTATGACCGACTGGCAGCAGCCCTTCACCATCCTGCTCACCCAGGCTAATGGCATGTCAGTCGTCCACGAAACTATCTACGAGGACCGCTTTGGCTATACCAGCGCCCTCATGGGCATGGGCGCACACATCGGCCTCTACACCAAGTGTCTTGGCGAAATTCCCTGCCGCTTCCGCGAAAAGCAGCACGTTCACAGCTGCGTTGTACGCGGTCCCACCCCGCTACACGGCACCACGCTCTCCATTCCCGACATCCGCGCTGGCTGCTCCTACATCCTGGCCGCCCTCTGCGCCCATGGCACCTCTCAGACCTTCGGCATCGACCATATCGAGCGTGGCTATGAGGATC
>WNFN01177275.1_pt1 | contig 20313 bp, 21 predicted proteins | sample 5400161 | NCBI WGS metagenome assembly WNFN01 (sample SAMN13153353, study PRJNA577476) | soil metagenome | isolation source: 80 cm saprolite on Douglas fir-dominated hillslope | place: USA:California | collected 2013-09-17 | reverse complement strand
TCTAGCTAGCGCTCGGGCTCGGCGGCGCGAAAAGCCTTCGCGAACGTATCGAGATCGGCTGCGGCAACGTCGGAGACGGCCCAATAGGCGACGCCGTTGTCGGTCCAGGACACAATATTGTATCCGCCGATTTGGCCGAGGGAGGTCGCGATCGTCCGGCCGGCGGGGACCTCGCTGAGGCTGATCAGATGCTGGCGCACGCGATAGACGAGCGTTGCAACCGGGGTGCGTCCGATCACGTCGATGCGGCCGCCGACCAGGGGAAAGCCCTCGCTGGCGAGATCGACCACGCGCGGCGCCTCGGGAATGCGGCCGTTGAACCAGGGCTTGACCGTGTGTCGGTCGGAGGAGCCGACGTCGACGGGATGCGTCGCCATCAGCGCGCGCACGTGGTTGGCCACGACCATGTCGGCATCGGGCGGGCCGGGCGACAGCGCCAACCAAGTCGCGCCGCTGCCGAGGAACGCGGCCACCGCGACCGAGGCCGCGAGCGCGCGCCAAGACGGGCGTGACGAGGCGCGCGCGGGCGCAGGCGCAGGCCGCAAGCCGACGGCGGCCTCGATCCGCCGCGCGAGACCGGGCGGCGCGCCTTCGCGCGGCAGCTGCTCGGCGATGACGTGCCGCAGCGCCTCCACCCGCTCGCGTTCGACCGCCAGCGCCGGATCGTCGGCAAGCTGGCGCTCGACCTCGAGCGCGTGCGCAGGGTCGAGCTCGCCGTCCACATAGGCGTGAACGAGCAAGCGCGGATCCGTCGGTGTCATGGCGCGCCCCCTGGCTTGTCGGCTCCGATGCGCTCGATCAGCCGCCGGCGGGCGCGCGCGAGCCGCGACATCACCGTGCCGATGGGTACCTTGGTCACTTCGGAAATCTCCCGATAGTCGAGGCCCTGCACGTCACGCAACACCAACGTTTCCCGAAACGGCACCGGCAGCTCCGCAATCGCGGCTTCGAGCCGCCGCGCGTCGGCCTTGGCGATCAGCTCCGCCTCCGGCGTCGGCGGCGCCTGCTCGAAAGCGGCGCTGGCGCTCGACCGCTTCTGCTCGAGCGCTTCGAGATCGTCGACCATCACCAGCGACGCCGAACGGTTCTTGCCCAGCCAGGTATAGGCCGCGTGGCGCACGATGGTTAAGACCCAGGCGCGGGCGTTGACTCCCCGGTGAGCCAGCGCGCGAGCGCGTAGGCGTCGGCGAGATGCGGCAGCACCACGCTGGCGAAGCGCGCCTGATCGTCCTCGCTCTTCAGGCTTGCCATGGTCGATGCGCACCACAATCATATGGGTGAAGATCGGCCGCCCGCTGGTTTTATTCCGGAGATTTCAACGGTTTTCGACCGAGTCCTGGCGTCCCGCCGGCTGCGGTCTCCCAGGCCGAGAAAGCCTATCACGCCGCTCACTCGGCGGCCTGCATGTCGGCGTCGATGAAGCCGCCCGACTGGCGTTGCCACAAGGCGGCGTAATGACCGCCGTGCCGCAACAGCTCGTGGTGCGAGCCCTGCTCGACGATGCGGCCGCGCTCGAGCACGATCAGCCGGTCCATGCGTGCGATGGTTGAGAGCCGGTGCGCGATGGCGATCACGGTCTTGCCGGCCATCAGCGTGCCCAGGCTCGATTGAATCGCGGCCTCGACCTCGCTGTCGAGCGCGGAGGTGGCCTCGTCGAATAGCCGCGCCGCTGCTTCCAGTCCTCGAGCTCGCCGATGAACTCGTCGGCGTGGGCGAGCTTCGCCGCCGTCACGATCTCGGCGTCGGTCGCCTGCGGACGGCCGTAGCGGATGTTGTCGCGGATCGAGCGGTGCAGCAGCGAGGTGTCCTGCGTGACCACGGAGATTTGCGCGCGCAGGCTCTCCTGCGTGACCGCGGCGATGTCCTGGCCGTCGATCACGATGCGGCCGCCCTCGAGATCGAAGAAGCGCAGCAGCAGATTGACCACCGTCGACTTGCCGGCGCCGGAACGGCCGATCAGGCCGATCTTCTCGCCCGGGCGGACGGTCAAGGTCAGGCCGTCGATGACGCCGCTCTCGCGGCCGTAACCGAAGCGCACATCCTCAAATCTGATCTCGCCGCGCGTCACCTTGAGGGTGGGCGCATCGGGCAGGTCGGTGAGCGTGATCGGCCGGGCGATGGTCATCATGCCTTCCTGGATCACGCCGACGTTCTCGAAGATCGATGTGATCTGCCAGGCCACCCAGCCGGCGATGTTGACGATCTGCCAGGCGAGCGGCAGCGCCATCGCCACGGTCCCGACCTCGACCTTGCCCTGCGTCCACAACACCAGCGCGAGCGCGCCGGTGCTGGTCACCATCAGCGCGTTGAGCGCGGACAGGCAGAAGCCGAACAGCGTGTTGAGCCGCAGCGAGCGATAGAACAGCTTGGTGTGGTGATCGATGGCGTCGCGCACATAGGCGTCCTCCTCGCGCGCGCGGGCGAACAGCTTCACCGTGAGGATGTTGGTGTAGCTATCGACGATGCGCCCGGTCAGCAGCGAGCGCCCTTCCGACACCTCCTTGGAACGGTCGCGCATGCGCGGCACGAGCACGCGCAGCATGAGCAGATAGCCGAGGAACCACAGCGCGATCGGCAGCGCCAGCACGGGGTCGGCGGAGGCGAGCAGAATGAACGCGCTCGTGCCGTAGACGAGGATGTACCAGACGCTGGTGAGCAGCGCGACCAGGGTCTCGCGGATCGCAGGGCCGGTCTGCATCACGCGGTTGGCGATGCGGCCGGCGAAGTCGTTTTGGAAGAACGCCCAGGACTGGCGCACCACGTACCAGTGGTTCTGCCAGCGGATGCGATTCGACACGTTGGCCGAGATCGCCTGGTTCGCGATCAGGTTCTGCGCGGTGAGCGCGATCGGACGCGCAACCAGCAGCACCACCGCCATCCCGAGCAGATGCGGCCAGAATTTTGCGAACAGCTCGTCCGGCGGGCTCGCCGTGATCAACGTGACGATGCGGCCCATGAACACGGGAATGGTCGAATCGAGCAGCGCCACCACCAAGCCGGCGGCGAACAAAGCGGCGAACAGGCCCTTCGCCTGTCGGGCGAAATGCCAGAAGAACGCGGTGAAGCCGGGCGGCGGCGCCGCCTGCTCCGGTGGGTCGGTCGGCTTCAACAGCCGCTCGAACAGCGAAAACATGGCACAGGCTCGAAACGCATCGCGAGCGCGCGGCGACGCCACCCGTGGCGCCGTGAAGCGGGCCCGCATTGGCTTGATCGGATCGGATGCGGCCGGGTAGAGAAGCTTCGTGTCGGGACTATGACGGCGGGGCTTGTTTGACTCGTCCTGCCGCAATTATTGCGTTTCGCAACGATGGCGCGGCTCATCCGCGCCGCAAGCGCTGCCCGCGGACGGCGGTGGTGAGCGCAGGAATCGCGGTCATTTCGGCGTGATGCGGAGAATCCGACCCGAGGAGCTGTCGGTGGCGAGCCACAGCGCGCCGTCCGGCCCGTCGCGAACATCGCGAATGCGTTCGCGCAGCCCCTGCAACAGGCGCTCCTCCTTGCCCACCTTGTCCCCGTCGACTTCGAGCCGGACCAAAAGTTGGCCGACCAACGCGCCGACGAACACGTTGCCGCGCCAGCCCGGCAACAGACTGCCGGTGTAGAACGTCATCCCGGACGGCGCGATCGAGGGCACCCAGTACTTGAGCGGCTGCTCCATGCCCTGCTTGTGCGTGCTCTCGTGGATCCTGGCGCCGTTGTAGTCGATGCCGTAGCCGATCACCGGCCAGCCGTAGTTCTTGCCCTTCTCGATGATGTTGATCTCGTCGCCGCCGCGCGGCCCGTGCTCGTGCTCCCACAGCTTTCCGGTCACGGGGTGGAACGCGAGACCCTGGGGATTGCGGTGGCCGTAGCTCCAGATCTCGGGCTTGGCGGCAGGCCCGCCGACGAATGGATTGTCCGGCGGGACCGAGCCATCGGGTCGGATGCGAATGATCTTGCCGAGATCGTTGGCAAGATTCTGCGCCTGGTCGCGGGTGGTGAAATGCTCGCCGGCGGTCAGGAAGAGATTGTCGTCCGGCGCCTGCACGATGCGGCAGCCGAAATGATTGCCGCTGGAGAGCGGGCCGGCCTGGCGGAAGATCACCTCGACCGCATCGAGCCGGGGCGTGCCTTCATCCACCAGCCGAGCGCGCGCGAGCGCGGTGCGCCCGCGGCCTTCCACCGGCTCGGCGTAACAGAAATAGATGGTGTGATTCTGCGCAAAGCCGCGGTCGAGCGCGACGTCGTGCAGCCCGCCCTGACCCGACGCGAACACTTTCGGCACGCCGGCGAGCGCGGGGGAGAGCGCGCCGTCCTTGGCGACGATGCGCATGCGTCCGGGCCGCTCCGTCACCAGCATGCGGCCGGCGGGCAGGAAGGCGATCGCCCAAGGATGATCGAGGTTCTTCGCTACGGTCTCCACCGCGACGTCGCCGGCGGAGGAATGGAAAACCTGCGCGCCGGCGGGCGGGCAGCCGATCGCAACGAGCCCGACTGCGCACGCCACCGCTGACCACCTCATTTCGAATGCTCCTGCGCTCTTCTGCGTGCCACGCGTCGATGTTACGCGTCGGTGCGACAACCATGCGTTGCCGACGATGTTCCGGCAAGTTTCGAGCCCTTCACATCGATGTGACGATACTGTTGACTTTCCCGCCGCGCTCCGTGTCATCGTCGGCGGGAAAAATTTCTCGAGCGGAACGGCGAGGACAGCCATGAAGATGACGGCCTTTGTCGCGGCAATTGCCGTCGCGGTCGGCGTTGGCGGCATTGCCCATGCGCAAGGCTATCCATCGCATCCCATCACCATGGTCGTGCCGTTCCCGGCGGGTGGGCCGACGGATACGCTTGCGCGCATCTTGAGCGAGCGCATGCGGGTGTCGCTCGGCCAGCCGGTGATCATCGAGACCGTGACCGGCGCCGGCGCCAGCATCGGCGTCGCCCGCGCCGCGCAAGCCGCACCCGACGGCTATACGCTCAGCATCGGCAATTGGACGAGCCACGTCGGGGCGGGCGCGATGTATCCGGCCGCGCACGACGCAGTGCTGGAATTGCAGCCGGTGTCGCGCATCAGCGCCACACCGTTGATGATCATCGGCAAGAACGCACTGCCGCCGAAGAACGCCCGGGAGCTGATCGCTTGGCTCAAAGCGGATCCCGGCAAGGCATCGGCGGCAACCGTCGGGGCCGGGAGCGCGGCGCATGTTTGCTTGCTCTACTTCCAGCAGAAGACCGGCACCAGTTTCCAGTTGGTTCCTTATCGCGGCGGTGCGCCGGTGATGCAGGATCTGGTGGCCGGCCAGATCGACATGTTTTGTGCCGAAGCGTCGCAAACGCTGTCGTTCGTGCGCAGCGGAGCGATCAGAGCCTTTGCCGTGATGTCGAAGGAGCGTTGGCCGGCCGCGCCCGAGGTTCCGACCATGGACGAGGTGGGCGTGTCGGGGATGTACATCTCGTTTTGGAACGGCCTGTGGGTCCCCAAGGGCACGCCGAGCGAGATCGTCGCCAAGCTCAACGGCGCGGTGGTGGATGCGCTGGCCGATCCGGCCGTGCGGCAGCGGCTCACCGAGCTCGGCCACGTGATTGCGACGCGCGAGGAGCAGACGCCGCAGGCGCTGGGCGCCTTTCACAAGGCCGAGATCGAGACTTGGTGGCCGATCATCAAGGCGGCCAACATCAAGCCGGAGTGAGAGGCCCAACAGCAGCACTGCCGCGCGTCCGACGACGCGCGGCAGTGACTTCCCCCGACCGGCCGCCCGAAACGATGATCAGTCGCGCCGCGGGTTGGCGGCGACGATGACGGTAAGCCCGCCCATGGCGGCGAGCAGAAAGGCGATGCAAAGCGCGATCGCGAGCGGGGTGCCGTCGCCACTGGTCATGGCGCCGACCACGTCCGCGCGCGCCATGCCGATCGAGACAGCGGTGACGGCGACGGCGGTCGATAAGGCGAGCGCGGCAGTGATGATCAATTCGACGAGAGTGATGGAGCGATGCCTCGGCGCCGGCCCCGGGCGAGCCCCGGGCTTGATTCCGGTCGGCCTTGTTAATGGCTTGGGCATGTCAATCTCCGCGAATCAGTCGACTCATTTGTCGCGGCGGATGCCGGCGCCGATTCGGCCGGAGTTAGGCGGAGGCATTGGCGAAGAAGGGCAAATTTGTGTTTTTGGTTAACGAAGCGTTAACGCCGAACGCGCTTCTCGTTCGGCCGCAAAATACGGCCGCTTTTTGCGGCGCGCAGCCCCGCCGCTCGCGCGCTCACTCCGCCGCTACGACGTTCTCGGGCTGCCAATCCATCGAGATATAGCCCGGCTGCGCCGCCACGCGCTCGAGCCAGGCACGGATCTCCGGAAAGGTCGTCAGTTCGTAATCGCACGTATGCGCGAGGTGAGCGTAGGCGTAGAGCGCGATGTCGGCGACGCTGTAGCGATCACCGACGAAATAGCGATGGTGCTTGAGGTGATTCTCCATCACGGCGAGCGAGCGGTAACCTTCCTCCATCCAGTCCTCGAGCGCGTGCTGCTGCAGCTCGCGGCCGCCCTTGACCAGCGCCAGCCAGAAATAGGCGGCGCCGATGTTGGGTTCGATGCTGTGCTGCTCGAAGAACATCCACTGCAACGCTTCGGCGCGATCGATGCGGTGCTCGGGCCGCAGCGGCGTGCGGCTCACGAGGTGCCAGAGGATCGCGTTCGATTCGGCGAGGTAGCGGCCGGGCGCGGCTTCGAGCAGCGGCACTTGGCCGTGCGGATTCTTGGCCAGGAACTCGGGCGTGCGGCTCTCACCTTTGAGGATGTCGACTTCGACCAGACGAAAAGGGATGCCAAGCTGGGCGAGCGCGAGGCGCACCTTGTAGCTGTTGCCCGATCGCTGCATCGAGTAGAGCGTATACATCGCCTTCCCTCCGGCGGTGATCGCCGCCGCCCTGCCGAGATATGGGCGTAAGCCATCAGAGCGGCAATGTCATGACGCGACCAAGCTCCGCTGAGTGGTCGCCGACTACCGCGGCCGCCGACCGCAGCCGACGCCTGCTGCCGCGCCCGTCATCTGCAGAAAATCATTTTCGCCGTCACTCCGCCGCGACGCGATGGGCGCGCGCATGGGCGATGAGGGCGTCGTCCTCCACCGGCACGATCGGCGTGAAGTCGCGGTGCGCGATCCATTCGGGCCGGGTGAACTTGGTGATGTGGTTGGAGACGGCGCAGAGCGTCAGGTACACGATCTTGCGCGGATAGGGGGTGATGTTGGGCGGCGAAGCGTGCACGAGATTGCCGTGGAACATCAACACCGAGCCGGGCTTGCCGGTCGGCGCCACGATGCCGACGCCGTCCGGCGGCGCGGCTTGGGCGCAGAGCCGCGTCACCGTCTCCGGATCCAGCGTCCAAAGCGGATAGGAAGTCGTGCTGGTGTCGTGACCGGCGGCGAGCGTGCCGTATTTGTGGCTCTTTGGGATCAGCATCAACGGACCGTTGATCGGCAGGACCTCGTCGAGGAAGATCGAGATATTCATGGCGCGCGGCTCGGGCATGCCGTCGTCGCGCGCCCAGGTGCCGTAATCCTGGTGCCACTGCCAGACATCGCCCTCGAACGCGGCCTTGGCGTTGATCTTGAACTGATGGACGTACTCGTTATAGGTGTGCGCGGCGAAGGCGGTGCGCGGCGCGCCGGTCTTCTCGCGCCAGACCTCCTGGCGATTGCTCCTGAAAATCTTGTCCGCTTCGCTGCGCAGGACCGCAACCTCCTCGTCGGCGAAGCAGTTCGGGAAAAACACGTAACCCTGCTCATCGAAGGTCTTGATCTGCTCGGCGGTGAGCTTCATGGCGTCCTCCCGGGGACGGTCGTTTCGTGTCGGCCAATAGTCTAGCGGCCGCCGGCCCGAAAATCACGCGCTGAAGGGTGCGAATGTGGGGTCTAATGACGCGAGCGTCGCGGCGCTTGTCCTCCCGGAGCGCGCGCGCCGAATGTGAGCTGGCGCAAATTCTGACGTGGGTTCAACGCCCTTCCAGGTCCGCGTGTGTCGGGCGCGATCACACTGGTGTGTGGATGGGCGATGGAGGCTTGCCGTCGGCGGCCGCGCCCATTAGGAAGCTCGCGCCCGCAAAGGGTAAGCGGAGATTCTCATGGCCCTGCTCAAAGAATCGCTCAAGCGCATCAAGCCGTCCGCCACCATCGCGGTGACGGATAAGGCGCGTGCGCTCAAAGCCGCGGGCCGCGACGTGATCGGGCTGGGAGCCGGGGAGCCGGATTTCGACACGCCGGAGAACATCAAGCGCGCCGCGCTCAAGGCGATCGAGGCCGGCAAGGCGGCGAAGTATACCGCGGTCGACGGCATCCCGGAGCTCAAGGCCGCGATCGCTCGCAAGTTCAAGCGCGAGAACGGCCTCGATTACAAGCCGAGTCAGATCATCGTCGGCACCGGCGGCAAGCAGGTGCTCTACAACGCGTTCGTGGCGACGCTCGATCCAGGCGACGAGGTGATTCTCGCGGCGCCCTATTGGGTGAGCTATCCCGATATGGTCATGCTCGCCGGCGGCGAGCCGGTCGCCGTGCCCACCACCCTCGAGTCGGGCTTCAAGATGCGCCCCGAGGCGCTCGAGCGCGCAATCACACCGAAGACCAAATGGGTGCTGCTCAACTCGCCGTCGAACCCGACCGGCGCGGCCTATACGCGCGCCGAGCTCAAGAAGCTCACCGACGTGCTGGTCAGGCATCCCCAGGTCTACGTGATGACCGACGACATGTACGAGCACCTCGTCTACGACGAGTTCGAATTCACCACGCCGGCGCAGGTCGAGCCCCGGCTCTACGAGCGCACGTTGACGGTGAACGGCGTTTCCAAGACCTATTGCATGACCGGCTGGCGCATCGGCTATGCCGGCGGGCCCGAGCCGCTGATCAAGGCGATGGCGATGATCCAGTCGCAGTCGACCTCGAACCCGACGGCGGTGTCGCAATGGGCGGCGGTCGAGGCGCTCGACGGGCCGCAGGACTTCATCGCCAAGCACAATGCGATCTTCAAGGAGCGCCGCGACCTCTGCGTCTCGATGCTCAATCAGGCGCGCGGCATCCAGTGCCCCAAGCCCGAGGGCGCGTTCTACGTCTATCCGTCCTGCGCCGGCACCATCGGCAGAACCGCGCCGACCGGACACAAGCTCGTCACCGACGAGGACTTCGTCAGCGAGCTGTTGGAGGCCGAGGGAGTGGCGGTGGTGCAGGGCACGCCGTTCGGCTTCGGTCCCGCATTCCGCATCTCCTACGCCACCAAGACCGAGGACGTGGAGGAAGCTTGCCGGCGCATCCAGCGCTTCTGCGGCAACTTGACATGACGCGCGCGATCTTGCGTAAGATCGATTGGTGAGGCGCAACCCCGATTGGGCTTGTGCGATCGAACAACAAAGGAGGGTCCATATGTTGCGTCATGCCGTCGGGGCTGCCGCGCTTGCATTAGCCGTTGCGTCCGCCGATCCCGCCGCCGCCCAGCGCGTGCGGGCCGGCGTGCTGACCTGCGACATCTCGGCGGGCATCGGCTTCATCCTCGGCTCGCAGAAGGCGGTCGTGTGCACGTTCGCGCCGGAGCCGCCCGGCCCGCAACAGGTCTACAGCGGGTCGATCAGCAAGTTCGGGCTCGATATCGGCGCCACCGGCGGCGCGGTGTTGGTTTGGGCGGTGTTCACGGACAGCCTCGCGCCCCCTGGTCCCGCCTTCCTCGCCGGCGATTATTTCGGCGCGACCGGTCAGGTAACGGTCGCCGCCGGCCTCGGCGCCAACGTCCTCATCGGCGGTTCCAACAACACGATCGCGTTGCAGCCGGTCTCGGTGTCGACCTCGGTCGGGCTCAATGTCGCCCTCGGCGTGGCGGAACTACATCTGCGCCCCGGCCCCTGACGGTTGCGCAAGCTCCGCGCGACGCATGGACGGCCGCCCGCGAGGCGGCCGTTTTTTTTGGCATGCAATGCGCGCATGTCCATCCGCGTTCCGCCATCGTGCGCCAAAGGCTGGCGCCTCTTGCCAAGTCCCCCTCCGGCCTGAAACGATGGCACAACGGTCCCGCAGAAGACCGCATCGCGGTGGATTGGGAGGCGGATATGGCACAGAACGGCACAAGAGCTACGGGTCCACGGTGCATCGCGCTGGTGGGCCCGTTTCAGAGCGGCAAGACGACGCTACTCGAAGCAATCCTTGCCCGAACCGGCGCCATCCAGCGCCAAGGCACGATCGACGGGGAGAACACCGTCAGCGACGCCAGCAAGGAAGCGCGTCATCACAGGATGAGCGTCGAACTCTCCGTCGCCAGCACCAGTTTCATGGGCGATACTTATACTTTCATCGATTGTCCGGGCTCGGTTGAATTCGTCCACGACATGCGCGCGGCGCTGCCGGCAGTCGACGCCGCGGTCGTGGTGTGCGAGCTCGACGAGAAGAAGGTGCCGCAACTGCAGCTCATTCTGCGCGAGCTGGAAGCGCAGAAAATCCCGCGCTTTCTGTTCCTCAACAAGATCGACAAGGCCGACTCCACCATCCACGACGTGCTCAGGGTGTTGCAGCCGGCCTCGCGCAGCAAGTTGGTGCTGCGACAGATACCGACCTTTTCCGGCGAGATCGTCAACGGATTCGTCGATCTCGCGCTCGAACGCGCGTTCGTCTACAAGGAGCACGCGCCGTCGGAGGTGGTTGTGCTCGAAGGCGATGCGCTCGACCGCGAGAAGACGGCCCGATTCTCCATGCTCGAGACGCTGGCCGACCATGACGACGAGCTGATGGAGCAACTACTCGAGGACATTCAGCCGCCGCGCGACAAGGTCTTCGACGATCTCTCCAAGGAATTGCGCGAGGGTTTGGTCTGCCCCGTGCTGTTCGGCGCGGCCACGCGCACCAACGGCGTGCTGCGCCTGATGAAGGCGTTGCGCCACGAGTCCCCCGGCATCGCGGACACCGCAAAACGGCTCGGCGTGAAGAGCGGCCACGCTGTCGCTTACCTGCTCAAGACCATCAACACCGCGCATGGCGGTAAGATGTCGGTGGCCCGCGTGCTTTCGGGTAAAATCGCCGACGGCATCAATCTCTTGAACTCCGAGGGCGAGTCGGGACGCGTCGCCGCCGTTTTCAAGCTCATGGGTCAGCACAGCGAGAAGCGCGGCGCCGCCGAAGCCGGCGACACCGTCGCGCTCGGCAAGCTCGATCATGCCACAACGGGCGATACTTTGAGCGACGGCCAGCAGCCGCATCCAGCGCTCGCCAAGGTCAGTCCCCACGCGCCGGTGCTCTCGATCGCCGTCGCTGCCAAGGAGCGCAAGGACGACGTCAAGCTGGGGCAGGCGCTCGGGAAACTGCTCGAGGAAGACCCCTCGATCAGCGTCGTCCACAACGCCGAGGCGCATGAGGTGGTGATATGGGGCCAGGGCGAGATGCAGTTGCGCGTGGCCACCGAGCGGCTGGCCGATCGCTTTGGCATCGCTACGGTCTCGCATAAACCCACGGTCGGCTATCGCGAGACCATCAAGAAGGGGATCGTGCAGCGCGGCCGCCACAAGAAGCAGTCGGGCGGCCACGGCCAATACGGCGACGTCGTGCTCGACATCAAACCGCTGCCGCGCGGCGCGGGCTTCACCTTTACCGAGGAGATCAAGGGCGGCGTGGTGCCGCGCAATTATATTCCTTCGGTGGAGGAGGGCGTCATCGACGCGCTCAAGCACGGCCCCCTCGGTTTTCCGGTGGTCGACGTTGCGGCGAAGCTGATCGACGGCTCCTATCACACGGTCGATTCCTCCGACATGGCGTTTCAGCTCGCCGGTCGGCTCGCGATCCACGAGGGACTGCCGCAGTGCCAGCCGGTGCTGCTCGAGCCGATCTACCAGGTCGAGATCGTCTGCCCGTCGGAGGCGACCGCCAAGATGAACGCGCTCATGTCCGGACGGCGCGGCCAAATCCTCGGCTTCGATACCCGCGAGGGTTGGGACGGCTGGGACGTGGTGCGCGTGCAGATGCCGGAGTCGGAGATCGGCGATCTCATCGTGGAGGTGCGCTCGGCCACCGCCGGCGTCGGCAGCTTCACCTTCAAGTTCGACCACATGGCCGAACTCATGGGCCGCACCGCGGAGCAGATCGTGGCGGCGCGAAAGGCGGCGGCGGCGGCGTAAGCGGACCGCCGAGGACGGATCGCGGACGCGAGTTCCCTCGTCCGTTCTCCGTCCTCTGCTTTTTCTGAAGCTTCCATTCGCGACATCCGAAGTTCGGTTCCGTGCGGCGCCTGCTATATGCGGCGCATGACATCCTTCGTGTTTGCCGCCATCACGGCGATCTTCGTGCTCGCCGGCTTCGTGAAAGGCGTGATCGGTCTCGGGCTGCCGACCGTGGCCATGGGTTTGCTCGCCCTCGTCATGACGCCGGCGCAGGCCGCCGCGCTGCTGGTCGTGCCCTCCTTCCTCACCAATGTCTGGCAGGCGATGGGACCCGAGCTCATCCCGCTCGTGCGTCGGCTGTGGCCGATGCTGCTCGGCATCTGCGCCGGGGTCTGGGCCGGCGGCGGCCTGCTCACCGCCGCTGGCGGCGCGCGCGCCTCGATCGGCCTCGGGGCCGTGCTCGCGCTCTACGGTGTGCTCGGCCTGACCTCGGTCGAGTTCGCCGTGCCGGCGCGGCTCGAGCCCTGGCTATCGCCGTTGATCGGAGTGATCACCGGCATCGTGACCGCCGCGACCGGCGTCTACATGATCCCGTCGGCGCCCTATCTGCAGGCGATCGGGCTCAAGACGGATGGCCTGGTGCAGGCGCTCGGCCTGTCATTCACGGTCGCAACGGTGGCGCTGGCGATAACCCTGGTGCAGGACGGCGCTTTGCAAATCTCGGTCGCGGGCGCTTCGGTCGCCGCGCTCGCGCCGGCACTCCTCGGCATGGTGCTGGGCCAATGGGTGCGCGCGCGCGTGCGCTCGGAGACTTTCCGGATCTGCTTCTTCTCCGGCTCGCTCCTGCTCGGCGCACATCTGGCCTTGCGTGGCTTGATCTGACCCGGCCAATCACCCGTCGCTGCCGCAGCCGTGACTTGCCCGTGATGGCCCGTCGGCGTATCCAACAACGGCCTCGGATCCGGAGGACGACCATGCACGTCATTCGCCGCCGCGGATGGGAAATTCCCGAACGCCTCGCCACGCCCGAGCACCTGGTATTGAACCGCCGCGCCTTGCTGGCGGCGACGGGCGCAGCGGCGTTGTCCATCTCGCCCAAGATTGCGCTCGCGCAGCGCATCAGCGACTTGCCGGACCCGACCAAGGATCTCTATCCGGCCAGCCGTAATGAAAAATACACGCTTGATCGGCCGGTCACCGACGAGAAGATCAATACCAGCTACAACAATTTCTACGAGTTCGGCTCGAGCAAGAGCGTCGCCAAGGCGGCGCAGGCGCTCAAGCTGCGGCCGTGGACGATCAAGATCGACGGCATGGTGGAGAGTGCGCAGGAGATCGGCATCGACGATCTCATTCGCAAGATGCCGTTGGAGGAGCGGCTCTATCGCCACCGTTGCGTCGAGGCGTGGTCGATGGCCATTCCGTGGAGCGGCTTTCCGTTCGCCAGGCTGGTGGAACTGGCCAAACCGCTGTCGTCGGCGAAATACGTGCGGATGGAAACCTTCCTCGATCCGTCGATCGCGCCCGGCCAGAAACAGAGCTGGTATCCCTGGCCCTATGTCGAAGGCTTGACCATCGCCGAGGCGACCAACGAACTCGCCTTTCTGGTGACCGGTGCCTACGGCAAGCCGGTGTCGAAAGTGCAGGGCGCGCCGTTGCGTTTGGCAGTGCCGTGGAAATACGGTTTCAAGTCGATCAAGTCGATCGTGCGCTTCAACTTCACCGATCAGCGACCGAAGAGCTATTGGGAGGCATTGCAGTCCGCCGAGTACGGCTTCTGGGCGAACGTCAATCCGCAGGTGCCGCATCCGCGCTGGAGCCAGGCCACGGAAGAGCTGATCGGGCGCAATGAACGCCGGCCGACGCTCATCTTCAACGGCTACGGCGACTATGTCGCCGACCTTTACCGCGGGCTCGAGAACGAGCGCCTGTGGGCATGAGCGTGCGCAACGCTGCGCGTGCTGCCGAAAGAAGCGGATTGATCCGATAGCAAGTCCTCCCTGCGCGAGGTGATCGTTGGTGGTTTTCCCCGCGCGGGATCGCTGCGCCGCGAACGGGCTACTGGTTTTCGCCGGTTTCGGCCTCGGCCAGCCGACTGCGCCAGTCCTTGCGGCTGCGGATGAGCGACAGCGCGGCGAGCGCCAGCAGCGCGGCGCACACAACGAGCAGCACGAGCGAGATCGGGCGCTGGAGGAAGATCGCCCAGTTGCCGTTCGACATGATCAGCGATTGGCGCAGCGACATCTCGAGGGTGGATCGAAGCCGAACTTGCGCAAGCCGTAGCCGATGATTCCCATGATCAGCATGATCCACACATCGACGATCGAATGGCTGACCTCGTAAACGCCGATGATGCAAAACATGATCACCAGCGGATAGAGATAGGCGTAGGGAATCCGCAGTATGTTCACGAAGATGCCGACCAGCGGCAAATTGAGCGCAAGCAACATCAGATTGCCGACGTACATCGACGCGACGAAACCCCAAAAGATGTTGGGATGCTCGTTCACCAACGTCGGCCCCGGCGGCACGCCGTGGATCATCAGCGCGGCGATCAGCACGGCGGTGATCGGACCGGTAGGAAGGCCGAGCGCCAGCATCGGCACGAAGGCGCCGGTCGAGGCCGCGTTGTTCGCCGATTCGGGTCCGGCAACGCCGGCGACTGCACCCTTGCCGAATTCTTCTGGGTGCTTGGAGACGCGTCGCTCGATTGCATAGGACAGGAAGCTCGAAATGATGTGGGCGGAACCCGGGGTGAGCCCGATCAGAAAGCCGAGAACCGAACCGCGGGCAATCGGCATGGCCGATTGCCGCCATTCCCGGCGGTTCGGCAACAGCTGGCGCAGCTTGGGCGCGATCACTTTGCTGATCACGTTGGCCGACGGCGTCGACAGGATCTCGCCGAGCCCGAACAGCCCGATCGCGACCGGGACGATGCCGATCCCGTCGCCGAGCTCGGCGATGTCGAAGGAGTAGCGGAAGTGGCCGGTCATGTTATCGATGCCGATGGTGCCGAGCAGGAGCCCGAAACACGCCATCAGCAGCGTGCGTGGCAGCGAGGTCGACGACATATAGGCGAGGAAGATGAGGCCGAGCACGAGCAGCGCGGTGTACTCCGGCGGTCCGAACCGCAACGCGAAGGAGGCGAGCGGCGGCGCGATCAAGGTCAGCATGATCACCCCGAACGTGCCGGCGATCCACGAGCCGACGGCGGCGATGCACAACGCCGCGCCCGCGCGCCCTTTTTGCGCCATGGCGTAGCCGTCGATGCAAGTCATGACCGAGGCGGCTTCGCCCGGAATCCGCATCAAGATCGAGGTGGTCGAGCCGCCGTATTGCGAGCCGTAATAGATGCCGGCGAGCATCACCACCGACTTGGTGGTGTCGAGCCCGAAGGTCGCAGGCAGAAGAATGCTGATGCCGGAGAGCGGTCCGATGCCGGGCAATACGCCGACGATGGTGCCGACAAGGCATCCGAGAAACGCGTACCACAACACGTCGGGTTGGAGCGCGACCGAGAAGCCGAGCAGCAGATTCTCCACGGTGCCCATGGCTAGAATCCGAGGATGCCGGGCTCGAGCGGTGTCTTGAGCGCTACGGCGAACAAAAGATAGGTCAATGCGACGACACCGATGCTGAAGGCGGCGGCGGCAAGCGGATGGCGCCGCTCGGCGCCGAAGGTCAGCGCAAATAGCAGCAGCGTCATCGTGACGAGGAAGCCCAGCGTTTGGTAGAGCGCGATGGCGGCGGCGGTGATCGCGACGATCCGTGCCGCGTGCGGCAGATCCTCCCATCGAACGGTCGCGAAGGGCGCGCTCTCGTTCGCGCGCAGGATGAGCAGCAGACCGAACAAGATCACTAGCCCGGCGACGAGCTTCGGCATCATGCCCGCGCCGGGAAACGACAGTGTCCCGACCGGCAGATCGCCGCTGAGCGCAAACACCAAGAGGCCGAAGGCGACAAAGACGCCGCCGGCGATGTGGTCGCTACGCAGAGTCACGGTCTCTCCGTTCCCCTCGCTCTGATCTCCCCATCCGCTTCCCCAAGCGTCTTGGCGTAGCAAGGGCGAGGGCCGGGGCGCCGAGGTTGCACGCTCCGCAATCGGTGATCGGGCGCGACTACCCCTCGACTTTGCCGATGGAGCGGATCGCGGCTTCGATGCGCTTGCTATCGGCCTCCCAGAATGCCGCGAATTCCGGCTGGTCCATATACGCGAGCTCCTGGCCGAGATTGGCGAGCGCCGCTTTGAACTGTTCGCCGTGCGCCGCCTTGTTCAGCACCTCGCGCCAATAGGTGACGACGTTCGCCGGCGTGCCCTTGGGCGCGAACAGGCCGACCCAGAGATAATATTCGACGTCGTAGCCGACCTCCTTCATGGTCGGCACATCAGGCAGCGCCGGCGAGCGCCCCCGGCCGAACAAGGCGAGCGGACGCGCCTTGCCGGCCTTGATCTGGGAGAGGCTCGCCGAAATCGAGGAGACTAGTACCTGGCAATTGTTGCCGAGGAAGGCGGTCAACGCCGGCCCGCCGCCCTGGGTCGGCAAATGCCGCAGTTTCAATCCGCCGGCCGCGGCGGTGAACAGCGCGGTCGGAATGTGGAGCGCGCCATAAAGGCCCGACGAGCTGAAGATGATTTCGTTCGGACGCTTCTTGGCGTCGTCGACCAGCTCGTTGAGGGTCTTGTAGGGCTGCTCATCATTGACGATCAGCACGCATGGATCGGCCACGAAGCGCGCGATCGGGATGAAGTCGGCATTGGTGAATTTCGGCTGCCGACCGAACAGCCGGTCGACCTCGGCGAAGCCGGAAATCGAAGTCAGATGGGAGAGCAGCGTATAGCCGTCCGGCTTAGCGTTGGCCACGAACTGCGCACCGACCTGGCCGGCGGCGCGGCGGAAACGGGTTGATGATGGTGATGGCGCGGGTCGGATAGGCGTCTTGCGCGAAGGACGCCTTGAGGGCGGCCGCTGCGGCAGCGGAGCCGAAGACGAAGCTGCGTCGATCCACGCTGTCCTCCCGAGTTGCGCCGGGCTTGAGGCCGCGCCGGTTGCGTGCGAGCCGCGATGCTAGGAGGCGCGCCCGGTAGGGTCAACCTCGCGCGTCCGCGGCATAAGGGGTCGTGCGATCGCTACGCGATGATCGCGACGGCGCGTGTCCAGCCCGCGGAACCGCCGCGCACTTTGACCGGAAAGCAGCTTACCATGAAGCCCTTGGCCGGCAGCGCTTCGAGATTGTTGAGCTTCTCGATATGGCAATAGCCGATCTCGCGGCCGGCTTTGTGGCCTTCCCAGATCAGACTCGCATCGCGGGTGGCGAGATATTTCTCCTTGGTGTGCACGAACGGCGCGTCCCAGCTCCAGCCGTCGGTGCCGGTCACGCGCACGCCGCGCTCGAGCAGATAGAGGGTTGCCTCGCGGCCCATGCCGCAGCCCTTGGCGACATATTCGGGACGGCCGTAGGCCGCGCCCGCGCTCGTGTTCACCAGCACGATCTCGAGCGGCGCGAGGTTATGATCGATGCGTTCGAGCTCGGCTTCGACGTCGCGCGCGCTGGCGACGTAACCATCAGGGAAATGACGGAAGTCGAGCTTGATGGCGGGTTGAAAGCACCATTCGAGCGGTACCTCGTCGATTGTGATCGCGCGCTTGCCGCGATCCATGGTGGAGGCGAAATGCCACGGTGCGTCGAGGTGTGTGGTGTTGTGGGTCGAGAGCCGGATCCACTCGATCGCCCAGCCCTCGCGATCCGGCAAATCCTCCTCCCGCAAGCCGGGAAAGAACTTGACCACGTCCGCCGCCGTCTGCCGGTGGGTGAAATAGTCGATCTTCGGGCCGTAGCCCGGGGGATCGGCGGCGACGTCGTTTTCCAGCGGCACGGAAATGTCGATGAACTTGCGTGCCATGAGCAGCACTCCTTATGCTTCAAATTCGCAGTCACGTCCCCCACGGCGTGGGGTGACGGCAAGAGCACACGCCAGCGAGGACATCACCATGCCGGCCTATTGGGTTGCGCGGTCGAAGATTAACGACCCGGTCGAATACAAGAAGTACACCGACCTCGTGCCAGGGATCATCGCCAAGTTCGGCGGCAAGGTGCTTGCGCGCGGCGGCCGCTATCAGGTCATGGAAGGGCCGGCAAAATTCCACCGCTTCGTGGTGATCGAGTTTCCGACCTTCGAGCAGGGCGTCGCCTGCTTCACCTCGCCCGAATACGACCGCGCCGCGGCCTTCCGCCGCAACGGCGCGGGCGAGGTCGAGACCATCATGGTCGAAGGCGGCGATCTGACGCGCTAACGGCGCATTGACCGGCGGCGGCCCACTAGTGTGGCTTTGGTTCAGAAGTCCGCGGCGTTTTTGCAGCGCGTCCGAAATGCGGACTTCTGAACCAAAGCCACACTAGATCAATAAGTTGCTAGTGTCCTTCGATTCCGAAGTTCGCAACCGAGGCTGCGGCACAATGATGCGAACTTCGGAATCGAAGGACACTAGCGCCGCCTTACCCGCTGCCCATAAGATGGAGCCACAAACGATTGCAATGGGAGGATGACGATGCTGCATGATGCAACACATCGGGCGGTGAGATATTTCGCGCGATCGCTCGCGGCGTGCGTGCTGTTGTTCGCAGGCGCGGCCTGGGCGCAATCCGGCGAGCCGATCAAGATCGGCTATGGCATATCTCAAACCGGCGGGCTCGCGCCCAACGGCAAGTCGGCGCTGCTTGCCCAGAAGATTTGGGAAGAAGATATCAACGCCAAGGGCGGGCTCCTCGGCCGTCCGGTCAAGCTCATCTATTACGACGACCAGACCAATCCGGCGACGGTGCCCGGCATCTACACCAAGCTGCTCGACGTCGACAAGGTCGATCTGATCATCGGCGGTTACGGCACCAACATGCTGGCGCCGGCGATGCCGGTCGTCGTGCAGAAGAAGAAGATGCTGATCGGGCTGTTCGGGCTCGCGGTCAACAGCGAGTTTCACTACCCCAACTACTTCGCGATGATTCCGTCCGGGCCGGCCCCGAAGACGGCCTTCACCAAGGGCTTCTTCGACACTGCCATGGCGCAGAATCCGAGGCCGCAGACAGTGGCGATCGTCGCCGCCGACGCGGAGTTCTCCGTCAACGCCTCCGAGGGTGCCCGCGACAACGCCAAGGCGGCCGGGCTCAACATTGTCTATGACAAGCGATATCCGCCATCGACGACGGACTTCGCGCCGATCGTTCGCGCCATCCAGGCGACAAATCCGGACATCGTGGTGATCTGCTCGTACCCGCCGGATTCCGTCGGTATGGTGAAGGCGATCAACGAAATCGGCTTCAAGCCGAAGATGATGGGCGGCGGCTTGGTCGGCCTGCAGGCGACGGCCATCAAGACGCAGTTGGGACCGTTGCTCAACGGGTTCGTCAACTACGACTTCTGGCTGCCGGTCCCGAAGATGGATTTCCCCGGGGTGGCCGACTTCCTAAAGAAGTATCAGGCCAAGGCAGGGTCGGAAGGCGTCGACCCGCTCGGCTACTACATCGGGCCCTGGGGCTATGCGCAGATGGAGGTCCTGGCGCAGGCAATTGTCGAAACCAAGAGCCTCAACGATGACAAGCTCGCTGACTACATCCGTGCCAACACGTTCAAAACCGTGGTCGGCGACGTGAGGTTCGGTAAGGACGGCGAGTGGGCGCAGTCGCGCGTACTGCAAGTCCAGTTCCAGAACGTCAAAGGCAACGACGTTGCTCAATTCCGGGACATCTCGACCCAGGTTGTGCTGACGCCGTCCGAATATGCCTCGGGCAAGGTGATCTATCCCTACGAGAAGGCGAAGTAGATCCGAGCCATCGTCCGCCTCTCGTCCTCAGGGCGCGCCCACCGCTGTCGGGGATGCCCGACAGCGGGCACGTGAGTGCGCAAGTCGGCCTCAACCGACTTGCGCGCCTCGACTACAGCCCGAGATAAAACTTCCGGATCAGCTCGTTGTTGTTGAGCTCGTCGGCGGAACGGCCTTCGAAGGCGATCTGGCCGTGGACGATGACGTAACCGCGGTCGGCGATACGCAGCGCCTGCGGGAAGTTCTGCTCCGCCATCAGCACGGTGAGATTGTACTGGTCCTTGAGCTCCTTGATCTTGTCGATAGTGCGGCTGACCAGCACCGGCGCCAGGCCCACCGACGGCTCGTCGATCAAGAGGATGCGCGGCGCCAGCATCAATGCGCGCGCGAGCGCGAGCATCTGC
>WNFN01211673.1_pt1 | contig 20344 bp, 29 predicted proteins | sample 5400161 | NCBI WGS metagenome assembly WNFN01 (sample SAMN13153353, study PRJNA577476) | soil metagenome | isolation source: 80 cm saprolite on Douglas fir-dominated hillslope | place: USA:California | collected 2013-09-17 | reverse complement strand
CGTAATGCACATCGCCTTTAGCCGGAGTAATTTTGAGGTCCAGCCCGCTTTGCGGGACCGCTACCCACTCGAAGGCGCGCAAGGTGGCAGTCCCGCGTGTGCCATCCGGACCCGGTCGAATCACGATCTCGAGCGCAGTCGGTAACTGGATCTGGGCGATTCTCATTCTGGTTACCAGATCCCGGTAAAGGCACGGCCGACCGCCTCCAGTGCGACCCGGAACCAGTTGGGTTTAGGCACCGGTAGCTGGCCGCGGGCAACCGGCCCATCACAGGTCACCCAATAGTAGTTGCCTTCCAGGTAGAGATAGTACCCTTCCGGATTGGTCTCGATTCGCAACATCCGGTTCATGGCCGGATGCATCGGCCGGGGGCCATCCAGTGGACCACCGATAAATTCGACTGTGTACCATTCGTTCATTTGCGTTATACGTTCACAGGCTATGAATGAAGAAGAACAGATCGTCCGCGACAAACTGCAATCTCTTGATCGGTATATCAAAGCCCAGTTGCCAAATAAAGATTGGGGTTTCATTTTGCTCGCATTCCCTTATGGCCCGAGCGGCCAACTCTTGTACATCGCCAGCGCCCAGCGGGATGACGCCGTCCAGGCTATGCGCGAATTTATCGCTCGGAATACCCAGCGCGAGCACTTCACTAAAGAAGCTTATACCGATCGAAGTGATGTCACCCCCGATTACGCCTTCGAGGCTTGGTGGAAAAAAGAGCTGAGCCGAATTGAACGGATCGATGGCCAAGAACCCGGTCCACAGATGCGCCAGTTATGTTTTGATAGTTTCATTGCCGGCATGGTTTGGAGTGTCGCCTGATTTATTCATCCATGCCGACCCGACCTCGATCCCCTTCTCCAGCAGTTCCGAGGGCGACCACTCCTTGTCTCTGGCCTTCCCTAGGATCGGGTGCTGGCAGTCAAATAATTGCTCCACCTGGAGACGGATTTCGCGGGAATAATACCCGGCCCAATAGCCCAGGTTGGCCCGCTCAATCGCTTCGGCTTGCCCGCGGCTGTTCCCAGAGTGGGCCATATTATGGGTCACGCATTCCTCAAAGTAATGAGCCGCTAGGTCCGACTCAGTGATGTACATGGCCGGTTCGTATTTCTCACGCGTGGTAATTGGATATTTCATTCAGTTGCTTTCAGCAGCCGCCAGTATTTGCGCCGGATCCGGCGCCAGTAGGCCCGGGCATGCCAGTGCACGCCGGCCTCACGGTAAAACGCGTTACAGAGATGGACCTGCATAACGGCGAAGTTATAATCGCGCTCGAGCGCAGCCCGGAGCTGTTGGTAGTCTTTCTCTGGCAGGGTGAGCACTTTCATTTCTTGCAATAACGCAAAACCAAAGCCACCCTATATAACGCATAATGTCAAGACCGCGCAAGTACGCAAATAAACGGGAACGCCTGAAGGCGATTCGCGCTCAGACCCGGGAGCGGGTGGCCCGCTGGATCGCTCAGCATCCCCGGCGCTGGAACCGGATCATGAACCGGCACCGGGCCAAACTGCGAGCCCAAAAGAAAGTCGCCGTATGATGCACTCTCGCGAAATACTCGAATCAATCCCGATGCCGGAGCGGATCAAGAACCTGCCCCGCGATCCGGAACGCGGTTACCCCGTTCCCTTCTTTGTCGCCTCCGTGAATGGTAAGCCCGATTTCCGCATTGCCGATGAACAGAAACGGATCCGCTGCGTCAAGGAACGGCTCTGCTGGATCTGTGGCGAGCGCCTCGGGCGCTATCTCGTGTTCGTGATCGGGCCGATGTGCGCCATTAACCGAATTAGTGCCGAGCCACCGATGCACCGGGACTGTGCCGAGTACAGTGTCCGAGTCTGCCCGTTTCTCTTGAACCCAAACCAGAAACGGAATCCGAAGTCGGTTGGGGCCGAGGCCGAAGAGCTGTTACTGGAGCCACCCGGGGTTATGGTCGCGCGTAACCCGGGCTGTATGCTGGTCTGGGTTACGACCGGCTACAGAATCGTCCGCGACCAAGTGGACCGGGTCCTCTTCGGGGTCGGACCACCGGTGAAACTGGCTTGGATCGCTGAAGGCCGCTCCGCTACCCGAGCCGAGGTCCTGGAATCGATCGAGACCGGCTTACCCCTCCTGCGTGAACTGGCCGAGAAAGATGGGCCAGCGGCGATCGGTGCCCTCAACAGCCAACTCGCGCGCGCGATTCAACTAATCCCAATCGAATGAAACCTAATATTAAACAGGCCGGTCGCATTATCATTGAAGGCCAACTGGCGGTGAAATTCTGGATCCGGGCCTTGGACCTGGAAGATAACATCAACTTTGCCCGGAAGCTGATGCTGGAGAAAAGCGAACGCAAATGGGGCAGCGTACCGATCGTGGCCGAGTACGAGGTCGATGAGCGCCTGACTTTTGTTTATCTAATCCTCGCTCAGATCGATGCGCTCGGGGTCAAGAACGGCACCGGCCTCATTTATTTTGCCTCCCGCGACCGGTTAGAGGAAGTCAAACAGGTCCGGGATAGCTTCGCCGAAGACCTCCTCAAAAATATCAGTAAGGATTTTGATGAAATTGTCGAAATGCCGGACCGGTCGGAGCGGACCCGCCTGGATTAAGCCCTACCAAACTGGCGGTTGACAAATGCGCAACGTTGCGCATAAATGCTATTATGGCCAAAAAACTGACCCTGGAGGAACATTTAACTGCGGCTGCCAATGTCAGAGACGCTCATCAATATCGCCTTTGGCAGGCCGCTAAACTCCTGGCCAGTGCCGGTTATGTGGAGCAGTCTGATGGCTCATGGCGTAAGCCAGAAGAACCAATGAGCCCACCAGACCAACAGGCTACCAAACTCTGAAGACAGGTTTTCTGCGTTTTTAGCCTGGCGAGGCGGAGCTGACCTTGGCTCCGAGAGGAGAGGGCGGCAACCCTCTCCTCTCGTCCTTTTTCAGGCGGCGGCTAAGGCGTGCACTCTCTGGTAGACCAGCTGCAGCCGTTCTGGCATCAGCAGACCGATCTTCTCGGGTTTGAGTAGACCCAGGTCGATGCAGCGCATCGCGAAATTCGAGGTGTTTATATAATAATTCACCCCCGTCTTGGCCTTGCGCCCGTAGAGGACCTCCATTACGAGATCGTCCGCGGTTTGTATCCAGTACAGCCCCATTCTGACCTGGCCCGGCTGCAAGCAGCGGCGAGCGGCCACTTCATCCTTGGGCGGTTGGCGGTCACAGCCTTCGCCTCGATTGTTACTGTCCCCGAAATAGAAGCCGGTGACGGCTGCGTAGAGTTTGCCTGCCTCAGTCCAGAGCTGACTCCTGATTCCCAGGCTCTCCTCCTGAACCGCTGCGATATCTGCCGCTGTCACGTCAGTCTCGGGTTTACCAAAACCGCGCGCAGCCAGTTCCAAATATGTGCAATCGACTAACTTCCCTGTGTCGATTGCGACCGCCAGTGTTACTGATAATTTAGACATTATAATGGGGGTCCTTTAAGTAGCGGTCGGGTGCTCTCCGCTGATTTTGCTGCTTTTTCTTTTGCCTGATCGAGCAACCCGACCAGTTCTTCGGCGCGGGACACGAGTTGCGTCAGCGCTGAAATTATCTTGGAGAGTTTTTCTGTCCTGCCGATCAGATAGTGAGAGTCGGCAGCAATTTGTTGGATCTTCAAAGCCAGCGGATCAGGCAAGCGTGGCGGATTGGGCCTATCGTTGAGAATACCCCAGATCGCCGAAGCGATTTCGTCGGATTGCCGGTTGATTTCTAACTTCTGAATCCTGAACGCTTCTTTGGAATCCTCGCGCAGGGGTGCTATTCGGTTGGCTTCTTCGCGGATCTGAACCGCTTGAGTCAGGGGATCACGGCGTTTCTTCGCAACTTCACGAGCTACAGTTGCAGCCTTCTCTTTGCCGGTTTTACGCTCACTGGCGGCACCGCGCTGGGCTTTCTTTTGCGCGCGCTGCGCCTCCAGCTCTTCCCGTTTGCGCTGCGCTGCTTCCTGTCGATGGCGTTTGCGTTCAACCTCATCTTGGGCCGCCTTTGCTTCCGCCTTGGCTCGCTCGGCCTCGGCCCGCGCTTGCTTAGCCTCTGCTGCGCGATTGCGCGCTTGCGCATCGAACCACTGGGCCCGTTCCTCGTGTTCGCGGCGACGTTGTTCGGCGACGCGCAAAATATCTTCCGTGGCCCTGGCTGAGAGTTGAGCAAAATCGCTCTCTTTCAGATATCCCTGTTCGATATACTCCAGGGCAAGCAGGGCCGTTCGGACCCTGCTGGCCGGAACCACTTGCCCATCTCGGCCTGAGCCTTTGACCACCCAGCCCAAAAAATCAGCCAAAGTCTGGGGCGAATAACGTGTCTTCAGCGAAAACACATTCCCTGGGATAAAACTCGGCGCGCATCGGATTTCTCTAGCAGCCGATTCCTCCCTTTTGGTCAGTGGCCGCAAAGTGATCTGGCCCTGACCAAAAGCCAGGATGACTGAATAGACCGTTTCCAGATCAACGATGAAGCTGGCTGAAAAGTCGGACATGTTCTCGTTAGCCATCATTAAAATCATCTGCTCATCAGTGAGCGAACGAACGATGATCGGCACTTTGTCGGTTGGCTTATAAGTCCGTTCGATCGCGATTTTGCGATGATGGCCGTAAGCGATCTCAAGCCAAATCGAATTGAGCCTGCGGCCTACAATGTTCCCCCAATAACCGGTCTGCTGGTAGGACTGGATCAGTCGTTCGACCTTGGGTTCATCGATGGGATAATGCGCGGTTCGCCGGTACGGGTTTGGCAGCAGATGACAAACCTCAACCAATTGCTGAGTCATACTGGGATCAAGGATGGGGGCAACCTGAACGACCATGATTTAGGCTTTTTGGTGCACCAGCGATTCAAATTGAATTATCATTCGGAAAGGTTCGTTGCCCCAATTGATGTTGGCAGCTTGTCGCAGCGCCAAGTTGGTATTGCGCGACCTGACTCGCATCTGCCGGTCATTACCGGATATGAAGGAGGCAGTGATTAGAAAGGTTTTAAGTTTGCGTTGAGGAATAACTACCTCGACGCTGCCGTTGTTCGTTTGTTGTAACGGGAGGTCGAGTTGGGCGCTCGACCTCCCATTCTGTGGTTTTTTCATGGGAAATTAAGCTGCGTTTGCGAGTACCTTCAGCGGGCGCAGTCCAAAATGTTCTTGACGGGGAATTTCTTTAGCATTCTTCTTGCCTTTCCGATGTATCCGCTTTATACGTTTTGTGCAATAGAATATTCTTTATCAGCCGAATAAACCGTGATAGCCACCGTGATAGATCAGGTCCCCGAGCCGCTTCTCCCAGGAGAAACGATCGCCCCTACAGGGCGGTGGGCCGGATTTTGGGTATCATCGGGCTGTCCGAATTGTCCACAGCCCGTCTGGCTGCGGATCAGCTTAGATAAAGGATTCACAAGTAATCTGCGCAAAAGCGTGTACGTTTCGTTTTATCGTATAATACTCCTTTTTGCGCTTTGTTTACTAAAAAAACGTGATAGATATCACGGCCTAAAAAATGTCGCAATGAATCCAAGCAAGTTTCCGAATAATCCCACTGCACCCTGGCGCGTCATGGTGCCCAAGAAATGGTCGCCGAGCGGCAAGCGCTGGCCCCATTATTTCAAGACCGAGACCCTGGCCGCTGAGTTCTGCCGCACGGTCAAACGCCGTGGCGTGAGCGCCTTCGATCAAGATGAGCGAGTCAGGGGCACCGCCCCGGTCTTAACCAGCTATGAACAGGATAGCTGGAAATCGGCAGTCCACATTCTATGCCGAAAACAAAGGGGGCACAATTGAAGAGGTCATCAACGCTTTCGATGAGACGCGCAAGCGCGAGGGCAAAAGCGAGCGCACACGTAAGGATGATGGCTATCGGCTGAAGACTCTGACCGAGCATTTTCCCAGCAAGGATATTTCGACCATTACCCAGGCGCTGATGCATGAGTACTTCGATGGTCTTAAAGGGAACCACCGTTCAATTTACAAAAGCGTCAACTTATTCTTCGGCTGGGCCCATAGCCGCAATTACGTGGCAATGAATCCGATGGAGAAGATCGAGCCAATCGGCGAATTCGGCGTCAATAACGAGTACTATCAAGTCGCTGAATTTCAGCGCATGCTGCAAATTACCGCTGGGTTACCCGACCCGAAAAATGAAGTCGAACCCACTCGAGAATTTCTCAATTTATTGCCGTTCCTGATCTTGTCAGGATTGGGCGGTCTACGCTCCTGCGAAGCTGCCAAACTCAGCAAGGATCGCGATGCATTGCGTTGGACCGATCTGCATTTCGATGCCGAGATTCCTTGCATCGAAATTCGTGCAGGGGTCAGCAAAACAGGTAAGAAGAACTTGTCCCAATGGGTCGACAAATCTTATGCAATCGAAGCGATTAAAGCTTGGTTGCCGCTGGTGGAGCATTCCAACCCTGACTTCGTCTGCCCGATCGGTTATGCCGCCATCGGTGACTTAAAGAAACGTTTCCGAAAGGCGACCGGGATCAACTTCACTGATAACGGTCTGCGCAACAGTGTCGCGACCTATGGGCTTGCCTACGACGGACGCGAAGGCGCTGGCTCGATCGCCAAATGGCTCCGTAACTCCGAGAAAGTTCTGTTGAGCAATTATGCTCGGCCACTGCCCACCGGTAGCGGCCAAAAATGGTTCAACTTGCGGCCGCAAACCGCATTCAACCTGTCCGAAACCCAGAGCGCACCGACCGAACAAGCCGCATAGACCATGAAACACAGGCCATTGTTCGAGCCCAATGATTATAGAAAGGTTGTCACGCTCTCTCAGCTAGAAGTGTTGACCGGCATCAGGAAGTCGACGTTACGAGCGTGGCTGGAAGATGGAAGGATACCCGGCGCATTCCGTGCCGGTCGCGGTACTCGATGGCAATTCAGGAGAGACCCCTTAGAGGAATGGTGGAAAACGATAACCGGCAAACAATCGCCCTATTTCGAGAGGGATGAGGGGGAAGCTCACTGAAAATCGTTCCGAAAGTTCCGAAAGTTCCGAAAGTTCCGAAAGTTAGGGTTTCCGAGGTTGTCGAGGTGTGCTAACCAATGGGGCGTGACATAACGCAAAAACGAAACCAACGGAACGCAATGGGCAGGAAACCGAAAGTGCCTCTAGTAATAGCGGGGATGGAAGTGCCACCACTATTTCCACCGGGTGATCATCGCAAGACGATCACCATTCAACAATTATCCGAATTGAGCGGGATTCCGTTAGGGACCTTACGCGATTGGGTCCACTACGGGACGATCCCAGGCGCGTTTCAGCGCAAGAAACACACTAAGTGGCTCTTTCGGCGTGAGCCACTCGAAAAGTGGTGGGTTGAACTCATCGGGCGTCACATGCGTACCGGCACTTATTAACCCAGACCCAGGTTATGTCCGCCCGCGCCCAGGCCAGTGGTGCTGTATTCGTCAGTACCTTTTTCATCCCAGTGATCGTACCGCGTCCAGGGCCCGACCGTCGAAGGTCCGGCGATCGTAAATCGTCCCTTTTGGGTCGGCGTCATGACCGTCTGAGTTGCCCGACACGGTCCCCATTTCGGCCCAGGAACGCGCGGGATCACCCGCAAGGTCTTCACATACCGGTCGCAGCATAAAAGCGCTCCTGGCTGATTTCGCTGGCTTGGCCAGACGACTCCCGGGGCCTTGTGACAGATTGATGGGGGCCAGCCGCTAAACCGGCGGCAACCGGAGTAAGGAGAACTGAAGAGAACCGACTGGATGAAGGGTTCCACCGCAAAAAAAAAAGGGTGCGGGACGGCTTTTGAGGGCCGAGACGCCCGTTCCAGCATCCCTTTCGGGACCGGATACGCGCCTACTATCCCGCGTTTCAGAGTGACTCTAGCACAAAAGCGAGCCCGTCGCACTCACGACGGGCTCTTTAAACTTCCTCTGTCGATGAACCTAAGCTCGAGCGAGAGAATCGTCTTCCTGAAAGAAGGTTTAGCTTCGGCTCGCGGCGGCCCCTCTGTCAAGCGGTGTCAAACTGGATGGGTTTGGTGCCGTGCATGGCGACCGTGTGCGCCTGTTCCAGGCCCCAGTCCTCCAGAGCAAAGAGTTCATGGAAATATTTGGTCCGGTAGACCGTCGTCTGAAGCAGTTTCGTGGAATGACTGCCGAGCCATTTCTGGCGTTCCCGGGTGTAGGCTGTGATCCAGGCTTTCTCGTCTCCGCCGTTTTTGGGCGTCTTTTCGGGAAATCTTGAGCGCAAAAACCCTGGGATCGACCCGGAATGCAAAAAAGAGTCACAGATCACCAGGAGTGAGAGCGGTTCTTTGAACCCTTCGTCCTCGGCCCATTTGAGCGCCGGCCCGATATAGAGCGAGGTATACAGATCCTCCTGGACCGCCTGCATGATCGGATCGGACCCGCTTTTCTTGAGGAGATCCTTAAACTTGGCGTTTTCAGGTAGACTCGGGCTGGAGAGCGAATAGGCGACCAGCTCGGTCGCGTTGATTCCGCCCCGTTTCTGGTACTCGGTCAGCACTTTGCCTAGGTTTGACCCGTACTGGGTGAACCCGACCGAGAGCGTGATCTGGCGTTTGCCTCCGGGCCCATCCGGCATGACCTCAACCTTCCCGTAAGGAATGGTGTGGGTACCCTGCTCGGCCAGGCACAGGATATTTTTAATCCGTTTAACGGTCAGCTCATCGGTTGCCATTGTCTTTCCTGTTTAACTTCTCGAGCAGGTCGCGAATCTCCTTCTGCCGTTGGATGCTCGCGTTGAGTTGCTCGTGAAGATCGTGAATCTCGCGCAGGGCTTGGCTGATTTCGTGATCAGTGGCTTTGGCTGTTTGTTTGGTCGCGAGAAAATTGCCGCCGCCGCTGACGGCAATCATGGCCATAATGCCCATCTTGACCCAGTTATCGCCGCTTGNNGATTTGCTTAACCGGCGGCGGAACCCAGGCCTCACCGGGCCCCTGAGTCGGCGGCGGGGAGAGTGAGGCGTAGGGCGGCATCACCCAGGGGCCTTCCTCCCGCTCTTGCTGGTACTGGGTCGGGCGCGGCACAAGGATCCATGGAGACTGGTCTTTGCCGGCGTAGGACCCTACTAGCCCAGGACCGTTCATATAGAAACTGGCACTCCGAGTACGGTCGCGTAACCGTCCATGATATTGAAGTTACCACTAGTATCGGGGGCCTTCGCTACAGCACGAACAATGTCACCAGCCAACAGAATTCCTTGATAGACCGCACTGGCCATCGTCCAAATAAAGCCGGTCGGCACCCGGTTTAAAATCATACTGGGATCGACCGCGCCCTTTTGCTTGTCCAGTTGGACAGCTAGGAGTTTCTCGGTTACGGCTGGAGAGTCCTCTCGAGCCCAGAGCATAACCGACACAATCACCGGTTGAATGACCTCAATCCCATCGGGTACGGCTGCGAATAGAGCCGCGTTACCGTAGACGCCGCCAGCGCCCGGAATCGTATTGATTAAGTGGTAGTTTCCATCGGCAACGATTGGCGACGGGGCAAAATATCCATAAGCCATTCCAATTCCGGGTGCTTGCGCAGCAATGGGGGCCCCGACACTTGAAAGCAGATAGGCGATGCCGGTCGCTGGGTCCCGGCCCCAGACATTGCCATCGGCATCGGCGTAAACTCTTAAGCCGCCAGAGGCCGGAGCTGGGGCAACCGGTGTCGCATTGGGAGGATAATCACTCATGGCTGGTTAAAGATTTGGCTCATACCCACCGCTGCATGGGGCCAAGTGCATTTGGTCGGGCTTGGCGGTGGCGGGAGGTAGACTGAATTAATGTGGAGGATTTGATCCTGGCCATTGTAACGCACCGCCTGGGTGCTATTGGCCGGATTAGTAAATAGCCCGGGACCGTCTTCCCAGTTGATTGCGGTCGGCGGCCCCGGCGCGAACTTGGGCGGCATGAAAGGAGGGTTACCCATTAGTTTCCTAGGCCTCCCATGGTGCGGACGACACTGCTCGGCACAATGAGATTGCCGTAGCCATCAATATAACTGCCAGCCGGGAAGGTTTTCACGATCTGGCCCATCCGGCCGACCTGACTAGCCATGAGGTGGGGAACACCAGATCCGGGTCCCATGATCGGCGGTGGTTGGATCTGGGAAATGGAGGGACTAGCCTTATCCGGCAGTACACAGAACCGGCTATGGGGCCACGGCGGCAGCGGCTGGGGCTGGTTCTGGCCGTTCAGCGGCGGCATCTTCTTGGGGAAGAACGTGCTCGGATAGGGATGCGGCGGAGAAGGCGGCGCAGTGGAGATGTTAGCTCCTTGCGGTGAGCCGTAGGGATAGGGATTCAAAATCGGCCCCAGTTCCGGGGTCGTAACCGGCGCACCACCACTGGGTGGCGGCCAAGTCGGGAAGGGCGGCAGACCGGCTTGGCCTGCTAGTGGATCAACTATTGGACTGCTCATAGGGTTAGTATTTTGGTTTAAGAAACCGCCACTTACCGCCATACTGCCAATGTTGCCTGTAATCGAGTTGGCTGCGCCCGTACTGTAGTTATAAATGACGACGGTTGGCACTTTGGCCATGCGTTTGGGATAGGTTATAGCGCAATTGAAATATGACCCGGCTCCTTTCGGTACTGCCCACACTCCATTGGAAGTAACCGCTCCTATCGCTGTCGGGTAATCGTAGCTCTTACAAAAGCAGCGCAAACACTCGTCGTAATTCTGCTCCCAACTTTTATCCTGGAGAGTTGTGCATTGACTTCCAGGTTCATGCTGAACGAAGGCAATGTCGAAGGTGGAGTTAGCCGCTGCGGCGGCAAAGTTGCTTTGACCTAGTGCACCAACGAAATTGCCATTTTGCCAGCTGTCGTTGGCCGGAGCTATGTTAGCACTGCCAACCGCAAGGCCGATGGACAATACATAACCACCTACTCCCGGTGCCAGCGACCAAGTGGTCCCCGCCCCCCAGATCGGCAAATTGGGTAACGGAATTAGGGTCCAGGCCCCAGCAGTGGGAATATTGCAGAGCTTAGCCAGGGAACGAGTTGGGGTTGCGGCCCCATCCCGGAGCGTCATCCCAAAATTGAGTCCGGCCACGCTCGAGCGGACCAGTAGCGATACCGAATGCACATCGCTGATCAGTTCACGCAATCGATTACCTTCAATTTGCTGAGCGATGTTCATAACATCATTCGCTCCAAGCGTGGCTTGCTGCCCCGTCAGTGTGATGCGCAAAAATTTGCTACTGATCGCGAAATTGGTCCCCGGCAAGAGTACCGGTGTAGCGGTCGCATCAATCTGCTGGCAGCTATAAGCCATGGTGGTACCACCAGCATGGGCCGATAGCCACCGATCCTGACACCAGGTAGAGCCACCGGTAGGCGGAGTCACTGCCGTGCCTACGTTACGCTGATCGACCTCAAAGGTAGGGTTGCCGATTGCATTAAACGAGCGCAACCGCACACTCCAGATTGAGCTGGCGGGCACTAAAATCAGACTGTCACTGCCAAGTGTGGCCAGATTGTTGGCATTAGCGCTGACTGCCGAAGGACCGGCTGGTCCGGTGGACCCAGTGTTGCCGGTAAGTCCAGTTGGTCCAGTGTTTCCGATCGGTCCCTGCGCACCAGTATTACCAATCGGTCCTTGCGCGCCAGTATTACCAATCGGCCCCTGGGCTCCGGTTGCCCCAGCTGTGCCTTGCGGCCCGGTTGCCCCCGCTGTGCCTTGCGCTCCCGCTGCGCCAGCAATGCCCTGGGGAACGCGGTACCGGCTACACCCTGCGCCCCCGTCGTACCAGTCGGTCCTTGGGCACCGGTCGCGCCTTGGGCACCAGTCCCGCCAGCGGGTCCCTGAGCGCCAGTGGCTCCAGCCGTTCCGGTTGCTCCCTGTGGGCCAGCCGGGCCTTGCGGACCTACGCCGGTCAAAGTGTTGCCGCTCGGGGCGGTTGAGCCCGGTGCTTGGTTGGTCGAGTAGCCAAGATTTTGCAGGGTGAGCTGGTTGGTTCCGGTATTAACCGCCTGAACGTTCAGGTAACCGATCGGGCTGATATAAACCACGGCACCGACTGCGAAAACACCGGCATTGACCACGCTGGCCACCCCGGTCCCGTTAACGGCGGGCATGGTGAAGATGCTGGCTAAGGTCGTATTAGCGCTAGCGCCTCCGGGCGGCCCTGGCGCGCCCTGTGGCCCGGTTGCGCCCTGTGGTCCTTGGCTGCCGGTCGATCCAGCGGGTCCAGTCGTGCCAGTTGTCCCGGTCTGGCCCTGTGGCCCTTGTGGCCCAGTAGGTCCGGTAAGTCCGGTTGAGCCAGTTGAGCCAATGGGTCCAGTTGATCCAGTCGGTCCTTGGTTGCCGATCGGCCCTTGGCTGCCCTGTATCCCTTGCGGGCCGGTGGGTCCGGTCGTACCGGTTGGACCGGTTGGTCCGGTTGGGCCCACGTACGGGCCGAGATCGATCCAGGCGCTGCCGCTCCAGCCGTAACCGTGGCCATTGGCGGAGACGATCCACATGTCGTTGACGGTGTTTCCGCTGGGCGGTAATGCGCCGACCGTAGCGACAGTTCCCTTGATATTGAACGGCGGCCCGAGCGGACCCTGGATTCCCTGTGGACCCTGTGGCCCGACCGGTCCAACGCCCGGAGGCCCTGGTAAGGAGGTCGTCGTAACCTTGCCGGGTTGAATCCCTGCGCCCGGTGCCGCGTTATAAAGATAAGGCAGGTTCTGAACCGTCATCCGATTCAAGGCACCGGTCGCAACGACCTGATAGTATCCGGCGTTTTCGATCGCAATCGTCATCCCGGGAACGAACCCTTGAGAGTTGTCGACGACGATATCGACGTTGTGCGAGACCGGCGGCACGGTCCACGGGGTCAGCACGACTGTGAAAACGTAGACAAAGACGTAGCCGTCGTAATTGGGCGGGTCCTGGGGTCGGACTCCGGGCTGGCGCGGCGTGATGAAGTATTCGGGCTGCGCGCTCATGTCTTGATAATGAAATTGACGACTTGGTAGGGAGAAAGATTGTTGTGCGGCTGATCACTTCCAGCGTTGAGAGTGCCGGTAATGCCAGTGAACTGGGCCGCAAGATTAGCTGGGGAAGCGCCGACGCGTTCAGATTGGTTATCGGATTGACGTAACCGAGCTGATGCCCGGTGTCGTGTCCGGTGTGCGTGTGTGCACTCTGCGAGTGACTGTGCCAAGGGTCTGGGAGATTGTGTTGCAGATCGGTGATCTCGTGAGCGTGCATCGCCAGCTCAGCCAGGAGCAGTTGATGCTTTTCCTCGCCCCCGGTTGCGCCCAGTGCGTAAATCGTGCCCGATGCAGCGGTACCGATACCAACCGGACTCCGGCCACGTAGATCCGGCAGGTTAAAGGTCGAGCTGCCGTCTCCGGTTCCGAAATTGGTCGAGATGATCGAAAAAAGTCCCGGATAAGCAGTTCGACCGACCGCGCTTCCATCGCACAAGAGCCAACCACCAGGCGGAGTGGGTGCACCGTACATGACGATTTGCCCCGTAAGCGCGACTCCGATCGGACCCTGGGGTCCGCTCGGGCCAGTTGGCCCAGGACCGCCTGGAGGGCCTTGTGGACCGGTAGCAGAGACCGGTTGTCCAGCCGGAATCACCGTACCGGCAGTTTGGCCGCCTGGATAATTTTGATTAACCAGGGTCAGCGTCTGCTGGGTTTGGTCGACGGATTGAATACTGAAATAATTACCAGTGGGCAGATAAACAATCTGGCCGGAAGCGAACGCGCCAGCATTGATCACGAACGCGATCCCGACCGAAGCCGGGATGGTGAAAGCGTTTTTCAATGTCGTGTAAACGCTGGTGCCACTGGCTCCTTGGGGCCCTTGGGGCCCTTGGGGCCCGGATTGGCCCGCGGGTCCGGCGGGACCGCGCGTCGAAGCCGGTGAAACCCCGGTCCCGGCACTGATGATAGTTCCAGCAGGCGCGTTTTTGGGGTCACCGGAATTGACTACCTCGACGCTGAAGCCATTAGGCGGAGTGCCGATGCAAGTAAAGGTGCCTGCGCCCGGGATATAAATCAGCGTACCGGCCAACATCCAGGAGCTGTCAGTGACATGAGCGAGGTAGGGAGTGACGTTACTGGCCGGGACGGTGAAATTATTCCCCAGATAACAGAAGGAGTTTTTGCCGGGAGGACCTTGTGGCCCGGTCGCGCCATGGATCCCAGGTGGCCCGATTTGACCCTGGGGTCCGGGTAAACCGATCCCAGGCGGACCCTGGGGGCCAGGAACCCGCCGTCATCAACTGTGTAAGCTGAATCGCCGGTAAAGACCGCGACCTGATCGATCGCGGGGAGTTGCGCGTAAGTCTGAAAGCCGCCTAGGAATGAAATGGTAGACTTTCCAATAAAGGAAAAAAGCGCTCCTGATAGATTGGATCTTAGATTGCTTTAGTGTTTCTGACGAGTTAAAACTGAGAAGCGCTCCTTTCCCAAACTCCCTAACCATGCCGCGAACTCTTCAGTCGCTCTTGGTCATTCTGGATGGCCAAAAACTCAAGGCGGGTTATCTCACGCCGCCTAAACCCACAGCGCTGGAATGCGTCGTCGAGCTGAAGAAGCTGTATGAGCCGACCCAGCTGCCGCAAAATCCGGCTCCCTTCCAGTTCCCGTCACTGCTCTTTACTCCGGCCTGGGTCGGTAGCCTGGGTGCAGGCCAGGATGCGATCTTTCTGGATGGAGTAGACGGCATGCTCGATTTGAGTCACACCACAAAACCTGCCTACCTCTTCGACAACTCCTAGCGATGCCTGCAAAGAGTAAATCTCAACAGCGTTTAATGGGTGCGGATCTGGCTCGTGCGCGGGCTGGTAAAGCTACCGTGACCGGTATGGGTGCAAAGAAGCTGCACGAGATGGCTCAGAAGCCCAAGGGTGGGTACAAAAAGAAAAAGTAGAAAGGATTAAATGGCAAAAAAGAAACCAGCGCCGCCTAAACGTAAAAGCGCTACTAAACCCAAGGCCGCGAAAAAGCGGGCCGGGTTTAAAATGCCGCCGATGGGCGGTGGAATGGGAGCCGGTGGCCCGGGTATGCCCGGACTGGGCGGAGGCCCATTCGGTTAAAAGCAAACAACCGCCCGAGGTTTTGACGCCCCGGGCGGCTTTGTCGTATATGCAAGCCTCTGGAAACCGACCAAGGTTCCAAATGCTTATTTAAAGGTCCCGCATTTCAGCGGAAAAATCAAGATCCTCCCTCTAGTGGTGGTTGCCCGCCTCCTCCGGGTGGTTGTTCGCCTCCGGGCGCGGGAGGTGCCCCAGGTTGCGCTCCGCCTCCAACTTCCCCAGCTCCGCCCACTTCCCTAGCTTGGCTCGAGTATGGCGTACTTGTGCCCTGGGGTCCGCTGGCCGCTGCCGGCGGTGTAGCTGCGGGCGGTGCTGCTCCTTGAGCTTGAGCAGCCTGAGCCGCTCCACTCTGAGCCGATTGCTGTTGGAGTGCGCCCTGCTGTTTGGCTAGGGCTTGCTCGGCCTCAGTCGGGCCCAAGCCGGTTGAGCCGCTGGTCTGGGCGGCATGCATTTTGGCTGCGCTAGCCTCGCGGGCGCGCTGGCGTTCATTCAAAGCCGTTTCGACCTGTTCACTGAAATCGGTCGGTGCTCCGCCCAAGGCTTGGCCGTAGCGCTTGATCTGTTCCATCTCGGAGTCGTCGAACTGCTCGGCGGGATGCGGTGCTTTCTTCTTCTCAGGCATAATTAAGGGTCAATCCAGGTTGGGTTCGTTTGGCCGATCGGGTTAAGCCAGACAAAGTAATGTTTGTCGATCCATCTAGCATCGCCGATTTGGTTACCGGTCAAAGGTAATTCTTCCTCCCGATTAGCCCGAGCGATCGCAGTCGCAACAATCCAACGTTGATCGGGCATCTGCACCCAGAATGAGTCGCCCCACTGGAGTTTCGTGGTTTCCAAATGCGGCGTGCCTAAATTAACTATCGTCGCTCGTGGCACGTTGGGATTTGCCCGGACCAGCTCAGCCCGTGGCGCTGGTATCGGCACTGGCGCTGGCGCTATCGCTACCGGTGTCGGGGTCGCCCGCGCATTATTGAGGCGAGCGTCTCCAATTGGATCAACGCTTGGCCCGCGCGGCCACGCTAACCAGCCAAACATCAAAATCAGCGCTCCCGCGCAGAATATAAAGCCTACACTGAACGGAAAGCGCCGTTTCGGCTGAAGGCGCTCTTTGAAATCTCGGCCAATCCGTTCCATGGTCGCCGTCGCTTGCGGGTCGGCTTGCGCTCTGGTGCGTGGTAACATATTTAGTGCTGCGCTGCGTTCAGAACGCGTTCGTTGTCTATGTCGGTGATGCTGCGTTCGCTCCGCATACGCTGGTACTCGGCGTCGAGTTCGGCGTCGGTCAAGTGATGTTCCGCGTTCAGAACGCCTTGATAAGCGGCCCTGTCTGAGGTAGATAAAATAAAGAATCCTGAAATCAGCATAATTAGTGCGAGCGCTATCGCTGCACAGAAGTGCACTGTAGTCCGAGTGCGCCTAGCATCTTCAGCTTTACGCTCAGCGGGAGTCATCCCTTGCCGGCGAATTTCTTCCAACAAATCGTTGGTGTCCTCTAGATGACAGTTCGTCAACCACTGATTGGCTATCATCATGAAAAAAGGAAAGAAGCCCATATTTAGTCTCCGCTAACCGAGAAGTGCCCGGGAGCCCATTCCCAAACATCGCGGGTATGCCCGCAAGAATCGGTCCAGCTGGTATGCCCGGGAGCCCAAGTCCAGCCATTGCTCGTCCGGCCATGATCATCGGTATAAGTATAGTGGCCCGGAGCCCATTCCCATAAGTTACCGGCCAAAGCGCTCGTCCCTGCCAGAAGAAGTCCAATCAGTAAAAGTTTCTTCACCCCTCAAACATACGCAACGTTGCGCATCTAGCAAGTGAATTCTGCGTTATTCGCCGACCGCTGCTTATGCTTTCGGCTTTTTGATATAGCCTTCTGTGAAACCGCGCTGGCCAAATTCTCGTAGACTGTTATGGCTTGGGTGCCATTCGTAGGGACGACCTCTATGCCCGGGTGGAACAGGATTGCGTCCGATGCCTCCTAAACGGCGGCGTTCGATATCTACGGTTGAATCTTTTTCTGCAGGCGTCATTGGAAGAGGTTTCGATCCGGCAGGCTCACCTTTAGGCCACATTGGAACAGGTTTCGATCCAACACTGTGTATGATTGTTCCCTTATCGCTTGCTTTCAGGATTTTACCTTCTGGTACTTTGTGCGCACGTTTCCGGTTTTTCCCGGTCCCAAGAATCATCGGAGTGGCATGTCCACTACGAACTCTAAAACTGAAGGGTTGAATTTCCAAGCCCATATCAAAGTCGATGAGCGCGATTTGCGCCGGTTTCGGGGTCATATAGATGTAACGCCAGCCTTTTTCTGGATCGCTCCAGCGAATGTTCATCATATCGACACTGATATTGCGAACGCCGGGAAAGTGAGTGCTAATTGCATCAGCGATCATGCAATGGCGGCTGTTTACCTTGCATGCTTGCTTGATATGTTCAGCCGTAACTTGAAACTTCACTCTTGATAGGTAACCTTTATGGGCAATTAATTCATTCATGCTGGCGTGTGTTTTACATCAAAACACACGCCGGTGTAAAGAGCTAAGCTGCTTCTTCCTCTTCTTCCGCTGGAGTCCCTAGATGTTCCTGAGTCAGGCCGTGCTTCTCCATGTATGGAGCGAGCTTGGGTGAACCGGCGACATGATAGCCGCGCGCAGTCTTGACCTTGCCTGCAAGCTGGCGCGCCGTTTTCGCTTCCTCGGCATAATGACTGCGCAGCTCGGTGGAATTCATCGGTTCGCCGCTCTTGGCGAAGACCTTATCGAAGACGTCGTCGAAGGAGGCCTTCTTGGCACCTTCGCCTCGGGTCCAGCCCTGCTTCTCATAATGATGCTTTTCCGCATACCATAAAATCGCCTGGAGATCGTCCGGGTTAATCCCGATCTTGTCGGCAGCATGGCGCATCGCATCCTGGCTGAAAGCGAAATCGAGGCCGCTGACGCCGGCTTCGCCCTTGGCTTGATCGCGCCAGGACTTACCAGCGGTCAGACCTTCGTAACCCAGCCGTTTCAAATGGCGCGCGGCCCAGACATCGATTGTAGCCTCCTTGGTCCTGCCAGTCAGGTTCCCGGCGAAATTAGGGGTCTTCGGCGCATCGGCTTCCTTGAGCCATGTGCCAGCTAACACTTTCAAAACGGCGTCAGAATTGGCGTTGTACTTGGCGCCGGCCTGTTGTTTGGGCAAGATATCGTGGTGATCAATCCAGTGAGCCATGGCATCGGCCTCGCTCTTGTGATCTGGTTCGTCAGCACCGAGGATCCCGAGGTTGCGCATATGCTGGGTCAGTGCACCGTCGCCTTCTTCCATCTTGTTATGGGCTTCCAGATACTTCTGGGCGTGTCGATCGAAATCGCCGCGCTTCCACTGTTCATAAGCGTCTAGAGCCTGGATGAAGTTAGAACGCACCGGCGTTTTCGCGCTGGTTGCACCCAGGAGCTGAGCAAAGATCTCGTTATCGGGTCCGAGCGCATCAGCTAACTTTTTACGCATCCGCGAATACCAACCTTTGCCGGCAGCGATCTCCGGGATATCCTTAATTGCGTTATAGCTCTCGTGAATCTTGTTACCCAGCGTTTCAACGGCACTGGCATTGCGTAGCGCACTCAACCGCCGCCGCTCAGTGGGATTGAGGTGGCCATGCTGATCTGGATCAACCGTATCCTCGTGCTTATCGGCATCATCGAGCTGGTCTAGACCCTTCTTCTTTAATAGCGGCGAATTAACGATATTATAACCCGGCTTATCAAAGGTCGGATTTCCTTGAGGATCATACTTGTAAGAGCCATCATCGCTCTTGAGCGCTTTGAGCGGGACTGCGCTCTCATCAGTTGATTGATTAGCCAGGATCTGTTTGACCCGTTTCTTCAGATATTTCTGGCGAGTCGGTTCATCGGCGGTTTCCCAGTCGGGTTTCTCCAGTGCTTGCGCGGCGCTGGGGGCAGGCTTGGTTAAGGCTTTTGCCTTGGTCGGAACGAGCACCTCACCCGGTGCCGGTGGCGGCCCTTTTTGCTCTGATGGAGCGCTAGGCCGTGGTGGTTGGTCGGCTTCACCTTTGAGTTTCGGAACGGAGACCGGCTTTTGCGGCGGCTCGGGTGCAGGCGCTTCAGTCGGTCCCTCTTCTTCCGGGGGCTCAGCCGGTGGTGGAGGTTGTTGTGGTTTTACGCGAAGCGATCTCAGGCAAGGGCACTTCAGCCACTTTCCTGCGATAATCTTCAACCGGCATTTTCCCGCCAATCCATTGCTTGCGCAGGTTGTCTTTAAGCTGGCTGTGCTCCTCCGGCGTGATTGCTTCCGGGCTCTCTTCGTAGGGCGTGATTAACCCGCCGCTACCGGCAATGAATCGGTACTGATCTGGATCTTCACCCATTGATTCAAGCTTGGAACGCGCATCGGGTTCGTTGAGCTTGCCATCGGAGAAATCGCGCTCGATCCGGTTGATCAGCTTGTTGTGCTCGAAATTGTGGTGGAGCGATACGCTGATCGGAATATCCGGGCGTCCACTCTGGATCGCGCGGTGAAGCGTTTTTGTCAGGTGCTGGTACTCTGGCCCAGGTCGGATCGTTTCAGGCAAGCTCTCTTCAGTCGGGTGAACCTCGTGGATCAAACCTGACTTGAAGCTGCGGACGCTTGGCTCTAAAACCCGCTGCCGCCACCCGGGTTCATGCTGCTCGATATCGTGCCGCATCCGGTTGGTTTCCCCGGCCTCCGTGATCAATGTTCCGTTGGCGCGTGCTAGTTCTCGGAGCGGCTGATTAGCCTTAGCGAAGGCTTTGGTGTTATTGATTACCAGATTAATGAAATCCGCTTGCTGGTGCGTCAGCTTATGCGGTACGTGAGAGAGGTTCGGATCAATCGGATGTTCCTCCGTACCGACTTGGTAGCCTTGGCCCGTCCCGGTGTGTCCAGCATTGAGGTTGCCAAGGTAGCCTTCCACGCCGTTGAAGAAGTTGTGATCTAACTCCGGATAAGGCGACTTGCGCCCCATAGTCGCCAGCTTCTCATTTATATGCTGGTGATTATTGGCCATGACGTTAGTCGACAGTCCCAGGACATAGGGCTCACCTTCCTTTGTTACCTTGCTCTCGACCGGAATAAGGCTGTGCCCGACAAGCTGTCCTGTGGTTGTTCCCATGAGTCGCGCCTCCGGGCTATGCGCCTCGTACTGGATCGTGCGCGACTCGCGGGTCGGATAGTGCGCGGCTTCTTTGGGTGCCGAGATGTAGCTGATATGCATTGGCCGCTTCTCGGCGATCGCTCCTTGAGCGTGGGCCGCGATTTGCGCTCTGCGCTCTTGCGCTGTC
>WNFN01218230.1_pt1 | contig 20383 bp, 15 predicted proteins | sample 5400161 | NCBI WGS metagenome assembly WNFN01 (sample SAMN13153353, study PRJNA577476) | soil metagenome | isolation source: 80 cm saprolite on Douglas fir-dominated hillslope | place: USA:California | collected 2013-09-17 | reverse complement strand
CTTTGCCGGCCGGCTTACAAAGCGTTATCGCGTGATCGCTCCTGATCTGCCGGGGTGGGGACAAAGCACCCGGATCGGCTCGGCTTCTTACGCCTATCCGCAGCAGGTGGAACGCCTTCACCAATTGCTTGGCGCACTGGGTCTTCACCGCGTGCATCTGGTCGGGCACTCGATGGGCGGCTTCATCGCTTCGGCCTATGCCGCCCGTTATCCAGAAGAGGTGATCACACTGGGACTCATCGCACCGCACGGCATAGCTGAGCCGCAGGCAAGCGAACTCGCACTCTCCGTCGCCGCGGGTGACAACTGGCTGGTCGCAACAAATGTTTCGGAATTTGACCGGTTGCTGAACAAGGTATTCGCCAAACGGCCCTATCTTCCCAAGTCCGTGTTCCGTCTCTTGGCTGCCCACACGATCCGAAGTGCTGCCAAGTCGGCCAAAATTTTTGCCGAGATGCAAAGCAATGACCCGACGCTCGAAGAGCGGCTTGCCCGGATCACAGCGCCGGCCTTGATTATTTGGGGCGAGCAGGACCGCGTACTGCACGTTTCCTTCGCCGATATCTTCCGCCCGGGCATCAAAAACTCTGACCTGCTGGTGATACCCGGGTCCGGCCATATGCCGCCGGTAGAAAATGCGGGCGAGTGTGCCACGGCATGGCTGGAATTTGTGGAGAAGACGCAACGGTCAGCAGGAGCCGCAGCGTAAAAATTGGGAGTAGTAAAATTTAGTTGGCGAGGCCGACTAGCGTGCCGAGCCAACTGTAACAGGAGCCTCAGAAATTTTGAGGCGACCTTGCTCTCCAGCAGTTTGGAGCGAAGCGACAGTAATTGAAACAGAGAAGCCGCGAGGCCCGTGCTCGCCGAGCGGCTTGATGTAGGGCGGATCGCCCTATCGAGCAAGATAATGTTTAAGCGGTTTGGAGCGAAGCGACAGTAATGTTTGAAAGATTAAACCAAATCGAAGCCAGGTACGACGAGCTCACCCGCGCGCTCTCATCGCCGGAAGTGATCAATGACTCGTCTAAATACCAGAAGACTGCCAAGGCCCACAGCGAAGTAGCGGAGATCGTGGAGAAGTACCGCGAGTACAAAGACCTGAAGCGCGGGATCGAAGAGAGCAAGGCCATGGTGGCCGAGGAGTCCGACGCCGAGTTGCGCGCCTATGCCCAGGAAGAGCTCACGCGTCTGGCCGAGCGGCTTACGCAGGTTGAGAATGACCTGAAGCTTCTGCTGGTCCCCAAGGATCCCAACGACGAAAAGAACGTGGTGCTGGAAATCCGCGCCGGTACCGGCGGCGATGAAGCCACGCTCTTTGCCGCCGAGATTTTCCGCATGTACAGCCGCTACGCTGAAGCGCAGCGCTGGAAAGTGGAAGTGCTCTCAACCTCTGAGTCTGGCGTTGGCGGATTGAAGGAAGTAATCGCCATCATCGAAGGCAAAGGCGTTTATTCGCGCATGAAGTATGAGAGCGGCGTGCATCGCGTACAGCGCGTACCGGCCACGGAGCAGCAGGGCCGCGTACATACCTCGGCCGTGACCGTGGCAGTGCTGCCGGAAGCCGAAGACGTGGACATCAAGATTGAAGCCAAGGATCTGCGCATCGATACTTTCTGCTCCTCCGGTCCGGGCGGACAGTCCGTCAACACAACGTACTCTGCCGTTCGCATCACCCATCTGCCAACGAATACTGTCGTAAGCTGCCAGGACGAAAAATCGCAGATTAAGAACCGCGAAAAAGGGATGCGTGTTCTTCGCGCCCGCCTCTACGAGATGGAGATGGAAAAGCAGCAGCAGGCGCTGGCCAAAGAACGTAAAGCCCAGGTCGGCAGCGGCGACCGCAGCGAAAAAATCCGCACTTACAACTTCCCGCAGAACCGCGTCACCGATCACCGCATCGGCCTCACCTTGCATCAGCTCTCTGATGTAATGGACGGCAAGCTCCAGCCAATCCTCGACGCCTTGGTCACGCACTTCCAGGCAGAAAAGCTGAAGCACCAGGCGGAAGTGGTCACATAGGGGCCTCTTTCTAAAATCCCGTGCGTAGCGAGGGATCCCTATCGCTTTCATGCTCGCAGGGCTCACCGTTGTTCGACTTCAATAATCTCCAATCTCATAGGATCTCTCACTTCGTTCGAGATTTCAGACAAGATTTTTGCGTCCTTTGCGTCCTTTGCGGTAAAGTCTCCCGCCATGCAGCTCAAACAGGCCGTCGATTCCGCGTATCAGCTCTTCCTGGAGAATGACGTGCCTTCTCCACGGCTGAACGCCGAGCTGCTGATGACCTTTGTGCTGGCGCGTGAGCGGTCGTATCTTTACGCCCATCCCGAACGCGAGCTTACCGCGGACGAGCAATCGCGCTACGACGAGGTCATTCGCGAGCGGGCGCGCGGCTGCCCTACGCAATACATCATCGGACATCAGGAGTTCTGGGGACTCGATCTGCTGGTCTCTCCGGCTGTGCTGATTCCGCGCCCGGAGACCGAGCACGTGGTCGAAACCGTCCTTGAACTGGTGAAGGAATATCCCTTTGGCGGCCCTGGGCGCCTCAAGCTGCTCGACGTCGGCACCGGCTCCGGTTGCATCGCCCTGGCCCTGGCCAGCGAGCTTCCCCACGCGGAAATCCATGCCTGTGACATCTCTGACGAGGCTCTGGAAATTGCCCGCATCAATGCCGCGCGCCTGGCGTTGGGCGGGCGTGTGCTCTTCCGCAGATCCGATCTTCTTTCCGTATATGCTGGCGACCACTTCGACTTCGTGATCTCCAACCCGCCTTACGTCGGCGAGGCCGACGCCGACAAGGTGCAGAAGCAGGTGCGCGAATTTGAACCCAGGATCGCCGTCTTCTCTGGCCATGAAGGCCTGGACGTTTACCGCCGGCTCGTTCCCCAAGCCAGGGAAACCTTGCGCCCTGGAGGCTGGTTCGTGGCCGAGATCGGCTTCTCCGAAGAAGAAAAAGTGCGAGAGTTGCTGGCAGGCTGGGCGGATATTCAGGTGACCGCGGACTTGCAGGGAATCCCGAGAGTGGTTGCGGCCAGGAAACCTTAAAATCCACCACGGAGGCACGGAGACACGGAGAAGAAATTGAAAAGTAGTTTTTAGAAAAGGAATAATGCAGTCTTCCACATGCCTTCTTTTTCGCGCACTGTTGTATTCAAAACTTCATGCCGCGCAATGCCAATCGGCGCTATCCCAACTCTTGCTTTGTTCTACTTAAGATTTTCTCCGTGCCTCTGTGTCTCCGTGGTAGGTGTTCTGCTCTTCTGCTGCCGCATTTGCTACACTGATGGGTTTTCATTTCACCGTGGAGGTGAAGTTTGGCGGAAAGCAGAAGCTCTGCTGTGCCTGAAGGCTTTGGCCGGACCTTGCGCCGTGACGCCTGGTGGCTGGAAAACATCCCGGTCATCATCCTGCTGGGAGGATTCGGCGTTTATGCAACGTTGCGCGCGTTCGAAGGCAAGTTTTTCGAATCTCCACCATACCTCTCGCCCTTTTACTCGCCGTTGATTGATCCCCATCATCACTGGCTGCCACTCTGGTTTTCGCCGGCGCTGCTGATCCTGGCTTTCCCTCTGGGCTTCCGCGTGACCTGCTACTACTACCGCAAGGCCTATTACCGGGCGTTTTTTATGGACCCGCCGGGCTGCGCCGTGGGCGAGCCGGCGCACCGCAACTATCGCGGCGAGACCAGTTTCCCGTTTATCCTGCAGAATATTCATCGCTATTTTCTTTATGGCGCAATCGTATTCCTGTGCTTCCTCTGGTATGACGCCATTCGCGCCTTCTGGTTTCCCGGCCCTGATCAGAGTCTGCACTTCGGCATCGGCGTGGGCACGCTGGTTTTGCTCGTCAACATCGTGCTGCTGACGCTGTATCTGCTCTCCTGCCACTCGCTGCGGCACCTGATTGGCGGCAAGCTGGACTGCTTCTCATGCACCGCATTCGGGCTCAAGCGTCACGGCGCGTGGAAAAAAGCCAGCTTCCTCAATGAGCGCCACATGCTGTTTGCCTGGCTGAGCCTGATCTCGGTGGGCTTTGCCGACTTCTACGTCCGCATGGTTTCGAGCGGCATGATCAAGGACCTGAGAATACTGTGACGAATCAGACGAAGTACGAAACCCATGAACATGACGTTCTGATCATCGGCGCGGGCGGAGCCGGGCTGCGCGCCGCGATTGAGGCGCTGTCTGCCGGTGCGCGCGTGGCTGTGGTCTCGAAATCCCTGCTGGGGAAGGCGCACACGGTCATGGCCAGCTCCACGCTCAGGAATCTCCTGATCGCGTACGCGAGTTGGAACAGTGGGGCGCGCTCTTTGACCGCACCTCTGACGGCGACATTCTTCAACGCGCCTTCGGCGGCCACACCTTCAAGCGGCTCTGCCACGTGGGCGATCGCACCGGCCTGGAAATGATCCGCACTCTGCAGGACCGCGGCGTCCAGATGGGTTTCGACGTCTTCATGGAATGCACCATCATCCGCCTGCTCACCGACGGCAGTCGCGTAGTGGGCGCGTTCGGCTACTGGCGAGAGCAAGGACGCTTTGTTGTTCTCAAAGCCAAGGCCGTTGTCATGGCTACCGGCGGCATCGGCAAGGCGTGGCCCATCACCTCCAATTCCTGGGAATGCACCGGCGACGGAATGACGCTGGCATATGAGGCCGGCGCCGATCTGCTGGACATGGAATTTGTCCAGTTCCATCCCACCGGCATGGTGTGGCCTCCCGGCGTGCAGGGACTCCTGGTGACTGAGGCGGTGCGGGGTGAGGGCGGCGTCCTGCGCAATAAGCTGGGTGAACGCTTTATGGAGAAGTATGACCCCAAGCGCATGGAGCTATCCACGCGTGATCTGGTTGCACGTTCCATCTACACCGAAGTGAAAGAGGGCCGTGGCAGCGAACACGGCGGCGCGTTCCTGGATATCTCCCACAAGCCGCCGGAGTATGTGAAGCAGAAGCTGCCCAGCATGTATCACCAGTTCAAAGAGCTGGCCGACGTTGACATCACCAAGGGTCCCATGGAAGTTGGCCCCACGTGCCATTACATGATGGGAGGCATTCGCGTGGAGGCTGAAACCGCGGCGTCGTCGCTGCCGGGGCTTTTCGCCGCTGGCGAAGCCGCAGCCGGCCTGCACGGCGCAAACCGTCTGGGCGGCAATTCGCTTTCTGATCTTGTTGTCTTTGGCCGGCGAGCAGGACTTGCTGCCGCAGCGTTTGCGGCCAAAGCCCCCGCTGGCGCAACTGACTCAGCGCAGATAGCCGGATCCGAGCGTGACATGCTGGCCCCGTTTGAGCGCGGCGAGGGAGAGGGTCCTTATAGCGTGCATCGCGACTTGCAGAAAGTCATGCAGAACCTGGTTGGTATTTTCCGTACTGAGGAGGACTTGACCACGGCTTTGGCCGAGTTGGAGAAACTAAAGCAGCGCGCGAATCAGGTTCGCGTAGAAGGCTCACGCCTCTTCAATCCTGGCTGGCATCTCTCGCGCGATCTCAAGTCGATGCTGACGGTATCGGAAGCTGTGGCCCGCAGCGCTCTGGCGCGCAAGGAAAGTCGCGGCGCGCACAGCCGCATCGATTATCCCAAGCAGGATGAACCAGTGTGGGGTCGGCAGCATAACTTGGTCACGCGGGATGGCGATGGCATGAAGCTCCAGCAGGTTCCGGTGCAATCCATGCCGGACGAATTGAAAGAGCTTGTGGCGGAAGAGAAATAGCGCAGGGGGAACAATGGCAGACGCAATTCTCGAAGTTTTTCGCGGCAATCAGGAAGCCGGAGGAGCGAAGCAATATACGGTCCCAATTGCTCCGGGGATGGTGGTCCTTGACGCGCTGCATTACATCCAGGGACATCTGGAGCCTGATCTTGCCGTCCGCTGGAACTGCAAGGCCGGCAAGTGCGGCTCATGTTCGGCGGAGGTGAATGGCCGTCCCCGCCTCACCTGCAAGACGCGTATGGATTCGCTTCCGACGGACAAGCCAATCACCGTTTATCCCATGAAGTCATTCCCGGTGATCAAGGACCTGGTCACCGACGTCTCCTGGAATTACCGCGTCAACAAAAAGATTCCTCCGTTTACGCCCAAGCCCAAGACCGATTGGAAAATGTATCAGGAAGATGTGGACCGGGTGCAGGAGTTTCGCAAGTGCATCGAATGCTTCCTGTGTCAGAACGTCTGCCACGTGGTGCGCGATCACCACAAGAAGGAAGAGTTCGGCGGCCCGCGCTTCTTCGTGCGCGTGGCTGGGCTCGAAATGCACCCTCTCGATAACGTTTCACGCGCCAAACTGCTGAAAGATGAATTGGGAATCGGCTACTGCAACATCACCAAGTGCTGCACGGAGGTCTGTCCGGAAGAGATCAAAATCACTGACAACGCGATTATCCCGCTCAAGGAACGCGTTGTCGATGAGTTCTATGACCCGCTGCTAAAACTGGTGCGCAAAATACGCGGTAGTGGGTCAGTTTAATGCTGACCCACTGCCGGTATCAGCGTCTAGCGTCTCGGCACGCCGGGACGCGGGCCTTTAGGCAGACGTTTATCGTCAAAATCGGATTAAAATGATCGCAACGGGTAAAGCCTATGGAGCGCGAATTTAAGATCATCTCCAAAAGCAGCATCGCTGAAGCGCTGGCCAAGGTGCAGCACTATCGTTACCTCAACCAGGCGGAGGAAGCGGAATCAATCTGCCGCGACATTCTGGCTGCCGATCCGGAAAGCCAGATGGCTCTTCGCCAGCTTGGCCTAGCCGTTACTGACCAGTTTACCGGCGGCGCGTCTGACCGGTTCAACGAAGCGCATTCCTGCTTTGAAAAGCTTACCAATCTCTACGAGCGCTCTTACTATCTGGGCATCCTCAATGAGCGCCGCGCCAAGGCCCAGCTTCGTGCCGGGCATCGCTCGCACACCTTGCGCGCAAGTTTTGAAACCGCGCTGCAGTACTTCGAACAGGCGGAAAAGGTCCGCCCACAGGGCAATGATGGCGCCTTGTTGCGCTGGAACCGCTGCGTGCGCCTGATGCAGACTATTCCCGACCTGGCCGGAGAGTCCGAGTCCTTCGACATCAGCGATGCTCCGCCCATATTTAGGGATTGAGATAAGGCAGCGCCCCGGAGTGGCTTTCTCCGTGCCTCCGTGTCTCAGTGGTAGATTTCTTCTTACTGCGCGGCGCTCTCCAGCACCCGCACTTTCCAGCGGTCCTCGGCGCCTGTCATCACGGCGTAGTAATGGATTTGCGCCTGGTCGGAATGGATCACTGTTCCGCCGTCGAGCACTTGTGTCTCGATGTTGGCGGTGTCTTTGAGTTCAATGGCTGCGCCATCTGGTGAATAGAAAATTGCTTCCACTTTGTGGCCGCGGTCAATGATCCGTGTGCTCAAGCCATTCTGCTTCTGGTCTTTCACGCGCTGAGTCAGCTTGTCCAGGGCGAAGCCGGAAAAGTTTTCGTTCAACGGCTGCAATGTGTTGTTCTCAAGCGCCGTGCTGATGGCCTGCCACGCGGCCGTGTAGTCGCGCAGGATGGCCTTCTGGGTTACGTCTTCCACCTCGCGTGGCTGGGCGTTCTGTACGGTAAGTTGCACTGCGGGCTTAGTGTCAGCCAGGATCCGCTTCAACAGCGGCACCGCTCCGGAGACGGCCAGGACCACACCGCAAGTGAGCACCATAATTCGCGCCAGCTTCATTACCTGCCCCCTACATGGAGTTCGTTTCCCAGCACCACTCCGGCAGCCACCGTGATGGTGGCGTTGTCCGAAGCAGGCAGCTCAGCCCGGGCAATATCTTTCTTGATGCGAGCGTCCACGGTGCTTTTGCCGTTCTTATCCGTTTGGATGAATGTGACGATAGTGCCATCCGGTACGGGATTGCCGCTGCAGTCGCGGATCGGATCGGTTTCCACGGTCACCCGATCGCCCGAGCGTCCCGCCACGTGCATCTGCAACTTGCAGGGATCGGCCGCCACCTGCTGCACCACGCGCCGCACCGTAGTGTCGCCAACCGAGGCGACAAATTGAGCCGCGCCTGCCTTGGCCGCGGATGCGCTATTGATCCATGCCACGCCTGCGTGGCTGGTTACCGTCTTGGTGGAACCGGCATCGCCGACTGAAAGTTTGAAGCTCACCGGTGTGGAATCAATCACCATGTTCTGGTATTTGTCGAAGACGAAAGTTACGCCGCTGATCACGTTAGGTCGCGCCACGGGAACGCGCGACGGCCGGGCCAGGAAGCTCAAGTTCGCCGGCTTGCCCGGCTTTACCCAGAACACCTGCGATTGATGGTCGCCTTTGACTATGGCGATCCAACGTCCGGCGCTGCGGAGCTCTTCGCCCTTGATGTCGACGCTCCCTGACTTGAATTCGCGCTTGATCATCTGCCCCGGCCCGATCAAATAGAGCGTCCCGCTGCCGGCGGCGTTAATGGTGAGCGGCTGTCCGGCTACGGCGTTGTCGGGGACATGCAATTCGGCGGCGCGGGCGCAATCGGCTGCGAACCAGCAAACCGCTAATACCAGGAGAATGAAAATCAGTGTGCGCATAGGCTAGTTCCCGCGGTTCAGGCTGTAATGGTTCACGGTCACGCGGTAGCTGTGAACGTTAGCGGCTAGGTCATCGCGCAACGCCACGGAAAACGGCTGCGGCGTCTGCGGCAGCAAAGCGTGGTCAGAATACGCGTCAGAGACCCAGATCACCTTGCCGCCGTTGTCGTAAAACGTGGCCAGCACGTGCGGGATGTTGACTGTCTGTCCGCTTTCATTCAGCAACTCGCCTTTCAATACCGTACGGCCGGTCAGGTCCTTTTCGATTCTCTGGTGCAGAACGCCGATCACCGGATCAGCCGAGGCCGGCACTAGCATCCAGTTGTGCGTCATGCGCAGGCTTTTCACGTCGGACTTCTTGATCCCGGGAAAATCAATGCGGTAAGGCGATATCTCTTTCGGCAGCAGAACGTGAGAGACCTGGTCAAAGCTGCTCTCTTCGGCCACGTCTTTGCCGGCATTGTCGGTCAAGACCGCGCCCACGGTGATGAATGCGGGAACCGTGTCCTCATTTTCCACTTCACCCATGATGATCAGGCCGCCCTCGCGCTCCACGGCATTCATGGAAAGGATGCGGCAGTTGGGGTTTTCCACGTTCTGCGCGCCCCAGTCGTCGCCGACGCCGCGCCAGACGATGTCCCAGCGGAGGTAATTCACGGGAATCACCTGCGGCGGAACTGCCGGATATTTCTCCGCTGCCCAAGCCACCTTCCAGTTGCCGCTGTCCTTCACCACCTTGAGATCGCGCGTGTCGTAAAACGCTCCTACCGCTGTTGAGTACTTGAGCTCGGTGCGTACTAGGGCTTCGTTCTCAGTCTCCTTCAGGGTGCGCACCCCGATGCTCTCAAGCTGCGAATAGGTCCGCAGGCTGCCATCGCGGCCGGTCAGCTCTCGGGTGAAGGTTTGCAGATCGACGCTTGCCGGCGAAATGTAGGAGTATGCGCCGTTCCAGTCATGCCCCTGCACATTGGAGAACATCGCCTGGACTGCGCCTTCGGGATTCGACGCTGGAGCGGTGGAGCTCTTGTGAATGCCGCCGGCAGCCAGCAGCGCCACTGTCACGATCACAAATATGATGAGAAGAAGGCGTGCCATTATCGTGCCTCCCGCAGAACAGGTTCTGCAGTTTCGATTGGGAATTCGAGTCTTTCCGCTCTGCGTCGCCGCTTGTCGGGGAAGAGCACAACCAGTACCAGCGCGACAATGCTGCTGCCGATAGGCAAGGTGCCCCACATGAGCCCTTCCATCGCGGTGGGGCGCATGCCGAGGTCTGTCGGGCGGGCCGGCGCGATGCCATCTTTCACCCACAATGTCACACTCCCGCGATCGTAAACTTCTTCCTTACGCCACCCGGCAAAGGCCAGCAGCGGCTCGTAGTAGGGATCGCGGACAAAGATATATTTCAATCCATAGTGATCGGCATGCTTCAACATAGCGCGTAGCGATTCCATGCCGCTGGCGCCGTAGTACTTGGCATTCGTGAGCTGTGCAGCGCCGTACTGCGTCATTTCCGGCAGAAGGCGGGCTGAGTTGTAGTCTCCGTCCACGCTGCTGGCGGTGGTGTAGGTGCTGACCTCGTCGAACCTCATGGCGCCGAATCCCAGGGTCATATAGCGAAACCTGTCATGTCCGTCACGGTTTAGGAATGAGACCACGTCCGCCACGCTGAAAGGCTTGTCGCGGCTAATGTGATAAACAGGCCAGGCGACTGCCGTTGCCGTTGTAAGCGCGGCCAGAGCGCCAACTGTGAACGCTGCCTTCCGCCCGTAGCGATCAATCAATTCAGCTACCATCAGGCCTACGATGGGAAGTGCCATCACGTTTGCCAGCAGACTGAAACGTTCAAAGGTGAGCACGTCGAAAGCGCGGCCAAGAATAAGCCGTGGTAACGGCGTTGTTCCGCCCAGCGCAAACACCAGCGCGATCCAGCAGGCCAGGAACAAGGGACGCAGCCGCGGCTCTTTCAGTCCTTTCACAAAGATGTATGGCACCGCCAGAAGCATCGCGCCCCATGGAATGATGACAAAGTTGAGGCCCCATTCCGGCTGCAGGAAGAAGTTGAGGCGGCTGTTGTGTGGGATCGGCATTTGTTTGATCGGGTTGAGCAGCAACGCGTGCCAGAAAGGATATAAAACCACGGCCACACCGACTATCGCGACAATTCCAAACCCGATCGTGCGGGCGCCAACTCCGGCCAGGCTCGAATCGGCGTCTCCGCGATGGCGGTCCATAAATGCCATGGCCACTACGGGAAGAGCAAAGATGAAGCTGGCGAAAATCAGCGTGACGTGATGGGCTGAAGCCGCGGCAAACAGCAGAAAGAGGCCTTTCAGCAGGGAAGAGAATTTCGCCTCACGCGCCCATTCGTAATAGTACGACATGGCAAGCAGATACAGCGGTGCTGCCCAGGTAGTGGAAAGCTGCCCGGCGTTGTACACCAGAAAAGAAAGCGATCCCAGCAGTACGCTCAGGGCGGCCGCGTAACTTGCTGGTCGCTCATCCACCCATATTCGCGCATAGCGATAGACGCCGATCGGAAGCAGCAGGATCGCAATGAACTGCACGATCATATAGCCGATATTCAGACCAGTGACGTGGGACAGGAGCGCCAGCCACTGCTGCTCCATGGGCGGATAGGTCGTTTGCGAAAAACCGGTGAACTGCTTTTCGTTCCAGGGGTCGAACCAGTGCTGCGCGTAATGGGAGGCGAAAAACTTGTGGAAGTTTGCGTCGTAAGAGTCGTTGGGAAGCTGCATCAGCAGCAGCGAGCCATGCACCAGCAATGCCAGCAACAGCACCCAGCTTAAAGGGATCGCCCGGCTGGGCAAGGAAACCTGCCTGCCCGTAACGATGGTTGGGGAACTCATGAAAACCTCCGCGAATGCGATTGGCGCGAGCGTCAATCGTTGCTCGACGATGACTGCCTCATAAAGGGATGCCGAAACCGGCAGCAGTTTTGCTCCAGCAGAGACTTCGATTCCAAAAAGGACGGAGGGGTTTGCTTTGTGGTACCCGGATTCTCACTTGCCAGGGTACCCGGAACTTCCCCGGGCCAAGGAATCCCCTGACTCATAAACAGCATCTTGATTCAGCATGAGAACAGAGCTGCTGCCACCTGGAGTGGCACGCCGCTTTCGCTAAATCCCTGGTAGCGTCGTGAAATCTGGTTGTCACGCGTTTTCCTGCAACTCTTGCTAACGGTGGTCCCGTGAAGAAGAATCTTTTGGGTCTCGCGCTTTTGTTTTCCCTGCTGCCGGCCGGTTCTGGCTGGGCGCAGGAAATCTTTGATCTCAATGGCAAGCCGCAAGACCAGGCACAGAAGCCCCAGCAAAAACAAGGCAATAAAAAGCAGTCTGGAAGCAGAGCAGCCGCGTCTTCCGGAATATGCGGGACGTCTGGCGTGGGGTGGGGCGGCAGTATTGAAGCAGGCCGTTACGCTCGCGCCGCGGAGAACGCCCTTAAGAACGGAAATCCTGCCGGGGCCATGAACTATGCCCAGCATCTCACGCAGGTTGCCCCCAGTGACGCCTGCAACTGGTTCCTGCTGGGATACACCGCGCGCCTCGCCGGCAACTCCCAGGTTTCGCTCGACGCTTACCAGAAAGGCCTGCAACGCTCTCCCAACTCCGTGGAAGGGCTTTCCGGAATGGCCCAGACTTACATCCGCATGGGCAAGGCTGACGAAGCAAAGAAACTCCTGCTTCAGGTGATTGCCGCCAACCCGCGCCGTGCGATTGACCTGGCGATGGCGGGGGAACTCTTTATGCAATCCGGCGACCTGGCCCGGGCGGAGAGCCTGCTGGAGCGTTCTGAAAGTATTCAGCCGTCGTCCCACGCTGAGCTGCTGCTGGCTATTACATACATGAAGGCGAAGCAGACGGACAAGGCTAAGCAGCTTCTGGATCGGGCCATGAAGCGCAGCCCGAAGAACACTGAGATCTTCCGCGCCGTAGCGCAGTATTACCGCGAAGCGCACGACTACAAGTCAGCCATCGCGATTTTGCAAAAAGCGCCGGTAAAGAACGCCGACGTGATGTCAGAGCTCGGCTATACCTATGAACTCGCCGGCATGAAAAGAGAATCGGCGGACACCTATGAGAAAGCCGCCGGCATGGCGCCCAAGTCAGTAAACGTGCAGTTGGCCGCGGCACAGGCGCAGTTACGCGTCGGCAATCTGGATAAGACGCGCACTTATCTGACCCGAGCCCAGCAGCTTGATCCCAATTACTACCGCCTGCACGCGATTCGCGCCGACCTGGCGAAAATCGAGCGCCGTGACGATGACGCAGTCCGCGAATACCTGGCCGCGCTCGCCGCCATGCCTCAGGGGCCGGCTGAGGGCGTTCTCTATCCCACACAGCTGCGGCTGAACCTGATCGATACTTACCGCAACCTGGATGACGATGCTGCCATCCGGCAACAGCTCAACATCGCGCAGCAGGAGCTGGCCAAGATCCAGGTTGAGGGCCAGGAGCGCGTGGAGTACCTGCGTCTGCGTGCTGCCATGAAAGGGCTGGGCAACGATTTCACCGGAGCTGAAGCCGACCTGAAGCAAGCCCTGCAGCTTGATCCGCAAAATGACAACGTGACGTTACAGTACGGCAGCTTGTTGTGGAAGATGGACCGCAAAGCCGAGGCGCGGCAGATGTATACCACGCTCCTCCAGCGGGATGAAAAGAACCGTTACGCGCTGGAAGCCCTGGGCTATCTCTCGCGCGATGAGGGTGACAACAAGGCAGCGGAGAATTTCTTTACTCGCATGGCGGCAGCCTATCCCAATGACTATGTTCCTTACATGGCGCTGGGCGACCTGTATACCGCGATGAAGGAGTATCCCAAGGCGCAGGCCAGTTACGAGAAAGCCAACAAGCTGGCGCCGACGAACTCGCAGATCGTGGCCGGCGGTTCAAATGCGGCCATCGAGGCCGGCAAAGTGGATCTGGCGGGAGAGTGGGTAGAACGCGCCACCGGCTCTATGAAGAACGATCCGCGCATCATGCGTGAGACCGAGCGCTATCTCTTCCTCAAAGGAAAGTACGCGGAATCGGCGCGCCTGGGCGAGCAGGCAGTACAGAAGCTGCCGCATGATCGCGATGCCGCCGTTTACCTTGGCTATGACTACTACAACCTGGGCCGCTACGATGAGGTCCTGGCTCTGGTAAGCCGCTATGAGACGGTCCTCCCGAAAGAGCCCAATTTCCCGCTTCTGGCCGGGCATGTTCACAAGCAAAACGAGTTGTTGCAGCAGGCCATTGACGATTTCTCGCGGGCGCTGGATAAAGACCCCAAGATGTTTGAGGCGCTGGTGAACCGCGGTTACGTCCGCAATGATATGCAAGACGCGCAGGGCGCCATCCGCGACTATGAACCGGCGCTCAAGATGAATCCCAACAGCGGCATTGCACGCCTGGGCCTGGCATTCTCTTACCTGCAACTTCATCGCTCACGCGAAGCACTGGAGGAGACCAGCAAGGCGGAGAAGCTGCTGGGTGAAATGGGCGCTACCCACATGGCGCGCGCTACCGCGTACCGGCAGATGCGTGTGCTTGAAAAAGCGGTGCAAGAATACCGCGTCGCGCTCAAGTACGCTCCTGACGATTTGAAGCTGCATGAAGCGCTGGCTGACGCGCTTTACCATGGACGCCACTACGGCCAGGCCATCAACGAGCTTGAGGCCGCGCTGCAGCTCTCGCCCGGCGATCCTTTGATCTATGCCAACCTGGCATCAGCGCACGCGCAACTGGGCCACCGCGGAGAGACGTTTAAATACATCCAGGCGGCCGAACACGAGGCCGTGGACCAGTCCGCAATCCTGCTGGCCACCGGCGAAGCCCTGCTGACCCTGGGCGACAAGGCCGCGGCGCTGGAACGTTTCAACCGCGCTCTGGACGCGCCTGATGCCAACCGTGTGGATGTGCGGCTGGCATTCGCCAAACTGTTTGTCCAACAAGGCAAGCTGGCTGACGCCAAGCAGGAAGTGGCGCTGGCGTTCGCCGAGTCGCGCATTGGTGAAGCTTCACCCATCACCGCGGACAATCTTGTTGAAGCCGCCAATGTCTTTCTCGCCCCCCACGATTTCGATCTGGCCGGGCGTTATTTTGCCAAAGCCAAAGACCTGGGAGCCTCCGATGACACGATCGCCATCGGACTGGCTGACACCTACATTGCTCAGGGTGACGACCGCAAGGCGGAGCAAGTTCTGGCCGCGCTGGGCAATCCGGCGGAATACCAACAGAGCTACGACTATCAGCTTGCCTGGGCCAACATCTATACCCAGCGCCACGACAATCCACGCGCCATCGCCTCCTTCGCCCGCGCTAACCAGGTTGCGGCGGATGATCCCACGGCTGAACGCGGCCTGCTTCAGGTTTCCGGGGAGGAAGGCATGCCCCTGCCGTTCCGGCCCAAGCTCGATATACAAAGTAACGTGTTCACCGGGGCGATCTTTGAAGACGCCACGCTATATGAGATGGACAACAAGTTCTTTGGCGCTCCAGTGCCGCCTCGCTCCTCACAAGAGACCGATATCGGCACTACGTTCCGCTATCACCCCTGGCATTCCTTCCCCATTAACGGCTTTTTCGGAGAGCGCAATTACAAGGGCACAATTTCCATTCCCAGCCAGCTACAAATCATTCATCGCAACACCTATGACACGGTGTTCAATGTGGGCACCACCACGCCGGTGCTCCGGCTTGGAAGTTCGCGCATTGTACTCGACCCTGGCATTGAGTTCACTCTGCGGCGCGACTCTGAGTCTCCGTTCCAGATGAACCAGCAGCTCTTCCGCCAGTTCCTCTATCTGAGCACGTCGCCTTTCTTCAACTGGATCACGGTCCGCGGCAGTGCGATTCATGAAAGCGGTCCGTTTACGGAACAGAACCTGCACTCGCGGGACCTGGCCGCCACCATTGAATTTGAGGTTGGACGCCCCTGGGGACACAACTCGCTGATCACTGGATACTCAGTTCGTGACCTGCTCTTCCGTCCCGCGATACGCGAGTTCTTTACCACAGCGACGTGGGTAGGCGTTGAACACAAGTTCGGACAAAAGGCGGCCCTCACCGGCCTGGCCAAATACATTCGCTCGTGGCGCGTTGAAGATCTTAGTTTTGCCACTGCGCAGATTCTGGTTCCGGGCGCCCGTTTTGAATACAAGCCCAATGACCGCTGGTCAGTTGACGGATCAGTGGACCTCACTCGTGGAGAAGGCTTCCAGGTTTGACGGTCGACTATCCGCTGCGGTTCTCCGTGGGATTGCAGCAGCAGTCGTTTTACAGCTTTACCGGAGTAGGCAGCACTTCGTCATTTCGACCGGTGATAAGAATTTCCATTTTTTAGGTTTTTCAGGGCCCAATGAAAATTTGTTTCGTCAGCGGTTTTCCTCCAAGTAAGGTCGTCCTAAACGAGTACGGATTTCATGTGGCCAGAGAGCTGCAAGCCGACCCCCTGGTCAGCTTGAAGATCCTCGCTGACGAGTATTCAGGGCCGGAGCCGGAGTTGGCTGAGTTTGACGTGGAACGTTGCTGGAAGGTCAACCGCCTGAGCAATCACAGCCACTTGCTCCGCGCCATTCGCAATTGCAAGCCGGACGTGGTCTGGTTCAATCTGGTTTTCTCCAGTTTCGGTAACAAAGAGAATCCGCTGGCGGCGTTTTCCGGCCTCACCTTGCCGGCGATGACCCGCATGGCCGGCTACTACACCCACGTGACCCTGCACCACCTGATGGACCACATTGACCTGGACGACGCCGGCGTGCGCAACAAAATGCTGTTCAAGCTTGCGGGCAATGTCGCCACGCGCGCGCTTTTGATGGCCAATTCCATCTCCGTGCTGCTGCCGGCGTATCGGCGCACGCTGATTGAGAAATATCGCGGGGAAAATATCCACTTCCGCGCACATGGAATTCTTTCTGCCCGGCCTGAGTACCCGGATTTTTCCCAGCGCGGCAATCCGGAGCACCGCATCCTGGCTTTCGGAAAATGGGGGACCTACAAACGCTGCGAAATGCTGATTGAAGCGTTTGAAGAGGAAGTCGCCAGGAAAGTACCTGACTCCAGGCTGGTGATTGCCGGGATCAACAACACCAACTCTCCCGGCTACATTGAGAGTCTGCGGGAAAAATACAGCAGCCATCCCAGGATCGATTTCATCGGATACGTGGCGGAAGAGGACATCCCGCAAATCTTTGGGAGCTCATCATTCATGGTGATGCCGTATACGTCCGCTACCGGCGCCAGCGGTGTGGCCAACCTGGCGGCGGCGCATGGCGTACCCATCATCTGCTCTGACATTCCCGATTTCCGCGAGATGGGCGAGAGCGGCGGCCTGGCCATTAAGTTTTATCCTGTGGGAGACAAAGCCGCACTGGCTGCCAGCATGATTGAGCTTTTGCAAAACGAGCAGGAACAGCATGAAATGGCGGAGCAGAATTTTTCCGCGGCCCTGCGTATGACCATGCCGCAGATCATCCGCCAGTACGTGCGCGCCTTTGACCGCCACCAGAGAGCGCGTACCCTTGAAGCGGTGTCGCGTTTTCGCCGCATCCCAGCATGGGTGCCTTCGCGCTCGGCCATCTACAGGGCCTCGCGCTGGGGCAACTGGATGTAAGCTGCTGCTTAAGCTGTACGCTGAGGCTTGGCTCCCATAGCCTGAAGCATCTCTTGCGCTGCGCGATAGCCAGTGGCAATAGCGCCGTGGACAGTCCCGTTATAACCGTCAGAATTTGTGGCCTCTCCGGCAAAGTACAGTGTTTCCGCCACCGGCGTCGCCAGGGCGCGAGCGGCGTCAATGCCGCCCACCACGGTGTAACTGTAAGCGCCGCGTGAAAACGGATCACTCTGCCAATCATGTGCGTAGGCGCCAATCATCTGCCGGTGGATTTCCCGATCATCAACGCCGAGTATCCGGGCCAGGGCCTGTACCGCGCTGCGGACGATTGCGTCATTGCTTTGGCCGCCCAGCGCTACAGCGTGGTTGCCTGCGGCCCAGCCGGTGAGGATCGGATAAGGCAGAGGATTGGTTGTCCACCAGGTAGGGAACTGCGGATCTTCGGTGAACAGGAAGCTCATGTCTGCCATCTCAGGTTGCCGTTCCCAGAATTTTTCGGGGAAGCACAGACTCACATGCACCGCCGGGCCCATTTCCAGAAAGTTGATGGCATTTTGCTTTTCCGGCAGCGCAGGCGAAAAAACCACGCTGTTGGCCTTAAGCACTCCCAGCGGAAGGGTGATGATGGCGCGAGCAGCGTGGAACTCGGCATTCACGGTCCTGGCCACAGCCTCGCCCGGACGCCAATGGATTTCCGTCACGACGCTCTGCAAGACGACATCGCAGCGCTTGCGGTCGATTCGGTCTTTCATCGCACGAACCAGGCTTTCATAGCCGCTGGCGATGCGAAATTGCCTGTCACCCCGAATCGCCTCTTCCGCCCGATTGTCCCGAATCAGTGAATGCACGCTGATGAGAGCAGGATCGGCGGCATGGAAGCCTTCAATATATCTCAAGGCCTGTTGTCTCACTTCTTCGCTTGCGCCACCGCGGTCTAAATAGTGCTGAAAAGATTGATCAGGCTCGTCGGCGGGCATGCTTTCAAAAAGTTGCTCGACTTTCGCCATCAGGCGGCCTGCGTCGGTCCAAGTGCCATTGATCTTTCTGCGAAAGTTCCCTTCCACCGGCACAATGGGAATCGCGGCCTCAAAATGCGGCCGCCCAGGCGATCACGCGCCTCCAGCAGGGTCACGTGCAGGCCGGCGCTGGTAAGCTGCCGCGCGGCCGCCAGCCCGGCAATGCCGCCGCCAATCACCAACACGTCTGTTGTGCTCTTCATAATCTGGCTGCAGTTACGGCCTGCTTTCCGCCGGCCACCGGCATAGGATAAACGCCCAGCGACCTTGCTGCGCCAATATCGACGGTGAGCACTTCACTTTGTGGGGTCTTCTTGAGCCACGCTTGCGCTCTGGCGGCGGATGCGGCAAATGTCCCCCGGGGAAGCACGGTGAGGTCGAGATACAGAATGTCCTGCGAATTCGGCCCCAGTCGCACGCCCGTGAAAGCGTGGCCAGGAACAATCACGATCACTGGTTTCATGCCCAGATTTTCCACGGCCGAAGCAAAGGCCACGCTCACGTCAATGCAGTTGGCATTGCTCAGCTCCAGCGTCTCCCGCGGCAGACGGATGCGCTGCGTTTCTCCGGGATAGTTTCCAAACGTGTAAATGCTGCTGACGTAGCCGATGCCGGAGCGCCGCAGGGCCTGGAACACCGCCATCGCCTGCGTGCGCACCTGGTCTTCCAGCCTGATGCCGGGGACAAGGTTGTAACCGCGCATGTGTCCGCCCGGCACCAGGCGCTCAGCGCGGGAGACCAGTTGCAGTACGCGGTCATCATGCGGCGTCACCCATCGGGCCAGCAGCTGCGCGTTGGCAAACTTCCTGCCCCAGTAAAGATCGGACGCGCTGTGCAGGAACACGGGGCGCTGCTGCGCGAAGGTGCGCCCGGTGGCGGGGTCCTGCACCTCGACCACGAGCGTCGCCGAGCGCATTTCGCCGTTGTCATACGCTTTGGCCAGCAGTTCTGGATCGAGGTTGAACGTCCGCACCTCATGCGGGCCGATCACCGCAGTCAGACGCAATTCCGTGGCCACGCTCAGCACAGCCAGCGGCCAGTAGTCCGCCGCCTGCGCGCCGGCGAGTGCGGGAAAAATTTCTCCACGGCCGGGCATGTTGAGCTGATATTGGATCTGCAACGGCGACGCCGGCCCGGAACTGGCCTGCATTTTGGCCGGCAACGGCGGATCAGGCAGCGGCTTGAGCGCCAGTTTGGAGACAAAAATCCAGGTCCAGGCCAGCGCGCCTCCCAACCCTATTGTGGTGACGAGAAAGACCCACGCCAGAACGCGCGCAACTCTTCCTTGTTCTCTTGAACCTGGTTTTCTGGATTCCGCCATCTCCTGAATTGGGTGACGAAGAGAGCTGATGGGTTGCAAGAAGTTTCGGCGGCAAATCAGGCAACGCCTTAATCAGGTTTAGGTCATCATTTCGGCGAAGGTTCCGGCTTCCTGGGCGCGGGCTGCCGCTGCAATGCCGGCGCCGACCTCCAGAACTCGGGATCGTCAACAATCCACTCGCCCGCTGGATTGCTCATGGCGGGATTGACGGAGAAAAGCCAGGTTTCCGAAGTCATGACGGAAACACGCGTTATATCCGTCAACGCTGGGGTCGAGCGCGTCGCCCGCGCCCGGAAGCGAGTGATGTGCGGAGAAAATCAGGTAGATGTTCCTGGGCATGCCGGAAACAATCTGGTAGACCACGCGATTATCGGCAGCGCTGGCCCGTTGCCGGACTGATTTCAACGTCCGGTGAATCTCTTCGTATTCGCGTTCTTGTCCGGGCCGCACTGTAACCATGGTGACGGTAAAAAACCGCGCTCGCGGCTGCACCAGGCCCAGGTTGCTGCTGAGATCGCCACGGTAATGCGCAAAAACCGCCCGTGCGTCGCCGACGAGATTGGCCTTTGCCTCCATCAGGCGATTCAACTCAGCGGTCAACGTCGGATTTTTGCTGAACGGCGCGGCGCTGTGCTCCACGGCGGCGTAAGAGTCAAAGCCTTCGATGTACCAAACTTCGGTCTGGGGACCAGAGATGGATTGAATGGTGAGATAAGGCCAGGTGCTGGCCCGCGCGCATGCCAGCGCCGCTTCGCCTTCGATCCGCGTGTACTCGGCCATCTTTGCCGGTTTCACCGGGTCGCGATAAATCTCCAGGATGGCCGGAGGCGCAGATTGCGCCTGCTGGGCGTGACTGGCGGAAGCATGAAAAAGCACGGTTGGTAACAGGCAACAAGCAATACGCAGGGA
>WNFN01122219.1_pt1 | contig 20413 bp, 24 predicted proteins | sample 5400161 | NCBI WGS metagenome assembly WNFN01 (sample SAMN13153353, study PRJNA577476) | soil metagenome | isolation source: 80 cm saprolite on Douglas fir-dominated hillslope | place: USA:California | collected 2013-09-17 | reverse complement strand
GTGGTCGAAGCGATGCGCTCCGATGAAGCGAAGCACGGCACGACCGCGCTCGAGCTCGGCGCCGCGCAGCTGCCGGAGCCGGTGCGGCGCGCTATGCAGCTCGCCTCGAAAGTCATGACGACGGTTGCCTATCGCGTCTGAGCGTGGACGACTTATCGCAATTGCGCGGGCGCATGGCGGCGGGCGGTGCCGACCTTATGGAAGGTATCGAGCGGATCACAGCCGCCGCGAGCGACGGTAGCAGCGAAGCGCTTTATCTCATGGCGCTGCTCGTGGCATCCGGGATCGGTGTGCCACAGGACCTCGGGGCATCGCTGCAACACTTGCAGCGCGCGGCAGAAGCCGGCCATCGCCAGGCGCAAACCGACCTTGCTGCACTCGTCGGCAATTGGCGGCTGGTTGGCGAAATTGCCGCCGGCAAGCTGCAGCGGCCCGAAAGCTGGGATCGGCTGCGCGCCGCGGTCGATATCGCGGGATGGCTGCGCGTTCCGGAGGGCCGCATCTTCTCGGAAGAGCCGCGCATTGCCGCGGTCAAGCAATATGTTTCGCCGCCGATTTGTGAGTGGCTGATCCGCTTGGGCCGGCCGCACTTGGAGGCGGCGGAGATCTACGACAGCGAAAGCGGCGCTCTGCGCGGCGATAGTAGCCGCACCAATAGCGCAGCGCCGCTCGGCCTGGAGCAGATCGACATGGTCGTCGCGTTCGTACGCGCGCGCATTTCAACGCTGGCGAACGTCTCGATAGAAGGTCTCGAGACCAGCCAGGTGCTGCACTACCAGGTCGGGCAGGAATTCGCCGCACATTGCGACTATCTCGATGTGAACAACCCGGGTCATGCGCGGGATGTGGCCATGCGCGGTCAGCGCGCGCTGACGGTGCTGATCTACCTCAACGACGACTATTCGGGCGGCGACACCGTCTTTCCGATGCTCGACCGCAGCTTCAAGGGCCGCAAGGGCGACGCGCTCATCTTCTGGAATCTGGCGCAGGACGGCGCGCCCGACGGCCGCACGCTCCACATCGGCACGGCACCGACCCACGGCGAGAAGTGGCTGTTCTCGCAGTGGATCCGCATCCCCGCGAGCTAGTCCTCGACCAGCGCGAAGTCCTTGGTGATCTCGGCGGTCTTGCCGAGCATGATCGAAGCCGAGCAGTACTTCTCGTGCGACAGGCGGATCGCCTGCTCCACCAGGTTGCGCTTCAAGCCGCGGCCGCGCACCACGAAATGCATGTGGATCTTGGTGAACACCTTCGGATCGGTCGGCGCCCGTTCGGAAGTGACCTGCACTTCGCAGCCGCGCACGTCCTGGCCGTTCTTTTTCAGGATCACGACTACGTCATAGGCAGTGCAACCGCCGGTGCCAACGAGGACCATTTCCATCGGTCGCGGCGCCAGGTTGCGGCCGCCGCCGTCGGGGGCGCCGTCCATGGCGACGACGTGGTTGCTTCCGGTTTCGGCGAGAAACGTCATTCCCTCGCCGCTCCAGCGTACGGTGCAGTCCATGGCATCCTTTGTTTTCAGGGATTGGTGCTTCGCAATAGCGAGATTTTTGTGTAGAATCCGCGGCTTTCCGTAATTCTGCTTATGAAAACCTATACCGCCAAGGTGGGCGAAGTCGAGCAGGCTTGGTTCGTCGTCGACGCCCAGAACAAAGTGCTCGGGCGCCTCGCCGTCCAGATCGCTTCGCGCCTGCGCGGCAAGCACAAGCCTGAGTACACGCCGCACATCGATACCGGCGACTACATCGTAGTGGTGAACGCGGCCAAGCTGCGGGTCACCGGCCGCAAGGCCGAGCGCAAGACGTATTACCGGCATAGCGGGTATCCCGGCGGACTGCGCGAAACCAGCTTCGCCAAGCTACAGGCTGCGCATCCCGAGCGCGTGCTGGAGAAGGCGGTGAAAGGCATGCTGCCCAAAGGCCCGCTCGGCTACGCGATGCTGCGCAAGCTCAAGGTTTACGCCGGCGGCCAGCATCCGCATTCGGCACAACAGCCCAAGAATCTGGAGATCTGATGGTCGGCGATTATTACTACGGCACCGGGCGGCGCAAGAGCGCCGTGGCCCGCGTATTCCTGAAGCCCGGCAAGGGCGCGTTCGTGGTGAACGGCAAGCCGGTGGACACATTCTTCGGCCGCGAGACCGGCCGCATGGTGGTGCGCCAGCCGCTCGAGCTGACCAAGAACCTGTCCGGTTTTGACATCCTGGTGAACGTCTACGGCGGCGGCGAGAGCGGCCAGGCCGGCGCCGTGCGCCATGGCATAACGCGCGCGTTGATCGAGTATGATGCAGCACTGAAACCTACGCTCAGCGCCGCGGGTCTGGTGACGCGCGACGCGCGAGAGGTCGAGCGAAAGAAAGTGGGACTGCACAAAGCGAGGCGGCGCAAGCAGTACTCGAAGCGTTGATCGGAGTAGCCGCGGGAAGTACCGCGGAAAATCAAAAGCCGCCTCCGGGCGGCTTTTTTGTTTTTGGGGTGCGCAGATGGTGATCAAGGCGGGCATTGTTGGTGGCACGGGCTACACGGGCGTCGAGCTCCTGCGGCTGCTGGTCCAGCACCCCGACGTGCGGCTGCAGGCGATCACCTCGCGCAAGGAAGCCGGCACGGCGGTGGCGGCGATGTTTCCGGGCCTGCGCGGTCATGTCGACCTTGCATTTACCACCCCGGATGCGAAGGGCTTGCGCGGCTGCGATGTCGTGTTCTTCGCCACGCCGAACGGCGTGTCCATGAACGAGGCGCGCGCGGTGCTCGACGCGGGCGCGCGCATCGTCGATCTCTCGGCCGACTTCCGCATCCGCGACGTCGCGGAATGGGAGCGCTGGTACACGCGGCGCGCGCCTGGTGGCGAACCCGGGCTGCTACCCGACCGCGATCCAGCTCGGCTTCCTGCCGCTCGTCGAGAGCGGCGCGGTCGACAGCGAGCACCTGATCGCCGACGCCAAGTCCGGCGTCAGCGGTGCCGGCCGCAAGGCCGAGCTCGCGCTCAGCTTCGCCGAAGCGGCAGACAATTTTGCCGCGTACAACGTGCCCGGCCATCGGCACTGGCCCGAAATCCGCCAGGGGCTCGCGCAGGCGGCAAAGCGCGAGGTCGGCCTGGTGTTCGTGCCGCACCTGACGCCGATGATCCGCGGCATTCATGCCACGCTCTATGCGCGCGTCACGCGCGAAGTGGATTTCCAGGCGCTGTATGAAAAGCGCTACGAGCGCGAGCCGTTCGTCGACGTGATGCCCGCCGGCAGCCATCCGGATACACGCTCGGTGCGCGCCGCGAATGTCTGTCGCATCGCGCTGCACCGGCCGCCCGAGAGCTCGCAGAAATCGCAGACGCTCGTCGTGCTCGCCGTAATCGACAACCTCGTCAAGGGCGCCGCGGGGCAGGCGGTGCAGAACATGAATCTCATGTTCGGCCTCCCCGAAGCGCGCGCGCTCGGCCATCCGCCCGTAGTCCCGTAATGCGCGACATCTCCGGAAGATGGCTGAAGGTCCGGCAGCGCTTCGGCATCGCGGCGCCGCACGTCGCGGTGCATTCGCACATGCCGTGGTACTGGCGCTGGCTCGGCCTCGCCGCGCTGCTCGCCGTCTCGGCCGCCGCCGCGACGTGGATCTACGATGCCGGCCGGCGCTTCGCCGGCTTCGACCAGAGCGAGGTGCAGGGCGAGCTGGCCGTCGCCAAGCACGACCTGGCCGCGGCGCAATCCGAGCTCGAGCGGCTGCGCGCCATCGCCAACGCGGCGGAGAGCCGCCTGTCGATCGAGCGCACGGCACAGCAAAAGCTCGCGCAGCAGATCCGCACGCTGGAGCAGGAGAACGCGCGCGCGAGAGAGGAGCTCGCGACCTTCGAAAGCATGCTCTCGTCGGAAGCGCGCAGCGGCAACACGCTTTCGATCTATCGCTTCAAGGTCGAGCCCGACGTGCTGCCCGGCGAATACCGCTACCACCTGCTGCTCGTCACCCCGCGCGCGCGGCGCGAGCGCGAGTTCAATGGCCGGCTCGAGCTGGTGGTCAATCTGACGGACCGCGGCCAGAATGCTATGATGAGCTTCCCGGAGCCTGGAGACGCAGGGGCGTCGGAGTTCCGGTTGGCATTCAAGTACTTCCGCCGCGTGGAAGGCACTTTCAGGGTCAACCCCAAGGCGAAGGTCGAGAATGTCCAGGTGCGCGTCTACGAGACCGGCTCCAACCAGCCGCGTGCGACGCACACCGTGACCCTTTAGGCGATAGGGAGACAGGCATGTTCAACAAGACGAGCAAGCCGCAGAACCGAATCGACAGCCTGATAGGCGCGACGACGCGCATCGAGGGCAATGTGATTTTCAGCGGCGGACTGCGCGTGGATGGCATGGTGCGCGGCAATGTCGGCGCGCTCGCCGATCAGCCCGGCACCCTGGTGGTGTCCTCGGATGCGCGCATCGACGGCGAAGTGCAGGCGGCGCACATCGTGGTCAACGGCACCATCAATGGCCCGGTTCATGCTACCGAGACGCTCGAACTCCAGGCAGGCTCGAGGGTCAAAGGGGATGTGTATTACAAGACGATCGAAATCCACCAGGGCGCCGTGGTTGAAGGCCGCTTGGTGCATCATGCCGCCGAGATGAAGGGCGTCGAGCTGAAGCTCGCGTCGGGTAGCTAAAGGAGCAGGAATGAACGCACGTACCGAAGTGAACGTGGCCGAAATGCCCTCCCCGCTGGTCTTCAGCGACAGCGCAGCCAACAAGGTGAAGCAACTGATCGAGGAAGAGGGCAACCCGGAGCTCAAGCTTCGCGTGTTCGTCACCGGCGGCGGCTGCTCCGGCTTCCAGTACGGCTTCACTTTCGACGAGGTGAAGAACGAGGACGATGCCGTCATGGAAAAGAACGGTGTCGAGCTGCTCATCGACCCGATGAGCTACCAGTACCTGGTCGGCGCCGAGATCGACTACCAGGAAGGCCTGGAGGGCGCGCAGTTCGTGATCAAGAACCCCAATGCACAGAGCACCTGCGGTTGCGGGTCGTCGTTCTCGACCTGAACACCAGCTCCAGCATCGATTGAAAAGGGGCCCGTCCGGGCCCCTTAGTTTTTCTAGTCGAGTAGCGCGAGATTCGCGTTGGCGAGCAGATCCAGCCGCACCACCAGCGGCTGCGCTTGCGCTCGGAACGCGGCGAGTTGTTGCTGCGGCAGTGGTAGCGCAGCCGGCAGCGCGATCGAAAGCGGGTTGCGCGGCTGGCCCGCGATACGGAATTCATAGTGCAGGTGCGGGCCGGTGGCCCATCCGGTCTGCCCCACGTAGCCGATGATGTCGCTCTGCGCCACGCGCGCGCCGCGTCGCACGGCGATCCTGCTGAGATGCGCATACACGGTCGCGTACTGTCCGTTGTGGCGAAGGATCACCACGTTGCCGTAGCCGCCCTTGACGCCGGCGAATTCGACCACCGCGTCGCCGGTGGCACGCACACGTGTTCCCGTAGGCGCGGCATAGTCGGTGCCCTGGTGCGCGCGCCAGCTCTGCTGAATCGGATGGCGCCGCATGCCGAAGCCCGAGCTGATACGCGAGAACTCGAGCGGCGAGCGCAGGAACGCCTTGCGCAGGTTCTTGCCATCGGGCGCGTAGTAGCCCGAGCCGGAATAGATCGCGCGCAGCGTCTTGCCCTGGTTGACGAACTCGGCGGCCAGCAGGCGCCCGGCGCGCACCGGGCGGCCGGCGAGATGATGCAGCTCGTAGATCACCGTGAAGCGATCGCCCTTGCGCAGGTCGCGGTGGAAGTCGACGTCGCCGCCGAACACATCGGCCAGCTGCATGGCGACGCTATCCGGAATGACGACGGCATCGGTGGCGGCGAACAGCGAGCTGCGGATCACGCTCGCCTTCATCATCACGCGCGTGTCGAGCGCCGCCTGCTCCTCGAGCGCGCGGAAGCCTTCGCCCTGCGGCACGATCCTCACCAGCGTGTCGCGTCCGGTGAGGAAGCTGATCGATTTTGGCGTGCCGTCGGCGAGCGTGTCCGCCCGCACATACGAGCCGGGGCGCAGCGCCCGCAATGCGGGTGCGCGCGTCAAACGGGTGATGGCGCTGTCCTCCAGCCCAAGGCGACCGAGGAAACTGGCGAGCGTGTCGCCGCGCTCGAATTGCTCTTCCTGGATGTACTGCGACGGCGCCGGGACCTCGCGCACGTTGAGCGCCAGCGCTTCCACCAGCAGCGTGGTTTGCGGCGGCAGTGCGGGCTCGTTACGCGGCGCGATCGTGGCGAATGAAGCCACCACGCCCGAGACGGCGAGGATCGCGATCGCTGCGGACCGCCTGAGCGTCCCGGAGAGCACCATGGATGGGCTAGAATCCCTTTTTATTCATAAGCCTGCGCAGTCTAACAAAGGCGCATCGCGCCGCAAACCGAACATGTCCGCCATTGGGCAGGCCATCCAGACCATCCGTCGGGGCTCAGATGAGCTGATCGTCGAGGAGGAGCTCGCGAAGAAGCTCGCCACCGGGCGCAAGCTGCGCGTGAAGCTCGGGCTCGACCCGACCGCGCCGGACTTGCACCTCGGGCATACCGTGGTGATCAACAAGCTGCGCGACTTCCAGCAGCTCGGCCACCAGGTGCAGTTCCTGATCGGCGATTTCACCGGGATGATCGGCGATCCGAGCGGCAAGAACCAGACGCGCCCGCCGCTTTCGCGCGAGGAGATCCTGGCCAACGCGCAGACGTATAAGGAGCAGGTGTTCAAAATTCTGGACCCCGAGCGCACGCAGGTGCTGTTCAACTCCGAGTGGTCCGACAAGCTTGGCGCCGAGGGCATGATCCGGCTGGCTTCGCGCTACACGGTAGCGCGCCTGCTCGAGCGCGACGACTTCAGCAAGCGCTTCCGCAATAACCAGCCCATCGCGGTGCACGAGCTGCTCTATCCGCTGATGCAGGGCTATGACTCGGTGGCGATGAAGGCCGACGTCGAGCTCGGCGGCACCGACCAGAAGTTCAACCTGCTGGTGGGACGCGAGCTGCAGAAGGATTACGGCCAGGAGCCGCAGTGCGTGCTCACCATGCCGCTGCTCGAAGGGCTCGACGGACGCGACAAGATGTCGAAGTCGCTCGGCAACTACATCGGGATCGCCGAGCCGCCGCGGGAAATGTTCGGCAAGCTGATGTCGATTTCCGACCAGCTGATGTGGCGCTACATCGAGCTCCTGTCGTTCCAGCCCGGCGCCACGATAGAGCGCTGGAAAGCCGAAGTGCGCGACGGCCGCAACCCGCGCGAGATCAAGGTCGCGTTCGCCAAGGAGATCGTCGCGCGCTTTCAGGGCCGCCCGGCAGCCGACGCCGCGCAGGAGGAGTTCGAGCAGCGCTTTCGCCATGGCGTGTTGCCCGAGGACATGCCCGAAGTGACGCTGCAGGCGCCCGCCGAGGGGCTGCCGATCGCGCAGCTGCTCAAGGCTGCGCAGCTGACCGCCAGCACCTCCGAGGCGACGCGTGCCATCGAGCAGGGCGGCGTGCGCATCGATGGCGAGCGCGTCACCGATCGCAACCTGCGCCTCGCCGCGGGCAGGACGCTGACGGTGCAGGTCGGCAAGCGCAAGTTCGCGCGGGTGCGCCTTGCCTGAGCCGCAGTACGAGGTCTATGCGCTGAAATACGCGCACCACGTGCGCGGCGAAGGGCGCGAGATCGTCGTCGACACCGGCTTCTCCGCCGCGATGGCGGCCAAGCGCGGCCGCGAGCACCTGCGCTGCCCGGCCGAAAGCTTGCAGCTCCTCGGCGTGGACGCGAAGCGGGTCAAGGACGTCGTGATCACGCACCTGCACTACGATCACGTCGGCAATTTCGAGCGGTTCCCGGCCGCGACGCTGCATCTGCAGGAGCTCGAAATGCGCTATGCCACCGGCCGCTACATGTGCAGCGAATGCTTTCGCGGCGCATTCGAAGCCGAGGACGTCGTCGGCGTGGTGCGCCGCGTGTACCAGGGGCGCGTGCGCTTTCACGACGGCGATAGCGAGCTCGCGCCCGGCATCTCGCTGCATCTCATCGGCGGCCACACCATGGGCTTGCAGGTGATGCGCATCGCGACGCGCCGCGGCGCTCTGCTGCTCGCCTCCGATGCGAGCCACTTCTACGCCAACATGGCAGAAGCGCGCCCCTTCCCCATCGTCTGGTCAGTGGCCGACATGCTCGACGGCTACGGCCGCATGGGTGCGCTCGCCGAGTCGCCGGCGCACATCATTCCCGGTCACGATCCGCTGGTGCTCGAGCGCTATCCCGCCCCGGAAGCCGCACTAAAAGGGGTCGTCGCTCGGCTGGACTAGGAATCGGCCACCGTGTAGTCTGCCTTTCGCCTAGCGAAACCACCTTAGAGGAGGAGGGTAGCCATGGGGAAATTCTGCAAAGGGCAATTCTGCAAACCGCTTGTCGCGGCGGCCGTTCTGGCCGCAGCGTGCGGCACGGCGCAGTCGCAGCAGACCGTGAATCTCAAGATGCAGGCGACCTGGCCGGCGAGCCTGACGCTCTACGAGAACTTCACCTACTTCGTCGAGCGCGTCGGCAAGATCTCCGCCGGCACGCTGAAGATCGACGCGATGCCGGCGGGGCAGGTGGTGCCGGCGTTCGAGGTGCTCGACGCCACGCACAAGAAGGTGATCGACGGCGCGCACTCCTGGTCGGGCTACTGGGTGGGCAAGAACAAGGCGGCGATCCTGTGCACCGGCGGTCCCGGCGGCACCTTCGGCATGGACATGATCGACGCGGTGGGCTGGATGCACCACGGCGGCGGCAACGAGTTCTGCAACGAGTTCTTCCAGAAAGAGCTGAAGCTCAACATCCACTGGCTGCCGATCCTGCCTTCGGGCCCGCAGGCCTTCGGCTGGTTCAAGCGGCCGATCAAGAGCCTCGCCGACTTCAAGGGCATGAAATGCCGTCAGACCGGCATGGCCGCCGAAGTCTGGCAGAGGATGGGCATGACCACGGTCAACATGCCCGGCGGCGAGATCATCCCGTCGGCGCAGCGCGGCGTGATCGATTGCGCCGAGTGGGTCGGCGGCGTCGAGGACCTGCGCCTGGGCTTCCACAACGTCTGGAAATACCACTACACGCCGGGCATGCACGAGAACGTCACCATCGGCGAGATCGTGTTCAACATGGACATCTGGAAGGCGCTTTCGCAGCAGCACAAGGAGATGATCCAGTCCGCCGCCAACGAGACCTTCCTCGTCTGGTGGGCGAAGTGGCAGAAGCAGAACGCCGAGGCCCTGGTCGAGCTGCAGCAGAAGCACGGGGTGCGCATCCTGCGCACGCCGCCGGACATCCTGACGGAGTTCCTGAAGACCTGGGACATCATTGCCGAGGAAGAAGGCAAGAAGAGCCCGTTCTTCAAGAAGGTGCACGATTCGCAGCGCGCCTATGCCGCGGTGGTGGTGCCGGCGAAGCGCTTCTACTTCCCGCCGTATTCCTTCGCCGCCAATTACTACTGGCCCGAAGGCGGCAAGGCCGCGCCGGCCAAGGCGTCCGCCGAGGTGAAGAAGAAATAGCGCAGCAGTCCCGAACGGGGGCGCTGATCCGCCCCCGTTTGATTTTAGGAGAGGCGAGGGCGATGTCAGAACCGGTGTCCGGCCTAGTCAGAACGGTGAGGGTGATCGACAAGTTCACCGACACCACCGGGGTGTGGATCGCCTGGCTCAACGTGCCGCTGGTGCTCGCGGTCGCCTACGAGGTGATCGCGCGCTATCTCTTCAACGCGCCGACCATCTGGTCGTTCGACGTGACCTACATGCTGTACGGCACGATCTTCATGCTGGGGTGCGCCTATGCCCTGCACAAAGGGGCGCACATCCGCACCGACTTCTACTACGAGAAGTGGTCGGACCGCACGCGCGGCATGGTGGATTCGATCTCCTACATCGTGTTCTTTTTTCCGTCGATCATCATGCTCGGGGTGGCCAGCGGCAACGAGGCCTGGTACTCGTTCACCATCGGCGAGATGTCCGAGCAGACGCCGTGGCGGCCGATCCTGTGGCCGTTCAAGGCCGTGGTGCCGCTCACCTGCGTGCTGCTGCTGCTGCAGGGCGTCTCCGAGCTGATCAAGAGCTTCCACGCCGCCCGCACCGGGATCGTGCTCGAGCACAAGGAGAAGATCGAGATATGACCGGCGAGATCCTGCTCGGGCTGGTGATGCTGATCGTGATGCTGTTTGCGATCTTCATCGGCATCCAGATCTCCTTCACGCTGCTGTTCCTCGCGCTGACCTTCGGCTATTTCGCCCTGGGCAAGGTGGTGTTCGACCTCGCCTACTTCCAGACCATCGGCCTCATGAAGGAGGAGGTGCTCGCGGCGGTGCCCCTGTTCATCTTCATGGGCTTCCTCACCGAGCAGGCCGGCCTGATGGAGCGATTGTTTTCCGCGCTGCGCATGATGCTGGCGCCGGTGCGCGGCTCGCTCTACATCGTGGTCATCGTCACCTCGACGATTTTCGCCATGGCGACCGGCATCGTGGGCGCGGCGGTCACCGTGCTCGGCATCATGGCCGGGCCGATCATGATCAAGACGCGCTACGACGCGGAGCTCTCCGCCGGGGCGATCACCGCGGGCGGCACGCTCGGCATCCTGATCCCGCCGTCGGTGATGCTGATCGTGATGGGACCGGTGCTTGGCGTGTCGGTGGCCGATCTCTACGCCGCGGCCTTCGGCCCCGGCTTCCTGCTGGCGGGCATCTACCTCGCCTACCTCGTCGTGCGCAGCTTCATCAATCCCAACCTTGGGCCGCCGGTGCCGCGCGAGGAGCGCGTCACCAGCGTGGTCGCGATCCTGCGCGAGGTGCTGGTCGGCGTGCTGCCGCTGTTCCTGCTGATCGGCGCCACGCTGGGTTCGATCCTCGCGGGCCTTGCGACCCCGACCGAGGCGGCGGGCATCGGGGCGCTCGGCGCTTTCATCCTCTCGGTCTGCTACGGCCGCTTCACCTATGCCGGCCTCAGGCGGGCCTGCATCAGCGCCATGACCACTTCGAGCATGGTGCTGCTGCTCGCGGTCACCTCGAACATTTTCGGTGCCGTGTTCGCGCGCATGGGAACGGCGAACTGGATCACCAATGCGATGGTCTCGATGCCGGTGCCGCCACTGCTGATGCTCGGCTTCGTCATCATCCTGATCTTCCTGCTGGGATGGCCCTTCGAGTGGCCGGCGATCATTCTCGTGTTCCTGCCGATTTTCTATCCGGTGGTCGACGCGCTGCGTCCCTCCGTCTCGCAGACCCTCGGCATCTCGCCCGACATGTTCATGGTCTGGTTCGGGGCGCTGGTCGCCGTGACTCTGCAGACCGCTTACCTGTCGCCGCCGGTGGCGATGTCGGCGTATTACCTCAAGCAGGTCGTGAAGGAATGGTCGCTTGGCACAATCTACGCGCGCCGTCCAGACCGAGGATGTCGACGACAGCGCCAACCGGCTGGAAGAGGATCCCTACAAGGCGCCGCCGCAGGAAGAGGAAGAGCAGTCGACGCCCACGAAGTAGATTTCGATACGCCGGTGGAGCGCGCGGGCAGCTGGAGCCTGCGCTGGGACCGTTACGCCGGGCGCGACGTCATCCCGCTGTGGGTCGCCGACACCGACTTCCGCTCGCCACCGGCGGTGCTCGAAGCGCTCGCCGAGCGCGTGCGCCACGGCGTGCTCGGCTATACCGCACCGCCCGAAGAGCTGCGCAGCGCCATTGTCGAGCGCCTGGCGCGCCGCCATGGCTGGACGGTGCAGCCGTCCTGGATCATTTTTCTGCCGGGCGTAGTGCCCGGCTTGCACGCGAGCGCGCGACACCTGCTCGCCCCTGGCGAGCATGCGCTCGTGCCGACGCCGATCTACCAGCACTTCAAGCGCGCGCTCGAGCTCGCGCCGCGCCCGCACACCGATGTGCCGCTCACCCTCGAGCATGGGCGCTGGATTTTCGATCTCGACCGGCTGCGCGCCGCGCGCACGCTGCAGACCCGGGTGTTCTACCTCTGCAACCCGCAGAACCCGGGCGGCACCGTGTTCCGCCGCGAAGAGCTGCTGCGCCTCGCCGAGCTGGCGCAGGACTGCACCATCGTGTCCGACGAGATCCATTGCGACCTGGTGCTCGATGCCGGCGAGCGCCACGTGCCGATCGCGAGCCTCGCGCCGGAGATTTCGCGCCGTACCGTGACACTGATGTCGGCCAACAAGACGTTCAATTTTCCGGCCGCCGGCTGCGCGTGGGCGGTGATCGAGGATCCCGGGCTGCGCGAAGCGATGTCGGCCGACGTGCGCGCGCACGTGCTGCCTTCGCCATCAGTCTTCGGCTACACCGCCACTCTCGCGGCGTTGCGCGGCGGCGATGCCTGGCTCGCCGCGCAGCTCGACTATCTGCGGGGCAACCGCGACCTCGTGGCGGCCGAGCTCAAGCGAGCCATGGCGCCGCTTCACATGGCTAGCGTCCAGGCGACCTATCTGGCGTGGATCGACGCGCGCGGGGTACGCGATGCCCATGATGTTTTCCTGCGCCACGGAGTGGCGCTGTCGCCGGGTGAGCAGTTCGGCGCGCCGGGCTTCGTCAGACTGAACTTCGGGACGCAGCGCGCGCGCCTCCGGCAGGCGCTGCAGCGCATGACACGCGCCCTGAATTCTGCAGGCTGAGCGCGGCGTCGAGCACCCGCTCGAGGTGCGGATCGCGCACGCCGACCTCGTGCATGTGATCGAGCGTATTGCGGATATAGTCGACGCAGGGACCGCGCTGGCCGATGCCCTGCGCCACCAGGCGCGCCCGGCCGTGCAGGTCGAGCTCGCGCACGTAGGAGGGGTGTTGCGGGTCGGCGACGAAGGCGAGCGCGCGCAGCCGCCGGCCGCTGCGCAGCCGGACCGGGACCAGGCGCGGCTGGTAGACGCGGCGCGGCATCTCGCGATTCCACAGCCGCAGCAGGCAGCCGCGCACGTCGGCACGCGCGACGCGAAACGCCATCCCCCAGCAGGAGCCGCCTCGGCATAGCCCCATTACGAGCGCGCGGTGGTAGCCGTGCACGCGCGCCAGGCGCTTTTCCCTATAGGAGAAACAGGGCGACCACATGAGCGAGCCGTAGCCGAATACCCAGAGCTCGCCCGCCGGCAGCGTGGCCATGAAGTCCCGCAGCATCATGTGGCCCGATTATGCCTTCCCGGGCCATGTCAACGCGCCGACAGCTCGGGCGTTGTAGGAGGCAGATCCGTATTGGATCGTTCATTCGAACCAGGAGAAGACCCCGTATGAAAAAGCTGCTCGTTGCGTTGATTGCCTCTGCGTTCGCGTTCACCGCGTTCGCGCAGGCGCCGAAGTCCGACACCGCGCCCAAGGCGCCGGCCGGCACCGAGGCCAAGAAAGACAGCACCACCCCGGCACCCAAGGCCGATGCCAAGCCCGCCAAAGGCGAGAAAAAAGCCAAAGGCGAGAAAAAGGGCAAGGGCAAAGGCAAAGGCAAGGGCAAGGCGAAAGCCGACGAAGCCAAGAAGTAAGCTCAGCCAAAGCATCGCGCCCGGCTCTGGCCGGGCTTTTTTTTTGGCGCTAGAGTTTCTCCCCTTGCGGCATCTTTCCGCCCTGCTGCTGGCATTTGCCGCACTCACTGCGCGCGCCCAGGACACCGAGTGGCGCGTGCCCTTCATCACCACGCCCGACGAAGTGGTGGTGCGCATGCTCGAGCTGGCCGGCACCCGCGCCGGGGATCTGGTCGCCGATCTGGGCTCGGGCGACGGCCGCATCGTGATCACCGCGGCGCGCAACTTTGGCGCGCGCGGTCTTGGCATCGAGCTGGACGCCGCGCTGGTCGACAGCTCCCGGAAAAACGCGGCTGCTGCAGGCGTCGCGGATCGCGTGAGCATCGTCCAGGGCGATGTGCTGACCGCCGACTTTTCGCAGGCCAGCGTCGTCATGGTGTATCTCCTGCCGAACCTGATGAGCCAGCTGCAGCCGCGCTTCGTGAGCGAGCTCAAGCCCGGCACGCGCATCGTTTCGCATTCGTTCCGCATGACCGGCTGGCGCCCGGACCGCAGCGACAGCATGCGCGTCGCCGGCCGGCATCCCGGCCAGGGCGACGAGAGCACGCTCTACCTCTGGATCGTGCCGGCCGAGGTGCGCGGTACCTGGACGGGCGGCGGCCGGCGGCTGCGCATCGAGCAGAGCTTCCAGGAGATCGAGGTCGAAGCTGCGACCCAGGCTTCGCTTTCCGGTAGCGAAATCTCGTGGCAGACACCGCAAGGCCGCTTCCACGGCCGCGTGCAAGGCGACCGCATCGTCGGTGATGACGGCGTGGTCCTGATGCGCAGCCGCTAGAGCAGCTTGCCGGGGTTCATCAGCCCCTCGGGATCGAGCGCGCTCTTCAGGGCGCGCATCAGCTCGAACTCGATCGCCGGCTTGTGCCGGCGGATCTCATCGCGCTTGAGCTGCCCCAGGCCGTGCTCGGCCGAGATCGAGCCGCCGAGCTCGGCCACCGTGTCGTAGACGATGCGGTTGACCGCCTCGCGCTCGGCCACCAGCGACTCCGGTCCGACGTTGTAGTGGATGTTGCCGTCGCCGACATGGCCGAAGGCATAGACGCGCACCTGCGGGAAACGCGCCGCGAGCTTCGGGCCGGCGCGCTCGATGAAATCGGCGGTCCTGGATACCGGCACCGCGATGTCGTGCTTCACGTTGGTGAACTGCGCCTCGGGCACCGTCTCGCGGATGCGCCACAGCGCGCGCGCCTGCTCGCCGCTTTGCGCGAGCGCCGCATCGATGATCGCGCCGCGCTCGGCGCAGTCGACCAGCAGCTTCTCGATGCGCTCGCGCAGCGCGGCTTCCTCGCCGCTTTCGGCCGCTTCGAACAGCACGTACCAGGGATGGGCCGCGGCGAGCGGGTCCTGCGTCCCCGGCGCGAACTCGAGCACCGCCTCGACGCAGCTGCGCGAAAGGAGCTCGTAGGCGTTCAAGCGATCGCCGAGTCGTTCGTGCAGCAGCGCCAGCAGCTCGACCGCGGCGCCCGGCTGCTCGAGCGCGATCCATGCCGTGACGCTGGCGCTCGGCTTCGGATGGAGCCGCAGCACAGCCGCCGTGATGATGCCGAGCGTGCCTTCGGCGCCGATGAAAACCTGCTTCAGGTCGTAGCCGGTGTTGTCCTTGCGCAGGCCGCGCAGCCCGTTCCAGACGCGGCCGTCGGGCAGCACCACCTCGAGGCCGAGCACCTGCTCGCGCGCCGTGCCATAGCGCAGCACGTTGATGCCGCCGGCATTGGTCGAAAGATTGCCGCCGATCTGGCAGCTGCCCTCGGCGGCGAGCGAAAGCGGAAACAATCGCCCGACTTCGTCGGCCGCGCGCTGCACGTTGGCGAGCACGCAACCCGCCTCGACGGTAATGGTGTCGTTCAGCCGGTCAAGCTCGCGCACGCGGTTCATGCGCCCGAGGGCAAGCACGATCTCGCGGCGCTTGCCGGTCGGCACCGAGCCGCCCGAGAGGCCGGTGTTGCCGCCCTGAGGCACAATCGCCCCCCCGTGCTCGGCGGCGAGCGCGACCACGCGCGCCACCTCCGCGGTGCTCGCCGGGCGCACCACGGCTTCCGCGATCCCCGAGTATTGGCGCCGCCAATCTGTAAAGTACGCTCGGGTATCGTTCGGATCGGTCAGGACATTGGCGGCGCCTACAATGTCGCCGAACTGCTTATCGAGCTTCAACTGCTTATCGAGCTTCATTAGTCGACGGGATTCTCTTATGGTCAGCCGCGCAAAGGAAGTAGGGCCGAGGCGTTTCCGCGAATCAGCGGGCCGCTACTACGAGGACTTCGAGCTCGGCCATGTCTATGAGCACCGGCCGGGGCGCACGCTCAGCGAGGCCGACAACACCTGGTTCTCGCTCCTCACGATGAACCAGCATCCGCTGCATATCGACGCGGTGTATGGCGCTGCTACCGATTTCGGCAAGCCGCTGGTCAACTCGGCGCTGACGCTCGCCATCGTTACCGGCATGAGCGTCGCCGACGTCAGCCAGAAGACGGTGGCCAACCTGGGCTGGGACAAAGTACGGCTCACGGCACCGGTGTTTGCCGGCGACACCATCTATGCCGAGTCGGAAGTCATCGGCAAGCGCGAGTCGGCTTCGCGTCCCCACCATGGCATCGTGACCGTGCGCACCACCGGCAAGAAGGCCGACGGCACCGTGTTCATGACCTTCGAGCGCTCGGCGCTGATCCCGATGCGCGGCCACGCGGTCGATGACCGGCTGGATTACTAGCGCCCTGATTCTCGCTGCCGCGCTGTCGAGCGCGGTGGCGCAGGAGAGCCCGCTGCTCGTCGGTGCGGTCGTCTCGCAGTCCGGGGCGCACGCGCCAGCCGCGGCCGACTATCGCAAGGGGTTGCTGCTCTGGGCCGAGGAGGTCAACGCCGCCGGCGGCGTGCTGGGCCGGCGTGTCGAGCTGCGCATCGAGGACGACGGTTCGGAAGCGGCACGCGCCGGCAGCGCCTATGCGCAATTGATCAAGGAAGGCGCCGCGGTGCTGATCGGACCGTATGGGTCTGCCGCGACGCTCACCGGCGCCGCCGAGGCCGAGCGCGCGCGGCGCGTGATGCTGAACGCCGCCGGCCAATCGGGGCAGGTGCACAAGCGCGCACCGCGCTATGTGTTCCAGTCTGCGCCGCCTTACAGCGCGTATGCCGATGGCGTCCTGGCCGCGGCGCGCGAGCTGCGCGTGGAATCGCTCCTGATACTCAGCCGCGACGATGCCGCGTCGCGCGAGATGGCCGAGGCGGCGCAGGCGCAGGCGCGTAGCCTCGGCTTCAGCCGCGTAACGCTCGAGGTCTACGGCGCCGGCACGGTCGACTACCTGCCGCAGATCTACAAGGCGATGGGCGAGCACGCCGACGCCTGGATCGCCTTCGGCGAGGCGCGCGATACCGCCGACATGGTGAAGACGATGAAGCGCCAGGGCTACGTGCCGCGGCTCTTCTATGCACGCTCGAGCGCCGAGCCGCGCTTCGTAGCGCTGGTCGGCCAGGATGCGGAATTTACCCTGGGCTCGAAAGAGTACGATGCGCGCTTTCCCACCGCGGGCAATGCGCAATTCGTGAAGGCGTTCACGGCGAAATGGGCCGAGCCACCCGGCGCGCTCGCGGCGAGCGGCTATGCCGCCGGCACGGTGCTGGTCGAGGCGCTGCGCCGCGCCGGCACTGCAGACGGCGCCAAGCTGCGCGGCACGCTCGCGTCGATGGAGCTCGACACGGTGCTCGGGCGCTACCGCGTCGATCCGGCGAACGGCGCGCAGCTCGGCATCAAGCCGGCGCTGACCCAGATCGTGAAAGGCCGCGCCCGGCCGGTGTGGCCCGAGGCGCTCGCCGGCGAGCGCGCCATCCTGCCGTTCGCCGCCTGGAGCGAGCGCCAGCGCCTGCGATGATCCGCTCGTTCCTGTTCTCTCCGGCCAACGTGCCGCGCCGCGTCGAGAAAGCGCTCACGCTGGACGCCGACGCCGTGATCCTCGATCTCGAGGACTCGGTTGCTCCCGCCGACAAGGCGCCGAGCCGCGCTGCCGTGGTCCAGGCATTGACCAAGCCGCGGCGCTGCCTGCTCTACGTGCGCGTGAACGCGCCGTCGACGCCGTATTGCTATGCCGATCTCGTCGCCACGGTGCAAAAAGGCGTGGACGGCGTGGTGGTGCCGAAAATCGAAAGCGCCGCCGATCTGCACGCCATCGACTGGCTGCTCGCCGCGCTCGAGCGCGAGCGCGGCATCGAGGAAGGCTCGCTCGATCTCATGCCGCAGATCGAGACCGCGGCGGGGGTACAACGCGTCGACCGCATCGTGCAGGCGAGGAACCTGCGTTCCTATCGAGCGCCCTGGCGCGTGAAGCGGGTTTGCTTCGGCGCCGGCGATTACGCGAATGATCTCGGGCTTTCGCCGACGCTCGATGAGCCCGAGCTCGACGACGCACGTGCCCGCATCGTGCTCTCCTCGCGCGCCGCGCGCATGGAAAACCCGATCGACAGTCCCTGGTTCCATTTCAAGGAGCCCGAGGCCTTTGCGCGCGCGCTCGAGCGCAGCCGCCGCGGCGGCTTCCAGGGACGCTGCTGCGTGCATCCCGACCAGATCGCGCCGGTGAACGCCGCCTATATGCCGAGCGCTGCCGAGCTGGCCGCCGCCGAGCGCATCGTCAGCGCCTTCCGCGAAGCCGAGAGCCGCGGCGCGGCGGCGATCGAGGTCGACGGCCAGATGATCGACTACCCGATCGTGCACCGCGCGCAGGCGCTGCTCGACGTCGTCCGCCAGATCAAACGCAAGTGAAGGGCGAAGTGGTGCTCGCTTCCGGGCTGTGGATGCCGGCCGCGGCGACTGCTTTGATTGCGGCGCGCCTCGCGCGCGCCGGCTATGCGACGCGCAGCTTCGCCTATAGCGGCCGGCAGCCGTTCGAGGCAAACGTCGAGCGCCTCGCGGCCTTCGTGCAGGAGAACTACGCGGGTCGCGCGGCACATTTCGTCGGCCACAGCCTCGGCGGCGTGCTGCTCTACGACATGCTCGAGCGCCATCGCGAGGTGGCGGCGGGGCGCGTCGTGCTGCTCGGCGCACCGGTGCGCGGCTGCCACGCCGGGCGGCGCCTGGGCTCATGGAGCATCGGGCGCTGGATGCTGGGCGGCTGCGCGCCGCGTTGGGAAGTGCGTGACGCCGTATGGCGACGCCCCGAGGCGCTCGGCGTGATTGCGGCCACCGTGCCGCTCGGCCTCGGGCGCGCGCTGGGTGCGCTTCCGGGCGAAAATGACGGCGTGGTTTGCGTCGCAGAGACAGAACTGGAAGGCATGGCCGATCGCGCGCTGGTGCGCACCGCGCACAGTACGCTCGCCTTCTCGGCGCGCGTCGCGCGGCTCATCGAGCAATTCCTGAGTGCCGGGCGGTTCTCGTGAAGCGGCTCGCCGCCATCGTGGCGCTCATGCTGTGCGCGGGCTGCGAATCGCTCTCCTACTATGGCCAGGCGATCGGCGGGCATTTCCATCTGCTCGCCGCGGCGCGGCCGGTCGATTCGTGGATCGCCGACCCGGGAACGCCGCCCGATCTCAAGGCGCGGCTCGAGACGGCGCGCTCGATCCGCGAATTCGCCTCGCGCGAGCTGCATCTGCCCGACAACGCGAGCTACACCGCCTATGCCGACCTCAATCGGCGCTTCGCGGTGTGGAACGTGTTCGCGGCGCCCAGGTTCTCCGTCGATCCAAAGGCGGAGTGTTTCCCCTTCACCGGCTGCGTCGCCTACCGCGGCTTCTTCTCCGAGACCGAGGCCAGGCGCCATGCCGAGAAGCTGCGCGCCGAGGGCTACGACGTGTACGTCGGCGGCGTGCTCGCCTATTCGACGCTCGGCTGGTTCGACGATCCGCTGCTCTCCACCTTCATCCGCTACCCCGACTCGCAGGTGGCGCGCCTGGTGTTCCACGAGCTCGCGCACCAGCTGGTCTACGCGAAGAACGACACCACCTTCAACGAGTCCTTCGCCGTCGTGGTCGAGGAGGAGGGCGTGCGCCGCTGGCTCGAGTCGCAGCGCCGCACGGCCGAGCTCGCCGCCTTCCACGCCGCGCAGGAGCGCAAGCGCGAGCTCGCCGCACGCATCAAGGAGACGCGCGAGCGCCTGAAGACGATCTACGCGATGCAGCTTTCACCGGAGGCGATGCTCGAGCAGAAGCGCGGCGAGTTCGACCGGCTGCGCGCGGCCTTCCCGGGCTTCGTGCCGGCCGAGCCGAACAATGCCTTTCTGGTCTCCATCGCCCTGTATAACGAATTGGTACCGGCCTTCGAACGCGTGCTCGCCGAGGCCGGCAGCCTGGACGGTTTCTACCAGCGCGCGCGCAGCCTGGCTGCCAGCGGGCGCACGTCGCGCGACGGCGTGCTGGCCGCTGTGCTGCCCCGGGGGCCCTAGCTCAGCGGGATATCGACGATCTTGCGGTAGGCCGCTCGCTCGCAGAGCCGCGCGAACCAGGCTTCCAGGTTCCGCAGCCGCGGCCGCTCGATCGGCAACCGCATCCAGAGCTGCACGTGGCAGCCGAGGGGGATGTCGCCCATCGTCAGCTGAGCGCCGCCCAGGTAGGGTCTTCCCGCCAGCACAGCGTCGGGGATGGCGAGCATCTCGCCGCATTTCTTCACCCCTTCGGCGATCGCCGTGGCATCGCGTTTCTCGGGCGGCGTGCGCACCAGCGGCCAGAACACCGGGCGCTGGAACTCGCGCGAGAAGCTGTGCGTCCAGTCCATCCAGCGATCGGCGTCGGCGCGCGCTCTTACGTCGCTCGGCCACAGGCCGCCGGCGCCGTGCTTCGCCGCGAGATAGCGCACGATCACGTGCGATTCCCAGAGCGTGAAGCCGTCGTCATCGATCGTCGGCACCAGCCCGGTCGGGTTGATGCGGCGGTACTCGGGTGTGGTGTTGACGCCGTGCTCCATGCCGGCGTCGATGCGCTGGTACTTGAGCCCGAGCTCTTCAGCCGCCCAGAGCGCCTTTTT